>Ga0172375_10006249_pt1 | contig 16803 bp, 24 predicted proteins | sample LakKiv1m_FD_114537 | JGI IMG/M metagenome (GOLD analysis project Ga0172375, IMG submission 114537) | Freshwater microbial communities from Kabuno Bay, South-Kivu, Congo - kab_092012_11.1m | ecosystem: Environmental > Aquatic > Freshwater > Lake | place: Democratic Republic of the Congo...
AAATTAAGTTTATTTAGTTCGGGGAGTTGCAACAAGCTCTCCCTGAATCAAAGTTTTTCTAGAATAAATAGTCTTGTTCGAGGCACCCCATCCTAAAGGATGGAGATATCTCCTTAGTTATTATCAATTCTTATTGGTATACTGACAATACTTTTTATTTTCTTGCACAGTTTGTTTATTAGCGATTAATTTTATTTTTTAATTTAGTAAACTTTATATAGGTTTATGAATATAAATTCATTATAGGAGGTAAAAATGTATTCAAAAGATGTTGAAAATTCTGACTTGAAAAAAGCAAGGCAGAGTTTAATTGAAGAACTTGAAGCTATCAACTGGTATGAGACAAGAATAGAGGAAGCAGAAGATAGAGAGCTTAAAAAGATTCTTGAACATAACAGAGATGAAGAGAAAGAACATGTTGCTATGCTTACAGAATGGATAAGAAAAAACGATAGCGAGCAAGATAAAAAATTTGAAGAGCACGATTAAAATGGTAGTTCCCATTGAATATGGATTTCCAATTATTGGAGCAATTGTTTTAGTTTGTATTGGATTCTTGATATATGAACATTTTAAGGAAAAGAAAAAGAAGCAAGCAGAAAATAATACCAACATTGCTAATAACGAAACATCAGAAAATACTTGATAATCTAATAAATTCAATTTATAAAAACATGACAAGAAAAGTTTTACCCCCAACCTATTTTTATTTATGCATAGGGCTAATTGTTTTGGCACATTTTATTTTCCCAATTAAAAAAATAATCTGCTATCCATATAATCTATTTGGTATCTTACTAATTTTCTTTGGAATAATCTTAAACATCTGGGCTTGGGCATTATTTATTAAAAACAAGACAACTCAAAATCCCTATAAAACTCCTAATAAATTTGTTGTTAAAGGAATCTATAAAATTACAAGGAATCCTATGTATTTAGGGATGTTAATGATACTATTTGGAATTGCGGTTTTTTTAGGTAGTTTAATAACATTTATTTTTCCAATAATCTTCTTTATAATAATAAACTGGTTATTTATTCCAATTGAAGAAAATAATATGAAACAAAAATTTGGAAATAGGTATTTAGAATATAAAAATAAAGTTAGGAGATGGATTTAAGATGGTAAGACCAAGATTATGCAGGCGAGTGAATTTAGAACCTAATGTTACTTACTTCAAACCAAGAGGAATTCCTTTATGTGAATTAGAGGAAGTTATATTACATGTTGATGAATTTGAGGCTGTAAGACTTAAAGACTTAGAAGGATTAGAGCAAGAAGAATGTGCCAAGAAGATGAATATTTCCCAACCAACATTTCATAGATTAGTTTTATCAGCAAGAAAAAAAATTTCTGATGCTATAGTTAATGGAAAAGCGATTAAAATTGAGGGAGGTAATTTCAAATATAAACAATGAAAAGAAAGAGATCTTTTAATTTTGTAATTATGATAATCTTAATTTTATTCCTTATAATTTATTATAGTATTGGTGCATGGTTTTATATAACTCACAAAACAAAAGGCTTAATGTTATTAATTGAGTTCGAGGGAATGGATGGTCTAAATAATTTTGTTAATATCCTAGAAAAAAGGAATATTCCTGCATTGCTTGTTGTTTCTTCAGATTTTGTGCAAAAGAATTGTGAATCAATAAAAGCTCTTCAAGAAAAAAATATTGAAATTGGAGGAACTTTTTCAGATTATCCTTTATGGGACAAGTCCTATGATGAACAATTTAATATAATCAATGAAACAAAAGCAGAAATAGAAAATTGCACAGGAAAAGAAATGCGTGTTTTTGGCTCAAAATATTTTGCTTATGATGAAAATACTGTTAAAGCTGCAGAAAAGTTAGGAGTTAAATTTATTTTGGCTAGGGGGACAACAGGAGCAAAGGCGACAATTTACCAGCCAGAAGAATACAATGTAAAGATATTCTCTGTTTCAAATGTCAATTCCAAAAAATGGGGCACAGGAAGTTTATGTGATTATAGCTATTGGGCAAGAGAAGGCTCTCCAGAAGATTTTGAAAAAGAATTGTTTGGAGCTTTATTATATAACAAAATTTCTCCAGTCTCTCATACTTATTTAAGCGGAATTAAAAAAAGATGGAATGAAGTTTATGTTCAATTTTTTGATATTGCTAAAGTGAAATGGCAAAATCTTAACGAATTCGGTCAAGTTGATGAAAAAATGCCTTTTTCTAAAATACCCCAAAATAGGGAGGTTCAATATACAACACCCAAACCAGCAATTCCCTTGGAGCAAGAACTAAATATCACAAATGATAACGTGTGCGGAGTTTAAAAAAATGAAAATCGCTATAGCAACAGATGATAAAAAGAACATTTCATATCACTTTGGCAAGGCAAAGGGATTTATAGTAATTGAAATAAAAGACAACAAAGAAGTCCGCAAAGAGTATAGAGAAAATATTGGAAAGAATACAGGTGAGTGTGGAAGCTGTAATCATTCTTCTATGATTAATAATATTAAAGATTGTGATTTTATTATAAGTTATGGGATGGGTCAAAGGATATATTTAGATTTATTACAAAATAAAATTAATCCAATTGTCACAGAAGAAAAGACTATAGAAAATGCACTAAAAAAATTTATTGCCAATAGTTTAATAAACAGAAAAGATAAATTACATTAAAATGAATACATTCATATATATTTTAATTAGCACCTTTATAATTAGCTTAGTCTCTCTGGTTGGAGTCTTTACTCTATCCTTAAAAGCAAAATATCTTAAAAGAATACTCTTATCGCTAGTCTCCTTGTCTGCAGGAGCATTGATTGGAGGTGCATTTTTACATTTAATACCGGAATCTTTAGAAAAAGAATCTGGATTAAACCTCTTTATTATTGTCCTAATTGGATTTACTATATTCTTTTTAATTGAAAAATTATTGCATTGGAGACATTGCCATTTAAACAAGTGCACTATCCATACATTTACGCAAATGAATCTTATTGGTGATGGAATACATAATTTTATTGATGGGTTGATAATCGCTGCTAGTTTTGTTGCAGATATTCGTCTTGGAATTGTAACCGGCTTAGCTGTTGCTCTTCATGAAATTCCTCAGGAAATTGGAGATTTTGGGGTTTTAGTTTATGGAGGATATAAAAAATCCAAGGCATTATTTTTAAATTTTATTTGTGCTCTTACAGCGGTAATAGGTGGTGTAATTGGTTATTTCTTATCGAGCTATTCAGAATCAGTTTTATTCTTTTTATTGCCCTTTGCAGCAGGAGGATTTATTTACATCGCTGCCAGTGACTTAATGCCAGAAATGAGAAAAGAAACCAGCCTTAAAAAATTATTAATAAATTTTGGGATATTCATATTAGGTATTTTAATAATGTATCTAGTAAAGTTTTTAGGAGTAGAATAAAACTAAAATGACAAAAATAGATAAAGAAAAATGTATTGGTTGCGGGGTTTGTGCATCAACTTGTCCTGAAGGATTTGAGATAGTTAATGGGAAGGCGATAATAAAAAATATTAAATCAAAATGTATTAAAGAAACAGCAAGAATTTGTCCTGTTAATGCTATTAAATAAAATGAAGAATCAAAAAATAATCCTAGCTTTAATTTTAATAATATTAGCATTGAATCTAGTTAAAGCAAGTGATACATGCTCTATTAATTTGCCGTGTAATGAAAATAATTCCAACATGTCCATACAAAGCTATAATTCTTCTTCTAATGACACGATATGCATTTATTTTTTCTATGGAAAAGGTTGTCCTCATTGTGCAAGTGTTGAGCCTTTATTGGATGAACTAACAAAGAAATATTCTGAAGTTGAGGTCAAATCTTTTGAAGTTTATTTTAATTCTGAAAATCAAGACATGCTCAAAGATTTTATCAAAAGGTATGATATAAAACAGGAAGGAGTGCCAATCGCTTTTATAGGAGACCAGGCATTATCTGGAGAAAAAGCAATTGAGGATAATTTAGAAAAAGAAATATTAAAATCTCTAAATGGAGAAAGAATCTGCCCATTAGATTATAAAAAAGTTGAGGCAACTCCGAATGAGATTTCCCCGATTAAGAACATAGACCCAACAATTTCAGCGGTAGTTTTAGCTGCCTTGGTTAACAGCATTAATCCCTGTGGATTTTCAGTTTTAATTTTTTTGCTTGTTTATTTAACCTCTCTTGGCTCGAGAAGAAAAATATTAACAGTTGGCTTGACTTATATTGCAGTAGTGTTCATTGTTTATTTTTTATCAGGGTTGGGCTTATTTACAGTAATTCAATCAACAGGAGTCATAACAAGAGTTGTCTATAAAATTGCAGCAATTATAGCAATAATTGCAGGGCTGATAAATATTAAAGATTATTTTTGGTATGGTAAGGGAATAACTTTAGCAATTCCGGAGTCGAGAAAACCTCTTCTTGAAAAATATATTCATCTTGCTTCTATTCCAGCAGCAATAATCTTGGGAATTTTAGTAAGCTTATTTGAATTGCCTTGTGCTGGAGGAGTTTATTTAGCAATTCTTAGCCTTTTAAGCAAAAAAATGACCATGGTTCAGGGAATACCTTATTTATTGCTTTATAATCTAATTTTTGTTTTGCCTTTATTTATTATTTTATTTGTTATATACAAAGGTCTTGACCCTCAAAAAGCAGAGAAATGGAGATTAGAAAAGAGGAAATGGATGAGATTAGTTATGGGATTAATAATGTTAATACTAGGAATAATCATGTTACTGGGGTGGATATAATGGGATTTTTAGAAAAAATATTTGCAGGAAATGTTTTATACTATCCGGGATGCTTGACAAAGTTCGTAGCTAAGGACATTGAAGATAACTATAAAAAAATTTTGCAAAAGATAGGAATTGACTTTATTCAGCTTAAAGATTTAGAAGTCTGTTGCGGAAGCCCGATTTTTAATGCAGGGCATAAAAAAGAAGCAATAGAACTCGCAGAAAAAAATTTAAAAACTTTTAAAGAACATGGAATTAAAAAGATTATAACTTCCTGCCCTGCCTGTTATAAAACCTTTTCAGTTGATTATCCTAAGCTAATAAAAGATTGGAATATTAAAGTTGAGCATATAACCATAACAATTGATAGAGCAATAAAAGAAAAGAAAATAAGCCCGAAGAATCTTCATTTAAAATTCACCTATCATGACCCCTGTCATTTATCAAAGCATTGCAAAATAATAAAAGAACCAAGAGAAATTCTCAAGAATATAGGGGAGTTAAAAGAAATGAGGCTCTCAGGAGAAAATTCCTTTTGCTGTGGAGCAGGTTCTGGAGTTAAGAATAATTATAAAGAACTGGCTAATGAAATTGCAATTGAAAAAAATAAGATGATTAAAGAAACAAATTGTAAAACAGTTATTACTACTTGCCCAATGTGCTATCTTCATTTAAAAGAAAATTCTAAAGATATAGAGGTTAAAGAACTAAGCGAGGTGATAAAATGAGCTTAAAAACTAAGGTTGAAGAAAATAAGGAATTTAAAGAGGTGATGTTGCCTGTTGTTTACTCATATAAAGAAAAGAGAGAGCAAATCCTCAAGGATTTAAATGAAGAAGAGTTTAAAGACGATTTAAGAAAAATAAAAGAGTCTTCACTAGAAAACATTGATAAATTAAAAAAAGAAGCTATTAAGAACCTTGAAAATAATGGAATAAAGGTTATAGAAGTAAAAGACTCAAAAGATGCAGAAAAAATTTTAAAAAAGATTATTGGAAACGAAAAATTAATAATTAAGTCAAAATCTAATGCTGCAAATGAAATTGGCTTAAAAGAAATACTTAAAGATAAAGAGATTATTGAAACAGATTTAGGGGATTTTATTGTTGATATGTGTGGAAAGGAAGATGTTCATCCAGTTTTGCCTGCAGTAGAGTTGACACCAAAAGAGATAGTTGAATTTATTGAGAAAAAATTTAATAAAAAAGTAGAGCCGAAAGCTGAGGAGATTGCAAAATTTGTCAGGAACCATTTAAGAGAAAAAATATGCCAAGCCAAAATAGGAATCACTGGTGCAAACGTGATTTCTTCTGAAGGAAGCATTATAATTTTAGAAAATGAAGGAAATGTTTCATTAGTCTCAAGAATTCCAGATAAGCATATTATTATTTCAAGTTTTGATAAAATTATACCAAAAACAAAAGAGGCTTTAGAGATTGTAAAAGCAGCTGGAATCTATGGAACAGGGCAAAATTTTCCTGTTTATGTCAGCATAATCTCTGGACCGAGTAAAACAGCAGATATCCAAAATAAGATTATTACTGGAGCACAAGGGGCAAAAGAAGTCTATCTTTTGCTTATAGATAATGGAAGGAGTGAAATACTAAATTCAGATTTTAAAGAAATTTTATATTGCATTAATTGTGGGTCTTGTTTAAACTTTTGCCCTGTTTATCACCAGATTGCCCAAAACTATGGCTCAAAATATTTCGGCTCAAAGGGAGTTTTATTTTCTTCTTTTAGTGAAAATTTAAAAAAATCTTTTGATAGCGGTGCTTTCTATTGCACAAGTTGCCAATCATGCAAGTTAAATTGCCCAATAAAAATTAATCTTCCAGATTTAATGATAAAATTAAGGGAAAAACTTGTTAAAGAAAAAATAGAGCCAGAAAATGCCGAAGTCATGATAAAAAATGTTAAGGAATTTGGAAATCCATTTGGAAAAGTTGAAGAAGGAAAAATACCAAAGAATTTATATTGTTGTTAGTCTAGTTCAGGTTTGTTAATGTTAATATTACAAAGCATTTTCAAAATGGAAAAAAGAGGATTGACTGAAAAAGAAGCAAAGAGAAAACTTGAGCAATATGGCTTTAATGAAATAAAGGAGAATTTAGTAATATCTCCTATAAAGATACTTCTAAGGCAGATTAAGAAAAATTATATTATTTATTTGTTATTCATTGCAGTGATATTATCTTTTATTGTGGGAAAATCAATAACTGCTTATGCAATACTTGCTGTTATTTTTCTTCTTATTTTTACTGGATTTATTCAGGAATACAGGGCAGAAAAAGCAATAAAATCTTTAAGAGGAATGCTTGTTCCTGTTTCAATTGTTATAAGAGATGGCAAAGAAAAAGAAATTCTTTCAAAAGAGATAGTTCCGGGAGATATTATCTTATTAAGAAATGGAGAAAAAATTCCCGCTGATTGCATTGTAATTGAAGAAAAAGAACTTTTTGTTAATGAGTCTATTCTGACAGGGGAGTCTAAAGAAAAAGAAAAAACAGCAGTAAAGAACGAGAAATATTACTCTGAGAAAAACCTTCTTTATATGGGTTCATTTGTTGTTAATGGCAAATGTCTCGCAAAAGTTATCCATACAGGAATGAATACTAAGTTTGGAAACATAGCAAATATGATTTCGACTGCTGAGAAAGAATTACCTCTTCAAAATAAAGTGAATCATATTTCAAAATACATGGCTATTGTTGCAATTGTTTTTTCTATTATTACTGGATTACTCATGATTATTGGAAAACCACCATCTGAAAATCTTTTGATTGATACTTTGATTGTGGTTATCGCTCTTACTGTTTCTGCTTTTCCAGAAGGATTTCCTGTTGTTTTGATAACTGCTCTTTCTTCAGGAGTCTATAAGATGGCTAAGAAAAATGCTATTGTAAACAGAATGTCAATAATTGAGACGCTTGGAGAGACAACAGTTATATGTTCAGATAAAACAGGAACAATAACCAAAGGGGAGATGACTGTTAGCAAAATTTTTACAGATAATCATTTGATTGAGGTAACTGGTGCAGGTTATGAAGGAAAAGGTGATTTTTTGTTATACAACAAAAAAATTAATCCTGCAAAAGATGAAGTTTTATCGCTTTTAGTAAAAAGTTCTATTCTTTGCAATGATGCAAAGATAAAAAGAACAGGAGAAGATAATTTTTACAGCATAAATGGAACTCCAACAGAAGCATCATTATTGATTATGGGTGCAAAGGCAGGGGTGCATACTGAAGACTTGGATTTCAAAAGAGTTGAAGAAATGCCATTTGATTCCAAAAGAAAAATGATGTCTGTTCTATGCAAATTGGAAAAAGAAAATTATATTTTTTCAAAAGGCGCTCCTGAAGTATTATTAAAAAACTGCAAAAAGATACAAAAAAGTTGGGGATTGTCAAATTTAACAGAGAGGGAAAGAAAGAGAATCTTGGAGTTAAATAAAGAGCTAACTTCTGGCTCATTAAGAACTATTGCTGTTGCTTATAAAAAGATAAATTCTTTTAGCAAAGACCATTTTGAAGAAGAACTTGTATTTTTAGGACTAGTTGGTATTGAAGACCCCCCAAGAGATGAGATTAAAGAATCAATATCATTATGCATGAAGGCTGGAATTAAAGTAAAGATGATTACAGGAGATAATAAAGAGACAGCTTTAGCTATTTCCAAAAGAATAGGATTAAAAGGCAGGATAATCGAAGGAGAAGATTTGGATAAACTGACTGAAATTGAATTGTCTAAAATAGTTAATGAAATAGTTGTTTTTGCAAGAGTTAAACCAGAACATAAATTAAAGATTGTAAAAGCATTAAAACTAAATGGAGAGATAGTTACTATGACTGGCGATGGTGTTAATGATGCTCCAGCACTTAAAGAAGCTCATATAGGTGTTGCAATGGGCAAGAATGGAACTGATGTTTCCAGAGAGGTTGCTGATTTGACATTAAAGGATGATAATTTTGCAACTATTGTCATGGCTATAAGAGAAGGAAGAACTATCTTTAAGAATATAAGAAAATTTATTAGTTATCAATTATCATGCAATTATGCGGAACTTATGATTTTATTCTTCGGAGTTCTTTTAGCTCCATTTTTGGGCTGGCAGGTTCCTTTGCTCTTAGCTCTTCAAATATTGTTTATGAATCTTGTTACAGATGATTTGCCTGCAATAACGCTTGCTTTAACTCCATCTTCATTAGATATAATGGAAGAAAAACCAAGAAAGAAAAAAGAAATCTTAAATAAATCCCTTATAATTTGGTTTGCAATTGCAGGTGTGTCTATGGCAATTATAACTCTGGCTGTCTTCTTTATAAGTTTCAATTTTCTCCATCAGACTACTGAATTTGCAAGAACAACTGCTTTGTTATCTTTAATATTTCTAGAAATAGCAAATGCATATAATTTCATGTCTTTCAGGCATAAGGTTTCGCTTGAATCTTTGAGAGTGAATAAGTATTTATTTTATGCTTCTATAATTTCTATTTTATTGACTCTGGCAGTAATTTATACTCCATTGAATAAAGTATTTGGAACAGTTCCGATAGGCATCACTGGATGGCTTATTGGAATTTTAGGAGCAGTTATTATAGTGTTGATATTTAATCTTTTAAAAGGACTAAACGATAAAAAGAACTTTTTAAAATTGGAGCATTTTTAATTTGTCCATTTTTATTTCCCAACAAACTTTCCAAAAATCTTCAAGACTTCTTCTCCAGCAGGAGTAATTTTAATCAAATATTTATTAGTTCCTTCAACATTTGTTTTTTTAATAAACTTAAATTCTTCTAATCTCCCCAAATGGGTTCTTAAACTCTTGTTGTTAAGTTTAAGGTGTTTATGCAACCATAATGTAAAAACCTCTTTTTTCTGGCTAGCAAGTTTTAGAATAACAACATCAACTTCATTAAGGAGTATTTTACTTCTATCCCCTTCTTTTCTTAATACCATAATAAATTATAGGTTAGATATTATATAAACCTTTTTGCTACATGTTATACTAAGGTTTGATATAGATAGTATACAAGAACAATCTATTTAAATCGTGATTTGGCTATAATTTTATGAATACCGACGATAAAACATCAAAAAGAGGATATAAAACACATCAAAATATGCATTTATAAGCCCGTAGATGATGTATTTTTCTCTCACTAATGGTTTATCTTGGTATAAAATAAATAACTCAAAAACAGGAGGAGAAGATGGAGAAAAAAATAAAGCAGGTGAAAAAACATCCTAGGAAGTATGGACCTGAAGTTATTCAAAAGGTTCTTACTTTAATTAGGGAGCAAAAAACACTGGCTGAGATTTTGGCACAAGTGCCTTGCAAGAAGTCATGTGTGAGAAGGATAGCCAGACACAACTCTTTACACATAAGGAAAGAAAAAGAACTCATTAAATCTTAAAGTTGCTTATTTTTTTTGGTTTTTCAAATAGTATCAATGCCATATCCTTTCATCATCTTTATATTCAATTTCTTTATGAATTTTCCTTCTAGTAAATTTTCTTGCTTTACCAAATAAGATGGTCTTAATAAAATCCTTGCATACTCTACAGGAGTTATTATCTTTGGATCTATAACCTCTTTTAGAGAATTTTTGCAAATTGCAGTAATTGTTTTTGTGCTACTTATCTTATTGGGATTTCTTTTAGCTTTAATAATATCTCTTTTAAATTTTGAATGCTTAGATAAGAATTCATCCATATTATTAAAAAATTCCTTATCCTGCTTTATTTCATCTTTCTGCTTAATATATCCATCTTTTAATACAGATGGAAATACAAGGAAATTAAGATAAAACTTTATTATAGCTTCTCTTAAATCCTCTTTCTCAAATAATTCACAAACAGCTTTTCTTATATGAGTGTGTGAAAAAATCAAATCAAGATAATTCTTTTCAGCTTGTGATAATTCTATTTTTTTCTCCGAAAGATAATCAAATAATATATTTAAATTGAAAATAAATTGCGGTCCTCTTTGAACATATTCTTTGCCTTTGTTTTCACCTTTCTGATGTATTTTTGTAAAAAGTAAATTCTCTTCATAAAAATATTCTTTTTTTCTCCACATACCAAATGGATGACTCACAATACCAAGAGTTTTTGATTTTGTTTCATATAACTTCTTTGATACAGTGGTTACATTAGTATACTCCTTAAAGAATTCTTGTGCTATTTTATTTTCCGAAACAGTCATTAATTTAGTCATTTTTAGGTAACCTAAATAGAGGGTATACATATTTAAACGTTTTGTTTTCATGGTTATAACAATGGAAACAAAACATCAACATATCATTGAAGAGTTAAGGAGTCAAGTTGCTTTATTTGAAACTTCAAAAATGGAAATATTCTAAGACGAAGGGAAAGAGGAAAAAAGCTCTGAGCGATAATAAACACCCCTAAGGAGATTTACCTCTTCTCCTTAGGTTTTATTCCTACTATGTTAAACCAAATGCTTTTAATTTATAAGAATCCAAAAAAGCTTTTATTCTCTAAAAACATATCTTCCTCTTTCTTTGAAAACAACTTCTCCTCTAAATTGTTCACCTTTTTGATATAATGGAGATTGATAAGCTTGATTTAATATTGATGCTACTTCATCAGCAGTTTGATGATTAGTTGCATTTGGATAAGTTGCTTCCATAACATACCTTATTCCAGTATCCTTAGCTTCTCTTGCGATTTGAAGTAATTGAGTATCTCCTGTTAAAGTATCAGTGCCTTCCATTAAAGAAAGCTCCAACGCATTTGGTGTTTGAACACATTCTCTGATAGCTGGGAGTTCTTTCTCAATATCTCCTTTTGATGCGTTACAATTAAAAAACGCGTATGCTTTACCTACCCTTAGAGATTTCCTTGAATTATAGTCTTCTCTACTAGGGTGAATTACATTGCCTTGTCTATCAACAAAGGACATATCTTTTGGAAATTCTCTTTTATTTGCCATATTTTATATAAGCATAACAACTATTTAAACCTTTGTATTTGTTATCACTTAAAAGTAACATTAAATGGACCCACCAGGGATCGAACCTGGGACATCTCGGTGTAAACGAGAGGGTTTACCATTAGCCTATGGGTCCTTCTGTATTTCTTGGGCCTCCTATTCTATTGGCAAAACTTCATCATTTAGAAAGTATATCCTTTTTGATATACTTTGTGTAAACGAGTTATTTTACCGCTAGACTATCAGCCCTGACATAAAAATTAAAGATTGAGACTTTTTAAAGTTTAAGTCTATACTATTTACCAATAAGCTTTAAATAACCCTTGTATTTATCTAAAATAGCACGCGCCATTAGTTTATCGGTTAGAACGCCTCGTTGCCAACGAGGTGAGCTGAGTTCAATTCTCAGATGGCGCATTTATATTTATTATCTTTTCCAGCTTCTCAAGAACATAAATCCTTAAAAAGCAAAAACTCTTATAAAAAAATAAGAAAATGACAGAACTTGTAGCATTATTATCAACAGGCGAAGGCACTTGGGCACAAGTGGCAGGAATAATCAAACAAGGTGATTGGGAAAATATAATTCTAATTGGTGGAGAATTTGCAAAACGTTTTCAAATAGATAAGGCACACGAATTTATTGAGATTAATTCAACAAGATTAATTGATATCCGTGATGAGTTAAGAGAAAAACTTAGTAATAAGATAAAGGGTTCAGAGGTTGCTTTATCAATTGCCTCTGGAGATGGAAAAGAGCACATGGCTTTAATTTCTGCTTTACTTTCATTACCTGTTGGAGTAAGATTTACTGCTCTAACAAAAGACGGTATAGTTATGCTTTAATTTTTAATTATCTATAATACGGTTCTACTCTTTTCTTCCATAATTCATGAAGAGCCATACGCAAATTAGAATAACCTAATGCTCTTCCTGCTTTTTGCCTTTCTCCAGGCTTTTCTGAATTAAGATATAAACCTCTAAGACCTAAAAGAGCACTAAATTGAGTTTGCCTATCAGAACTATTAAGTTCTCTTGTAAGAACTTCTAAAGGCTTAGGTACAAACCTAAGTGCTCCAACACAGGGCACATCTTGTCCATCCATTATTTTATCTAATAATTTAGGTTTATAGATCTAACACTAGAATTCTTCATTCATTGCCTGAAGCATAGAACTGTTTCTAGAGCCATCTCTTTTTGGACTAGAAGCTAAAACATCATCAATTCTTAGAATCATATTAGCCACTTCACTAGCACTTGAAATTGCCTGAAGCTTAGTTTTTAATGGTTCAATAACTCCTGTTTCGAGAACATTTTCTATTTTGTTAGTTAGAAGATTTATACCAGCATACCTTTCATTTTTATCATGCTTTGCTCTTAGTTCAGTAAGAACGTCGATCGGGTCTAATCCAGCATTCTCAGCAAGTGCACTTGGAACGCACTCAAGTGCCCTTGCAAATTCCTCAACAGCCAACTGCTCTCTTCCTTGTAAGCTCGAGCAGAACTCGCGAATTCTTTTTGAAAGTTCTATTTCAACTGCACCTGCGCCAGCAACTATTTTTCCATATCTTAAAACACTTGAAATATCGCCCAAACCATCATGAATTGCCCTTTCAATCTCATCTATAACATGCTCTGTACCGCCTCTTATAAGAATAGTAACTGCTCTGGGATTTTCACAGCCCTCAACATAAGTCATTTTGTCTTCGCCATGAGAAACTTCTCGCACCATTTTTGATTTACCTAATTCATTTGCATTAAGCTCATTCATATTACTTACAATTTTTGCTCCAGTGGCTCTTGCAAGTTTTTCCATATCACTCTTTGCAACCCTCCTTGCAGCATAAATTCTATTTTTAGCCAGATAATATTGTGCAATATCGTCAATACCCTTTTGACAGAATATAACATTTGCTCCAGAAGACATTATTTTTTGAATCATATCTTTTATTATTTTTTCTTCCCTGTCTATAAATCCCTGAAGTTGTTCTGGGCTGGTAATTGAGATTCTTGTTTCTGCTTCAGGTTTCCTTACTTCTAAAGGAAAGTCAACCAAAGCAATTCTTGCATTCTCAATCTGATTTGGCATCTCAATTGAAACCCTTTCTTTGTCAATTACAATCCCTTCTATAAGCTCGGAATTTTCAACAGCTTGTCCTCTTGACTTTTCTATTTTAATGTCTTCTAAATCAATCAATCTTGTTTTTTCATCAGAAACTTTTCTTATCGCTCTAACAATAATCTCGCTAAGTTTTTCTTTATCATTTTCTGCTCCTTTTCCAGTCATGGCAGTCATTGCAACGTACTTAAGAATATCATTTCTATCGTAGCTAACAGGAATTGCAATTTCATTTAATATCTTTTCAGCTTCTTTAGCAGCGAGTTTATAACCCTTTATTATAACAGTTGGATGTATTTTCATATCCAAGAGTTTTTCAGCATTCTCAAGAAGTTTTCCTGCAAGCATTACAGCAGTAGTTGTTCCATCGCCTACTTCACTCTCCTGAGTCTTAGCTATGTCAACCATCATTTTTGCAGCAGGGTGTTCTATTTCCATTTCTCTAAGTATTGTAACCCCGTCATTTGTAACAACAATATTTCCAACAGAATCAACAAGCATTTTATCCATGCCCTTTGGTCCAAGAGTGGTTTTAACTGTATCTGCAATTATTTTTGCAGCAAGAATATTATTTCTTTGTGCATCTCTGCCAAGTGTTCTCTGAACATTTTCAGGCATGATGTATATTGGTTGTTTATCGTTTGTCATTTTCTCTTTTTTTATCTTCTCTAGTTTCTCTAATAGCTTGTCTAGCACATCCGGATACATTTTTACCTAAGTTTGCCAAAGCTAAAACCCAACCATTTGGTTCTTTCATATTAAATCACCACAATCTCAACTTTTAAATATTATTGTAATCGAGATTATAGTTTATTTAAGAATTCCTTTAGTTCCTCGGGCCTAATCGCTTTATCGTCAACAATATAATCATAAAAAGGCTTGTCTGTAATAAAATAATCATGCTTTACATTATATTTTTCAAGCCATTTCTTAATCTGTTTTTGAAACATGTTATTCCTCGAAGTAAATATGTATATAACATAGCCCTTCTCATAAAGTTTATTAACAAGCTCAATCATTTCTAAATTTGGCTCTACCTTATCATATAAATCCCACATTTCTTTTGAAGTAGTGTCCCAAATTTCTGGAAAAAGTCCGTGTTTTGTTAAAGTTCCATCAAGATCAAAGGCTATTCTCTTCTTTGTGTCCATATTATCTATTTAAAATAACTTCCTACTTTTTATAGATTGCTATGTTTAAAGAGATAAAACTCTGATTTCTTATCAATAAAAATATTTAAATAGCTATTTCTACTCACTATTATAGCTTTAAAAGATGGTAGAACTAGACAAGATATACTCAACGAAAGTAAAACATACCGGCTTATTTGATTTCAAAGAATCTTATAGAATTCTCTATGAATGGTTTATGGATAATGGTTATGATTTAACGGAAAAGAATTATAAAGAAGTTATAGGCGCAGGAAACGCAAAAGAAATAGAAATTGAATGGGATGCTGTTCGTAAGGTTTCTGATTACTTCCGTTTTGAGATAAAAGCTGACTGGCACATGATTGGAATGACTTCTGTTGAAGTGGAGATAGACGGAGTTAAACAAAAAATGAATAAGGGACAGTTCGAAATAGTTTTTAAAGCAATACTTCAAAAAGATTACGATGAGCGCTGGACACAGAATCCTGTATTTAAATTCTTAAGAACAATATATGATAGGTATTTAGTTAGAGAAAGAGTTGAACAATACCAAGGAGATTTAATAACAGAACTTAATCAATTAGTAGAAGAATGCAAAGCCTACCTTTCTCTAACAGGAAGAACTAAGTAAGTAATACAAATAAATAATTTAGGTTTATAATCAAAATATTTAAAAACCCTGATTTTCTAAAACAAATTATGGCAATAAAGCATCCTTTAACATGCGGAGTAAGGGCAACTTCATGCGACATAGAGGGTCAGCATGCAGACTATTTGATTAATGGAAGAAGATCTTGTTCTCAGGGTGGATTATCTTGCGATAGGCCTGTTTGGGTAAGCAGAAATTATCCACAGCCCCAAACACCATTAAGAAAAACAAATGCAACCGCTTATAGAGAAGATTCTAATCATCTTAGGATGAATGCTAAACATTATAGAAATAATTTTATGGAAGCTACAATTGCTATTGATGCTATTTTGGATATGACTCAAGAAGGTATTAATGAAGACCCTACCTTGGTTGCTCATTTTAGATTAGCTGGGGCTGTTTTTTTACAAGCAACAAGAGATGCGCAGAAAGCAGCAGCACGTGCAAGAACATAAATCTTTAAATCTTTTCAAGTAATCTTCTCTAAAAGTTCTTTCTCACTCAAAAATTCTTCTTTGCCTGTTTTAAGATTTTTGAATTTGAATTTTTTCTTTTTTATTTCATCCTCTCCAACAAAGATTGCCGAGTCAATTGAATAGGCATTAGCATATTCAAGAGCTTTACTGGGCTTGCCATACATAATTGAGCAAGGAATATTTTTTTCTCTAATTTTCTCTGCTAACTCAATAGCTTTCTTATCCTGGTCAAAGGATATTACGAGAACTCCTAGATTTTCAAGTTCAATAGGCCAATCAATAAGTGTTCCAAAACTTATACCTACAGCAGGAATTTGTCTTCCTGCCCATTTTCCAACTTTATTATCAAATCTTCCTCCGCCAGAAAGAGCTACACCTTTATCTTTAGCCCATATTTCCCAGACATTTCCAGTATAATATGAGAAACCACGCATTAAAGTTGGTGAAAAAACAAATTTAAATCCGTAAAGAGAACATAAATCTTCTAGCTCCTTAACCTCACTAGCACCCTCAAACTTATTTTTTATAAAATACTCAAGATTTTTACCGAGAAGTAAAAATAATTCTTTTATTTGTTTCTCGGAACTTATTTTTTTAAGATTAGTTTTAACTTCTTTTTCACTAAACTTATCAAGCTTATCTAACTCGCGAAGAACTTGCTGTTGATCTTTGGTTATTCCTGATTTTTCAAGTATAGAGTTAAGAAGCTTTCT
>Ga0172375_10006250_pt1 | contig 16800 bp, 16 predicted proteins | sample LakKiv1m_FD_114537 | JGI IMG/M metagenome (GOLD analysis project Ga0172375, IMG submission 114537) | Freshwater microbial communities from Kabuno Bay, South-Kivu, Congo - kab_092012_11.1m | ecosystem: Environmental > Aquatic > Freshwater > Lake | place: Democratic Republic of the Congo...
AAACCCCTTCAAATTACGCAAAGCTATGGAGAAAAAACTTCACCAAATTTTCGCTATTCACTTCGGCCGCCGTAATTCTTATCCCGGCCTTCTTCGGTAACATTTATTAATGAGTCAATAGTTTTCTACCGGATAAGAATGGTATCTTTTCTGGCTGAACCGACCGAGACCATGGTTATTTTGGCCTTCAGCAGGTTTTGCAGCTCCGCTAGATACCTCCGGGCATTGGGATGCAGCTCTTTAAATGAACCGGGTTTATCATACTGTTCGGGCCAGCCGGGCATCTCTTTATAAACCGGCCTGGCATTGGTCAATACCTCAAAATCGTAAGGGAACTCTTTAAATATCTTACCTTTATATTTATAGGCAGTGCAGATCTTTAATTTTTGCAGGCCGTCAAGCACATCCATCTTCATGATCGCCAGTTCCCCGATGCCGTTAAGTATCACCGACTCCCTGGACATCACCGCGTCAAACCATCCGCATCTGCGCGGTCTGCCGGTTGTGGCGCCGAACTCATTGCCTTTGTCGCGCATAAAGTTACCAAAACTATTGCTAAACTCCGTGGGAAAAGGCCCCTCCCCCACCCGGGTGGTGTAGGCCTTGCATACCCCGATAACCTTATCGATCCTGACCGGAGATACGCCTGTGCCGGTGCAGGCCCCCCCTGAAGTTGCCGATGAAGAAGTAACAAAAGGATAGGTGCCGAAATCAATATCCAGAAAAGTCCCCTGCGCGCCTTCAAACAGGATGTCCTTTTTTCTGTCGGTGGCATTATTCAATAATAAAGCGGTATTGCAGATATAGCCGCCCAATAATTTGCCGTATTCAAGATACTGGCGGTATATTTTATTGAAGCTGAAACCCGGATGCCGGTAAACCTTCCTGAATATCTCATTCTTTTCTTTAAGGTTATCCTCAAGTTTTTCCTTGAGCACTCCGGGGTTTAACAGGTCGATCATCCGGATGCCGCAGCGGTTGATCTTATCCGCGTAGCATGGGCCTATTCCTCTTCCGGTGGTGCCGATCTTGTTTTTTCTTTTACCTTCCCGCAGCTGGTCCAGGTTCTTATGGTATGGCATGATCAGGTGGGCAAGAGAGGAAACCTTGAAACGCCTGCGGAAATCGATCCCGCTTTTGCGCAGCTCGCTTAATTCAGCCAAAAGCACCTCTGGGTCGATGACCACCCCGTTGCCGATGCAGCAGACCTTGCCGGGATGCAATATACCCGACGGGATAAGATGGAAAATATATTCCTTCTTTCCCACCACTACCGTGTGGCCCGCGTTGTTGCCCCCCTGGTAGCGCACGACAAAATCAACCTTCTGGGAGAGGATATCGATGATCTTGCCTTTACCCTCATCCCCCCACTGTGTGCCCACTAAAACTATATTCATATATTCCTTTACGGTGTCATGGTAAATATCTTATGCGCGATATCCGGGTATTTGGCGATGAAGTTGAGCTCATCATCGACCAGGGGCTTCTGGTTATGCACATTGGCATACCTGACCAGCTCCAATATGCGGGTGGCTTCGGCGTCATCCTTGAAGGCAACCTCCAGTTTTTCATAGACATTGCGGAAACCCTTGATCCCGGAGTATTCTCCGGCGGTGATCTTCCTGCCGGTTTCAATGATCTCCGGCTCCCCGCGGCCCAGCTCCTCGTAATCATAAAGCTCGTAGTTGCGCCTGTCCTTCAACGCCCCGTCGGCATGGATACCGGATTCATGGGCAAAGGCATTGGCGCCCACCCCCGGCTGGTTGATCGGTATAGGCACTCCAAAGGCATAAGATGCGTATTTGCAGATCTTCCAGGCGGTCTTTAAATTCACTTTCTCATCCAGATGATAATCCTGCATACCGCTGCCGTGTTTGATCGCCAGGATCACCGACACCAGGTCTGCGTTTCCGGCGCGCTCACCCATGCCGTTGACGCAGGTGTTGATAAACGCATCTACACCCGCATCAGCCGCCGCTTTTGCCCCGGCAATGGAATTAGCCACGACCAGCCCCAGGTCATTATGGCAATGCACCTCGATAGGCAGCATCACTCCTTCGGCCAGTAACTTTATCCTTTCGTAAATGCTGAAAGGCGTATCGCATCCGAGAGTGTCGCAGTAGCGGATCCTGTTTGCCCCTGCCTCTTTGGCCTTAAGGCTGAACTCCAGCAGGTAATCCATATTGGTGCGCGAAGCATCCTCGGCATTGACCCCTATTGATTCAGCTCCCAGCTTGACCGCCTCCCTGACCGCCTCCTCCATCTCCTTGATCACCGATTGATGGTCAAGCTTGCCCTTGAACTTATGCACGATCATCTGGTCGCTGGTTGAGATGGAAAGATTGAGGTATTTTAAACGCGGCACCAGCTTGAAGGCGGCTTTTACATCCTCTTTTGTCGCGCGCAGCCAGCCGCTCAATTTTATCCGGGAAAAACCTCCGAGTTCAGCCAGCTCAAGGTTGGCGTTAAGATAATTGGTCTCATGGCGGGTAAGCGGGAAACCGAACTCCGATTGAAAGACCCCCATCTGGTCAAGGTACCAGTTGATCATGGTTTTCTGCAGCTTGGAAAGGCAGATCCGCGATGTTTGCACCCCGTCGCGGTTGGTTACATCAAGCAGGTATATCTTTGGTTTATGCGCCATATGCACTCCTTATTTCTTCATTAATTTTTTAAGCTCCTCCTTACCCGGAACGCCCCGGGCGGAGAAGATCTCACGGTTCTCCAATAAGTAGGTCGGCCCGAACATGATCTTCAATTCCTTATTTAAAGCGGTGTTTTCCTTTAAGAGCTTTGCGCCCTCCTGCCCCCTGGCGCAGGCCCTTACCCTGGAGGTGTTGGCCCGGCCCAAACACTCATCCCACCAGGAGCTTTTGATATCCTTTGTCCGGCAGATAAGATAATCCCAGAATTTCTGCGGATAATATTTCTTAATGCAAACCGAACGCAAATACTCCTCCGCCTCCACACTGCCGCTTTTAGCGTCAAAGCTGCCGTCCTTTTCAACCGCCAAAAAATGCAGCTCCGGTTTAAACTCTTTCATCGCCTCTAAAAGCCGGGAGGTATCTTTGTCAAAAAGGCTTAAGAAAAGGTCAAAGCTCCCTTTCTTGGTCTTACGGTCAAGAAAATAGGCTATTCCGCTTGCTTCCGGCTTAAGCATATAAAACCTGTCCTTTAATTCCAGGGCATTTTTCATTTTATCGAAGTTATTTTCTTTTTCCACTTCCTTTCCCAGAAGATACACCGGCAGCGCCTTGATCTTAAGTTCATCAACCAGCTTCTGGGCAGCCGGGTCAGGCAGGTAAAGGTGCTCTGCGGCTATTCCGGGAAATTCTTTTTTCAGGAGGCCCAAAGCCGGCTCTGCCTGACAAACAGGGCAATCTTTGATGTTAATGACCAGCAGGCTGACCTTATCCGGCTTGGTAAAAATACACTTGGCTCGTAATTCCCCCGGATTTTGGCAGCTTCCCACCATGCCTTCTTTCCTGCAATTAACATCAGAGTAACAGGCAGGCAGAATGGCTTTTATCGCCGGGTCGTCAGCGATCTTATCCGATAAACGCTGCTCTTCAATTTTACAATTTAAAAGCTTTCCGTCTTTAACCTCCAGGGTCAGCTTACCGAGCCGGCGGCCCTGCCAGGAGGGCCGCACGATAAAGGTAGAATCAACTTTAGTTTGCGTCTGGCCCGGAGCGGGATTATGCCCTACGAAAAGTATGTCAATACCCTTGGCCTGGGAGATCAATTTCATATCCTCCTGTTCGCCCAGGGTGCTTAAAACAATCACTACTTCTACCCCCTCTTTTCTAAGTTTGGCAATCAGCCCGCTGACCGGTGCCCCGGGGCTGATCTTTAATCCTTCCGACTTCCGGCCGGCCTCTAAACCAGTCAAACCGATGATCCCGATCTTTACCCCGCCTGATTCCTTGATAATATACGGGAGCACTTTATTTGAATCTAAATTGGAGCTCAAAAAAGCGGGATTGCTTTTTCTGGCGTTCTTCAAAAAGAAATCCTTTCCGAAGTTGAACTCATCAGGCCCGACGCAGACAGCGTCATAGCGCATAAGCTCCATCGCCCTAAGGTTAACCTCGGAACGCTGCATATCGAGCTTGGTATTCTGGGTATATTCATCCATTACCCCGCCGGCAGTAAAACTACCCGCATCCAAAAGAAGAAGACCCGGATGCTTTTGCCTAAGCTCCTTTACCAGCGTCGAGCGCCTGGCTATTCCGCCATCGGTCTCTATGGGGCAGCTGCAGGGATAAAGCATGGCATGGGTCTGGCCGGTGTAAAGAATAATTGCTTCTTTAGCATAGAGATTGCTTAAACCCAGGGCGAGGAAACCGAGGAATAGAATTATCTTTTTCATGTCCTGATCACCTTTACGGTCAGAATATTCTCTAATTTCTTTATCTTCTCCTGGACTTCCGGGCTTACCTGGCTATCCACGTTCAAGACGCTGATCGCCTTGCCTGCCGGCTTATCCCTGCCAAAGGTCATCGCCGCGATGTTGATACCCTCACGGCCCATCAGGGTGCCTAAGCTTCCGATCAGGCCCGGCTTATCCCAGTTGCGGATAAAAACCATTTCTCCGATGGGATAGAGCTCCAGGTAATAGTCGTCTATCTTTACGATCCTGGGCTGTTTGTTGCTGGAAAGCGTGCCGCAGAGGGATTTGCTTTCTTTATCCGTCTTGATCTCCAGTTGAATGAGGTTGACGAATTCACCCTCTTGAGCGGATTTTGATTCCCTTAGCTTTATCCCTCTATCTTTAAGCAAGGAAACCGCATTCACGAAATTCACCGTCTCTTTTAATATGGGGGAAAGCACCCCTTTTGCCAGGGCCATGGTAACCGGGCTTAGGTCATGGGCGGTGATCTCTCCGGAGTAATTTATATTCAATTCCTGGAACCTGCCCTCGACTAACTGTGCTGCGAACAATCCGAGCTTCTCCGCCAGGTTCACATAAGGATTAAGTATCTTGCAGACCTCGGCCTCTAAGCACGGGTAATTGGCGGCATTACGGATCCCCCGGCCAAGCAAAGCGTCCCGCACGATCTCAGCTACCTCAACCGCCACATTGACCTGGGCCTCTTCAGTTGAGGCGCCTAAATGCGGGGTGATGATCACATTATCCATCTTCAGGAGCTCATTATCCGCCAAAAGCGGCTCCTTCTCAAAGACATCCATTGCTGCCCCTGCGACCTTGCCTTCCTTAAGCGCCTTGGCCAGGGCTGACTCATCGATGATCCCGCCCCTGGCGCAATTTATTATACGCACCCCTTTTTTCATAAGCACAAACTCTTTGTCCGAGATCATATGCCTGGTCTCGTCGGTAAGCGGGGTATGCACGGTGATATAATCGGACTCCTGGAGAACCTTTTTTAACTCCGCTATTTCAACCCCGATACTTTCGGCAACATCGGCGGATAAAAACGGGTCATATGCCAGGATCTTCATCCCGAATGATAACGCGCGCTTAGCCACTTCGGAACCAATCCTCCCGAAGCCCACAACCCCCAGGGTCTTTCCGTAAAGCTCAACCCCCATGAACTTGGAGCGCTTCCATTCCCCTTTTTTCGTCGAGGAATTCGCCTGCGGGATATTCCTGGAAAGGGCCAGGATCATACTACAAGTGTGCTCGGCGGTAGAAATGGTATTTCCCGCCGGGGTATTCATCACGATGATCCCTTTTTGCGTGGCTGCTTCCAGGTCCACATTATCCAGGCCAACGCCTGCGCGGCCGATGAATTTGAGCTTTTTTGCCGCTTCAATCACATCTTTGGTGACTTTGGTTGCGCTGCGCACGACCAAAGCATCATAATCCTTGATTATCTCTTTTAAGGCATCGGGCTTTAAGTCCGTCTTTACGTCCACGGAAAGCTCCTTGGACTCCTGGAATATTTTAAGCCCTTCTGCCGATAACGCGTCGCTGACTAATACCTTGATCATTTTAAGAACACCTCCTCCGCTGCCTTGATGCCCGCCCCTAAAGTGAATTTGTAACCCATTGTGCTTAGGACCTTCTCCAGGCAGGATAAACCGGTAATAATGTCAAACTCGGCGATAAAACCCATATGCGCGATGCGGAAGACCTTGCCCTTTAATTCTGCCTGGCCTCCGGCAATAGTCACCCCGTAGGTATCCCGCATGGTTTTGACCAGCTTTTCACCGTCGATACCGGCAGGCACCTTTACCGCGGTAACCGCATCCGATGCCGCCGTAGGCGCGAACAACTCAAGACCCAGGGCCTTCATCGCGGCGCGCACCGCATCTGCCATTTTCCTGTGCCTGGCAAAAATATTTTCCAGGCCGTCCTCCCGCATCATTTTTAAGGCCTCATTCAAAGCGATGATCAGGGTGATGGAAGATGTAAACGGGGTATCATTCTTCTCCAGCGCCTTCCTGGCCTTTCTTAGGTCCAGGTAATAACGCGGGGATTTGCAAGCCTCTACCAGTTTCCAGGCCTTGGGGCTTAAGGAAATAAAACCCAGCCCCGGCGGCAGCATCAAGCCCTTTTGTGATCCCGAAACCACCACATCAACACCCCAGGCATCGGTCTTTAGATCAATGGCGCCCAGACCGCTTATGGCATCAACCACTAGAACCGCATGAGCTGCCTTGGTTATCCCGGCGATCTTCTCGATATCATTATCCACGCCGGTTGAGGTTTCGCAAAGCGTGGTAAATACCGCTTTTATCTTGGGGTTTGCTTTTAATCTTTTGTTTATCTCCTCCGGGTCAACCGCCTTTCCCCACTCCACATCAATGATCTCGCAGTTAATGCCATAGGCCTTAGAGATCTCCGTCCATCTTTCACCGAATTTTCCTCCCTGTATGACCAACGCGGTATCACCGCAGGAAAGCAGGTTCATTACCGCCGCCTCCATTGCTCCGGTGCCGGATGAGGAAATTATAAAGACATCGTTTGAGGTCTGAAACACTTCTTTTAGGCCGACGCTGGCCTCTTTCAGGATCGCCTGGAACTGCGGGGTGCGGTGATGGATGATTGGCCTGGCCATTGATTCCAGGACCTGAGGAGGCAAAGGGGTGGGCCCGGGGGTGAGTAAATAGTTCTTTTTCATTACTCTTTCTCCTTAATTAATGGTGGATAAATTGTTCTTTCTCTTACTTCTTTTTTGCTTCCGGAAGGATGACTTCGTCAACCAAGCCGTAATCTTTGGCTTCCTGGGCGGACATGAAATAATCCCGGTCCGTATCCTTCTGCAGCTTATCCAGGGGTTTGCCTGTGTGGCGGGCCAGGATCTCATTGATCCGGTCGCGCATCTTCAAGATCTCCTGGGCATGGCGGGAGATATCCTCCGCAGCTCCCTGCACTCCGCCCCAGGGCTGATGGATCATGATCCGCGAATTAGGCAAAGCCTGGCGTTTTCCTTTTGTGCCGGCGCAAAGTAACAATGCCCCCATGCTGGATGCCTGGCCTACGCAATAGGTGGCCACGTCGCACTTCAAGAACTGCATGGTGTCATAAATAGCCAGGCCTGCGGTAACCGACCCTCCGGGAGAATTGATATAGACATTGACGTCTTTATCCTTATCCTCCATCTGCAGAAATAACATCTGGGCGATCACGAGGTTCGCCACATAATCATCAATAGGAGTGCCGATGAAAACGATCCGGTCCTTTAACAGGCGCGAATAGATATCGTAGGCCCGCTCATAACCTCTGGCAGTCTGCTCGATAACCATGGGAACCAATGTCTGACATTTTATTTCCATATTTCCCTCCGGGTTTAAGAAGCCTCTTTCCAATCCGCCTCCCGTAATAAAAACTCCATTACTTTTCGCGGCATGTGGTCGTCAACAGGGATATTTTCCTGTTTGGCGATCGCCGATAGGATCAAATAAACCTTGACCTGTTTTTTAGCCTCAGGCGCGATCCCATCCAATATCGCCTTCTCCTGCTCTTCGATCTTATCCCTCGGCAGGCCCTTCATTGCCAGGTCCAGCTTTGTCTGCCTGAGCATATCCTGGGTTTGCCGCTCCACCAGGCTCTGGGGCAGCTTGAATTCCAGACCTTTAACCAGATTCTCGACCAATTCATTTTCAATGCGCGAGCGCTCCTGGTTTTCTTTGGTTAGAAATATCTGCCTTTCCACTGCCTTCTCCATCTCCGCCAGGTCAGGATATCCCAGAGAGCGGCTGAATTTATCATCTAAGCTTTCGGCCTTGCGCGATTCCTTGATGGAATCTATCTGCCTCTTTACCTCATCGGCGCCGACGGCGATCCTCTTAAAGGTTATCCTCTGGTTTTTATAATTCTTGACCTCTATCTCCGGGCTTACCTCGACAGTGGCCTTAAAAGAAAGGTTGGAGCGGTCTAGCTTTACCTCGGTTATCCGGGGCAGCTCGATCACGTCGAGTTTTTCGGCCTCGATCGCCTGGTTGTACACATCAGGGACCAGCTCTTTCAAAACCTGCTCATGGGCGCTCTCCCCGTAATGTTTTTCCAGAAGGTCCCGCGGGGCTTTCCCCGGACGGAACCCCGGTACCTTGGCCTCCTTGGCTATCCTGGCAAAAACATCTTCAAACTTATTCTTGACCATCTCACCGGTTATGGCCACATTGATTTCGCGTTTTGTGCCGTCTAACTTCTTTACTTCAGTTTTCATTACGATCCTTTCTTCAAATTAACATTTCACTTACATGCGGAACTTCTCACCCAGATAAACCTGACGCGCCTGCGGGTGATTGATCAGGTCATGCGCCGTGCCTGAAATAAGTATCGTGCCGTCGGCGATCAGGTATGCCCGGTCGGTTATGGAAAGCGTCTCCCGGACATTATGATCGGTAAGCAGTATCCCCAGGCCTTTGGCTTTGAGCTCCTTGATTATCTCCTGCGCTTCATTGACCACTATCGGGTCGATGCCGGAAAAAGGCTCATCCAAAAGTATAAAAGAGGGATTGGTCACCAGGGCCCGGGTTATCTCCAGGCGCCTTCTCTCTCCGCCGCTTAAGGTATAGGCTTTATTTTTTGCCAGGTGAGCGATATTCAACTCCTCAAGCAGGGAAACCAGCCTGCGCTTTCTTTCCGGCCGCGATAAAGGCAGGGTCTCCAGAATAGCGTTTATGTTCTCCTCAACCGTAAGCTTCCTGAATACGGAGGCCTCCTGGGAAAGATACCCTATGCCGAAACGCGCCCGTTCATGGATGGGAAGAGCGGTGATCTGGTGATTGTCAAAAACGATAGTACCGGAGTTGGGGCTGACGATACCCACGATCATATAAAAGGTCGTGGTCTTCCCGGCTCCGTTGGGGCCAAGAAGCCCGACGATCTCTCCGCGCTTCACCGTGATATCTACGCCTTTAACGACCTGGCGTCCGTCATAGGACTTGGTCAACCCTTTAGTTTCCAAAAGCTGCATTCATATCCTCCGCCTGATAAATTATTATCTGGGGCCTGCCGGTCAAAGTGATCTTTTTGCTTGCGGCATCGTAGATCGCTTCCTGGCTATAGGTAGTGTTCTCCCCGCGCAAAATGCGCACATTTCCCTGGGCGACGATCTTGTTTATGGAGCTGGCCATGGCCATGGACTCCTGAATACCCTTGGTTTCTTCCTTTTTAGGGGTAAAATAAACCTGCATCCTGTCGCTGTAAATGGTCAGGTCCGTTTTTTCCACTTTAACATTATTATTGAATACGGCAATGTTTTTTTCATAATCCACTTCCAGCGGCCCGTCGCAGGTGATCATGATCTTTTCCTTCCCCTTTATCTTGTCCTCTGCCGGCTGTATATCCAGCCGTACATCCTTCTCCAGCTCCATTGTTTTGAGGGCGGTTATGCTTTTAGCCCCTACCCCGGAAAGGTTCATATCCTGCTTATGAACATTCACTCTGTCCAGGGTAGAAACTATCTGCTTCTTGCGGTCCCAGTCCAGGGAGTCGGTGGTAAGGGTGGCCCCTCCGGAGGAGGTGATCACCACATTATCCTCCAGGTGAACCAGGCCGCTATCCTTGTTAAAATCCCCCTTATCCGCGGTGAGCTTGACGCTGTCTTTATCCGTGTAATGGTTGCCCACCACCTCTTTAAGCCTGACTACCTCATTGAGGATATCGGCGGATTTGCCGGAAAGGTCCCAGGCTTTTTTTCCTTTATCGCCGAATCCGGAGAGGGAAAAATCATTGATCTGCTGGCCGGATTCTGCCACAGGGGTCGCGGCAAAGGATGCGCAAGCGTAAAATAAAAACGCGAAAAACAAAAATACTCTTTTAAGCGCCATAAAACTTTAAGATATCCTCCCACTTGCCCTGCGATTTTAAGATCAATTCCGCTACTTCTCTGACCGCCCCCCTGCCTCCGGAGCACCTGGTGACAAAAAGAGCCGCCTCCTTTATTTCACTTGAGGCATTGGCAACCGCAACCGGCATACCCACTTTTTTCATAAGCGACAGGTCCACCAAATCATCCCCCACAAAACAGATTTCATCAGGAGATACTTTATATTTTTTCAGGATCTTATCCAGCACCGCGCATTTCGGAAAAACATCCGCGAATACCTCGGCTACGCGCATATCTTTGGCCCGCGGGCCTATCGTCTTAGAACTCTTAGCGGTGATCAAAATGGTTTTTATACCGGCCTTATTCAGGACATAAACCCCTAACCCGTCATGCACGTCAAAGAACTTGGAATCGCGGCCCCGGGAATCGTAGATTATCCTTCCGTCGGTCAATACCCCGTCAACATCCAGTAAAAGCAGCTTTATTTTTCCGGCTTTCGCCTTGAGGTCTTCAGGCATATCTTTAAAATAAACCGGCCCTTAGCAGGTCCTGAATATCCAGGAGACCCACCGGCCGCATATTTTTATCCACCACAGGGACTTCATCTATCCGTTTAGACTGCAATATACGCATTGCCTCGGCTGCCAGCATATCCTTATAAACTACAGTAGGGTTCTTGGTCATTACCTCGGATATTTTACGGCGGGTGAGGTCCTTATCGCTCTCCAGGTGCCGGCGCAGGTCGCCGTCGGTAAATATCCCTTTTAGCTTTCCTTTTTTATCTATTACTGTTGCGCTTCCGGCGCGGGAGCGGGTAATGGCAAATAAGACCTGGGAGACCTTTTTATCCTCTTTCACTATGGGGTTAGAGCTGCCGGTGCGCATAATATCCTCTACCTTCAAAAGCAGGCGCCTGCCTAAAGCCCCTCCGGGATGAAAGAAAGCAAAATCCTTCTCCTTAAAACCTTTTCTCTCCAGTAAACATATTGCCAAAGCATCCGCCATCGCTAATGCAGCAGTAGTAGAAGCAGTAGGCGCCAGGCCTAAAGGACAGGCCTCTTTTTTTACCGAGACATCCAGGACCACGTCGGAATATTTGGCTAGTATTGATTTCGGGTTTCCGGTAAGCGAGATGATCCCGGAGCCGATCTTCTTTAAGAGCGGCAATAGCTGCTTCATCTCTTCGGTTGAACCGCTGTTAGAAAGGATGATCACGATATCATCTGCGGTAACCTTACCCAGGTCACCGTGAATTGCCTCTGCCGTATGCAGGAATAAACTGGGTGTGCCGGTTGAAGCCAGGGTTGCCGAGAACTTCTGGGCAATGATCCCAGTCTTGCCCATGCCGCTGACCACCACCCTGCCTTTGGTCTTAAGGATAAGCTCTACGGCTTTGGCGAAATTTTTCCCCAGCCGCTTCTTAAGCAGGATGATCGCCTGCGCCTCAATATCTAATACCTCTCTTGCCCTCTTAATTATATTCATCTTAACCTAGGGACGGTTCTCAACTTAAAGCTAACCCGTCCCCTATCCTATAGCTGTGCTGATTTTCTTTATCTGCTTTAAAAGAACCTCTAATTCCTTGAGGTTGATCATGTTTGCCGCGTCGCACGGAGCATTAGCCGGCTCAGGATGTACCTCCAGGAATAAGCCGTCGCAGCCAAATGCCACTGCTGCCCGGGATAAACCGCTTACGAATTCGCTCTGGCCCCCGGAACATTTGCCTTTTCCGCCGGGAAGCTGCACGCTGTGCGTGGCGTCATAAATTACCGGATAACCGAGATCACGCATGATCTTCAAGCCGCGAAAATCCGTGACCAGGTTATTATAACCGAAGCTTACCCCTCTCTCGGTAACCAGGATCTGTTTATTCCCCGTGGATTCAACCTTCCTGATTATGGGCAGGATATCCCAGGGCGCCAGGAACTGGCCTTTCTTGATATTTACCACTTTGCCGGTTTTAGCCGCGGCGACGATAATATCCGTCTGGCGGCACAAAAATGCCGGTATCTGGATAACATCCAGCACTTCGGCGGCCTCGGCGATATCTTTTACGCAATGCACATCGCTTAATATGGGGATCTTGAACTGCTGCTTTATCTTCTTTAAGATAGCCAGCCCTTTCTTTAGTCCCGGCCCGCGATAAGAATCAATGGAAAGCCGGTTGGCTTTATCAAAACTGGATTTGAAAATAAAAGGTACTCCTTGAGCCTCTGCGATACGCCTGATCTTCCCGGCTGCCTCAAGGCAGGCGCTCTCCGATTCGATCACGCATGGCCCGGCGATAAGCACAAGCTGCTGCTTATCCCCGAATTTTATATTTTTTACATTAACCTGGCGCATTTAACTTGTCTCCTTTTGCATCTGGTTTCTTACCCTCTCCAGATCCTCAGGCGTATCTACGCCTACGGTGTCAAATTTGGTTTCAATAACCTTGATCCTGAAGCCCTCCGCCAGCACACGCAGCTGCTCCAGCTTCTCCGCTTTCTCAAGGTTAGAGACCGGAAGTTTCTTGTAAGTAAAAAGAAAATCCTTGGTATAGGCGTAAAGCCCGATGTGCTTATGATAGACGGCATCTTCAATTTTAGAGCCGGCCGCTACAAACGGAATAGCCGCACGCGAAAAATACAAAGCGAAATTATCCTTATCCACCACGACCTTTACCACATGCGGATCGCTGATCTCCGCCGGGTCCGTTATCTTCTTCATCACCGTTGCCATATTGAGTGAGCGGTTATCCAAAAGTGTGCGGGCGACGCTATCGATCATCAACGGCTGGATAAGCGGCTCATCCCCCTGGATATTGACGATTATTTTCACATCCAGAGGATTGACCACCTCGCTTATCCTGTCTGTGCCGCAGGTATGCTCCTTTGAGGTCATCACTACCTTGGCCCCAAACTCAAGCGCTGCCTTCCTGATCATCTCATCATCGCAGGCAATGATCAGGTCATCGAGCAGGCGACACTGCTTAGCGCGTTCCCAGACATGCTGCAGCATGGGCTTGCCCATTATATCCACCAGCACCTTGCCGGCAAATCTGGTTGATAAGAACCTGGCCGGGATCACCCCGATAACATCCATTTTATTTTATCCTCTCCAAAAGTTCTCCGGCAGTCACCGTCGCCGTGCCCAGCTTGCCCACTTCGATCCCGGCGGCAAAATTCGCGATGCGGGCTGCCTCAAGCTTGGAAGCCCCGCTGCAAAGGGCCATGGTGAAAACCGCGATCACCGTATCCCCTGCCCCTGAAACATCAAAAACCTCCTGGGCAACCGTGGGGATATGAACCCGGGGCTTGCCTTTTTCAAATAAAAACATCCCCTCTTCCCCCAGGGTGATCAACAGGGATTCCAATTCAAGATAACGCAGTATCATTTTTCCCGCGCTGTCGATATCGCCGTGCGTCATCAATTTATCATTGTATATCTTGAATTTATTCTTTTGGTCCTTCATCTTCAGATACCTGACCGCGTTTTGCGCTTCCTTCCTGTTGGGGGTGATGCAGGTGGCTCCCCGGTAATGCTCAAAATGATCTTCTTTGGGGTCAACGGTCACGATCTTGCCCAGCTTAGTCGCTTCGGAAGTGATCAGGCCTAAAAGGAACGGGTCAAGCAGGCCCTTGCCGTAGTCCTCGATAATAACGGCATCGAATTTTTTTATATTACCCCGTATGAAATCCTGCAGCTTATCCCTTGTTCCGCTTTTAATATTATGGGTATCCTCCCAATCCACTCTTACGACCTGCTGGTGCCCGGCAATTACCCGGGTTTTCATGATGGTCTGGCGGCCTTTTTCAATGAAGATCCCGCCGGTATCGATCCTTCTCGATTTCAACTCAGGGAGCAGCCTGGCTGCCTGCTGATCATCCCCGACTACGCCCAATAAAGAGGCCTTGCCTCCGAGAGAAGCGATGTTATTTGCTACGTTTGCCGCGCCGCCCGGAAGATAGGTGCGCCTCTTTGCCCAGACCACCGGCACCGGGGCTTCCGGAGAAACCCTCTCTACACTGCCCCAGATATACTGGTCCAGTATTAAATCACCGACTACCAGTATCCTGGCGCGCTTGAATTTATTAACTATATTTTTTAGCTTTGTCATATTTTCTCAATTACCGCCTGGGCAAGGAGAGGGAGCATTATCTCATGGTGGCCGATAATGTAATAACCTTTGCCTCCCGACATAACCGGCCGGGATACCACATTCTGCTGCGGACGGTAATGATAAACCATATCAAAGTTGGCGGTGGTAAAATCTTTTACTTTATTCCCCAGGTTGCGGCAGAGATTCAAGGCCTTTAAGAACACCTCCGGCAGAAGTACGGCCGAACCAAAGTTGGCAACCACTCCCCCTTTATTCAAGGAGCGGATATTTTCCACAAGTATATGAAAATCCCTTAATGATCCCTCGCCGGTAGAGGCAGCGTCAAATGAACGATGCTGATGAATGATATCCGAGCCGATCCCCACAAACACGCACACCGGAACCTTGTGTTTATAAGCATTATAGATTAGGCTTAATTCCTTGTGCGCAAGCTTTGCCCCTGCTGTGGCAATCGCCACGCTATAACCCAATCCAAAACCTTTTTTTACCCCTTCTTTCACAGCGCAGTTCAGGAAATCCGCGGTCTCTCTTCCCATTCCGAACCTTCCGGTTTTGAGATTCTCGGCGACATCCTCGGAGGTCTTGCCCTGAAAGGCCAGTTCAAAATCATGGATGATCCCGGCGCCGTTAAGGCAAATACAGGTGATCACTTTCTTCCTGATAAGTTCGATCAAAACCGGGTTAAGCCCGCACTTGATCACGTGCGCCCCGCACATGAAGATAACCGCCTTGCCCTTCTTGCGTGCGGATACGATATCGGAGGCAACCGCACGCAGGTCCTTTGCTTTCAGGATATTAGGCAGAGAATCCAGGAAGCCGGAAAAACTCTTGGCCTTAGCCGGGGCGCGGGCAAAGTCCTCGGCCTTGACCTTGCTCAGGCGCGACTTGACCGAATATGTCTTTATTTTACATGTATTAATCATCGGGAGATTATAATTTTACCACAATCCACTGCTAAAGCAAGAAATTTAGGAGAAATCTTTACAGGAACTGATCTTATCGAACTTATTGACGCGGAGTGAGTTGCATAGGATTGCCCAGTGACTTCATCCAAGCGAAAATGGAACGTTTACCGCTGATGTCTTCTTATGTTTCCTGATACTTCCCCTGTCCGATGTGTATTTCAGGTTTAAGGAGACAAATTTCAAATAATCATCCATGGATAAACTTCTGGGCGGAGGCGTTTTTCCTTTAATAACCGGCAAGTTAAGCTTTTCCATTATTTTAAAATCGAGCCCTTTCTAATATTTTGTTGTAAAGCTCCTCCGTGCCGTATTTCAGGCACAGCTCCTTGAATTCAGCGTTTCTGACCTTTAGCTTATTTACCCTGATTAATTCTATAATATCAGGGAGGTCCTTATATTCGCGAATACCGGGATTATATTTTATGGCATGCAGCTTAAGGGCGATCAAATGCTCAAGCCGAGGGATAATGAATTTCTTACCCGCAATAGCGATTTTCTTTCCTTTCTCAATGATCTTCCCAAGCGTATCTTTATCTACAAACATAAAGTCAAGATCCATGAACTCCGCCTTGCTGGACTTAAGCCTAACAAATACATCCCGGGAATAATCCTGCATAAGGCCCTCTTGCTTCAACAAACCTGCTATTTTGTCGAAATCCTCCCTTGTGATGAGGAAATCCAAATCCGCGGTCTGGCGCGTTACCTTATAATAATTGACCGCAAATCCCCCGATTAAGACGCAGCTTACTTTCTTCTTGTTTATTATGCTTGAAATCAAATGGAAAATAGTAGGGTAATTCATTGATAATAATATAGCATATAAATTTGCAATGACAACGAAATATTCACGGGGAAGAGGGGGGTTCTGATGAAGTTCATTGGTGCGGCGGGAGCTGGGCAAAAGCGGTCTTGCAAATTTTTAGGGTGGCACCTGGGTAAACGTTCCTCGATTCTGCACCATTCCTATGGCCCCGGGTAGAGTGTCTATGATCCTATGATCTTTGGAGTAGGTCTAGTTACCCAAAGGAATCCAGTTTATATAAATATTACCAGCATCAATACTACCAGCGTTTACCAATACTTCTACTTTCCAATAATCATTTTTTCTAACAGGTGAAGACATAGTGTAGCGATCTAAATTCGTATAGCTATTCCTATTTGCTCTTATGAACGAGCGAGCGACGAGTGGAGGATTATTTGAATCCGTTCTTATATAGAGGAAGAAGTCGTCATTCGAATTGCAGTCAATATTAACAATAACAAATCCATCGGAAGATGCTTGATAAACTGTATTATATGTCTTTGTCGCATCCCATGCTCCGAATATTTTCATCGTGCCGTCTACTTGTAAAGTTGCCCCTGGGCTCGTCGTCCCGATGCCGACGTTGCCCTGATAAGTTATCCTCATCGCTTCAAAGGCTGTAGGGGTTTCTGCGGAAGGCGCTACATAGAAAGTTAGGCCTGCGTCTTCATTGGAATGGGGGCCTCC
>Ga0172375_10006253_pt1 | contig 16797 bp, 21 predicted proteins | sample LakKiv1m_FD_114537 | JGI IMG/M metagenome (GOLD analysis project Ga0172375, IMG submission 114537) | Freshwater microbial communities from Kabuno Bay, South-Kivu, Congo - kab_092012_11.1m | ecosystem: Environmental > Aquatic > Freshwater > Lake | place: Democratic Republic of the Congo...
ATTGATCTTCCATATACTGCCATCTCTCTGGTTGATCATCCAGATTAATGCAGTATACGGGTTCAAAATTTTTCAATTTAAATGTAGACTTATTTTTGTCAAGTATGGTCATTATTTTTTCAGTCTAGTGTTTCCATAATGAATAACAGTACATCCAGAAATATTTGGACACTTTCTCCAAGGATCAACAATTACAGATCCTTGAGGAAAAATAGACTTTTCTTGTCTATCAGGATCAGGATCTAAGCAACCCAAAAAAGTTGTTTCTGGATCGTGACCAAGAAGATAAGATGCTGGTCCAAGATCTGAGGGAGGTTTATCTCTAGTGTAGTCATCATCATAATACACATTTCCACCAAGTTCTTCAACATAGTTCCCTACAAGGATACTGTAAGATCCATCTTCATAGTGAATGTGAGGTTTATATGCCTTGCCAATAATAACAACGGGTAGTCCAGGTTCTAGTAACTTAGCAGCAAGATTTTTTGCTTGAATTTCTCTTGCCAGCATAATGGCATCAAAGATGTCATACCCAAGATTTAAATTGTCCGACATCCAACGAAGAGCAATATTATCTCTAGGGTGACAAGCACCACCATCACCCATACCTGCTTTCATATAGCGAGGGCCCATAATTCTTTGATCAGAATTCTTAAGTGCATCAGTTACAACATCAACATTAATATTACCTTGTCTTTCAGCAACGTCTTGAATCATATTAACAAGACTCAACTTTGTTGAAATGAAAGTATTATAGAAGATCTTAATACACTCACATTCATCCCAAGTTCCAACCACATATCGAGGATCATTATTCATCATAGGACGATAGAATTGAATAAGTTCTTTTGCGTCTCCAGTTTCTGATCCATCTTCAGTACCAATCATTACCATCTCTGGGTTAGAAAAATCCCATCCGACAGTTCCCATAGCAATTAGATAAGGATTGTAAACAAACCTTGCATTAGTAATTAGAGGTTCCAATTCTCTCCTTGTAGTACCAGGGAGAACTGTAGAAATCAAAACAACTAATTTTGATTTATCAACATATTGGTTAACATCAGAAAGAATGCTCTTAACAATAGTATAATCAAAATCTTTATATGGCAGATGGTGAGTTGGTTGACGACCATCATACAGCGGATCGTGTGGAGTAGGAGCAGCAATAAAAATAATATCGCCAAACTCAACAGCTTCCTGAACCGTATCTACCATTCTAAAATTTCTAGGATTTCTAGGAGAAACATCATAACCAACAACTGGATACGATTCTGCCATCACTTCGGCACAAGCTTGTCCCAGTTTTCCAACGCCAATCATAGCGACTTTAGTAGACAATTTTCTCGTCATATTAATTCTCCATTAATTTTGCTGTAATAAGTAAATGCCATCCAAGATTTTTTTTCAATACATTAAACATTTGATCTGGCATAGAGTCAAACCAAAGTTCTTTTTCAAACTTTCCTTGCTTGTAAGGTTCTATTTGGTATGGAAATATATGATCTTGTTCTATAGAAAGAATTTCAAATCCACTTAAAAGATTCTTAACCTCTTCTTTAGTATAAGTATTTGCAATAGGACAACCGTACTGTGCTTCTGGTTGATCAAGATCTGCTTCAATCATATAATTTTTCCAGGACTCTGAAGCATACAACATAATTTTGAGAGCACTATTCTCATCCATATACTTCTTAATTTCTGAAATAATTTTTTCAGGATTTGGACTGTGGTGAATAACACCAAAAGAGTAAATCAAATCATATGTTTGAACAGGAACAAAAGAAGAAAGTTCTTCAGAATTTCCAAGATAAAAATTTCCTTCTTTATTATACACGTCAAATCTTTTTTTAGCAAGATTGAGAGATTTCGCAGATAAATCCGTTCCAGAATAGTCTGCACCATTCCTTGCAAAATTTATTCCTTCTGTAGCAAGTCCGCATCCAATTTCTAAAACTTTTTTTCCAGACCAAGATTCAAAATCAACAAATTTTGGAATATGAGGTTCTGCTGTATATCTTTTTCTTTCTACTTCATCAAAGTATTCTTTTGTTCCTATTTCCTTTTTAGAATGTCTTACATTACAGGGGCGTGTATTCCAAAATTTTTTTACGTCTTCAATTGTTGCTGTCATAGTTTGAATGTCGGAATTGGTTGCATTTTATGTTGATTCATAGAGGAAAACTTTAAAAGTGATTCAAGTCCAGGTCCACCCCCTGTTTCCATAGCTTCTTCTAATTCAGAATAAGAAGCACCAAGTTGATCTTCATCAGTTCTTCCATCATCCCAAAGACCATCAGTTGGGGATGCTTCAATAATTCTTTGGTCTATACCAAGATATTTTCCAAGTTCCCATACTTCTGTTTTGTAAAGATCTGCGATAGGAGCAATATCAACTCCACCGTCACCATATTTAGTATAAAATCCCACACCATAATCTTCAACCTTGTTACCAGTACCAACAACAATACCCCCAACAGATGTGGCAACTTGATAAAGAGTTACCATACGAAGACGCGATCTACTATTTGCAAGAGCGTGGTCACTGACACCAAACTCTTTTACAGATAGTTTAAAGGTATCAAACACTTCAGTTAGATCAAACTTATTGGCAATCACATTTGAATAGTTTAGAGTTAACCATTCAAGATGAGCATCTGAAAGATTTTCCTGGTCTTCCTTTTGTTGGATTGGCATTCCTAGAGCGTATACTGGCATTTCAGTCTTTGCTGCAAGAGTTGAAGAAACAGCAGAATCAATCCCACCAGAAACTCCAATTACAAGTGCCTTAATATTATTGGTTACTGAATATTCTTTTAACCAGTCAACTATTCTATCCGCGAGGACAGCATAATCAGTTATTCTATTCATTTTTTAACTCCTTAATAAAAATCAGACTGTTGATAATATTCTCTATATTGATGGACAATAGGATGATCTGAAGTTTCCCAATTTGGATTCCTTAAACACTCCGTTATTTCTGAATTATAAATTTCAGGTTCACCAATTAAGGCAAAAACTAAACCTATGAAAAGATCAAATGTACCTGGAGCATAATGCTTTTCAGAAAACTTATCTACGATTTCAAAATTATCTTTATAGATTCTAAGTGCTTTTAAAAAAGTTTCTGTATGAAATATTACAGGAACTGCTCCCCATCTCAATACTGGAATTGAACTCCCAAACTCAGAAATTATTTCATTTAATCCTATAACTTGTTCAAGTGATTTCGGTGTTCTCCAACCACAATTTATCCTTGACCCAAGAAGTTTTCCATTTTCAGGATAACTAATCTTACCTCTAATAAGAACATCTGGTTCTGTCATACAAATCCATTCTGGATTTTCGCAATATTCAATCCCACGCTCCAACCTTTCCAGTGTTGCAGCCATACCTTTTTTAATTGTTTTTTGATGCTCTTCTTTTAAGAAGTTTTCTCCGTTAATATATTTTAGATCAGATACTGTATCTTCTTCCATAGAAAACTTTAAGTTTTCATCTTCAAGATAAGAATAATCTAAACCCCCATCAGAAACAGCATAAATTTTTGATTCTGGATATACTTTCCGAATTGCTTCTACTGAATATTCAAACGCCTTTTTTTGTTTAAATAAACAGTTGTAAATAAATCCAATACTTTCTATCGGGATTTTTTTATTGCTTGCATTATTTTCTTCTGTCGGATCGATATCACATTCGATGACATTATCTCCCAATTCAATTTTCATACAATTTTTCCAAAAAGATAATCTTCAATCACAACATAATCCATTTCAGTGTTATTTAGTGCATACAGAGCATCCTCCACTGTGGAAAGAATAGGATAACCTCTGATATTAAATGAAGTATTTAAGAGAACATTAGTTTCAGAAATCTTACCAAACTCAGTAAGTAACTCATAAAAATGAGAATGAGATTCTTGAGTTACTGTCTGAAGTCTTGCAGTATTATCTACGTGAGTAATAGATGGAAGTTTATCAACATATTCATCGCGGACTTTAGGAGCATAACTCATATATTCTAGATTTTCAAAATCTCTTGATTCAAAGTAATTATGTGCTTCTTCTTTTTTGCAAAATGGAGCAAAAGGACGATACCATTCTCTGAACTTAACTTTGGAATTAAGTATATCTTTCATCTGTTTAATATTAGGATCACAGACAATAGATCTGTTTCCTAATGCTCTTGGTCCTACTTCAGAATCACCATAAACAAATCCAATAATATTACAATCTTTCAATAGTTGAGCAGCATCTGCTTTAGTAATTTTTTTAGCAGAATACCTTTCAATTTCTTTCTCCAAATAATGTTTATCAACTAAGGGTAAACCATTATATGTGATATTAACTTTTTTATTAGGTTTCTTGTAAAGAAAAAGATGTCCTAAGGACAAACTTCCATCGTGTGGATTAGGTGGAATATAAAGTTTTCTATTTGTTGTTGTTTTAATTTTTTCGTTAACCAAAACATTCAAAGCACATCCGCCAGTTAAAACTAGAGGAATATTTGGATCATACTTATTAAGGACACTAAAGAATGCATCTTCAAATGCTGCCTGAGCAGTAGCAGATATATCATATCCTTGACTACCACTAAAGATCCAATTGTTTAATGAATCTGCCCAAGGATCATCTACATTCTTAAGAGGAAGACCTGTAGATGCAGCAAGTTTTTTATAATCTTTATCAAAGAAGAATCGTTTAAATGCAGGAATGTAATCATCAATTACTTTACCATATGCACATAACCCCATCAACTTTCCAGACAGTGCAAGTTGATGCTTACTTTTTTCAGCAACTTCTCTAATTAAGGATCCGCAGAGAAGATATGCTCCACCAAAGTCAGCATCAATTTTTTCTATGAATTTAATACCTTCAGAATTGGCAGAGTAAACATTAAAAAATCCATCATCCCCACCACCATCATATGAAATAATCAGTGCTTCGCTAAATGGAGATTGGTAAAAAGCAGCAGCTGCGTGAGTATCGTGATGCCTTGCAATTGTCCTGACTTGTTCAGTATTAAAAACTTCTTTAATAATAGAGGGAGGTTGAATCCAACCATCAGAACAGACTAATACTGATTCATAGTCATTTTCAATACCCCAGTGAACAGATGCTATATTTCTACACTGAAATAAAATATCTCTGACAGTTTGTTCATCATTATCTACGTGAAGACGAAAATATCTCTTCTTTACCAACCTTTCAATTTCAATAGTATAGTACTCATCCTTTTCAGCATTATAAAAAGAAATATTTGCATCGTGACCTGCAAAGATACTGACTAAATTTTTCATCGATAACTCTCAATAATTTTTTGCATCGCTGGAATATAATAATCTTTAACCACATTAGACCATTCAAATTGATCTACATATTCTAAAATTTCTTCTCTATTATTAACAGAGTATTCTCTATTTTCAATAAGTTTAGATTCAACATAATCAATATCAGAAATTTTAGATTCGGGAATAACAGTAATGAAATGTTTGTTGATATCCAAATTAGCCGCAGCCCATTCACTAACAACTACCCCAAGACCTGCAGCAAATGCTTCAAGGCAAACAAGAGGGTGTGCTTCACCATCGCTCAACAAAACAAGATTACCATAATCAGTAAGTTTATCATATAAAACTGTTTTTGACCACTCTCCTAGATAATTTTTATTTACATTAAATCTAGGATCTGCATTGTTCCCAGCATAATATAAACTATCAATGCCTTGAAACATAAACTGTCTTTTTCTATAATCAATCTTAGCTAAGTAAATTGATTTATCAAAATGCTGAGGTTCTTTACTAACATTGAAATTAGAAATATTTACGCCGTTAGGAGTTACAAATAATTTATTGGAGGGAAGTCCCATTACCTTTTCGTAAGTTTCTTTTATTCTTGGCGACAAACAAAAAGTTCTTGGTTGAATTTCACAAAATTTTTGGGCAACTCTAGGACCATAATAGTCCCATCGATTGGGTTGTTCCAAATATCCAAAGTGACTTGTAATTGCACATGGATATTGGATATAAGGAACTATTTCTATGAAGTCATCATACTGAACATGGACGAAATCTGGAGCACAGTTATTGATTTCCTGAATAATATTAATAGGATTTGGGGTATTAATAATGTGAACACTGTGACCTAATTTTTCTAATGCTGTTTTTTGATCCCAGATTAAAATTTCCACTGCTCCCCATCCAGTGGGAGGAATCGGCATAATACCAGGTCCAATAATTGCTACTTTCATTGTTTTGCAAGTTCTGTGAAAAGGTCTAAATGTTTTCCATTGGTGCGAGAATATACTGCAAAATCATCAGAGTTATTTTTAACTAAGTATCCCAAAGCAATTTGTTCGTTATTCACATTTCCATCTTGAATCATTTTGTTTAGAAAAATATCCTCAACAGAATCACAGAATTCGGGCACAGAATTCTTATGACCACCAAACATAGATCCCAAGATAAATGATCTATTATCGTACAAGTAATCTAAAGATAAACTTGTTGCATTGAACAAATCAGGGTAAAAGTCACAATTCATTTGAACCAAAACACTTTCCCCCATATCATCTAAAGATTTTTTTGCAGATGGACTTGGATATTCTTTAGATAGATCAAAGTCTTCAAAAAATCTAGAACCACCAGCATCTAACCAAAAGAAAAACTCAGACCCGTGCGGATTTTCTTCAATAGCTTGCTTCATCCACTTAAATTTTGAGTACTGAATAATAGAGTACATTGCATTTTTACACTCTATTCTATCAGAATCAGAGATTTTATTTTTATATTCTTCAGAGTCTAGAACTCTTTGAATATCATCTTTAAGATAATAATATGGAATATCCTCTATATCTTGCACTCCAATTTCTGTTGGAATAGTGGTTCTTCTTTCTTCAATGAACTCACGAACGTCCTCCGTGACAAATAGAACCATTGGACACTTCAACTTTAAAGTTTTATCGAACCATTCAAGATATTCATCCCAGGTCCTTCCATCCATTCCTTCTCTTTTAATATTAAAAAGGGCAGATACAATTGTTGTTTGATTCATAGTAAACTCATAATAGATTGAACTCTGTTTACAAAAGTATGATTTTCTTGGACATAACGCATAGAGTTCTTAATAAACTCATGATCTAGACGTTTTTCCATAGAATCATAGAAAAGTTGAGATGTATTAGGTTGATATAGACAATTTCCCTCTAACTCTTTATATACTTCTTCAGAGTTAGTGGTTCCTAAGTGACCCCAACTAATCGATTTAAATACTCTACAAGGAATATATCCATTTCTTAAATGTTCTGGACCGCGAATATCAACTCCTAGAATTGAATTCATGGTTCTTTGTTTAACTTCATCCTCAGACAATGGGTTTGCCCAAGGATCATTTACAATGAATTCAATATTATTTTTTTGACATTCTTCCAAAAATGGTCTGAAAGTGCTGAAATTTTCACATACTCCATCAGCGGATAAATTTCCACTAAACCAAATTTTATTCTGTCTTTCATAAGAAACATCATCTAGGTCAAACTCATTTGGAAGTGAGTTTGTTGCCCAAGAAATGTGAAGTTTATCATAATCTTCAATCCAATAGGAATGATATTGATTTAAAACTTGAACTCTCTTACTCTTTTTGGGAATAAAATATACACATGGACCCAATTTATCGGTTTTAGTTTTGTCTAGAGTAAAATCATAGACATGATCCTTTTGCCAGATACCATTAGGTCTAACATCAATGAATCTCTTTACTCCCGCATTAATATATTTGGACGGATCTGGGCAGACATGAACAAAGTAGGTGCTGTTTTTATTTAAAGGAATATTTTTATCAGCAAACCCTTCTGTCCAAAAGACACAATCATTCCAATCAAAATCTTTTGGATATTCTTCATCATGAAACCAATACGTTTCATAACTAAGATATTCAAAAGCCCGACAAAACGCAGCATGAATATAAGAATGTGTATGTGAATATAAAGGGTATCCCCAAATAATAACTTTCATTATCTAATCTTTTAGTACAATAGGATAATCTGTGCAAATAGCATAAGGAATAGTAGACTTTTTTTCCATAAAATATTCAATATCATTCTTATCGATTAAAGGAATGACAGTTGAATTATCCAATTCATCAAAAGTTTTACATTTTCCATGCATCCATATTTTTCCAACTGAAGTATATACAAATGAATCTTCAGAATGACAGAATGAATGATATGCCCAACACTCTTTTGCTGCTGCAATATTTTTACAATGCAACCATAAGAAATGTCTACGTTTATCTATCCATCTATGATCAACTTTATATTGTGGTTCATCATGACCCAACCAGAGTTGATTATCAATAGATCTAATATCTACTTCAATATCATAACCTAAATTAAGAGCAATGTCAATATAATTTGGATCATTTTCTTTTTCGGACAAAGGACCTGAAACATTTCCTCTATGAGAGATAATTTTCATAATCAAAATCTTGGTAAGGTAACAGAAAATGGATGTCTTTGCATACCCACATCCATTCTTTCAAGTAACTCAACGTGAACTAGTTCAATACACCAAGTCCCTTCTCTACTTTTTTTTGTTTTTGAAATAAGACCTTTTGCAAGAGGAAAGATTCCCATAAATGATTCCATTGCTTCAGATCCACCAAAGTTAAACCAATCATTTATAAATGGAGGTGGTTGCATTAATGAGGTAAAATGCACAGAATTCGGATCAAATAATTCATATGGTAAAGCTTGATTGAGTTGAGTATCGGTTCTACATCTAATAACATAGTCATACTTTATTTTATTTTTGTATTCATACAATTTTCTTAGTCTGTTGACCTCACTCAAACTATAAAAATAAGAAAGACAATTGTTGATTTGTCTCTCTTTAAAATTTGGTTCTTTTTCTAAACCACCAGGCCAATACTTTGCCTCTGATAAATCAAAGTCATCATCAAGATCAGAATCACCAAAAAATTTACTGGGTTCAACTAATATATCTACTGGATTATAAATTTCCTTAAAGTCATCGATTGCATTATCAGAGATTCTCTGAGATTCCCATCCTCCAGATCCACCAAATTTATATGGTTTTTTCTGAAGATCTTCGTCAAACCAAAGATGGGCGAATACATCAACATCATAGTTCTGAATAACATTTATTAAAACATGATGACAGCATTCTTTAACAAATCTTGGTTGACCAGAAAAACAAAGTGCTAATTTCATACTAAGTACTTATCGGAGGGAATAGAAGGCCATCTCACAATAATTAATTCAACATCAGTTAAAAACTCAACATCAGACACTTCGTTTGGTTCATAAATCCACATATCACCAGACATGAATTTCTTACCTGAAACAATAAGTTTGCCAGATACAATATAATTTAATTCATTCGTTACCTTATGGTAATGAGGAAATGTTTCTTGTCCCTTTGTATGTTTATGGTGTGCTACTTCAAAGAAAGGATTTTTAAACAGTGAAGGATTAAAATCACCCACAAACCAACCACCTTTAAACTGATTGATATTTGCCTCGATCATTTTTCTAATTCCTGAATGCGAATTTGGTGCCTGCCCCCATCAAAGGTATTACTTGAGCATATTTCCAGATATCTATCAAGAATATTATAATCAACATCCTTTGCAGGAATAGCAAAAAAGTTTGCACAGTTATGTCGAACGGCCATCTCCATAGAAAAATCATCGTAAATAAGTGCAGAACGAATGCCTTTATATTTGTTTGCACAGATATTTACACCTTGCCCCGTTCTACAGAAACCAAATCCATAATCACAATCACGTTCAGAAATTGACATTACTGCTTGTGCGATATAATCACGATAATCACAGTCTTTGTTTAGAACTGTTCCAAAATCAATATAGTCTAAACCATGTTTATCAAGAACTTTTTTGAATTCTTCTTTCGCATCGAATCCAGAATGATCTGAGCAAATTGCTATTGGTTTATCCCCAATTCTACGAGTCACATTATCTTTATAAAAATGAAACTCATCAGGTGTTCCAAAGACATGCATCTTATCAACTGATTGGGTAAGAATTTTTTTACCATCTTCTACAAACAAGTTATATAAAGGAGAAATATAAAACTCATTGTTTGTACGAAGATTCTTTGCAATCATATCTTTTGCATATTTGCAAAAATCTGATCCTTTTTTGAACCCATAAATTCCCACGCAAGCATTAGAACTAATTGCTTTTTTCTCAGCCGTTCTTTTTACATACCCATCATTATCAACATCAGCATAACTATAATTAGATGAGTTTGATTTAAAAGTTAGAATAAGTCCATCAGTATCAATAGATGAAATATGATGCGGATTGAAAATTGGTCTAAATTCAATATCAAGAGTATGAATAATTAATGGTGCGTCATTATCAATATACTCTTCTGCATAGAGGCAACTACAAACAGACCCATCGGTAAGTTTATCCAACACAACAATTTTAATATCATCACCAAACTTCTTTCTAAGAAGTTCATCCATATGGAAATTATAGATAGTATCGTCTCTAACTACAAATATAAGATTGCAATCTTTATAATCAAGACAATCTAAAGAAATATCAATTAAATGTTTATCTTTAATATTGATTAATTGTTTTGGAACTTTAAATCCTTCCTTGATGAATCGGCTCCCAAGTCCTGCCATCGGGACAAGAATATTTGGTTTCATATTGAATTCCTAATAATTTCAGTTGTTTTTAAATGAGCAAATTCAATCCAAGTGCGGATGTCTCCTTCATTCATTAATAATTTATATAAGAAGCAAGAAGCAAATATATCTCCTGCTCCAAGAACATTTATATTTTTCAACATCAAATGATTCGGTAATTTATAAGAAAATTCTTCCTTCCCATTTGATACAACACTTCCAGATGAACTATGAAGAATTACATACCCCTTTGTAAAGTTTATATAATCAGATAAATTTTCATCAATATCTTCATCGGAAATAAAAAAATAATCAACAAATTTAAGAAGATCTTTTTTTACAGGTTTTCCTAAGCAGACATCTGCAGTAACTACACCATCAAGTTCTGAAATAAAATCATGAGTGCTCATTTCATTCAAATAAATGAGATGATGTATCTTTGAAGAAAAGATATTTGCTTTATGTTGAATGAGATTCAAATTTGCTTTCGAATATCTTTGTGCAGACGGTTCATCAATGTAAATAAGTGCCTGACCCACGTCAATTGGAGAAAGTCCAATATTAAGAGCGGGATCTAATTCAAGCAAAGATTTCCAAACATTAGCCATAGATCCCAATGTTTTCCTCTGAGAGACCCCATTTAAAATAGTATCTATGGTCAAATGCCCGTATAATGAAATATCTTTCATTAGAATTTTTCCTTCAAGTCAAGTTCATAAATTTTAGTCATGACTTCATCAAAAGAAACTGTTGGTATTAGATTTCTATCTTCAAGTTCTTCAAACATATACATTACTGCATTTTCCCCACCAGCACATTTCAAAACATTTGAAATTTCTAGAAGAGTTCGTGGAGCATTTGATACAGCAAAAGGATACCCAACCTCTTTCATGATTGCATAATCAAAGAGATCATCTCCCAAATAAACAACCTCTTCAACGAGACAGTCATATTCTTCAAGAACTTCTCCTAAAAAATTTACTTTATCTTTATGAAAACCCGCTCCGCGATTTACAACAACAGGAAGATTTCTACTCTTTAAAATCATTTCATTGTAAGGATCTCCAGTAATAAAAACTACAGGAATACCAATAGCACGAAATCTTTTAATAGCAGTCCAATCTTTATCGCAAAACATTTTTAAAACTACTTTTCCATCTTTATCATAATACTTGGTGCCGTCAGTCATGACACCATCTACATCAAGAATTACAAGTTTAATCATGCCTGTTGGTACTTAGAATTATCCTTTGATAAGTGTACTATCTTTGGTTCAAAATTGCAATATGATGAAAAAACTTCAGGATAAGCGTACTCTGATCCAAGAATATGAACATCATTTTGATTTTCTGCAAAATATTTGTTCATATGACTTTCATCATGCCACTGAGCAATTACATCTTTATCGAGATCTACTTTTGTTCTGCGACTAAGTTCTTCCATCATATCAATTACAAAAGGAACTTTTCCTCCCCATACACATCCCTGAAAATAAACTGAAGTGTTATCGTTTTCAGTAATTGCAGATAAAGACTTTTCGTTTGTTTCAAATGCTCCAGGAAACTCATTGTGAGGGGGCATTTGTAAAAAATGGCATGGGTGATGAACTCCAATATATTTTTTATCGGTAAAGAGTTCTTCTTCCTGAATATCAGAAACAACTAAAGTATCAGCATCTAGGAATAAAATAAAGTCACTCTTTAAAAGAGCATCTTTTGCTTTCAGAATAGTATCAAAGCGAAGTAAAGTAATATACGGCCATGGAAGGTGTTCTTGGTGGTGAACAATCATATTTTCTGGTGGATCATTTAATTCACCATCAGTAAAAATATGATAAGTTTTTTTAACTGATAGAATCAAATGTTTTTCACACGACTCATACCAATTTGGAAGAAAATTTAAGTATCTTCCGGTTCCAATGAAAACTAAAGACAAATTCATTCAAATAAATCCTCTCTTACCAAGAAAACATTTTACTCATGTCTAAACTTGTTCATAGCAGATTCAATCACCACATGCATATCCATATACTTATACTCAGACAGTCTACCACCAAAGATAATGTTTGTCAATGATTTGGACTTATCTTTGTACTTATTATACAAACTTTGATTTAGATCACTATTGATTGGATAATATGGAGTGACTCCATCAACATACTCTTGCGGATACTCGTGAGTAATAACTGTAACATCGGACTTTGATTTTTCAAAATGCTTATGCTCAATAGTACGAGTAGAAGAAAACTTTTTATCACAATAGTTAATCACTGCGTTTCCCTGAAAATTATCACTAGAGACTACATGATCTATAAAATGTAAAGATCTATACTCTAACTTACCAAACTCATAATCAAAAAACTGATCTATACACCCAGTAAATACAACTTTCTTTGCAATGGAATTAAAGTGTTCTCTATTCTCAAGATAATCCACATTCAAAAGAATTTCAATACTATCTAACATTTTTTCAAACATTAAAGTATATCCACCTATAGGAATTCCTTGATACCTATCATTAAAATAATTATTATCAAAAGTAAATCTTAATGGCAATCTTTTAATAATGAATGATGGAAGATCTATTGCTGGTCTACCCCATTGCTTCTCAGTATAATCTTTTATTAAAGTTTCGTAAATATCCTTGCCTACTAGTGATAATGCTTGCTCTTCAAGATTGGTTGGTGTTCCTTTAAATCTTTGCTCCTCTATAATTTTCTTTGCATCATACGGAGTTATAGTTCCCCACAATTCATAAAATGTATTCATATTAAAAGGTAAGGAATATAACTTACCATTTGAATATGCTTTTGGAGAGTTAATGTAATTATTAAACTTTGCAAATCGATTTACAAAGTTCCAAACAGTTTTATTGGAAGTATGAAAAATGTGAGCGCCATACTTATGAACATTGATTCCTTCAATATTTTCTGTATAGCAATTACCAGCAATATGATTTCGTTTATCAATCACAAGACAAGACTTGCCAGCATCAGTAGCAAGTCTTGCAAAGGTTGCTCCAAACATTCCGCAGCCAACAATCAAATAATCATACACCATAAAGTTCAGCGTACTTATCCAGAATATCTGTAGTGTTTAAATAAAATCTTTGAATGAAATATGAATAATGAACAGCAATAGTGCTACCAACAATAGCACTATAAACTTCGGCATATGCAGGATAGAATACTGTCAACCAACTTTCATCCTCAGTGCATCTTACATTACCATCAAACTTAGCAAAGTCTTCACCTGCCCAACAAGCAACATTAATAGATGCTGACTCATGAGATCTTAATACCACATTTGGAATTTTGAGTTCATCAATATTACCTTCCTTGTAAAGTTCAATGAAAAGATTGTGAAGTCCTTCAGCAAACGGTGGATTATTCCAATATTGAGGACATAACATCGCATGTTCTGGAATGTAATTATGAGTTCCAATTAAGGGTTCATCATAATTATCAGACATTGTTTGTGGTAGAGTTTTCAATTTCTCTGCTACCAATTCATAATATTGATACCACTTTTTAGAACAACACTCAGACTCTGGAATATCCAGCACACCTGCTTCTCTCATAAAGTGAGTTGACCAAATACTATTAATAGTCAATGGGTATGCAAGAAAAGTTTCTGGATGTTCAAGTTTATAATCAATTAGTTTTTCATACATACCATCTTCAATGAAGACAACATCGTCATCAACTTTAATATAAAAGGTTTCGGGTTCAACACAATAATTATAAAACCACTTGACATTATTTGCTCTAGTTTTCCACTCATCTACCAGTTGCTCTGCTCCACCATCATACTTTAATTTAACAAAGTCTGGATGCTGTTCAGCATAATTATGAATGTAATCAATGTCACTTTGAACATTGGTGTTAACCCACAGATGATGTTCATCAACGATATCTTTATATTTCATTACTGCAGGAAACATAATTCGCATCGATTCCTGACGACCAACAGGAGAAACAACAATAACTTTTTTACCTTTATACATTAGAATCTGGGCAATTGAACAGAAATAGGATGAATTTGAATTTCGATTCCTAATCGATCGAGCAATTCAACATGAATAAGTTCCACACACCAAGTACCTTCATTTAAATACTTAGTTAAATCAAACATTCTTTGAGAAATGGGGAAAACTCTCATGAATACTTCCATTATATCAGATCCTCCAAAATTTTCCAATTTTGTAGATATAGATCTTCGGTATTTAGATGAGCATTGCCGGGACCAAACCATTTTTGAGGAGCAACTACTTCATCAGACTCTGATAACCATGCACCCCACCAACTGAAAGAACTATTAGCAATAATATGTCCAGAGCATAGGGTCATTAAACAAAGATCAACATAGTTTGAATTTCCTTCTGCAATCAAAAATCGATCATCAGAGAAAATTTCTTGTTGATTGCACCAGTCTGGATCATCAGAAAAAACAAGAACGGTTGACTTTTTATCAAACTCTTTCAGCGCCTTTTCATAATAACCAAGTTCAAGTGCAGTATGATTTGGATTCGTAGTATAGTCTGTCCTACGAATATGTAAGGAAATAGGAGAATCTAATGCAGACAACATTTCATTACATGGTTCAAGAATCTCATCTCTAAAAGAAAAGTCTTCCTTAATATCCTGCTTGATATGTTTAAAGTATTTTTCTGTTTGAAAATATCCTTGAATAGATACCCAATCTGGGCATTGATGAAATAATTTTTCATCAAAAGAAAACCCGCTTTCAGATATCACAGGTCTACTAGAATCTAAAAACTGAACATTTAACTGAGTAGTATTAGAAAGTTTAAAAGGATTGAACAGTTGGTGATCTGTCCACTCATTTTCATTTTTTGTTGGTGGGAAACAATACTGAAAATCACGATTTCTAGCAATCCCTTTAAGAGCAGCAAATTGAAACATTTGATTTCCAAGTCTACCCAATTGCCCCAAAGCATTAAATCCTATCATATATGTTTTTGTTTTTATTATACAAAAAAAGGTGGGTTTATGCAACCCACCCATGTAACTCAGGCTCGCCACTTGCTCTTTGACTAGAAGCAAGAAACTAGGCGGGAGAGAGTCCCATCCGCACCAGCAAGAATTTTTATTGTGCCTTATCTTGCGGGCACCAAGAAGACCATTTTTTAGATTTGCTATAAATTCTATTAGCAACTTCCATTTTAGTCATATTATATTGTTCCATAATAGATTGAATACCAATATACTCTTTACCATCAACTATAAAAATTTTTTTTTGATGGTTTAATAAAGTTTGAAATTCTTATTTTTCTCTCTTCTTCAGAAAGAGAATTCCAATGTTGTTTTACAGAGTTTTTGATATTATCTTTATGTTCTTTTGTAATAACTTGTAAAGATCTAACTTCTTTTAGTTTTTTACTAATTTTTAGTTTGTGTTCTTCACTTAATGGAGTTCTTCCTTTACTTCCACCACTTTTTCTATTTAAAAGATTATCTAATATTGATATTAGATATTTTTCGTGTTCTAATGCATCTTCTTCAGAAAGGTTTTTCTTTAAAAATAATATTTTATCTTTAGAAGGTCTTGGAACATTATGATTTTTATGAAATGCTCTACGACCAGTTCCCTTTCCTATGTAATATGGAGTTCCATTTTCACGAAGATAAGCATATGTGTAATAGGTCTTCATATTAATTTTACTATTACATAGTATTATTTATATGAATGGCTCCACCACTTGATTTTAAGAAACCAAGAAAAGTTGGGACAACTTTGATATCTCGGTAATACCAAAGAATGCGATTAGAAATAGCACATCCCAAAGTTTAAGTTTAATCGCAAAAGGAATACCAAGAAGACCCCCGATAAACTTAATCACCAAACCATATTTAAAACTTCCCCATAGCATGATTTGATAACCAAGCATGAGGAGAATATTTCCAATCCACCGAAGTAAATCAGATTTTGCCATAAGGGGTTTGCTCCCGACCAGTGCTGTTTAAGTCATACCGAGACTATGTATAATGACGATAGGCACCAGGATTATCGGCATCCAAACAACGTGCATATTGGTAATCCTCCATAGCAGTTAGACACTGCATTTGGTTATCAAAAAGATAAATGTCGTTCCAACGTTTG
>Ga0172375_10006254_pt1 | contig 16796 bp, 12 predicted proteins | sample LakKiv1m_FD_114537 | JGI IMG/M metagenome (GOLD analysis project Ga0172375, IMG submission 114537) | Freshwater microbial communities from Kabuno Bay, South-Kivu, Congo - kab_092012_11.1m | ecosystem: Environmental > Aquatic > Freshwater > Lake | place: Democratic Republic of the Congo...
GCTGCAAACATTATTCTTTAATCTTTTTGAACCTGCAATCATTGGGCGAAAATTAAATCTAAATCCGTTATTAATTTTAATTTCGCTTCTTGTCTGGGGGTATATTTGGGGAATAGCTGGTATGCTCCTTTCTGTACCGCTTACTGCAATCATAAAAATAATTCTGAATAATTCAGATTCTTCAAATATGAAATTCATCAGCGATCTGATGAGTAACGAGTGATCAACTTATCTCTTTAATTATTTTATTAAATTCAACTCCATCTGGAAATATTTCAGAAAATATTTCTTTAATGGATTCTGAACTAATTTTAACATAATCTTCTTCACGCGGGAGAATACATACTCCCCCCACATCCACTGAAGCGGGGCTCATCAATATTTTACTCTTTCCCTTATTAAAATAATGAGACGATCTGTGTTTTGATCGCACAAAAACTAAAACAGTCCAGCCGCTATTCCCATCATACGTGCAGAGAATATTCAACATCGGTTCAGAAATCTTTTCATTTCTCTTATTTAACACAGTGTAAATTTTTTGGAAATAATTATCGACCAATTGAGCATCTAATGACTGCATTAAAATAAATTTTCTTAAGCCATCATCAATCGAATGCACAGAGATATTGGAACCACTCTTATGCAGTTGTCCAAACTTATTTTTAATAAGTTCCAATTGATCAAAAATTGGCAAGCAAGATTTTTCTACTGTTTGAAAATGCAGATGATCGGGTGCAGAAGCACCACATTTTGGCCCGTTGTAAAATACTACAAAACGATCATTCATTTTTTTAGCAAGAGATAATAAATCCCAAAAGTGATTACTAATTAATTGAGGATGATGTTCGGTATAAACAATTGTAAAATGATGATTAAAAATTGGAAATGGATTGCAAAGCAGCATGAACTTATCTTCGATTAAAATACCTTTTTGTTCTTTGGGAAGATTCTTTACACATAGAAAGCATTTTCGGTTTTTGATTGTTCTGTCTGAAACATCTGCAGAAGTTGAAATAGATCTTTGGGAATTGTATTGACAAAAAAGAATATAACCATCAAATTGAATCGCTTTCAATCTGGTTTGCTTAAGTGAACTAAGACTCTTCGAAAGCAATTCCCATTGTTTCTTTTGTTGGGATTGAAGTTTAATCGCCGCATCGCAAAACTGATGTGCAAACAACAAGGCATTTATCTTCGGGTCGAAAGTGATTTTATTCTTCAATGGGGTATTCATTAACAAAATCGGATATTAATTCGCTTTTAAAATAAGATTTTTATACTAAAATCTTTGGAGGGATTTGAACTGAAAAGTAAAAGAAGAGTTGATGCTTAGCTAATCAGCTTTATTGCCAAACTAACGCAATTAATAAAATAATAAAGGAGTGTTTTTTAACAAGCTAATTGACAACTCTTCTTTAAGAAAAATATTTTAGGCACTGCAAGAATATTTTGGAGGATTATGAACGATTTTTCTAATTGTATCAAACTGCAAATAAGGATATTCTTCTTGCAAAGATTCAATTGCATCACCCGTCCGGATTTTCTGTTCGCGAAGCCTCTTAAATTTTTTTCTAATATGATAATCACGGACGGAGCGTTCATCAATCAATCCATGTTGATTAAGCAGATTGTAAATATCATCGCTGATAAGTTCTGCAAGCGGATTGCTCAATTCTGATTCGATTATTTTATCTTGCACTTTGTTCTCCTTTCGGATTAGTAATTATTAATTCTTACTTCTAGTGCTAAAATGAATTGGGACAATTACTAAATCAACCGCATATCTATGCTGTTTTTATTTCAGAAATGGAGGAAATAGGGTTTTATAACAGTATTATGCAGGAGGGGGAAAATAAATTGGATCGAATTGTGCTAAATTATTTTTTTTCTAATCGCTTTTGCCACAGCCTCTGATTGTGAATGGACGTGTAATTTTTTATAAATATTTCTGATGTGGTGACGAATAGTATCTACGCTAATAAAAAGCGCATCCGCTATTTCTTGATAATTATTTCCCTCAGCCAATTGAAATAGTACTTCTTTTTCTCTCGATGAAAGCGCTGCAGCTTCCTGGTCTGTAACTGCCGGTCGGCCTGTCTGAAATGTTGAAATTACTTTACGAGCAATATTAGAGCTCATTGGTGACCCGCCTTCGTGAGCGTCTTTAATTGCCTCGAGGAGCCGGATTGGGGGTGTTTTTTTTACAAGGTAACCGCAAGCTCCTGCACAAAGTGCTTCAAAAATAATTTCACTTTCCTCGTAAATGGTCAGCATCAGAATATCAGCTTCTGTATTAATAAACTTTGCTTTTTTAACCGCTTCAATTCCATTCATACCCGGCAAGCCGATATCCATAAGTATAACATCGAAGTTTTTTGATTTTAATTCAGCAAGAAATGATTCAGCATTTTGATATGCCGCAGCGCATTTATAACCGTCTGTCGCATCTATTAAAGCTGCCAACCCGTTTCGTATTGTATTATTATCTTCTACTATTGCTACGTTAATCATTAAACAAAGTTGTTTTTATTGTGGCGCCCTAATGAATGGAAAAAATAGTTCACTTTCAAACACAAAAATATTGACAATATTATTTTTTAAATAAAGAAAACAGCCCTGACTGATTCGATATCTTACCAATAAACTTTATCGTTGTGCCTTCATTCAAAACGGATTTCATTTTTATTTTGCCTCCGATTGCCTCTGCACGACTGCTCATATTTGTCAATCCATTTCCATTTGAAATAGCTTGCATTTCAAAGCCGATTCCATTATCGACTAAATTTATCTCCAGCACATCGCTGTGAAGATTTACATTTAAAAAGATATTCGAGCACTTACTGTGTTTGATTGCATTATTAATTGATTCCTTAAATATCAGAAATAAATTTTGTCTGTATTCCATCTGAAGTTTTACGTCTTTTATTTTTTCAAGGTCGCTTGTTTTAAAAGAAATTCCCAAATTGTACAACAGCTCTTTGTAAGTATCTTTTAATCTAAGAATTAAATCATATAGCGAATCACGTTTGGGATTTACCATCCATACAATATCGCTCATATTGTCAACAAGTTTTCTTGCCGTATCACTAATGAGTTGAAGTTCTTCAGAAAGGTTGACCGAATTCTTCAAGTTGTTTTTTGCTGCAACTTCACTCAGAATTGAAATTTCAGTCAAACCCGATCCAACGTTATCATGAAGATCTGCGGCAAGCTTTGATTTTAGTTTTTCAATAGCCAGTAGATTTTTAACTCTGATCGTACTTAGATAATAAATGGCTGTCGCTGCACTAAAAATTAAAAGCAAAGAGAACCACCATGTCCGCCAGAAGGGAGGAGTAATAATTATATTTATTGAGGCGGCATTCTCGTTCCAGACATTATCGTTGTTTGAACCTTTAACTTCAAATGTATATTGGCCCGGCGGAAGATTGGTATAGTTTGCAAATCTCATTGAGGCATCGACAGGGTTCCATTCTTCTTCCAACCCTTTCAATCTGTATTGATAATTATTATCAGAGGGGTTAGTATAATCGAGTGCGGCAAATTCAAATGTGAGGAAATTCTCGTTATATTTTAATTGCAGTGATTTTTTTTCGCCTCTTACAAGCCTATTCAAAATTCTTATCGAAGTAATTACAACCGGAGGTTTGTATGGATTATCTTTGATACTATCCGGGAAAAAATAATTTATTCCATTAATACCGCCAAAAAACATTTCTCCAAGCTTGCTTTCATAATACGCCCCTCCGCTAAATTCCATACTTTGCAATCCATCCTGAAGATCATAATGTGAAAATAACTGATCACGAATTCCAAATTTATAAATACCATCATCGGTGCTCATCCATAAATTGGAATGGTTATCTTCAAGAATGCCATAAACTACAGAGCTGTTCAGACCATCATCTTTTGAAAAATTAAAAAACTTCCCTGTCTTACTATCAAATTTATTTAAGCCGCCGCCAAAAGTTCCTATCCAGAGGTTCTCATTTTCATCTTCATAAATAGACATAACCCTGTCATCACTCAGTGAATATTTGTCAGCAAGGTTATTTTGAAAACGATAAAATTTTTCAGTAACAGGATCAAATTTATTTAAACCCCCGCCAAATGTAGCAATCCAAAAAAAGCCACTTCTGTCCTTATAAATTTTGTAAATACGGTTATCACTGATACTGAATTTATTATTCGGATCATGCATGTATCTTTTAAATAATACCCCGCTTCGTCCATCACCCTTTTGAGTAACTAATTTATTCAAGCCGCCGCCAAAGGTTCCAATCCAGATAACAGAATTGTTATCGTAAAAAATATCCTGCACTTGATTTGAACCGATTGAAGTTTCTTCTTCGGGATTATTCTTAAAAGTTGAGAAAGTTTTTGTTTTCTTGTTGAACTTGACCAAGCCGCCGGAGTAAGTTCCAATCCAAAGATTATCATCATCATCTTCTTCAAGCGAGCGAATATGATTATCACTTAGCGAATTAGAATTATTCTCGTCAAATAAGTAATGCGAAAATTTATTCTCAGCGCGGTGATACCAATTCAAACCGCCGCGATATGTTCCAAACCATAAATTATTATTTCTATCTTCGTGAATTGCCCAAATTACATTATCATTTAGACTATTCACTTCGCCAGGTTTATTTCTGATTATATTAAACTTAGCCTGGTTAGTCTCAAGCCTGCTTATACCCTCACCCACATGCGTTCCAACCCACAATATCCCTGACCGGTCCTGATAAAGAGAGATAACATCATTATCAACTAATGAATTATCATCAGTCGGATCATTTACAAAGTGCTTGAACCTATTTGAAGAAAAATCAAATCTATCAAGCCCCCCTCCAAGAGTTCCAAACCAGTAATAGTTATCAGAGCTCTGAGTGATCGCCATTACAGTATTATTGCAAAGGCAATTTGTAGTATTCTCCTCTAATCGAAAGTGCTTGAAAGAAATATTACGTGAATCAGAATTTTTTAAGGATTCGGATAGAAAATTAACGCCGCCGAAATATGTGCCGATCCAAAGATTATTTTTATTATCAAGATAGAGAGAAATTATTTTATCATCTGAGATGGAGTTTATATTCTGTTTCGAATATTTGAAAGAGGAAAATTCATAGCTGCCGTTTTTAGCCAGAATAATTTTATTTAATCCACCGCCAAATGTTGCAATCCAAATTGAATTTTTTTCATCAACTATGATTTTAGTAATTCTATTATGGGAGAGCGTTCCGTTGCTATTCTCTTGAAAAAAGAAATGCTGCTTCTCACCGGTTTTTTTATTGAACCGAAAAACGCCCTTCCCCCATGTGCCTATCCATAAGAAGTCATTTTTATCTTCAGCAATAGCAGTGATGGTATTATTTAGATTCCGGGAAAATACAATTGGATATTCATAGTACTCATTCAATCCGGAAGAAGGCAGTTCAACTCTGTCTGTAATAAAAAATCGTTTAAATGTTTCATTCTCTCTATTCAAGAGATTAATATACCCATCAACTAACCCCACCCAAAGATCGCCGTTTTTTCCTTCCATCATTGAAGTAATTCCGCTGCTCGAAATAGAATTTTTATCATTTGGATTATTAGAATAGACAGTGAAATTATAACCATCATATTTGTTTAAACCATTCACTGTCGCAAACCACATGTACCCTTTTTTGTCTTGAAGAATTTCGACTATTGTGCTTTGCGAAAGCCCGTCTTCAATTTTAAGCTGCTTGAAAATATAGTCACCTGTGGAATTACTTTTAGCTGAATACGCAAAGCAAATTTCGCATACAGATAATATTAGTGCGGTAAATATGTTTGTGACGAATTTCATTTTGATAGTTCGTAAAGTTGATTATGATTTGCTTCAAAATAATGCTGGTAGAGGTTCTTATCAAGGATAAAAATTATCGAAGGCACCTGAAGTTTTATAGACAAACTGACATCGTAATAAAAACAAAAAAGGGAAACCGCTTTATACGGTTTAAAGGGAGGTGGTCAACCCGAGTAATCCTAAAAATCAATGAGCTTGTTCTGGATTACATATTGAGTTAATTCCACATTGGATTTAAGATTGACTTTTTCAAACACACGATTACGATAGGAATAAACTGTATGAATGCTGATACTTAACTCTTCAGAAATTTCTTCAGCGCTTTTCCCTGCTGCTATCATACACATTATTTGAAATTCTCTATCGGATAATGTTTCGTGAGGAAGGGGTTTAGATTTGTGTGTTACATCAAGAGCAAGTTTTACAGCGAGAGCTTCGTTGATGTATTTATTGCCCGAAACAATTTTCCGGATGGCAATTACTAATTCTCCGGGAGCGCTTACTTTTTTTAAATACCCGTCAGCGCCTGCTTTTATCGCCCGCAGTCCATATTGTTCCTCGCTGAACATACTTAAAATTAATACTGGTTGATCAGGGTAAAAACTTTTGATATCTTTTAGAACTTCCAATCCGTTTTTACCGGGCATATTTATATCTAAAATGATGATACTGAAATTATTTTTTTTAATTCTCAAGATTTCAAGAAGTTCTGCGCCGTCTTTCGCCTCGGCGGAGACGCACATATCTTTCTCTTCTGCAACTATCTGTTTTAACCCTTCCCGGACTATGGCATGATCATCGGCAATAAGAATGTTAATCATTTTTATTTTCCAGTTTGCCGTAGGGTATTTCAACTCTAACTTTTGTACCCTTACTGTGAAATCCTTCAATAGAGACAGAGCCGCCGAAAAGCATTGCGCGTTCTTTCATTCCCAAAATTCCAAGTGATTGAACAGCATTTAGTTGAGTTTCAGAAATCCCCTTGCCATTATCAATAATTTCAAGAATAAGATTTGATTTTTCAATTTTTAAAATGATATGAACACGTGCAGCATTAGCATGCCTTGCAACGTTGGTTAATGCTTCCTGAAAAATTCTAAATACCGCTGTTGATTTTTCATTATCAAGAGTAATTTCATCTGAAGGGAAAATAAATTCACTTATAATCCCTGTCCTTTCGCTTAGTTCCTGACTTTGCCACTCAATTGCTGCAACAAGTCCAAGTTCATCTAATATTCCGGGTCTAAGCTTTGCGCAAATTTTTTGTACTGTCTCAATCGTTTGATCAATCACACCTGAGACTGAATCAAACTTATCTTTTAAAGGTTGTTGATTTTTATTTAATTTTTTAGAAAGAAGAGAAATCTGAATTTTGAGTACAGTCAACACCTGCCCGAGTTCGTCATGAATTTCTCTTGCAATCATTGTCCTTTCTTCTTCACGAACAGATTGAAGATGAGAGGCGAGGTCCCTTAATCTTTTACTTGTTCGCTTAAGTTTTTCATCAGCTATTTTTCTTTCAGTAATATCTCTTGCAATAGAAAGAATAGTTTGTTTAGAATTATACTGAAAAAGATGAGCGCTTATTTCAACAGGAAAAGTTCGTCTGTCTTTTGTTCGATGCACCAATTCGAAGATTACATCTTTCACAGAAAAAAGTTTTTCCATGATTGAGGTATATTCATTTATCAATTGCGGCGGGATGATTGCCGAGGGGCTTAACATCAAGAATTCTTCGCGCTGATAGCCAAGCCTTTCGCATGCGACATCATTAACTTCAATAAATTTTCCATAAGAACTTCCATGCTCAAGTTGAATTACGAACACTGCGTCGTTTGTGTTGTTGAAAAGCATCCGGTAACGTTTTTCACTTTCTTTAATTTCCAATTCGGTTTTTTTTCGTGCGGTAACATTCTTAATGATGCTAAGAGTTACTTTATCCCCATCGGGTAATTGCAGAAAAGAATTGGAAAAATCGAACCATACTTTTTCGTTATTCAGAAGTGTATTCTCCCTTTCAAAATGAGTTCGCATTTTATTATTAATAAAATCTTCACGATAAACTTTAAGAACATCTTCTCTTTCCGAAGGATGATAAACATCAGAAAATAATTTTCCAATAAGATATTCATTTTCGAGATTAACCATTTTACAATACGGTTGATTAACCATAATAATATTTCCATGCCCATCAATCAGCCGCAATCCATCTACCGAGCATTCCCAGATTAACTCCAATAATTCGGTTGACTTATTAATCAGCTCATTCATTTTATTATTTGCTCATGCATGTTTTTAACAATTACTATCAAAAATATTATTCGCCATCTTTTAATTTAAAGCCCTTCATCATCCACTTCCTGGCAAGAATTAAGCCTATTGGAGAAGTAATAGCAATAAGACCATAAATCAACCACATAAATTCAGTGTTCAGTTTAGATGGGTCAACATCTTTCGGGCAGTATTGAGTAAGCACCCATCCTGAATAAAAGCCAGTAAGGACTTTAGTTAGGAACCAGGGAAATTGTCCCACCCCCATATAAAGTCCGGTCATATTTTTAGGAGCTACTTCAGCGATCCATTGCAGGAAACGCGGCTGCCACATTGATTCACCAATGGTCATGATTAAAACATAAAGTAAGAATAAGTACATATTCGGACCAACTGTCAGAAGAAATGTTGGCACAGACATTACTATTGTGCCGTAAATCATCATCTTATAAACGTTTGCTTTTGAAGTTAAGCCCGCAACAATTGGGGCTAGAATAAAAACTAAAATTGGATTAAGGTTAGAGAATATTTCAAAGTATTCGCTCACTACTGAGCCCTTAAATGCACGATCAAGATAGTAAGGAATTGTAAGCCAGTTGTGAGCGAACAAAGTTTGCACGGGTATAAGCATGAAGATAAAAAATGCAAATCTTTTATCACGAAATGGATGTTCGGGTCTTTTCCGGAGAAATTCAATAACTGCAAAAACAAATGCAACTAAAGAAAGAACAAAAAAGAAATCAATATTTATTGTTAATCCCAAAAGATGAAAACTAAAAAAGAAATTTGCCGGATTGTTAAAACCAAAACCGGACAGAAGAAATAACCCAAGCGTAATTAAAGCGTAAATAATTAATGGCAGATTATTTATTTTCAATTTTTCCTGTTTCACTTCATTCTCAGCAGGTTGATTTGCCCCTGCTTTTATTGCTTCCACTGCAACCCGATCATTTTTTTTACTTAATAACAATGCAGTTATGATAAGTGATAGAGCGGTTAATCCAACATAAACCCAAAAAACTGCTGTCAGTCCGTTGGGGGGGAATGAAGATTCAAAACTTTGACGGGTGAAAGATGAAATAAAGCCTGAGAGAAATGCACCAAGATTCATGAGCCCATAAATTACAGCGTAACCCATTGCTGCGGTTTGAGGAGTTGTGTAGCGTTTGACTCCGGCATAAGCAGCGGGTTGATACAAACCATAGAACATCACCATTACAAACAGTCCGCCTATCATTGAGAAAAACATTGGCGACCACAAACCATTCGAAAGGGGGAGCGTTCCAGAAAGCGAGATTAAAACACGACCAATGAGCATTCCAACAAATGCAAGCAGCAAAGAATTTCTTACACCAAGTTTATCAGAGAAACCACCAAATAGCAGCATCGAAAAAGTAATTCCTCCAGTTACAAAACTATAAACAAGACTCGATTGGGTGTCAATTAAATCCACATTTTCCGAACCGAATTTTCCAAGTATCGTCAATATTCCAAAGTAAACTAATCCTTCGATAATGTATGGAATGTTAACGCCCCAAAGTGCTCTCGGTGCTTTAACAAAAGCAATGAAAGTTTCTTTTAATTCTTTGAATGATTCATTGATAACTTCAGAGAATGACTTTTTAGCTTGCTCCTTAGTGTTTGCTTGCTGCATAATTCGAGTTCCTTTTTAGATATATATTTTTTAGTGATGAAATAGTTATCAAGGGAAGAAAATAAATTTGATTTGATTGGTCAAGTTCAACTGCATATTTAAACAGGGAGTAAAATATTTGAATTTAACTTACAGAATAAAATTTTCATTCGGCAAACGGAACTGTGAATGTAAAATTACTTCCAATTCCTAATTGACTTTCAACCTGGATACTTCCACCATTTTTCTCGACAAATTCTTTCGAAAGAATTAAGCCCAAACCCGTGCCTCTTTCTCCATCAGTACTTTCACCACGAACTTGAACATCAAGCCTAAAAAGTTTTAGTAAATCCTCTGCACTCATTCCTTTGCCGGTATCAGCAATACTAATGGCTGCTGCGTCGGTGTGTGGACTTACACTTATCGTAATCGTACCATTTTCAGATGTAAATTTAATTGAGTTATACAATAGGTTTCGAAGAACAGTCTCTACCATATTAGCGTCTGCGAATAAGGATTTATCAACAGAAATATTTTTAATAATATTTAATTTTTTCTTGTTGATAGCTTCGGCATAAAGATTTAAAACATTCTGCAAAGGATAGTCAATCTTAAAAATATTTTTATTCACAGTCAGTCTACCGGTTTGAAGCCTTGCCCAATCAAGAAGGTTAATCAGAAGGTTATAAACATTTTTGGCAGATCGGTGCAAACCACCCAACACTTCTTTAACTTCATCTTCGCTCAGTTCATCATATGCTTCGGAAAGATATTCGGAAAGCCCGAGCAATGAATTGAAAGGGCTGCGAAGATCGTGAGAAATAATTGAGAAGAATTTATCTTTTGAAGCATTAAGCAGGCGAAGATTTTCTGCAAGTGCTGCAAGTTTTGATTCAGCTTCTTTTCTTGCCGTAATATCCTGAAATTGTAAGATGAAAAATGACTGAGAGTTATGTATTTTGATTAGAGAAACACTAGTAACGCACCAAACAATTTTTTTTTGACTATTCAGATATCTGCATTCATAATTAAGATATTCACCTTTTTCTAAAGTAAGCAATTCGTAGAATGATTTTTCATTCAATTCTCTATCTTCTTCAAAAGTTAAATTCAATATATTGGATTGCAATATTTCGCTTGAAGAATATAGAAGAGTATCACAAAAAGATTTATTTATTCGAATGAATGAACCGTTGGGTTTTAGCATTGCCATACCAATTCCCGCATTATCAAATGTTTTTCTGAAAATCTCTTCACTCTTTTTAATGGTCTCTTCGTTTAATTTTCTATTGGTAATATCAAGCGCTGTTCCTAAGTAGTAACTGGAGTTGTTTTTTATAGAAAATTGTTTTTTGGCAGTTAAGGCAACCCAAATGGTGCTTCCGTCATATTTAATTAATCTCAGTTCAATCTCTTTGCCATCAAGATTAAACGGCGCAGGAAAATTTAATAACTCTAAAACTTTATTGCGATCATCGGGATGAACTAATGAGAAGTATTCATCAAAATTATTTAATGATTGTTCGTCAGTATATCCTAATAAATGTTTAAAACTGTTATCTGCAAAAAGCCGTTTCTCTTCCGGGTAATATTCCCATATCCCTGTTTTACCAGCACGAACAGCGAGTGCAAGACGCTGCTCACTTTGTTTTATTTTTAATTCCATTGCGTGCTTGAATATTGCAAGCTCCACAGTTCGTTCGAGTTCTTTGCTTTCGAATGGCTTTATTAAATAACCAAATGGCATAATGGCTTTCGCTTTCAGAAAAGTATTTTCGTCAGCATAAGAAGTGAGAAAAATAACAGGTATATTTATTTTACCTTGAATTTTTTCAGCCGCTTCAATTCCATCTGTTTTACCTTTAAGCTTGATGTCCATCAAAACAATATTGGGTTTTAATTCTAAGGCAAACTTGAAAGCGTCATCTGCATTATTAACAATTTTGTCAACAATATAACCGCAACTCTCAAGGCGTTTTTTAATATTATTAGCAACGATTGTTTCGTCTTCAACGACAAGAATATTTACCCTGTCTTTTAAATTATTCATTTCGGATTTTCTTCTTTCCAAATTATACTAAACCCTGTTCCCAAGCTATCTGTTCTGACCAGCCTGCCGTTTAAGTTTTGAGTAAGCATACCGATTAGTTGAAGCCCGAGTGATTGAGAATTTTCAATATCGTAATCTTTTGGAATACCGATTCCATTATCACTAATATTAAGTTCAAATTCACTTCGGTTTGTCGTTTTTAATTTTAGAATGATTCTTGGTTCTTCAATTTTATTGGAGGCAGAGAAAGCATATTTCAACGAGTTTGAAATTAATTCGCTAATTATCATTCCGCAAGGGATAGCACTATCGATAGGCAGTTTAATATCATCAACATCAATCTCAAACTCAGGCTCACCGGAATATTTTATGTAAGAATTATAAAGATAATCTACCAATGTTGTTATGTAGTCTTTCATGTCAATCTGGCTGAAGTCGCCGGTTTGATATAGTTTTTCGTGAATGAGTGCCATCGAACGAACTCTATCTTTGAGATTCTGAAAGAACTTAAACAACTCTTTATTCTCCACAGACTCTAATTGCAGATCGAGCAGACTGTATATAATTTGGAGATTATTTTTTACACGATGATGAATCTCTCTCAATAATACTACTTTTTCCTGCAAAGATTTTTGGAGTGCTTCTTCAGCAGATTTGGCTTCAGTAATATCAATAACAGCAGCAAAAATATTTTCTTGTTTTTCTCCAATTAAGATAAAACCAATCAGCACCCAAACTTTGCCGCCATCTTTCCTTATATATTGTTTTTGGTAAGGAGTGCACCTTCCTTTGCGTTGTGCTTCTAATATTTTTTCCATCTCAATTGGATGAAATTCTTCAGGTGTAATCAATCGACAATTAAACGCCGAAGTACCAACATCACTGCGCTCAAAACCAGTAATTTTTAAAAATGCATCATTAACCTCAATTATATTTCCGTGCCTGTCGGACAGCATAGTTCCAAGAATATCGGACTGAATTAGGGCACGAAGTTTTTCTTCAGTTTTAAATAAAGCATCTTCAGCCATTTTTGTTTCGGTAACATCTTTCGCAATGGAAAGTATTCCCGTTTTCCCATTCTCAAGCTGAATTACAGTTTCGATTAATTCGAGGAAACAAATGCTTCCATCTTTGCGGATATTTTTAACGAGATGTTGTAATCGTTTGCTCTCAATAATCTTTCTGATGTTTGATTCAATTGATTGAAAAGATTTATCAAATGAAAGTATCTCCACATTTTTACCGATTAATTCTTCTTTTGTGTATCCCAATATTTCACAAATCGAATCATTCACTTCAAGTATAATCCCTTCAAGGTCGATAAATAGTATACCGGTAGGAAGCAAGCTGAACAACGTGCGGTAAAGTGATTCGCTCTTTCGTAGTTTATCAATTGCAGATTTCCTTAACGTGTTATCACGGAAAAAATAAATTCCATAGTTATCATCAGAGATTTTAATTCTGGAATAATCTGCTTCGACAGAAAAAATGGATTTATCTTTTCTGATTCCTTCGAATTCAAAAATTTTGTGCGAAAGATTTTCTGTTGTTTGATCTTCTATTGTACGAAAATATTCTTCGCTTTTATCCAGACATAGAATTGCAGGTGAATTGCCAGTTAATTCACTAACCGATTGATAAAGGAAATCCTTTCGCAAAGATTCATTAGCATAAATTATTTTGTTACTTTTGACAATTACAATTCCATCACGAGAGGTCTTAAACACGGCATTGAACCATTCCCTGCTAAGCCACAGCTCTTCTGTCTGAGATAATTGTTTTTCTAAATTTTCAATTAAAGAGGCTGAAAGTTTTAAATTCTCATAATCACTTTTTGAAGGAATAAAATCTTTTGTGAATAAGGCACACAGTGTTCCGATATGTTTGCCTTCAAGATTTATCGCTTTGCCGAAGTAAGTTTTAAGTTGAAATTTACTAACTGAAGGATCGGATGAATAATATTTCGTCGAAGGCAAATTTCTTATCAACACACACTCATTTTTTATTGAGGTAATCACATCAAAACAAATATGCCCTTTTGCAATATCAACCGGTATAAAATCACCAGGCAAATTCCATTTACCAACGGAGTACAAAAGATCATTATTCAGCCGATTATATAAAGCTGCGGATGCATTAATCGATTTGCCAAATCCTTCAACTAAATGATTAATATTTCGTATAGGATCGAGTTCAAACTGTTCAATTGATTTTCGGATTAGTGTTAATCCTGCAGTGTTATTTTCTGATTTATTAGTTTTTTGGGATTTGGTTTGAAATTTATCGAGGGCACTTTTTATTTCTGTTAACTTAAATGGCGATAGAATAATTTCTGAGTTAAAGCTTAATAAAGCTGAATCATCAATTTTGATTTTGCGATCAACAATAAAGATAATCGGATTATTTTTTGAGACTTTGAATTGTGAAATTGTTTTAATCATCTCGCTGCGGTTTGATGAAGTTAGTTCACATAGAATTATTATCGGATTTTTATTATTGAGTTTTGGAAAGCTTTTGCTTCGGTATGAAATTACGATTGCGGAACTATCAGAGATTTTCTCGATTTTAACTTTAAGCTTGCTTCCAGACTTAAGCGTATTCGAAAGTATTATAATATTTTTTTTTGTTTCCATCTCTTTAAAGTAGAGATTTCAAATTTTTAACACCAAATAAAAATTGCTGTAAACAATCAACTTCAAACAGGATTACAGATTCCGAATAAAAATGGATAACGCATCCTAATTCCTTTTAATCCCTGCAAGCCGCCAGTATGTATTACAGTAATAACAGAGTTTGCTTCAAAAAATTTTTTACTAATCAAGTCAGCAATGCCAAACAACATTTTGCCAGTATAAATTGGTTCAAGTTCAATTTTGTTTAACTTCTCAAATTCAAAAATAAATTGAGCAAGCGAACTATTAACCTTGGCATAACCTCCAAAATGATATTCTGTTTGAAGTTTCCAATTGCTAAAATATTGCCCGCTGAAGTTATAAACAAGTTCAGATATATTTTTATAAAGAAACTGCCCGTTTTTAAGAACAGGAAAACCAATTATTTTTTTCGAATTATTACATCCGCAAATTATTCCTGCAAGAGTTCCGCCGGTACCGCAGGGTGCACAAATATAATCGAAATTATTACCAATTGATTTTAGAATTTCGGTACAGCCTTTAACGGCAAGTATATTCGATCCGCCTTCTGGAATCAAATAAAAATTGCCGAACATTTCTTTTAATGATTCGATAATTTCATCCGCATTTTTTCTTCGATAAGAATTTCGGTCGAGATAGTGCAAGATCATGCCATTTTCAGAAGCAGACCGCAGAGTTGGGTTTAGCGGCTGATGTAATTCACCCCGAATGACTCCGATAGTTTTAATTCCAAATATATTTCCGGCGGCAGCAAGTGCATGAATATGATTTGAATAAGCCCCCCCAAAAGAAAGTAAAGTGTCATAACTGTTTTCCTTCGCAAATAGTAAATTGTATTTCAGCTTGTACCACTTATTGCCGGAAATTTGAGGATGGGTTAAATCTAATCGTTTCAGTAATATGGTCACGTCAGAGGGTTCAACACCCGGAAGTTTGATTTCTTGTAATGGTGTAATCGGATTTTGGGACAATAAATCTATCGTCATTTAGTCTGTTTAACATTTAAATAATCAATACCGAATGCATCAATCATCTTGCTCAAATTTATAAATCCTTTTGCGGTCGGTTAAAGCTTGGTTTAAATAATTGCAAAATTCATAATTATTTTAGTGACTATGCCATCGAAAGTTTTTGTCAGATGTTCTTAGCGCAAATGAATCAATAATTAAGCAGTTTAAATCGAAGCCTCATCACTCCATTTTCAAAAGAAGTGGAAATAATTTTGAATGATCCAATTTCTGCTGTTGATCTCACGTGCATTCCACTACAGGGGCAGGAGTCGTAATCGCCAATTTTTATTATACGGATTACTTCACCGGCGGTTTGGGGCAATCTTTCTAAATTAAAAATGGATTTAACTTTTCCTCTTTCAACAAATTCTTCAGTTATTGAACTATTCAACTTTATAACAGTGTTTACTCGAGATTCAATTTCAGCTATCTCATCGGCAGTTAAATTTCTTCCAAAATGATAATCACACTTTGATTTTTTCTTTTCAATATGATTGCTGAATGATCTTTCGCAGTTAAACATTCTTACCATAGTTTGATTCAAAATATGCTCGGCGGAATGCATCCTCGGATCATAATCTTTATTCGAAATTATTTCATTCATAAAAATTATTGTTTATAAATTTTCAAGTTTCACTTTGTCTGCTGTTTTTAATCCGCTTACGACCAAATCGTAAGAGTGCTTTATTAACTCCTCTATAAATTTATAGTTTAATGAACCATCAAGAAGCATAGTATTCCAGTGAGTTTTATTCATGTGAAAACCGGGTTGAATACAATCATACTGCTCACGGAGCTCAATCGCTTTTTCGGGATCGCATTTTAAGTTTATTTGTAAAGGAATTTTTTCGAGTGAAGCAAGTAAAAATATTTTTCCCATCACTTTGAAAGTTAGAGTCTCTTCATTGAAAGGATAATCTTCAACCACTCCTTTTAATTTTAAACAAAAGTTTCGGATTAGCTCGATATTCATTTTTAATTATAATAGAAATAATAATTATTTCTCAAGATTCAATTTTTCAAGCATCTGTTTTGCATTATCATTTGCGGGATTTAACTTAAGCGACTTTTCATAATACTCAATTGCCCTATCCTTATCGCCCGCAGTAGAATAAGCTTCGGCAAGGCTGTCGTAAACGTTTGATGATTCAGGATATGCTTCAACATTTAGTTTAAATATAGTTATTGCTTCATTAGCCATTCCTGATTTAAGCAGTTCATATCCCAGAATGTTCAATTCGCTTTCATCAAAATTATATTCGTTAGGAAAATTTTCTTTTAGGTAGTAATATTTTTTTACAGCGTTGTCAATCCCGTTTTCGAACAAAGTAATCAGTAAAGTATCACC
>Ga0172375_10006257_pt1 | contig 16794 bp, 17 predicted proteins | sample LakKiv1m_FD_114537 | JGI IMG/M metagenome (GOLD analysis project Ga0172375, IMG submission 114537) | Freshwater microbial communities from Kabuno Bay, South-Kivu, Congo - kab_092012_11.1m | ecosystem: Environmental > Aquatic > Freshwater > Lake | place: Democratic Republic of the Congo...
CCGCAACAGTTCTCAATCGGGCGCAACTGAGTAAGACTCTTGAAGACGCAACTTTGAGTACAACCGCAACAGTTCTCAATCGGGCGCAACTTTCCACAATTTTAGGTGATTTAATTTTTAACGCTAATATCGGAACAGGAAATCTTGCGCGACTAGATAAAACATTAGACGATTTAGCAATTGATATATCTGTTGCCGTATTAAGTTTGGCACAACTATCAAAAACTTTAGGCAATATTAACTTAGACGCAGTCGCAAGGGTCTTGATAAAAGGTAATTTGTCGGCTGTTTTAGATAACACAGAACTTCTTTCAACACTTATTACAAGTGCGTCGGGAACGGTAAATGCTAGTTTAAATGCGCAATTAGAGGATTCGATTTGTTCTTCGACCTCTGAAATTCTGGTAACTACTGAATTAAATAAAACTTTAGACGATATACTTATTCAATCGAATGCTAATATTATTAATTCTGTTTTCTTGGATATTATTTTAGATAATGTTAATATATTGTCTGAATTAAATACTTATACAAAGACTTATTTTAATATTATTTTAGATGATATTAATATAGATTCTAATATAGTCATTCCTGTAGATGCAAGAGCTACCAAAACTCTAGATGATATAAGTATAAATTCTGATTGTGATATTATTGTTAGTGCCACATTATCTAAATCACTTGATGATCTTAATGCTGGCGAAGAAGTTGGTGTACGGGCCGCGTTAATAGCTATATTGGAAGATTGTTTAATATCCGCGATGGCAAATGTAAGAACTTTTAGGACAGGCCATCAATATAAAATAACGCTCGATACAAACGAAAGAATAATCGATTTATCTACAAATGAAAGAATTGTTGATATTAAGGAAAGTTGAGGTAAATGTGGCGCTAGTAAAGAATACAATTAGACTTTATGCAACTTTCACAACTTTTTCGGATTTATTCTCAGATCCAACTGAGATTACTTTAACAATAAGAGAGGTAAACGACAAAACTCTAATTAGCTCATATTCTTATTCTGCTTCTACCATTACGCGTGAAAGCGAAGGCGTTTATTATGCTACCCTTACTATGCCAGAAGGAATCGGTAGTTTAGAATATGAGTGGACAGGAACATTAGAAGATTATCCCATTGTTAATCGGGGGACTATAGCAAGAGAATGGATGAGGGTTTAATTTTTTAAAAAATAATAGGTATAGTAAATAAATAAATAAAATTCACAAACCCAACGTTAAATATTATACATCTGAGGTTGGCAGGTGAGAAAGGTTTTTATGTTTAAAAACGGTTTGGTAAGTACAGTAAAAGTAAATGGAAAATTTTTAAGAGATGATGATTTTGAAATTAAAATTCCATTTAATACAACTTATAGTCTATGGTTTAAAAATGCAGAAAATAGAACCTGTGTTATAAATGTCGAAATAGATGGTAAAAATGTAACAGATAATAAATGGCTAGTAATAAATGCTGGTAAAACGTTTGAATTAATAGGGTTTCTTGAAGATAATCATATAAACAATAAATTTAAATTTATCCAATTAACAAAAGAAATTGAAGATTACAAAGGAATAAATTCCAAATATTCATTAATAAAAATAACTCATAAATTTGTTAATAATTATTGGGGAAATAATAATATGATTTATAGTAATTCACCCATTACTTGGAATTTTAATGATTACTATAATATTAGTAATAATATTTGGATACCATGTAGCCATACTATTTTTACAAGAAATGATTGGAAGCAAACAGGTTGGGGTGGTGAATTATATTGTTTTAGTGAAACTTCTTCTTATGCTGGGGAATCTCTTCCAATTACCGGATGCTTCTTAAATGGTAATACTAATCCGTGTGATAAAAATAACTTGGGTATTACAGTAAAGGGGGAAGAAACAAGCCAGGATTTTTCTAGTTGTTATATTGGAGATCTAGAAGACAAGACTTATGTAGCTTTTTTTAGATTAATCGGAATATCTGATAAAGGTTATATAAAAAATATAGTGAGTTTTAGAGACAAGTTAGTATGTTCTACTTGTGGCAAAAAAAATAATTATAAGAATAAATATTGTTTTAACTGTGGGACATTTTTAGAAAAATAAATTATATATTAATAATAAGAGGGATTTTTTATATTTCTCAAGAAGAAGACAGAAGGAGAAAATTATGACATATTTATATATTCCGGCTAATGCGCCAAGTTATCAGATTCTATCATCGGATATCGGATCAGCCGGATCTGCGGTTGGGTGTACTTATACAGGGGCTATGGCCCTAGCTACGGATACCGGAAAATGGTATCGAGTTTTAGATGACCTTATTTTGCAAGAAGTGATTTTACCAACAAAAGAACAGGGTTATATTGTGAGCGCGTCTTTTTTGGGTAATGGCGCTGAAATGGCTTATCATGCAAATAGCGCAGTTTTAAAACAAGGAAATGGTTTGGTCGAAATACCAAATGCTTTTAGGGGAAATGGCTCTACGGAATATATTAAAGATATCACTTTGATTACTTCTGCTAGTGGAATTACTATTTCACCTAGAATACATTTCTATAGCGCCAGTGATGTTACGTTAGCAGTAGATAGTGGCTCTTGGATTAGCCTATATAACGATGAGGCGTCGATGCTGGATTATTATACTTTAGGCGCCTTAACATCTTCTGCTGGTTCGAGTACAAATATGTCGATGGTATCTACAATAGATTCGGCATCTTTAACTCATCCCAATTTATTAATTCAATCTCGGCCAAATTCCAGGAGTTTATTTTTTGGATTGGAAACCAGGACTGCCTTTACAAGCACGGCCAGTCAAATATGGAAATTAAAATTATATTTAACATAAACTAAAGTTTGGAGGGTAGAATGGCAAGGCCAGCTACTGGAAAGAGCGGGGTAATTGCAACGACCAGAAGAGTAATGAGTAGAAAGAAAAATGTAGCAAAAAAAAATGCACCTAAAACTGCTGAGGGGGTTATTGTTAAAAACGCATATTGTCGAATGTGTATGCAGATAAAAACGTTAGACAATTTTTTGGAAGCAACTGATACATTTCTTGACAAAAATGGAAAAATGTCTGTTTGTAAGAATTGTGCAAACGAGATATTTGATTCTATATTTGCAATTGAAAAGGATGTTAGTAAAACGTTATATAAAGTATGTAAAATTTTAAATGTTCTTTATGATATGTGGGCAATAGAAAATACTGTAGCCCATGTCAGTAAAATCTTCGACAAGAACGGGGGTAAACTGGATGGCGTTTTTGTATATTACCGAAGTAAATTAGCAAATGTAAGGTTGGTTGGAAAGCCAAAAACGTTTAATGATGCTGCTGAAATAGCGACGGATCAACCTTTAGACGATTCAATAGATGGCGTTGAGTATTTAAAACAGTTTTGGGGAGAGGGATTTAGTTTTAGAGATTATTCTTTTTTAGAAAAAGAGTTACTTGAATGGAAATTAACCCATAAATCGGATACAAAATCAGAATTAACTTTACTTAAAGAAATTTGTATAAAAGAACTTGAAATAAGAAACGCTAGAAGTCAACAATTAGGTGTTGACACCTTACTGGAATCATTACAGAGATTAATGAAAACGGCTAATGTTGATCCTGCAAAAGCAACGGTAGCGAATTCTGGAAAAAGTCAGACAACGTTTTCTTCGTTTATCAAAATTATCGAGGAAAAAGAACCAGCAGAAGTATTCGAAGACAAAAATTTGTTTAAAGATTATTATAACATCGATTGGTATTTCAAGAAATATGTTACCAGGCCGCTTAAAAATTTTATCGGGTATGGCTCGCCAGACTTTAACCTGGATAAAGATGAAGATGACGATGATAATTATTTTATTGATGATGACTTGAGTAATTAAAAATGAGCAAAAAGGGCTTTGAACAAAATTATAGTAAATATGCAGACTCCAAAAACGTTTTTATGAGACCAAAAGATACAACTCGACATGATACGTTAGATGGAGAAAGAAAAGAACGATTTAAAAGATGGATCACATTTTTTAGAAGAAATCCATTTAAATTTTGTGAATTTTATTTTGGTATTCGGTTACACCCATATCAAGTTTTGTGGTTGTGGGTTTTGCAGAGAAGCAATTTAGCATATATTGTTGCGGCAAGATCGACGGCAAAAAGTTTTATTATTGCTATATGGGCTTTATGCTTAGCAGTTCTTTATCCGGGTATAGAAATTATAACATCTTCAAAAACAATGAAACAAGGTGGGGTGATTATTGCAAAATTGGAACAATTACGGGATAAATATAGTAATGTTGAACGAGAAATAAGAAATATAACTAGAAATGCAAATACAGCCGAATGTATATTTCATTGTGGGAGTGTGATACGGGCTGTTCCATCGTCTGAGAATGCGAGAGGAAATAGAGCTAACTATTTAATTGTTGAAGAAAGCCGATTAGTAAATAAAGAAATTTTAGACCAGGTATTAAAACCTTTTTTATATTCTAGAACTCCCAACTATAGGCTTTTACCTGAATATATGGAAGATTCTAGACTAAAAGAAGAAGGAATTATTTCATATATTACATCGGCTGGTTTTAAGTCTGAAAACTGGTTTCAAAACGTAAAGAGTTGTATAAAACGGATGGTTCGTGGAGATGCGGCTGCGAATTTTTTAGCTTTCGATTATCTGATAACTCTTTATCATAATATAAAAACTGAAGAAATGATTAAGAATGAATTTTCAGATAACGATCCATTAACGGTACAAATGGAATATTATAATATACCGGCGGGGTCAAGCGGAAAATGCTTCTATCGGTCAAGCTATTTTCAACGAGTAATAAAACGAGCCTTTTATCCATTAAGAATAGAGGATTTTGGGAATAAAAAAACAAGCCATGATGTTAAAAGGGTTGATGGTGAAATTCGTTTTATTTCTGTAGATGTTGCAGCGCGTGCCGGCAAAAATGATTTAACTATTATTTCTTGTATAAAACTTTTACCTTTATTGGGCAGAGGATATGATCGAGAGCTTTTGTATATGGAATCTTTCAAAGGGATTAATACAGTTAAACAAGCCAGAAGGATAAAAGAGGTTTTTGAAGATTTTGATGCAGATTATTTGATATTAGATATAGCTAATGTTGGCATTGGCATATATGACGCTTTAACCCAAACAACTCAGCATGATGAACGAGGGGTGATTTTGGACGCTATGACTGTTGTGGGAGAAGAATTTGATTTTATTGAATCGAAAGTAAGAGACGATTTACGCGAAAGAACCTTGTCTTTGGGGGCTAAACCGGTAATTTTTCCTATTACCGGGACTCCTACGTTAAATAGTCTAATGGCTAGTTTATTTAGAAGTGCTTTACAAAAAAAATTATGGCAATTTTTAATTCCAGAAAATATAGCTGAAGAATGGTTAGCAAAAAATATAAAGGAATTTACCAATAATGTTAATGATGTCGATGTTGCTAATTTCTATATGCAGCCGTATGTTCAAACATCTTTAATGATAGGGGAGTGTATTAATTTAGATATGAGTTTATTAAATGGAATTATTAAATTACAGGAAAAATCTGGAGCATATAAAGATCGATATATAGCTATCTTATATTGCAACTATATTGTTAGTTTTTTTGATAAAAATTTATTAAAAGAAGAAAAAGAAATTAATAGTTGGGATATTATTAAAGAGATAACATTATTTGGATAATTGATATTTAAAGCATATTTATAAAGTGAAAGGAGGTTATTATTGCCAAATGAGAAGAAATAAAAAAGAAAATACAATTAAAGAATTGGATAAAGAAACAGTTTATTCTGTTTTAGAATTTGCTCATGCTTTATCAAATATCTATTATCCTCATATCTTGTCGCCGGATTTAGTAAATACGCGTTTACAGGAAATTTCATATTCTCCAACGTTACCTACAGACGTATCTCTTGATGATTCTTTAAATGATCCGAAAAGCCATGAATCTGATTTAAGATCATTTGTAGAACAGTATGAATTAATTAGTGCGCCAATGAGAAGAATAATTTCTTATATGGCGTCTCAATTGAGTCTTGACCTTCAATATACGGTTCTAAACGCAAAAAAGAAAGATTATACATCTTCAGCGTTTGCAAAAGATAGAGATGCTGTTTTTGAATTTTTAGACCGTTTTGATTATAATTATCATTTTCGGAATATAATAAAACAAATATTAAGAAATGAAATCTGTGTTTGTTCCGTAAGGGATGATGGACAGACAATTGTTTTACAAGAATTGCCAATACAATACTGCAAGATAACATCAAAGTGGGATTATGGTTATTTAGTTGATTTTAATTTTTATTATTTTCTTTTACCAGGGGTATCTATCGATGGTTATCCCAGTTTTTTTAAAGAAAAATATGCAGAATTATTTTCAGGAAGTAGTAATTTAAATAAATATAATCCATTTATGAATCCGGCAGATCGAGGAAATTCGCAATTTGTTTATTGGATTTCGTTGCCTCCGGATGTAGGTTGGGTATTTAAATTCGATCCATCTCTAGTTGTGGGAGTACCTTATCTTTCTAGTTTATTACCCGAATTTATTAACCAATCGACAATGAGGGCGTTACAAAAAAATAGTTATATGGCATCTGCTACAAAAATTTTAGCAGGTTCTATTCCCTTGCTAAAAGAACAGGGATCGAAGATATCATCTGCTTTAGCTTTAGACCCTAAAACTACCGGCCAATTTCTTTCATTAGTAAAAAATGCTTTAACGGATGCTGTAAAAATAGCCGCCGCTCCGTTAGATCAAATGTCGGCTATATCTTTTGATGGCGATAATGAAATTTATGATAGTTATTTGCGAAGTAGTTTAGCAAGTTCTGGTTTGAATACTGCTCTTTTTTACACATCAAAATTAAAAGCTAATGCTATTGAATCGCAGTTATCTTTTCAATCAGATTCGTTGATAATGGAGCAACAGCTATATCCTCAATTTAATGCTTTCTTAAATTATTGGGTAAATAAAAGAACAAATAAATTTAAATATAAATTTTTATTTGAAGGAAACTCTTATTATTTAAATCGAGGAGAAAGATTTAATAATTTTTTAGATTTAGCAAATTTAGGAATTGTATTACCTCAGAAATTAGCGTCCGCGTTAGGGTTAAAGCCTCAAGATTTGTATAGAATGATGGAAGAAACAAATTCAACAAATTTTACAAATTTATTAACTCCCATTATTTCAACTTATCAACAAAGTTCTAAAAATCTTGATGAAGGCGGACGACCACGAAAGGATGACAGAGAACTTACTGATTCGGGCGAGCAAACCAGAAGCGGAGGGGGTAATCTGGCTAGAGGTGGGGATATTTAATATTTTTTTCGCATTATCGGGACTATAGATGATCCTTTCATAGTAATCATCTATCTAAATCTCAAAATTTTCACGAAAGTTTAGGAGGTTAATTTGACGACTATTATTTCTGCTTCAACCACTATGAGTGGTTCTTACATTACGCATTTAACTAATATGAACCGAGCCGCCCAAGATGTTACATTGGGTACGCGTATGGTTAATCATGATGCCGCAATTACTAGTCTTTCGGCAAGCGCCACTACAGCCGCGGCTAATGTTACTGCTTTACAGGCATTAATTAAAGCGTCGGCTTCTTATACGGCGGTGACCGGAGATGCCAGCGCGTCTAGTATTACTTTATCGCCGGGTATTGGAAATATTCGAGGTTTTATGGTTCAGCCATATACCACCGGAAGTTACATATCATCCTTTAATGTAGTTAATTCTGGTGGAAGTTTGGTAGTTAAATCCACAGCATCGGCTACTTGGGTTATTGCTGCTGGGGATATTTTAGAATATACGGTTTGGTAATAAATTTTTGTATAATTCTTCACGAAAGGAGAATATAATTATTGGTGAATTTAATTAGCGATGAATTAAATGACGCATTGTGCGAACAATTAGGGCAAGAAAAATATAATAGTAATTTTTATCTATTTATTGCCGGATATCTTAGAAATAAAGGTTTAAATAATCTAGCAAAAATATTTGAAAAACAACACGATGAAGAGTTTAATCATAGCAAAATGATTTATGAATTTTTGATAGATTTAAATGGTCAAATTGAGTTACCTGAGATTAATAGAATAAATCTACAGATTAATGATATCCGGGAAATCGCTAAATTGTATCTGGAAAAAGAGATAAATACAACACAATCGCTTGAATCAATAAAAAAATTGGCGATAGAAGAAAATAATCCAGTAACAGAAGAATTTTTAAGAAAAATGATTAGTTTACAAAAGGATGAGTATAAGGAATCATGCGAATTCTATGATAAAGCAGAAATGTTTGGGAGTGATTGGAAATTTGTGTTTTTATGGGATACTGGTTTAAACTAAAGTGTTGAATAATCCTGAAATAATTAAAAATAGGATATTATATAATAAAATTGTCGCAAAGTATTTATTATCCAAGGGTATAGCTGTCTTGGGGCTTGAAAAAGGAAATTATAGCTTTGTAAATACAAATAATTTAAAAAAAGTAATTAAAGAAGCTCCTTTCTGGATAAAAATAGCCATAATTTTAAAATTGTAATAATACAATAATATAGAGGAAAGGAGGTAAAAATTATTGAAGCATTTGAACTTTGAAGTTAAAAATTTTGAAATAACAGATAAAGACCCTGACTCACAATTTGCTTATGCGAAAATTCAAGCTTTTGCTTCTGAGAAAAACGAACATGACTTAATTTGTTCTGAGAAAATCTTAAAAAAAACCGCTCCAACAATATTTAATAAACCTATTTTATATACAATCAACAAAGTGGTTGACGATTTTGGTAGTCATACTGCCTCGGATAAGTCTTTAATTTGTGGATTTGTGGTTCCTGAAAGCGCCGAATTTATCAGGTTGGGAGATAATCGAACAGCATTAAATGTTACCGCTAGATTGTGGAAAAGGTATGCTCCAAAAGCCATCAATATTCTAAAACGTGATTCAGGTTATAAAGGGGTTTCGGTTGAAATGGATTTATTTGAAAGCGAAAGTCGGGACGATGGTTTAGAAGAAATGCTCGATTTTTCTTATTCCGGTATTTGTTTGCTTGGCGATTATGTTAAAGAGGCATCGCCAGGAAGTCATATTGAAATGTTGTCTTTTTCAAAAGATAATGAAGATTATAAGAAGGCAATTGAAATAGAATTTGGAAAATATGATTCTTTAGATATGAGCATTCCTGCTAAAGTAAGGGAAAATGCTCAAGAGGGATTAGATTTACATAAAAAATATAATATCGGCGGTAATTCGGTTTTATTGGCTATAGCCCGGCATTTAATAAAGAACGAAGAAATAAGTCCTGAGAAAATAAAATCAATCATCAAACTTTATAAATCTTCCAAATTTAAAAATGTTAAAAAAATTCCTCCTACCGCGGATTATATTGCTTATTATTTATTGGGGGGCGTTGAAGGAATGTTATGGGCGAATGAATTATTTGAAAAAATAACAGAATTGGACGAAAAATATCAGGCTTATTTTGGAAAATTTATTACGTTTCCGTATGATAGTTTGAAAGACGTTAATCCTGCTATTCTGGGAATTGATCCTCCAGTTAATCTGCAACAAGCAAATTATATCGCAAAAACGGCTGAAAGTATTGGTATAGATAATAAAAAAAATGGGTGGGCTATAGCGATTTCTCAATTTAAAAAAACCCATAAAGTTGAAGATGAAGGGTGGGTAAAAAAAGAAAAATTAGAAAAGGAGGTAAATAATAGTGTGCTAAAAAGTGAAATTTTGAGTAAAAATTTTTCATTAACATCATCTCAAGTAATAGAAATTTTAGATAGTGCTTTTTCAGAATTTAGATATGGAGAGCATAATTATAAAAAGTTTTTTATTAGGGATTTTGATGAAAGTTTTGTTTATGTTTGGGATAATGAGATCGATAAAACTTTCCGGTTTAATTTTATTTTGACAGGTAATGGTGCAAATATAGATTTTGAATCGAAAAAAGAGGTTATACATGGTGGGTTTAAGTTAGTTAATGAAAACGAAGAAACATTTAGTGAAAAACCTGAGGAGGATTCTGAAAACAAAAGCAAAGAAGATATAGAAATGTCCAATGATGCTAGTTTAGATATAGCTGCCATGTTAGCTTTTTTGCAGGAAGAAACTGATGATTATAAAACTCTTGTAGCTGAATTTAGCGATGAAGGCAAAAAGGATTTTTATAAATTAACAAATGCTTTGTTTAATAAAGGTATGCGTTTGGCTGAAAAATGCGAATCTCAAGGTAGTCAGAAAGAAGAAATGTACAGAAAAGTAACTCAAATGGAATCTGAAAATAAAGCATATATGGAAGAAAATGAGGAATTAAAGAAATTTAAATCCGGGATTGAAACAAAACAATATGAATTTGCTATAGATTCAACTCTAAAAGAAATAGAAGGTTCGGTGGAAATACCTCAAATAGAATTGGAGAAATTGAGGGAAAAATCAAAAAATTATACTTTTGAAACGGTTGATATCTGGAAAAATGAAGCTAAAGCGATTGCTTTTAATTTTGTGGCTAAGGATAAAACCAAAGACGAGGTAAAAAGATATGCTCTTCCCTGGGAAAGTCAAAATAATCAAAAATCATCTGGTTTATGGAAATAATTTAAATATAGGAGGAATAAATAAAATATGACTGACAAAGCAATTTTAGTACAAAACAAAGTGGCGGCAAAAAATGTAGATTCCTATAATCGTTCTGCGATGGCTGGCAGTTCAACTGACCTATCGAATGGGAATGTTTTTCGCCTGGATTCTCAATATACATCAACCGGTAATACCGAAGTTTGGCTAGTAAGTGCTCCCAGTTTGAGCGCATCTACAATGAATAAGTTGTGGATGGCTGCTTCGCCCGAAGTTCCTATCACAATTGATGGATCATTAAAGTATAAGGGATTAAACCAAGACCCGCGAAAATTCTATATTGCCGGAAGTACTGTTTTTGACGCTTTTAAGCCTCAGGCTGGCGATGTGATTACTCTGACCGAGGAAGCATTAGATAGCGCCACAGCACAGGCATATGCAAATAGTTCTGATGGCGTTTATACTTTTGCTTGGGGCGCAAGTGCTGTAAGCGATTCATTGACTCTTAGATATTTATCAACTACTTATATTTCCATAGGCACGGGAGCAATGGACAATCAACGGAAGACAGCCTTCAAATTCGAAGTTATCGCTAATTAACTTATAAAAATAGGAGGAATAAAAAATATGAAAATGAGTAAAAACGTATTACAATTTGCCACCCATAATCCGGATTTATTTGCAATGTTCGCGGATTATTGGAATCATTACAATGCGATTAATTCTGACAAAAAGATAGAATATTTAAAGTTTAACAAAGATGGGAAACCGATTACTTTTGAGGAAAAAGAGGAACAACTGAATGCAGCTATTGTAAAAGAGGTTTTACGCCGCGCGAATGTACCCTATGCTGCCGAAGGCAGTATTGCTGAATTATTCACTCATCCTTTGGTCAGACATGAGACTTTTGCGGTTGTGGGGGCGTTGATCGATATGGTGCTACCTCTTTCGATAATCGAATCAATCGGGTTATACAGCGAAGTTCGCCAAGTTGGTTTTGGGGATTCTCAAAGTTTCGATGTCGAACCTCGTGACTTATTTGTTGTATCGAAGGCCGGTCAATCTCAGAGGCACGCCGAGTTTCATCGCCAATTCAAAGGTCAGGTTACGATTACAACCGAATTCCGAGAAATTAGTGTGTCGGTTTCTTTATATCGAGTTTTAGCAGGTATGGATTCGCTTGCCAACCTGGTGAGCAAAGCCATTTTATCTATGGAACGGCAAATAAGTATTGATGCGTATAACGCATTTGCGACCGCTTGCGCGGCTCTTGACAGCACTGCTACAACCGGTCTATTAGTAGCTGGATATAGTCAAGCGGGATTGACTCGCCTATGCCAACAGGTAACTGCATGGAATAATGGCGCTAAAGCTGTGATTGCCGGTACTCAACTGGCGCTTCAAAACGTGCTGCCATCTGATGCTAATTATCGTTACGATCTTTCTCATCCATATGTCACACTCGGCTATCTTCCTCAGGTATTTGGATATGATATTTTGATGTTGCCGCAGGTAGCTAATCTTACAACTCCTTTTGGAGTTAACGTGATTGCAGATGATCGACTTTTTGTTGTTTCGCCTTCATCTCAGAAAATTATAAAGGTTGTCTTGGAGGGTCAAACTTTGTCTTTTGCTGATCAAACTTCGGATAGCGCGAATTTGGCGCAAGGTTCGACTCTTTTAAAGTCTTGGGGCGTGGGTGTTGCAACAAATAGCGTTGCAGGTTTAATGACTCTATAAGATTTTCGATTTAAAAAGGTGGATAGGTAAAAATTAATATTACCAATAAGAATATTTTTTAGATATTTTTCCACCTTTTTAATTATATTTTCTAAGCAGATAGGAGTATAGAGGAAATGGTTAGACCGAAAAAAATAAGTGTAGAAGATAATACTGATTCATCTTCAATTATTACTGCTGATAACAAAAAATTAGAGGAATTAGAATTTCAGATTAAAGAATTGCAGAGAACAATAGATATACTTTTATCAGTCAAAAGTAATACTAAAGAAAATATACATGATGATGAAGAAGATGATGAAACAAATAAAATTAAGATAACGTCAGACGATTATATTAAAGTAATGTCATTAACGCCTTATTTTCTTTATTTATCTACCCAAGCAAAGGGCAACGGAAAAACTTTCTTATTTAAGAATTTTGGAGAGGTTAAAAGGATTCTATATCATGATCTGGTACTGATAATGGAAAATCATCAGAGTTTTCTTGAAAATGGATTTTTCATAATACTGAATAGGTCAGTAGTTCGTAAGCATGGCCTAGATGAAGTGTATTCAAAAATACTCACAAAAGAAAGAATAGAGAAAATAGTCTTTGGTGAAAATCAATCTGATGCCGTTAATTTATTTAAATCGGCTAATTTGTCTCAACAACAAATAATCGTTAATTTAATTATAGATAAAGTATTAAATGGGTTCATTATAGATTTAAATTTACTTGATAGATTATCGCGAGTAACCGGATATAGTATAAGTGAACGAATAGAGAGCATTAAAGTAAATCAAAAAATATTGGAAAACAAAAACTAAGAAAGGAGGTCGCCTAATTGGGTACAAGTTGTTCTGATATTTATGACCTCTTTTTATCAAGAATTAACGATTATAGGTTGACGAATATATTTAACACATCAGGAAGCATGAGTTTCAATATTTATTTAGAACCCTGGTTAATTGATGCAATTGTAAGTTTTCAAGATTTTTGTACACAAGATTTAACTTATACCACGTCAAGTAGCTCAGTTGAGGGGGGGTTTACAGAAAATTTAACTTTAGAACATAAAGTAATTTTATCAAGATTGATGGTTTTGTCGTGGTTAGCAAAAACTATTAGAGAAGTCACTCAAATGCAACTTTTTATTCAAGATAGAGACTTTAAGACTCATTCTGCAGCTCAAAATCTTACCGCGAAGCAAGAAATATATAAAGAAATGAAAGAAGAAATCAGTAACCTATTAGTATATTATGGTTTTAAAAATACAAATTGGGATAATTGGGATTCACAAATTTTCAGGTGAAAAATGACATATAAATATTTTTTATCTGGAAGCCCTCCCTTTTTTGATACGGTAGGAGATTATTTTCTGAATAATTTTCAGGAAAATTTAGATATACAATTTAGCAATGCGCCAGACACTTATACAATTGAAGAGGAATCACCTTTTGCTAGTGGAAGCTACGTTAATACTCAGGTAAGGATTAATCAAGCTATTAATACATATACCGGATTAAAATTAGGCGATGATTTCAAAAATTTATTATTTAAAGACTTAGATCATGGATCAACAATAGGGTCTAAGTTTATTTTCGATAATAATACTTGGTTGGGAATAAATACAGAAACTTATAAGAATTTTGCTTCTGGAATTACTATACGACGCTGCAACAACAATTTACGATGGATCGATGTTAATGGTGTAACATATATAGAACCGTGTATTATTGATTATAATATTGCTTTGCCAAGAGACGAGAAAACATTTAGCGAAATTGTTACGCCCAAAGGTATCATAGTAATTTATGCTCAAGCGAATGGTAATACAATAAAAATTAAGGAAAATCAAAGATTTTTATTCGGCCCGACAGATAACCGGCGGGCTTATCGGATATTTGGAGATGGGATAAGAAATTTCCTAAATATAGAGACAAGCGATGATACTAGCGCAAGATTATTGCGCATAGAAATGGGTGGAAATTATATAAATCGAGATACTGATAATTTGTCTTTAGGAATAGCTGACTATTATAATTATACATCAGCATCTAATGTAAATAATGTTGTTGTTGATCCTGATACTTTCGATATTTTAGAAAGCGCATCTTCTATTTATAACGTTAGGTGCTATAGTGGAAATACACCCATATCAGGCAGTTTTGTTTTTACAATCTATGATGATTTAGTACCTACTGATCATTATGCTTTCTCGGTAATAGATGCTAATAACTTTAGTATTATAAATAATGAGATCTATTTAGATAATCCTTTAATTATTTTAGCATCTAACACAAGCGCAAGCAGAACAATTAATATTAATTTACGAGGTGCGTGGTGACAACTTATGATGGAAGGGAAGAAATTTATAATAATTTTACATACTTAGCAGATATTCCAAAGAATATCATAAATTATTTAATAGAAAACGATGATGTAATCTGGAAGTATTTGCATTATACTGATCCAGATGCTTTTTTAAGCGATACAGATCATCCTAATTTGACAAGTATTCAAAAAGCGTTTCTGATATATGATGGTTTACGCAATGAAACAGATTGCAGGGTATTCTTGAATTTGGGGCAAGATTATTCTTGGACAATTGAGGCTGCAATTTTGAGATTAGGCTTACCTGAAATAATTCCCTCAAGTTATGTACGCGCAAACGTATTTGTTGGTTTTGAAATTCTTTGTCATTATAAAACAAACATGTTACGGAATTATCAATCCAGGGATGATGCTATATTACAAAGGCTTCTAACAGTCCTAAACGGTGCAGAGATAGAACATGTCGGAAGATTATTTTTTGATACACGTATAAGCGCCAAATGTAAAAGTTACATGATAGGGCAAATACCATACCGGGGAAAAGCATTGATTATGGGAACAAATTTTCTAGGATGATTTTTAATTGGTAAAACTCAGGAAATATAATAATGAATAAAAGAATTGAAATGATATATAATCGAGAAAATGATATTTGGGGGTTACCTCAAGTTTACAAAAACATTCAATTATATCCTATTAAAATAAAAGATTCTAAATACAAAAAATTATTTTATGAAATCTTTTCTTACCCTAAAGATTCATTATCATATGCTAATATAGAAATGACAAAAAAAATATTAAAAATGTCTTATTTAAAATTTATTGTAAGTAGCAGAAATAATGAAGATTCATTTAATGATTTTATTAATTTACTTAAATATATAACCAAAGAAAATGTAGTTTTAGAAACTAACATTTTAGATCAAAGAATAGGATTAGAAGTTGAAAATATAATTTATCGATTAAAGGTAGGCAATGTTTATATTTCTGAAATGGCTTTCAATGACATCCGGGAAATTGTTTTAGAACAAAATGGATTATCTATAGAATATGTAAATCAATATAATGAAGAACTGGAAAAAAAATTAAAATATATTAATGATAAAAATCCAATAAATTTTGAAGATCAGATTTTTACATTAGTCGTGCAGTTAAAAACTAGTTTAAGAGAAATTGGAGAGTTAACATTATATCAAATAAATAACATAATAGAAAGATTAATTGTTGCAAAGGATTATGATATCTACAAACCCCCCCTTGTAACCGGAGAGATTAAATTAAAACATGGTGATATAAAACCCTGGTTTTATCATCGTGAAAAACAAGGCGGTAGATATGACTCAATACTTATTGATGTTGATAAATTTGTAAGTGAATATAAAGATATTTTACCTGGGTTGGAAAGAAATAAAATTTAAATAAAAAAGGAGAGAATGTATGGGAGATTATTTAGTAAGTGTTGCCGATGTAGTGCTAAGAGACCCCACTACTCTTGAAGGTTTAATGTATGGCAAAGCTAATATTGACTCGGCTTTAACTATGTCAATGACGGGTACAGAAGTAAGGGGTGGTAAAAACAATGCTTTACTCTATACTTATTATCATGATCGTAAAGTTTCTGTAAAGATTACTGATGCGTCTTTTAATAAAACTATTTTATCTCTAAATGCAGGGACAAGTATTTTAAGTTCTGCCATCACTGTTGTTAAAACTGATTGTTTAGATTTGAGTTCTTCTGGGTCTGGAACTTTGACTGAGACACCTTTAGGCGATGTTAGCGTATTCCTACCAAATGACACAATTGAAATTGTTACCCCGGTTGGGAGTACTATAACTGTAAGTGGTGGAGCAAGTCAAAAAGTAAGTGCGGTCTATACTTATACCGATACTGTAGATAGTGTGACAATTGAGGCTACTACACCTCCTACGGTGGTCGATTTAACAATGATTGCTGAAATTAGGGATAACACAAACGCAATTGTGAATTATTTGCACATTTCTATTCCTAGATTCCAGCTTTCCGGAAACTATACCTTGTCATTAGCTGCGAATGGGGTTAGTAACCAATCCCTCGAAGGCGATGCGCTAGTTACCGCATCATCTGATTGCACA
>Ga0172375_10006258_pt1 | contig 16792 bp, 12 predicted proteins | sample LakKiv1m_FD_114537 | JGI IMG/M metagenome (GOLD analysis project Ga0172375, IMG submission 114537) | Freshwater microbial communities from Kabuno Bay, South-Kivu, Congo - kab_092012_11.1m | ecosystem: Environmental > Aquatic > Freshwater > Lake | place: Democratic Republic of the Congo...
GGTGGAAACTGGGTGTATGTCCTGGCTCCCGATCAGAAGATAGCTTTCAAACGGACGATTAAAATCGGGCGTCAGAATCCGCAATATTACGAAGTCCTGGAAGGACTGGAGCCGGGCGAAAGGGTGATCACTTCGGCTTATGACAATTATAACAACATTGACAATTTGATACTTAAATAAGGAGAATATGCCATGATAACTACTGAAGACCTGATGAAGGTTTACACGACAGAGGAAATTGAAACGACGGCGTTGAACAACATCAACATGGAAGTCCGTGAGGGTGAATATCTGGCCATTATGGGGCCGTCCGGCTGTGGCAAATCGACGCTGCTCAACATCCTCGGACTGATCGATGTTCCGAGCGGCGGAAAGTATTTTTTCCTCGGCGAAAATGTGGCCGGTTATTCCGAAAGAAAACGCGCTAATCTGCGGAAAAATAACATCGGTTTTGTGTTCCAGAGTTTTAATCTGATTGATGAACTGACCGTGGCTGAGAACGTGGAATTGCCCTTGCTTTACCTGGGACTTTCCGGCGGCGAACGGAAAAAACGGGTCGATGCGGTACTCGAACGGATGCAACTGACCGGGCGCCATAATCATTTTCCGCAGCAACTTTCCGGCGGTCAGCAGCAACGCGTAGCCGTAGCGCGCGCCATCGTCGCCCAGCCGAAACTGATCTTAGCCGATGAACCGACCGGCAATCTCGATTCGTCACATGGTGATGAAGTCATGCACCTGCTGGATGAATTACATAAACAGGGAACCGCGGTCGTTATGGTGACACACTCGCCGACGTATGCTGAATATGCCCAGCGCACGATTCACCTTTTTGACGGACAGGTCGTCGCTAACAACGGCGTTCACGAATTCCGGATTTGAGTCCAAATTAGTCACGGGCTGTTTTATATAATGGAGAGAGAGTATGTTTAAAAATTATCTGCTCGTTGCTTTCCGGAATATGCGCCGTTTCAAGGGCTATTCCTTTATCAATATTTTCGGTTTATCGGTGGGAGTAGCTTGTTGTATCCTGATCCTGTTGTTTGTGCGGGATGAACTCAGTTATGATCGCTTTAATGAAAAAGCCGGCCGTATTTACCGAATCGGTTTGCGCGCCGCTCTTAATAATAATCGAATGGATGGAATTGCTTCCTGCGCGCCGTTAGCCGGAGCCTTGGTTGCAGAAGTCCCGGAAGTGGAAGCGGTAACCCGGGTCTGGAGTCCCGGTTTTCCGGTTTTTCGTTACAAGGAAAAAGTCTTCAGTGAAGAGCGTCAATTCTTTGTGGATTCGTCTTTCTTTGAGGTGTTTACGGTCGAGTTTCTGGCCGGCGATCCGAAAACGGCTCTGAATAAACCTAATCAAATAGTAATGACCGAATCGATGGCCCGGAAATATTTCGACGATGAAAATCCGCTGGGAAAACTGATCAATTCCGACAATCAACGGGATTTTTTAGTCACCGGCGTTATTAAAGATGTCCCGGCCAATTCACACTTTCACTATGATTTTCTGACATCGATTTTATCCTACCCGAGAGTGATCAATGACGATCAGTGGCTGAGTAATAATTATCATACATATTTTGTGCTTAGGAATCCGGAATCTGCCAAAGTCGTTGAGGAAAAGATCAATGAAATCACGCGTCGGAATGCCGAACCAGTCATTCAATCGGCGCTCGGACTATCCTGGGATCGCTTTCTGGAAAGCGGCGCCGAATATCATTATTATTTGCAAAAGCTGACCGATGTGCATCTGCGATCGCAGAAAGAGTTCGAAATCGAACCGAATGGCAATATCGGAATCGTGTACATTTTTTCATTGGTTGCGATTGGAATCTTCGGGGTGGCCTGTATCAATTTCATTAACCTGGCGACCGCCCGCTCGGCGACCCGTGCCAAAGAGGTCGCGATTCGCAAGACCGTCGGCTCGGACAAACGCCGTCTGATCGAGCAGTTCCTGACGGAAACCTTGCTGTTAAGTGCGCTGGCGGTTCTGATTGCGCTGGTACTGGTGCAGCTGTTTCTGCCGGTTTTCAATCACCTGACAGTGAAGTCCATTCATTTTAATTTTATACAAAATGTGCGCATGGTCCCGGTTTATCTGGCCAGTATTCTAATCTGCGGAATTGCAGCCGGCACCTATCCGGCTTTTTATATGGCCTCTTTCGAACCGGTTATGGTTCTGAAAGGCGAGGCGGTCGGTTTCAAGCGCAAATCGTTTCTGCGCAGTTTGTTGGTAGTCATCCAGTTTTCAATTTCCGCGATCCTGATTATCTCAACGCTGATAATTTACCGGCAAATGCAATTTACCCAGCGCAAAGACCTGGGTTTTGACCGGCAGAATGTAATTGTCGTTGAGAAGACTGATGATCTGGGCAATCGCCTGAGCACCTTTAAAAATGAGTTGTTGGAAAATCCCAATATCGTCTCGGCTACCAATACAAACTCTCTGATGGGAAATGATTTTGGTAACAATGTTTACCGGATGGCTGGCGAAAGCGGCGAGACAAATTATCTGTTCTGGAGGTTAGTGGTCGATGAAGATTTTACCAGGGTCTTTGACGTCAAGGTCAAAGAAGGCCGCTTTTTCGAGAAAGACCGTTTAGCCGACAGTCTTGGTGTGGTTTTAAATGAATCGGCCGCCCGTGAAATGGGCATAACCGATCCGATTGGTAAACAGATAACCTTCCCGGACCCCAGCAGTCCCAAATTTACTGTAATTGGAGTCGTACGCGATTTTCATTTTCAATCCCTGCAGCATCCGATCCGCCCGATGATTATCCACAAATATAACTCACGGGGTGCCGGCCGGTACTTATCGGTGAGGGTCAAGGATATGGGCGTTCCGACGACCCTGCAATTTATTGAAAATTCCTGGCGGAAATCGGCTCTGAACCAGGCCTTCGAATACGAATTTTTCAGCGACCATTTTGCCAATGTTTATCTGACGGAACGCAAATCAGCCGATATTTTGCTGATCTTTTCGATCATAGCTATCATGATCGCCTGCCTCGGGCTTTTCGGTCTGGCGGCTTTCACAACCGAACAGCGTACCAAGGAAATCGGCATCCGCAAAACGCTCGGCGCTTCCGTGCCGGGCATTATCGGTTTGCTGCTGGAGAAACTGACCAAGTGGGTTATCGTTGCCAATCTGATTGCCTGGCCGGTGGCCTGGTTCGTTATGCAGAAATGGTTGCAGAATTTCGTCTATCGAACGAGTCTGCAAATCTGGATTTTCATCATAGCCGGGGTGATTACCCTGCTTACGGCTTTTGTGACGGTCAGTTACCAGTCGATTAAAGCGGCTGTCTCCAATCCGGTCAAAGCACTGCGGTACGAGTAAAACGAAAGGGGAGGACTAAATGTTTAAAAGTTATCTTATAACCGCCTGGCGGAATCTGATCCGCGATAAGTTTTATGCCTCGCTGAACATTCTGGGATTAGCCGTTGGCATCATTTGTACAATCTTAATAACGCTTTTCGTGGGGCATGAACTCTCCTATGATAAGCATCATCTCAATTACCGCCGGATTTACCGTCTCGAATCGGACTTTTTAATTGCCGGGAAGAATGACAGGTTTGCCGTAACGGCCGTACCGCTCGGCTCGACCCTGAAAGACGAATATCCTGAAATTGAGCAATCTGTCCGTTTCTTTAATGTTGACCGTTCCCTGATCAAGGCCAACGAGCATGAATTTTACGAAGACGGATTTTGGTATACGGACTCGACAATTTTCGGGATTTTTACCCATCCGTTTATCTATGGATCGCCGGAAAAAGCCCTGAACGAGCCGAATACAGTGGTTCTGACTGAGAAATTAGCGCGGAAATATTACGGCGATCAGGACCCGGTAGGACAAATCCTGACGATTACCGGGGATGCGGATTACCGCATAACCGGCGTAATTGCAGATCTGCCGGACAACTCACATTTGAAGTTTGACGGATTATTATCGGTAATGACCCTGGTTAAAGTCTTTGGCGAGGCGCGGGCCAACGACCGGAGTGCCGGGTCGTTCTGGAATATTAATCCCTATACCTATGTTCTTTTAGGCGAGCAAGCCAATATGCAGAAGGTGTTGGACGATTCGCCCAATTTCTATAAAAAATATATGGCATCACTCGGCGATCAAATCAACGGCAGTTTTAATCTGATGGCTTCTCCGTTAGCCAAACTCCATTATCGCGGCGGACTGCAGGCCGATCTCCCGACCGGTAACATGGGAACAATCTATATTTTTATCGCGGTGGCCTTTTTCATTCTGCTGATCGCCTGTATTAATTACATGAACATGGCAACCGCCCGGGCATCCCGGCGTCTGCGGGAGGTCGGCTTACGCAAGACTGTAGGGGCGAGTCGGGGAACGCTGATTTACCAGTTTCTCGGCGAGTCAACCTTGATTACTCTGATTGCACTGGTGATTTCGGTTGGGTTGCTGCCGTTATTTCTGCCGGTTTTCAACCAGATTGCCGGGCAGAATCTGCACTTCGGCGTAATTGCGAATTTCCGCTTGATATTGCTGATAACAGCCATTGCATTGCTCACCGGTCTGATCGCGGGCAGCTATCCGGCCTTTTATCTGTCCGGTTTCCAGCCGGCCGAAGTCCTGAAGTCGCAATTGGTTCGCATGCGGGCCAGCGGATTTCTGCGTAAGGTTCTGGTCGTGATTCAATTTGTAATTTCGGTGGTAATGATTGCCGGGACGATCATCGTTTCGCACCAGTTGAATTATCTGCGCAGTAAAGATCCCGGTTTCAATAAGGACAATCTGCTGATTTTACGCGCTCAGGATACAACCTTTCAGAAGTCAGTTGCGGCCTTCCGGGAGGAATTATTGCAAAATCCGGCGATCGAAAATGTCGCGACCAGCACGACGATTCCCGGACAGGGTTTTGGGAAAGTCGTATTTCGGGTTGAAAATAATGGCGAGTTGCAGGAACAGGCGCTCAATTTTTACATGATCGATGAAAATTATCTCGATCTGATGCAGATTAAATTGATCGACGGCCGCAATTTTGATCGTAAGATGTCGACCGATCTGAACGAGGCCTTTTTAATCAATGAAACCGCGGCCCGGCAATTGAACTGGGGCCGTGAAGCGCTCGGCAAGCGGATGCAGTGGGGCATCAGAGTGGAAGGCGGCGCGCAGCGCGATGGTCGGGTAATCGGTGTGATTAACGACTTTAACTACGTTTCCCTGCACAATTCCGTCGAGCCGTTGGTGCTTTTACTCGGCCAGCGGGAATTGCCGGTGATCCTGATCCGGATCAAGCCGGAAGAGATGCAGACGGCTATGGCGTTTGTCCAGGAAAAATGGAACAAGTACAATCTGAAATTTCCATATGAACCGCGTTTCATGACCGATGTAATCGATGAAATGTATACCGATGAGATCAAACTCGGCCGCATTTTCCGAACCTTCGCGATCATCACGATCCTGATTTCGTGCCTGGGTTTATTCGGTATGTCGACGTTTGTGACCGAGCGCCGCACGAAAGAGATCGGCATCCGCAAAGTCATCGGGGCTTCCGCCCGGAATATCGTCTATCACTTATCGAAAGAATTCATTGGTATGGTTTTAATTGCGGATGTGATTGCCGTTCCATTGGCCTGGTTCGTTGCCGGGAAATGGTTCAGCAATTTTCCATATCGGATCGAAATCCGGATTTACTATTTTCTGATCGCTGTTTTGATGTCGATTATTATCGCTTTAGTCACGGTAAGCTATCAGGCCACCAAAGCCGCACTGACCGACCCGGCCCGAACCCTGAAATACGAGTAAGGATTACAGATCTTCGATATCTATATCGTTATTCTCGTCTTCGGATTTCTTTTCGCGTTGTTTGATGCCTTCATTGATTTTAAAGGAAACGCCGAAGTAAATCACCTGACTTTCACGATAACGCACAGAAGTTGTTTTGAAGTTATTGCCGTAAACCGTCTGGCCGTGTTTTTCAGACTTTAAAATATCACTGACCCGCATGAAGACTGAAATTTTTCCGTCCATGAAATTATGTTTAGCGCCCAGGTTGACGAAATAATTCTCGCGGGTGCGCCCCTGGCTGAAACCGTGGAAACCACCCCCGCTGCCCGAGACGCCGACACTTGGCGAAAAATAAAAAAGCATAACTTGCAGGTCGGTGTTTTTTTCGAGACTGAAAAACGAATTCACCCGGGCGGTCCAGCTCTGACTTTTATTGGCCTCTGATGATGAAAGCCCGGTACCGGTTAAACGGTTACGGAAAAAACTCAGGTCGGTATTAATCCGCCACCAGGGTGTGATTTTCTGAGTAATGACGCTTTCCAGTCCGTAGGAAATACCATTGTTCAAATTCTGATAAGTGGTATAGGTAATGCCACCTTCCTTTAATTCCGTGAGCCGGGTAATCATGCCATTGACCTGGCGGTAAAAAAAGGAAGTGCTGATGTTGGTTTTACGGTTTTCATATGAATGTCCCAGTTCGGCGACGTCGATATACTCAGGCTTGAGTTTCGGATTCCCGGAAAACAGATTTAAAGGATCGGAATAATCAACAAAAGGAACGACCTGGCGGGAATGCGGCCGGTGTATCCGGCGGCTGTAGCTGAGTTGCAGACCCTGGGCTTCAGTCAACGCGTAGCGGAAATGAACACTCGGGAAAAGGCTGAAATAATCTTTCCGGAATGTCTGATTGATGGTTTTCAAGTCGCTGATGGTGTTGGCCTGTTCGACACGCAGGCCGATCTGGGATTGCAGACGACCGACTTCCCGCGAATAAATCCCGTAAACGGCATGGATATTTTCATCGTAGATAAAATGATTGGTGACATTCGTATCCATTTGCCATTCGGCGGCAGAGTAATCGTAATCCAGCAGCCGGTAATCCGAGTCGTTATGACGGAAAGTGCTTTTATAGCCGGTTTCGATCCGGCTGTGTTCGCCGACCGGATGAACGTAATCGGTCTGGATCGTAATTGACCGGTTGGTTCGGTCGGAAAAAGTATTTTCCAGTTCGGGTGAATCTTGCGAGACACTGTCGGTTTGGGAATTAGTCCCGTCATCATTACCGGCCGAAGCTGAGTAGAATATATCGACGGTCCATTCCCGCTGAGGCTGAACGAAGGTTTTTTTATAATTAAGTCCATATTCCTGGCCATGATTGCGGGAATCATCTTCACTGATACGGGTGAAATCGCGATCGCCGTCGGTATTGGCATAATCGGTATTTTCGTACCCTGAGAATGACCGCAGATTATAAAGAGCCGTCAGAGATAAGGTGTTGTAGTTATTAATGAAATAATCACCACCGAGTTTAAAGTTGTGGAATTGCATCCGGCGCCGCGAATCCTGGGCCTGGTTGAGATAATAAGTCGAATCATTGCGGGTCGAAATACGATTCATCTCAGACGAACCGGTCATATGTCCCAATCTCGTATCGTAGTTAACGAAAAAATTCATTTTATTGAGTCGATAATTCAAATTGACCGAACCGTTGTATTTATCACCGGTTCCGGCATTTAACAGCAGCATGCCATTATAACCAGGCGAACGTTTTTTCTTCAGGACGATATTGATAATACCGGCCATGCCTTCCGGATCATATCGCGCGGAAGGATTGGTAACAATTTCGACCCGATCGATCATGCTGGCCGGAATTTCATCCAGGCTAATGATCTGGGATGGACGACCGTCAACCAATAGCGTTACACTGGATGAGCCGCGCAGACTGACATTGCCGTCAATATCAACCGTCACAGAGGGAATCGTTTGCATAATATCTGTAGCTGTGCCACCGATCGTAGCGACGCTGTTGTCGATCGTAATGATTTTCTTATCGAGATTGTATTCAAGGGCTTTTTTCTGTCCGGTTACGGTGACGGAAGAGAGGTCAATGGCCGTTGGTTCGAGATAAACCGTACCCAGCACAACTTCCGGCTTTTGTGGTGAAATCAAGACATTGTTAATCGTTGCCGTTTTAAATCCAATGAAACTTACTTTAGCACGATAGCGTCCGACCGGAACGCGCTCAATAATAAAAATACCATCCTGATTTGTAATCGTCCCGGTCACGATGCTGGAATCGCGCAGACTTTGCAGAGTAATCGCCGCATATTCGATTGGCTTGTCGGTATTCTTAGTGAAAACCGAGCCGGAAAGTTTGCCAATTGCCGGTCTTTTGGCGCCGGCTGGCGGTTGAGCTGTCAAAATTCCGGTCATTAATATTACAAAATAGACGGCCATATACTTTCGTTTCATTCTTACCCCGGATGTAATTTTCTTCTTCACTGTCAATTTCAAATCATTTTGAGACAATTTACCAAAATCGGTTAATATTTTGGCAGAATAAATCAGACTTGCGGGCTGTAAAAGTTCGGATTAATTTTAACTGTGCAAAAATGGTTAATGACAATCGTAATATTCGGAGTATTTTCCGCCCGGCCGGTAGCCCGGGACACTAATCGGGTCACACTGATGTTCGTGGGTGACATCATGATGCACGCCCGGCAAATCGACGGTGCCCGCTATGACGACCGCTACGATTATAATCCCTGTTTTCAGTATATTCGGGATGTATTTGATTCAGAGGATTTCGTTATCGGGAATCTGGAATGCACCTTCAGCGGTTCGCCTTACAGCGGTTATCCGAATTTTCGCGCGCCGGATGAACTGGCCGGCGCACTGAAACTGGCTGGTTTTAATTGTTTGTTGACCGCCAATAATCATGCTTTTGATGGCGGCAAGCACGGATTGCGGCGCACGCTTCAAGCGCTCGACACTCTGCAAATTGCGCATACCGGGACTTTTACCGATTCACTCCAGCGGGAAGAACGAATGCCGCTGATCCTCGAATCAAATAACATCCGGATTGCCTTGCTAAACTATACGTATGGAACAAATTATTTCCCGGCCGGTGACTCCGCCATGGTTAGTCGGATTCGCAAGGCTCAAATCGCCGAGGATGTTGAAAAAGCCCGGTCTCAGAGGGTCGATCAAATCGTTGCCTGTTTTCACTGGGGACGTGAATACGAATCAGTGCCGGATGAAAGCCAGACCGAGTTGGTCACTTTTTGTCAGAATCTGGGTGTCGATTTAATCGTCGGAAGTCATCCGCATATACTCCAACCAATCAAGTCTGTTGCGGATTCAACGGGGACGATTCTCAATCTGATCGCCTATTCGCTGGGTAATTTTATTTCGGATTATGTCACCCCGGAACGTACTGGCGGAGCAATATTAAAAATCGTGCTGGAAAAACATGCAAATTCCGTTACAATTGCCGAAGCCGGATACATTTTAACCTGGGTGGTACGAATAAGCGATGGTAATCGTCAACGTTATTACATTGTACCGGCTGACCGTCCGGAGTCAATGGCAAATTCGAAGATGACAGCCGAGCAGGATAAGCGCCGGCAACGATTTCTTAAATATGCCAGGAAACTCTTGCAAAACGATGCGGCTTTCATGTCGGAGTATCGCTGGAACGCTGAAAATAAATTTTGGTATCTTAAACCAGCCGAATAACGAGCCGATCAGTATCTGATCCGGTCTATGTCGATCGGTTCGCTCGTCTTTGGCCGGTCGATATGGCGCTGTTGAACGGCCAGGATTTCGTGAATATGCAAAAAGAAAGTATCGACGATCTTCGGATCGAAATGTTTGCCGCGCCCTTCTTTCAGAATAGAAAAAGCATCTTCGTTACTGAAAGCCTTCTTGTAAGGTCGCTGGGTGGTCAGTGCGTCGAAAACATCGACCACGGATACGATCCGTCCGAATAGCGGAATGTCGTCGCCCTCGGTTCCGGCCGGGTAACCGGTGCCATCCCATTTTTCATGGTGCGAACGGGCGATGATTTCACCGGCCTGGAGTAATTCGGAGGAGGAACCGTGTAAAATCCGGCCACCGATGACAGTATGCTGTTTCATCATTTCCCATTCGCCCGGATCGAGTTCGCCGGGCTTCATCAGAATACCGTCGGGAATCCCAAGTTTACCGACGTCATGCATCGGACTGGCATGTTGAATCACTTCGACTTCATGCGGCGCTAGGTTGAGGGCCCGCGCCAAGACGACGCAGTAGGCGCTGATCCGGTAAATATGTTCGGCGGTACTTTCATCTTTGTATTCGGCCGCGATGGCTAATTTTTTAATTGTGTCCAAATAAGCATCCTGGGTGCGGCGCTGGGCTTCGACCATTTGATCCAGAGTCTGGCGTAGCACTTCGGTGCGTTGCTGTACGATTTTTTCGAGTTCTTCCTTATGGCGTTTGATGGCGTCCTGGATTTCTTTCATGCGCAGCAGCGAGGCGACTCGCACCTGAACTTCGGCATTATCGATCGGTTTGGCGATAAAATCGTTGGCGCCGATTTCGACGGCTTTCAGGCGGTCCTCACGACTCGCCATGGAAGTCACGACGATAATCGGCCAGTCACGGGTTTCCGGTTCACTGCGCAATCGGCGAACAACTCCAAAACCGTCCATTTTGGGCATGTTCAAATCGGTCATGATCAGATCGAAGCCGAGTTTGGCTTTGGCGATGGCTTCGATCCCGTCGCTGGCGCCTTCACAGGAATAACCGTGCATCGTCAGCAGATCAATGAGAAATTCACGCACATCGGCTTCGTCGTCAACTACTAAAATCCGTTTTTTTAGTTCCATAATATCGAATCACTGGTAAAAGACATGTTTAGTTCTCTATGACCTAATGCTCTTTGACGTATTTCAAGTCTAATTTCCGCAAAGCGTCGAGCGCGGCCGGCGGATTGTAATTAAAATGTCGTCCGAAAGGCGCGTAGACAATGCCGACCGCATTGGAAAAACCGGCAGTTTCCCGCTGCCAGCGGACATCCGCAAAGAGTTCCAGGGGTTTTTCGTCGGGTATAATCAGCCGGATTATCAGGCGCTGCTGTTCTTTGAGAATTTCACCGCAATCGAAACTGGCGCCGCCCTTACTGATGTTAATGAGAGTTTTAGCGGGGCTGTAATCGGTAAATCCGAACAATTTTTTCTTGCGGTAACTGATCTGAGCGCCCGGAATTTCGAAGCGATGACAAGTCCTTTTATCGAATCCCTGAACCATTCTCAATTAGCTCCTTTCGGAAAATAATTTAATTAAAGAGCAGCTTGCATGGAACAGAAGATTTTTCCCAGTGTGAAATTTTATTTATAATGCCCGAAAGGCCAGAGTGGATTTTAGAGGATTTATTAAAGCGAAACGCCGGATTACCACTTTTTACGTTTCCAGAAGAAGAAGAAAGCGACTACTGAAATCAACGCCAGCCCAATGATAATCCAAAAGGATGACGGGTAGTTTTTCGATAAAGGAAGATCGACATTCATGGAAAAAACACTCACAACCAGGGTCGGCACCATGATGCCGATCGTAATGATGTTCAGGGTTTTCATCAGGACGTTGAGGTTGTTGCTCACGATCGAGGCGCGGGCGTCCATTAAACTGGCCAGAATGTTGGAGTGAATCTCGGCTTGTTTGTAACACTGAGTATTTTCGATCATGATATCGTCGAGCAGCTCGCATTCTTCCTGGCTGAATCCGATTTTGACGGTGTTGATTTTCAGCTTCTCGATTAAAACGCTGTTGGAATTGATGGCGTTCAGGTAATAGACCAGGCTCTTGGCTAAACTGAACAGGTCGATCAGGTATTTATTTTCCAGGGAAGTGTTGATCTTATGCTGAAACTCATCGGTGACAAGGTTGATGGCCTTCAAATGCTCCAGAAAATGATAAATGGAACGAAAGATCAGTTTCAGCAGGATGTCCTGATTCGAGTATACTTTATTGAAATGTTTGCCTTCGAAAATCGCATAATCTTCCGAAGCGACAACGACGATGCGTTCTTTGAAAAGAAAGATACCGGTCGAGGAGACTTTGAAGAAAATATTCTCGCGGGCGGTGATACTGCGCGGGCGTTTGAAAATGAAGGCCACGTGATTGGGTTCATATTCAAGACGGGATAATTCGTCAGGATCAAGCGATGAATTCAGGGTGTGTTCATCGATCATGAACTGATCGATCAGTACCCGTTTTTCGGTTTCATCAGGATTGATGAATACCAGTATCGTGGCGTCCTGGTCTGAGTTGGCAACTATCCGGTTGTCAATAATTTTGTACTGCTTGAGCATTTTCGCCTCGTAATTGAAAGTTGCTCGTCAATTTCCGGTTTCGTCAGATTGAGAAAGCACGGCGAACTTAATCATTATTTCTTAAACAAAGAATAATTTTTCGGACCGGTTTGACCGATCTCACGGTTTTCTTAATAATGATGGCTGAAGAGGCGCTGTTCCTATTTCTTGACTGGTAATTTAAACCGGATATAGCCGATCAGGCGCCATGCAATCCACAGAACAATTAGATATATCAGCATCAGAACCAGAGTGAGCCAGTACCCGTGGAGTGAATTATTCCAAAAATTCAAAGGTGCATTGAGTAAAATGAGCAGCGGAAATCCCAGAAACAGGGCGAGTCCGCCGCCGTATGCCAAATCCTCAGCTGCCGGAGTCTTGAACTCCGGATCGGTGATGCGGATCAGCACCAGTCCGGAATTAATCGTGCCGGTCATTTCGCCAAAAATCCCGATCATACGCTCAAAATGGAAATCATCGAACGCCCGCCGGGCGGCAAACCGGATAATGAGATAAGTCGCCAAGCCGGCCAGAATCGAGATAAGCGTAATCGGCAGCCAATATTTTACGACGATTACGACATTAATGGCGACGATCGAACCGGTCACCAGAAAATCCACCGCCACACCGGAAATCCGGTTCATCAGGCCGCTGTCGATCACATAGCTTCTATTAGTCAGATCGAGGATTTTTCGGACGATTACTGCGATCAGCAGGGCGACTACGAAATGAAACGACCAGATTGTATCAACGAAGTCAGCGAGTCCGTGATCAGCCATCAGATTAGTCAATACCCGAATCAGACCATAAGTCGCCGCATAAACAATCCCGATCAGTCCGATCTGAAAAGCCATCGGTTCAATGGCCTCCGGGGAAAGGGTCAGCCAGCCGGCAACTTCCGGCTTATTCTCTTTGACAATGCCGGTGCGAATGTCATTGTTGAGCGATTCAGGCCCTTTGATGAGCGCTGTCTCCCGATTCTTAATGCCTCGGTTGACGATGGCTACTCCGGCAAAATAGGCGATCAGGAAACCAATTGCGGCGAAAGTCAGGCCGATCATGCCGCCACCTTCGAGCCCGAATTTTTCCCAGCTGTGTCCCATGGTATAGGCAATACCCGGCCCCATTCCGAATCCCAGCGGAACCAGTAAACCCATAGCGGCCGGCAGTTTCGGGAATACCGTATAAATCAGTAAAAGCATAACCAGCAGTCCAATCGCCGCCTGGGTGATATAACACGTTAGTTCGATAAAGCATTTACTGACCGGACCTTTGCCAAAATTAGTTTTGGATTTGCCCAGACCGATGACGATGAAAGTCAATGCCAGCAGGTGATAGACATATTGTCCCAAACGATCACCGTTTAGGGTAATGAGGCCAAGAACCTGTTGACTGAGCAGGAGGCCGAAAAAACCGCCGATGATGTTATTGGGCACTAAATATTTTTGGAAAAACGGAATGTAACGGCGCAAGATCGTTCCAATGACCAGAAAAGTACCCAGCGCCGTACAATCCAGGATAAAATCTTTGAAATTCAGACTGAAATCCCAGGGATTCATAAATCACCTTTCAAGTTGTTCGGGTTCATTTCCACTAACGAAATAAATATAATCAACTCTTTGAAGTAATAAAAATCAACTGAGCTTTATTGAAGTATCAGCGAACATTTTTATTTTTTTGTGCATTTTCCTAATTTCTCCATCGCTTTAAATGGATTACTTGAAATGAAATTTTTGCCATGAACCGGCCATTGCGATTTAATCAAAATGTCGACAAGTTGAATACCGGGCTCATAAAATCCCGCCTGCCTTTGATCGGACTAACCGTGATTATGGCCGGTATTCTATCTTTTGCGGCCGATACCCAACAATATCATGGAAAAATCGATTTGGGCAACGGCCATTTTTATAATTGCAAAGGAAAAGTCATCCGAAATACGGGGCGGGTAACCAAATCATCCCGATTCTTCGATGAAGACGGCCAATTGATTCTGACCGAATCGGTGACATACACTGAACCGGATTACAAATTGGAAAAACTCTCGGTTGATGAAAGCCGCTTCGGTCGCAAACACGAAATCGTGCGGAAGGGCAACAGATATCTTATTCGGTACCGGGAAAACGCTGAGCATGAATTCAGCGCACGTACCATCGGCGATCAGCCGCTGACTTTGCATGGATCTTACCTGCCGATTTATCTGTCGGGAAATCTCGATAGGATCAACGAAAACAGATGCACCTGCCGCCTGATAATCGTTCCGCGTAAAATGGAAGTCGAGATGGTTTTCAGGAACAGTGGCATAAAAATTATAGACGGCCATGAATGTTTTGAGATCACAATGGACGCTGCTAATATCGTCCTGAAGCCGTTAGTCAGGACGCACTATTTTTACTTCGGAATAGAGGAATCCCATCGCCTGTATCTTTATATCGGAACAATCGCACCCACCGAACCAAACGGCGATGCTATCTGGGGAACGATTAGTTTTACCTATAATTGATATTGATTATCCGGGTTTAGCCGGATTAATTCACGGTGAATGATGAAAATAATTCAGATTTCCAGTTGGTTCCAGTGGTTAATAGCGCCGCGCAGGTTGCTGCGGAATTTGCGGTTGATCCGGCTGAAATAGCGAATCATCTGCCGGACGTTTTCGCGCTTGTTTGCAGAGGCAAGTTTACAAAAACCGGCAGCCGGTTCAATTTTGTCAGCCCGTCCGCCGGCTTTAATATGTTTTTTAGAAATTCCCAGCAGCGGGCGGATAATCCGAATTTGGTCATCGCATTGATTTTGAACCGGGCGCAGTGACTCAAGACTGCCGTTGAACAATAGATTCAGCAGACCGGTTTCGAGATAATCGTCCAGATTATGTCCAAAGGCCAGACCGCCAAACCCGTTATCTGCGGTGAATTTGAAAAGCTGCCGGCGTCTTTCGCGGGCGCAGGCGTAACAGTCAAATTCATTTACGGAAACAAGCTCGCCTTCCAGAATTGTAAACGGGATTTCCCATCTGGCCAATTCTTCAGATATTCTAATGATCGATTCAGCCGGCAACGCGACCGGTGCGATGCGGACGTAAGCTGCCTGCAAATCCAGCCGTTTAAATTCGGCCCGCCGTAATTCCGTGAGCAACCGGCAGAGCACTAAGCTATCGACGCCGCCGGAAACAGCTATCAGGACTTTATGTTCGTCAGCAACCAGGTTATATTTCTGGTTCAGTTTGATGAATTGCGGAAGCAGCGAGGCCATCTTAACCGGCAGAGAGTTTAAAGGTCATGACGTCTCCGTCGTGCACAATGTAGGATTTACCTTCGATGTGAACTAAACCCTGTTCATGTAAAAGGTGATCGTTGCGGAGCCGGTCGATGTCACTCCAGTGACGCACTTCAGCTTTAATGAAACGATCTTCGAAGCCGGAGTGAATTTCAGCGGCGGCTTTAACGGCCGGGGTATTGACCGGTACCGTCCAGGCCTGCACGATTTTTGATTCCATCGTGAAAAACGTAACCAATTTGAGTAAATCATAACCGGCGCGGATCAGACGATTCATACCCGGTTCGCTGAGGTGCCACTCCGTCATCAGGATTTTTGTATCCGTCGGAGACAGGTCGGAAAGTTCAAGTTCCAGATTAGCGGAAATTGTTAAAAAAAGATTGCCGGTGCGCAGCGCGAATTTTTCAAAAGCTGCTGTTACCGCCGATTTCTGTCCGGAAGTGGCCTCCTCTTCGGAAATATTCCCCAGGATAATGACCGGTTTATTGGATAAGAGCGCCAATTCACGGATGAAATGTTCCTCTTCCGGATGAACATGATATAGTTTGGCGGACTGGCCTTGTCTCAACAGATCACGAATGTCTTCGAGAATTCGTACTTGTTTTTTAGTCTGTTCATCGCCGGTTTTTGCGCGATTCAATAATTTTTCGCGTCGGTTCTCGACGATCTCAAGGTCTTTAAGCAGGATTTCGGTTTCGACGATCTCGAAGTCACGTTGCGGGGCGAGTTTTTCATCAATGTGAGCCACATTCGGATTTTCAAAACAGCGCACGACATGGATAATGGCATCGACCGCCTGAATATGGCTCAAAAACTGGTTGCCAAGTCCTTCGCCGTGCGATGCGCCTTTAACCAGGCCGGCAATATCAACAAATTGCAGAGTAGTCGGAATGACCTTTTCCGGTTTATAAATCTGGGTCAGCAGATCGAGCCGTTTGTCCGGTACCGTCACGATCCCGACGTGCGGATTGATTGTGCAGAACGGATAATTTTCCATGGCGACGCCGGCATGTGTCAGAGCATTGAAGAGCGTCGATTTGCCGACATTTGGCAGGCCGACAATTCCGCATTTAAAACCCATAAAGACCTCGTGGATTTTGATCTGTCCTCATCGGAAATGAATATAGAAAAAAATACTTAAATAAACATAGTTTAAAAATGCCAGAATTATTCTTGTGCCGGGCTGGAATTTTACTTAAATTTGCGTCCGCTATTTTACAGGGGTCGTAGTTCAATTGGTTAGAGCACCGGCCTGTCACGCCGGGGGTTGCGGGTTCGAGCCCCGTCGATCCCGCCAAATTTTCAAAAAGTAGTAAGTGGATTTTTGGATCTATATAATCTATTCCCGATCGAAGGATAGATACTATGTCGGCCATACTCATGATTTGGAACTACGTTTGA
>Ga0172375_10006259_pt1 | contig 16791 bp, 14 predicted proteins | sample LakKiv1m_FD_114537 | JGI IMG/M metagenome (GOLD analysis project Ga0172375, IMG submission 114537) | Freshwater microbial communities from Kabuno Bay, South-Kivu, Congo - kab_092012_11.1m | ecosystem: Environmental > Aquatic > Freshwater > Lake | place: Democratic Republic of the Congo...
ATCAGTAACCTCCTTTTTGTTGTTTTGGTAGAACAACATTAGGTTACTGAAGCTCTGCTTTTTTGTCAAAGAGAGTTTAAAAGTCCGCAGAGTTTATTATAGTGTCGTTACTTTAGCCAAGGTTATTGCTAACTGCTAAATTATATTCTTTAGCCAATATATCTTTACTGATTCCAGTATCAATAAAATCCCAAGCCAGCAAAGCTGAAATCGGTTTTTGATCAAGATACTTTTGCGGATCTATCCCTTCTTCGGCGAATGCTTCCTGCCATTTCAAATAAGAAAAATAGTTTGACCAGGCATCGAATTTAGCCCCCTTTTTGTAAGCGGCTAAGATCACCCTGCTTAATTTTCTGTTCCCCCGTGAAAGCACCCCTTCCAAATGGGCCATTTGGAGATTATGAAAATTAAATTTCAAACGCCTGTTTTTATTGCCTGAATAAAAATAAGACTGCTTCTCCTTATTTGCTTCGATTGAATCCATCTTAAGCCATTGCAAAGGTGTATGCGGTTTAGGTATCAGGGGATTGATACTGATATTTATTTGGGCAGGCCCTCCTTGAACCTTTCTTTTCAACTCCGAAGACTCTCTTGCAAAATTAATTATACCGGCAAGGTCATCCTCATTCTCCGTCGGAAGGCCGATAAGGAAATATAATTTCAGGTGCTGGTAGCCGGCCCGGTAGGCCTCCTCAACCGCCGTAAAAAATTCATCTTCCAAAAAATCTTTTGCCACGACCTGGCGCAGCCTTTGGGTGCCTGCTTCAGGAGCAAAGGTCAGGCCGGTTTTTTTAATTTTAGCGATTAGGGTGGAAACATTACCTAGCAATGATTTTGCCTTTAATGAAGGCAGGGATAAATTAACCGCATCTTCCTTAAAAAGATCGGTCAGCTCGGAAACTAAATTCACAATATTAGGATAGTCGCTTACCGATAAACCTGTCAAAGATATCTCTTCATAACCGCTTGAATCATAGGCTTTTTTGGCTAGCGCAATAACATTCTCTTTCTTTCTGTTCCTTAGGGGATAATACTGAGTCCTTGCCTGGCAAAAACGGCAGCGGTGAGGGCATCCGCGGGAAATTTCCAGAGTGATCCGGTCATGGATTGTCTGAACATAAGGGGTAAGCCAAATGCAGGGAAAATAAGCCGAGTCTAAGTCCGCCACTACCCTTTTTTTTATCTTCCCGGGAAGGCCTTTTATTTTAGGAGAAAAATTCTTAAGTTCTCCCTGATGGTCATATTCGACGCCATAAAGCGAAGGCGCATATACTCCCTCCACCTGGGATAATTCTATTAAAAGGGCTTCTTTTGAAATTTTTCCTTGTTTAAAATTTTCTTTTAACCTGCGGTATATATTCAATAATTCAACTATCGCTTCTTCGGCTTCTCCAATAATAAAGAGGTCGAAAAAATCTGCCATCGGCTCCGGATTTAGAGCGCAGGGCCCTCCGCCAATTACCAGGGGATCCGCGTTATCCCTCTGGCCTGACTGCAAGGCTAAGCCGGAAAGTTCGATCATATTTAATACGTTAGTATAATTCAGTTCCGACCCCAGGGAAAATCCCAAAATATCGAAGTCGGATAACGCGCGGTTTGTCTCCAGCGAAAAAAGCCGCCTGCCGTTATCCTTTAAAGCTTTTTCCAGGTCTTCTTCCGGAGCAAAGAATCTTTCACAGGTAACATCCTCAATATTATTTAAAATTCCGTAAATAATCCTCAGGCCGAGGTTACTCATTCCTATCTCATACAGGTCGGGAAAACCTAGGGCAACCCTTAAAAATGAGGAATCAAAATCCTTTTTAGAGGCATTCCACTCATTACCCAGGTATTGGGCCGGGCGGTGCACATTTGAAATGATATCTTCAAGCATCTAAATAAATCTCCGTAATTTCCATATATTTATCCCGCCACGTTTTAACCTGGCGGGATGATTGCAAAGCAAATTTTAGGGCAATCAAAATACATTTCTGGTGCGATCGATATTGACAAGTATGCCCAAAGCAATAAAAGTTACCAGGACACTTGAGCCTCCGTAACTCATAAGCGGAAGCGGCAGTCCAACCACCGGGGCTAAACCCATATTCATGGCGATATTAATAAATACCTGGATTGCTAAAAGAAGGGAAATTCCATAGGCCAGTAGCCGCCCGAAAGTATCCTGAGTCCTTTGGGCAATGATAAATCCCTGGCGGATAATCAAAAAATAGAGCAGGATCAAAAGAAAACTTCCCGCAAAACCCCATTGTTCCGAAAAAGTAGCGAAAATAAAATCAGTGTGCGATTCCGGCAGGAAATATAACTGACTTTGTGACCCCGATAACCAGCCCCGCCCGAAAAATCCGCCCGAGCCGATAGCTATTTTAGATTGAATGATCGTATACCCAGCCCCCAGCGGATCGATGTTCGGGTTTAAAAAAACCAGAAGCCGCTGCTTCTGATACTCCCGCAGAAAATGCCAGAAAAATGGAAGCGGTAAAACTAAACAGCCCAGCAATGTAAAAATATATTTTAACCTGACTTCAGTTAGATAAAGCAAGCAGACAAAAACAAATAAAAGCATAAGCCCGCTTCCCAGATCCGGCTGCTCAATGATCAAAAACATCGGAACGGCTACGAATATAAAAGGTAAAATAAGCCCCCGGAAAATCCCGAATTTACCGGATAATAACGATGTATAGTTAACCGACTTTTTGCTGAAATAACGGGCCAGAAATATTATGATGGCCAGCTTGGCGAATTCCGACGGCTGAAAGTTAAACCAGGCAAATTTTAGCCAGCGCTGCGCCCCCAACCTGACAATACCTAAAATAAATACAAATAAAAGAAGAAATAAGGCAGTTCCATAAATGAAATAATTTGCATCCCAAAGCTTGCGGTAATTAAATCCGGAGGCTAGAAAAAAACATACCAGGCCGATGGCGATCCAAAGCAGCTGGCGCATATGTATATCCTGCCATACCCCCTCCTTCTGGTAAGTACTACTGTAAATCGAAAGGACCCCAGATATAGAAATTATTAAAGCTAAAATTAATATTATAAAAAATGAGTTTCTCATTCGACTAATCCCTGGAGGCACATATCTTCGATGATCTTCCTGGCGCAAACCACTGCCGCATGTCCCGGGCCGCCGTTTTCCAGGAATACGCAGATCACATATTTTGGCTTATCATACGGGAAAAATCCGGTAAACCAGGCATGGGTTGATCCGCGGGGCACCTGGGCTGTCCCGGTTTTACCGGCAATTGATACAGGCAAAGAAGACAAAACATGCGCCGTACCCTTTTGGTCGGTAATTGCTTTGCGCAAACCCTTTGCAACCACCTCAATAGTATTTTTTCTGAAATTAAGATTGATATTTTTTCGTTTTTTTGGAGAAAGCTCAACCCCCCCAACTGCTTTTACCACATATGGATTAACCAGATAGCCGCCGTTTGCAAAAGGAGTGATTAAATTAGCTGCCTGTAAAGGGGTAACCAGGCAGTCTCCCTGGCCAATACTTAAATTGGCAGTATCTCCGTCGTACCAGCTTTTAAATTTATTTAACTTCCTCCATAGAGGCGAGGGTATAAAACCGCTCGTTTCATAAGGAAGTTCAAAGCTTGTGCTTTTGCCTAGGCCCAATTTTAAAGCATAATCGTGAATAGTCTGAGGCCCGACTAGAAGCCCTGTTTTATAAAAATAGACATCGCATGAATTCGCCAGCGCATGATAAATATCCTGCGGGCCGTGAGTGTCCCAGCATTTAAATTGCCTTGAGCCGACCATAGTTGACCCCTGGCATAAAAAACTGGTCGCGGTATTGACCTTTTTTAATTCCAGGCCGGCGCAAGAGTCGACAATTTTAAAGATCGATGCCGGCGGATAGCTTGAAGCAATCGCCCGGTTAATCAAAGGAGAACCGGGATTATTAAAAAGCCCTGCCACCTGAGAATGGCGGCCGCTTACAAAAACTCCGGGGTCGAAATTAGGATAGTTAGTCATTGCCAGGACCTCACCAGTCCGAGGGTCCATAACAACTACGCTCCCTTTTTTCCCGGAAAGAGCATTCTCGGCAATTTTCTGGATGCTAAGGTCGATAGTCAATTGCACATCCTTGCCGTTTTTCGGAGCCTCAAAACCAAGAACGCGCATGAATTTACCGCGGTGGTTTACTTCAACGGATAAACCCCCTTCTTCCTGGCGAAGGTAGTAATCATACCTTTCCTCTACACCTCCGAATCCCACAATATCTTTTGTTTTATATCCATAGTCCTCAAGCTTAGTCAGCCGCCATCTATCGATCTGGTTGACATAACCAATAATGTGGCAGCCAAGCGCTCCGTAGGGATAATTCCGCAGGGGTTTAGGAGTCACTATGATCCCGGGTTCCTCAGATTTTATCTCTCCCAGGACCACTGCTTTTTTCAGGTCTATATTGCTGGCCACGGTTACCGGCACACTTACTGAAATAAAATTCTTTTTAAAGGAGTCTTTTAGTTCTTTTACGCTAGTGCCCAATATCCGGCTGATCTTCCCTAAAATCTGGTCGATGCGCTCGATATCCTGAGGAAGCACCATTAGATCATAAGATATTATATTATTCACAATGATTTCGCCGTTACGATCCAGGATGTTACCCCTTGCCCCGGACTGCGAAATAAGCCGAATACAATTGCTATCGCTTTGTTTGCGGAATTTCCTCCCGTTTACAAGGTCAAGATTGGTAAGGCCCACGATAAGCCCGATAAACATAAAAATGATTAAAAAATTTAAAAAGTGCTTTCTTTCCATTTTTCTTAAAAAATCAAGATATTTTTTTGATAAGCTTGAAAATCAATGGTGACAATGCGATCGAATAAACCGAAGGAATAACTAGGTTCCGGAAGAAGATCCCCGGAGAAACGGTATTTCCGGAATGCAGGATTATTAAACCTGTAATCAGGCTGTTTAAAAAAAGGACAACCAGCAGGGTAAATAATCGCACATATTCGTTATCGGTGGAAATCTGGGTGGATAAACGAAATACCAGGTAACTCCATCCGCCGAAAGAAATCGTATTTACAGCAAGGCCGGTAGGAAGGAATAGATCTTTAACTATCCCGGTTAAAACCGCAAATAAAAAAGCTATTCTAAAATTCATAAAAAAAACCAGCGCAACTGCAAATACCAGAAGTAAATCCGGTTTACAATTGAAAAATATTAAGAATCCCGGCCAGGTCAACTGCAAAACAGTCAATAAAACTATAACCAGTAAAAGCAGGATTATTTTCATTGAGCAATCACCAGGACTTCTTCGATATTAGCCAGGTCTACTGCTGGTTTTACGATAGCAAAACGGTTGAGGCCGGAAAATTCATATCCTACTTTAATAACTTTACCAATCAAAAGGCCTTTGGGATATATCCGGCTTAACTCCGAGGTTACGATAATATCCCCAACAGAAATCTGGGCATCTTTCGGCAGATATCTCATTACTAGATTCACTCCTAGAGAACCACTGACCAATCCTTCCTGCCTGCTGCTCTGTACTATACTTGAAATCCCCTGGCTGGAATCATTGATCAATAAAACCTTGCTGGTTAGGCTAGTGGTTTCAATAATTTTACCGATTAATCCTATATGGTTAACTACAACCATTCCCGTATTTATCCCGTTCGATTTTCCCTTATCAAGGATTACGCCCGATGTCCAGTTATCCGGAAAACGCCCAATTACCCTTGCCGGGATAAGACGAAGCGCCGACTGCTGCTTAAAAGCCAATAGGCTTCTAAGCCTCGAATTTTCCTGGTAGAGCTCTCTCATATCGAAGAGTTTGGAACGCAGCATTTCAATCTGTTCGTCCGATTCCTCAGCCTTGACCATGTTGCGGTGATAAAAAAATATCCCGCCGGCCTCCCTCTTGGCCAGACCAACCAGAGAAAGCCCCGGCTTTACCGTTTTGTGTGCGGAATTTTTAAAACAGGATAAGGAATTGGAGATGAAAAGTAATACGCAGGCTATTAAAGCAAAATTAATTAGGTTTTTTCGGGATAGCTTAAACACATTTAGCTAATCTAGGATTGGATTCGCAACCGACGCTAATAGGTTTTAATTACGTACTTCGGTTTTAACCGGTACGGTTACTTTCTTGAGATACTGTATTTCGCTTAAAACAACCCCGGTGCCATTTGCCACCGCTGTTACCGGATCATCAGTTACGTGAACGGGAAGTCCGGTTTCTTCGGAAATTAATTTATCCAGGCCCCTCAACAATGAACCGCCTCCGGCCATAACAATTCCATGGTCAATTAAGTCGGCGGCCAATTCAGGAGGAGTCCTTTCCAGTGAAATTTTTATCGATTCCAATATTGCGCGTAAAGGCTCCTGCAGGGATTCGCGGATCTCTTCGCTGGTTATAGTTACCGTTTTAGGCAGGCCGGCAACAAGGTCCCTTCCTTTAACTTCCATACTCATTTCTTCTTCTAAAGGATAGGCTGAACCGATCTTTATCTTAATATCTTCGGCAGTACGCTCTCCCACCATAAGATTGTATGTCTTCTTAAGATATTCAATGACTGCTTCGTTCATCTCATCGCCGCCTATTCTGATCGATTTCGAAAATACCGTTCCACAAAGGGAAATTACGGCGATCTCGGTAGTCCCGCCACCAATATCAATGATCATATTACCGATCGGCTCCTGAATAGGCAATCCTACGCCGATAGCTGCGGCTATAGGCTCCTCAACTAAAAATACATCCCTTGCCCCGGCGCGTTCGGCTGAATCTTTAACGGCGCGTTTTTCAACCTCGGTAATTCCGGAAGGAATCGCAATCACGATCCTGGGGCGCACCAAAACTTTACGGTGGTGGACTTTCTTAATAAAATAACGAAGCATAGCTTCGGTGATTTCAAAATCAGAAATAACCCCATCTTTCATCGGTCTGATAGCAATGATATTGCCCGGGGTACGGCCAAGCATGCGCTTTGCTTCATCTCCGACAGCCAGGACATGGCTTGTTCCGCGCTCTATGGCCACTACGGAAGGCTCGCAAAGGACTACCCCCTCCCCTTTAACAAATACAAGAGTCGTGGCTGTGCCCAAATCAATTCCCATGTCATTGGAAAACAAACCAAGAAGGTAATTGATCGCTCTTTTTATCTGTTGACCGAATTTTTCCATATTATCTCCTAGGATTAGACAGTAGGTGAATTTTAACAAAGTTTTAACTCTTTGTCAAACATAATCTTAGTAAGATTCAACTGTTTTCTTAAAAACTTCAGTATATTGTGAATCAAGGCTCATCAAAAACGATAAACCCTAGAAACGAAGTTATTTTGTCACCTGCGACGCCAATAGTTCGCTTGATAACTTTAACAAAATTAAATATTTAGCTTAATCAGCTTCAGTAACTCATCTATGTCAATAGGTTTCATTAGGTAGCTTGTGCTCCCCAGTTCCTGCGCCTTAAATATAGACGCTGAATCTAACCGCGCAGTCAGCATAATTACCGGTATATATTTGGTATTTAAATCGTTTCTTATTCTTCGCAATACTTCAAAACCGTCCATTACTGGCATTATAATATCCAAAATGATCAAATCAGGGTTCTCGGCATTTATCCTTTCCAACGCTTCCTGGCCGTTATAAGCAGTAATCACTTCGTAGTTATTAACTTGAAGCCGGAAACCCAATAATTCTACCGCATCTTTTTCATCATCCACAAGTAATATTTTCATTGGTATGGTAAAATTATTTTACTGAAGGAAGAATTATACCTAATGTCATATCTTCCCTTTTTTACAGACATTTAAAAAAACCTCAACTATGACAGGATCAAACTGTTTACCGCTTTGCTCGCTTATTAACTCCACCGCCTCTTGGCGCGACAAAGCTTTACGATATGATCGAGTGCTTGTTATGGCATCAAATGTATCGGCTATGGAAATTATCCTGGCGATGAAAGGAATATTCTGGCCTTTAAGAGCATCAGGATAACCCGTCCCATCATACTTTTCATGATGATATTTGACTCCCAGTATAGGTTCATAAAATCCATTTACTCCGCTTAATATCTTAGCTCCGATATCGGAGTGCCTCTGCATCTCTTTGCGCTCATCTTCAGTAAGCGCGCCTTCTTTATTTAAAATTGATTCTGCAATTCCAATTTTACCTATATCGTGAAGTAAAGCCGCTGTACGTAAATTATCAAACAATCGTTCATGGTCAATTCCATAAATTCTGCCTGTTTCTTTAAGTTCCAGTGCCACCGCTAACGCATAATGGGTTACGCGTTCAGTGTGTCCTTGGGTATAAGGATCTTTTGCTTCGATTGCTGAACTTAACGCAAAAACAGTTTGTAAAAAAAGTTCCTTATTCTTTAACAGTTGCTCGTTAAGATCCTGAAATAGATTGGCATTTTGAATGGCCATAACTGCGTCTGAAGATAGCACGGATAAAAACCCCAGCTCCTCATCCGTAAAGTCGTGACCGTCTTTCTTTTTCCCAAGAAATAAAGCAAAAATAAGCTTCTCCCGGAAAAAACCGGGGATACAGGCCATAGCATTATAGACTACAAATTGATCCCTTATTTCGTTTTGCAACTGCCCGCCGATATTTCCAATATGGCTAAAAAGCAGGTAATCGGCTTTAATAATTTGGGAATGCATTTTAGTAAAATAACTAATTAGCTGATTTTCTTTCGAGATTTTAGTAAATCCTTTTGGTATTTTTAACCCTGCCTTTCCTTTGGAAGTATGCGCTACATAAGCATTCCGTCCCTGGTCATATAGTAGAAGGTTGGCGTGCTCTATGTTTAAAAACCTTACGATGCTTCTCAAAAGCAGCTTAACCAGCGTATCCACTTTATGAATAAGAATTATCCGCTTAGCCGCTTTTTCTAACTCTTTACGATAATCTAGCTGTGTATTTTGCATTAAGTATTAAGGATGTATTTTTTTATTTTAGTCCGCAATTCGTCAAGATCGATGGGTTTAATCAAATAATCGCGGGCCCCTAAACTATGCGCCTCGTTTTCAGATAACTCATCATCCCTGCCGGTTATTATTAACGCCTGGATACCAGAATTAATTTCTTTCATTTTTCTTAAAACTTCCAACCCGTCAATATCAGGCATCTTCAAATCCAAAAAGACCCAATCAGGGTTAACCAAGGCAAACATTTTTAATGCTTCTGCGCCACAAGTCGCCTTTTCCGCTTCTAAACCTAAACGTTTTAGAAAATCACAAAGAAAAACTCCTACCTCTACCTCATCATCAATAACCAGTATTTTCATAGATCAATCTCCGGTTAAGAGTAAAATTTAGGCTAATTGCCTTTTGGTAATTCTATAAAAAAATCGGTTCCTTTTAAATAGGCGGAAACAAACCAAATTTTGCCTTTATGATTCTCCTCGATTATTCTTTTGACTACATATACGCCAATGCCGGAGCCGGATTTATATGACGATTTCGTAGTAAAAAATGGAGCAAATATCTTATTCTTATCTTCTTCTTTTATTCCAATACCATTATCGGATATTTTAATTAGGTGACGATCATTTGTATGGACAAGGTTTACCTCCACCCTTGGGACAAAAGATTTTTGATCCTGCTTATTTGTTTGAATCTGCATTTCTTTAGTCGCCTCATAGGCATTATCAATCATATTATAGATCGCCTCGGTAATCTGTGATTTAATACCATAAATATTATCATCCCCTCCTAATTCGACAGTAATGGGTAACTGGGCTATTTCATGCTTGACCATTAAAAGATTATAAGCAAGATCGGTAACTTCTTTTAATGAGAATTTACTGAAAAAGTTTTCCTTCTTTTCAACCTTGGAAAAATCTAATATCCCTTTTATAATACTATCGGTTCTTTTTACGTTTTCAACAAGAGAATGAGATATCCTTTCCAGATAATCAAAAGTCTTTTCTAATCCCGGGTTATTTTTTATTAACTCCGAATTCCTGGCCCTAAAATCTTCCATTTCATTTTTTAGTTCTCCGCCGGCAAGAGAAAATTGATTAAGCCTATTTTTAATCTGATGGGCAACTCCGTCAGCCATCCCGCCTATTGAAGCAAGTTTTTCTGCGGCAAACATCAGCTGTTGGGAATCTTGCGATTCTTTAAAGAAGATACAATTCTCGATTGCCAAGGCTGCTTGGCGGGAAAGGATTTTAAAAACATTTATATCTTCTTCGGTATAAGGCTCAATATTAGTTTTGTCCCCTAAAAACACGAAACCCAATAAATTACTTCCGGCAAAAGCCGGGATAATAATACTCACTTTAAGCGGAAAATTAAAAGAGTCTTTTATATAAACAGGCATCTCTTCAAAGAAAAATGGTTCATGATTCTTACTAAGATAATATATAAATGGATGCTCCTCACCAAATTTTATCTTGCTTGTTTCTATGGGAAAACTACTGCGCATTGCCTTTAATCCATAAAAATTATTGTTTCTTTCATTAATAAAAATCGCTGCAAAAGTAAGCCTAATAGTTCTTTTTAGGATATAAACAATGAGCTTGGATAATTTCTCCAGGTTATGCTCAGTAACCATACCCATAGCTGCCCGCAATAAAATTCTCTGATAATGACGTTGCTGATTAAGCAGAACGGATTCGGCTTTTTTTTGGAAAAAGCGGTAAATCAATGGCCCCAGCGACGCAAGAATAACAGCTAAACTTGTAGCCAATAGGCCTGATCTTGTGCGAGCAAGGACGATAAAAGGTAACCCCAAGACTAAACCATAGACCACAAGCGATATCCCAGCCCGAGTAAAAGCAATTTTAATATCCATCAGCCGGTATTTTACAATAGCATAAGCAACAACCGCTATATAGACAGAAATAAATATGTTGCCAAAAGGAGGTAAATTTATATTAAACCAAAGCGGAAAGTTTGTTGCGCCTCCTAACCAGCCAAAAATTGTTGCAAAAAATAGGTACAGCAACTGATTCCTTTTTGCACCAATCGTATTCCTTATAGGGGCCCTAAGAATATAGATGCAATACCAAAGAATAAAAAACCAGATAATTAAAAAAGGAATATAAGCTAGCCCGGCGTTAGGCCAGTATTTAAACCATAATTTCTGGCTCACGCTCTTAACAAAAAAAGGCGTGAAGTCTAAGATGAGGGCAACAAAAGAAAAAAGGTAGGCAAGTATTAATATTTTCTTTTTTCGAGATTCGATATTTAAGAGTATACAAACATGGTGGAAATAAAAGGTAGGAATAAAAATTGCGCCTGCCATTAAAAAGCGGCACCAGAATAGGGCAGATTTTGCGTCATCGGAAACCTGCCAGAAAAAATAAGAATAGCTCCAGATAGCTAAACTTAAACAGGTAAGGCCAAAAGTTAAATGAAGAGGATTTTTACGATTTTTGGATGAGACTAGAATTCCTAATGCGGTGCTTGTAATCCCATTGATTAAACCACTTAATGCCCAAAAAGTTATTTTCAAAGCAATTATGAGTTATTAAGCTTGTAAGTTTTATGTAAAGCTAGAATTAAAAACATAAAAGGCTTATTTGTCCTTAAATTTACTATCTCGGAAAAACATTCTCCAGTAATTTCCCTAGCCCAATCAAGCATTTCTTTTTCATCGCGACGTATTAATTTCCACCCACCGAGCATCTCATAATATGCACGATAAATATCATCCTTGCGAGCATTAGTGATAATTAATGAACTGTCTGGCTCCAGTAATTCAAATAAATAATATATCAATTTCCGGGCTAAACGGTCATTTAAATAGTCAAAAAATCCTGAGGAGTAAATAAAGTCATATTTTTTAAATAATTCCGGAATTTCTTTTCCTCTAATAAGGTCTAAGAAATCAGCCTTTATAAAACGCATATGGAGATTATTTTTATTTTCAGGACGAATGTTTTCCAGAGCATCATGTATATATGCGAAGGCTTCTGGCTCAACGTCAAGGCAATCAAAATACAAGGGCTTGGTTATTTTTCCGTTTTCAACTAAATCGATTAATTCACGTGCTGAACCGCTGGCAACGCTTAATATCTTTACAGAATCTTTTTTAGTTAAAAGTTCTACAATTTTTTGCTTAAAGAATCTCTTACGCTCTAAAAGGGAATGGCCTGTAGAAATATTAACTCCGTAAGAATGTATTGATTTTTCATAGGTCGATTCACCAAGATATTTATCGATATAATCATAGAAATAATTCATAAGCATAAAATCGCCTACATAACCAAGAGGCTTACCATGGACAAATCTACCTACTTCAATCGAATCAACTAAATAGCTGCCTAACATATCCCAATAATAACGCAGATGCACGTTGTAATCTTCAGGGATAATATTCTTGGCAGTTTTCCAGATATTTTTAAAAAAGATATCCAGCGTTGTTTCTAAATTAAACCTGTTTTTTTCAACAAATTCAATGCGATTGAAATCATCAGAGTAGATGCGGTCAACCTGATCACATTTGGCCTTAAAATCAATTAACCAGTCGCGCATTCTTATTATATAAAATACAAATTTAGAATCTAAAGTACCGTATTGCCCTATGGCCTCATTTAAAATTACCTCTTCGTTATCTTTAAGGCGTAAAAACCTTACTCCGCATAAAAACCGATTATTTTCAGAATAGGACCTATTCCAAACAATCTCCGCAAAAGATTTTAAAGGTGATGAAAATGGGAAATCGATTTGAATGGGCATAGTTCGGTTTGAAAGAAGTGGCTTATCTAAAGCCAGGCGAATACCGGTTCGACTAAAATTTACTACTTCCCCGATGATTCCTGTAGATGTTCTCGCAGGAAAAGCGAAAAACACCCTTTCTGACCTTCTTCGTTCGCTCAAATGAGCTACACTCATATTTACACCTATAGTTTAAAGGTTAAGGTTAAGATATAAACATTGGTAAAAGAACTGTATTTACCATTGATATTTACCCCGCTTGACGAACCAACAGAATTATCCACTTTTCTTTTATCATAAAACATTGCCGCGTAAGCAAAATCAAGAACAGTACTTTTATTCAAATTAACTCCTGCGCCCATGGTTAGGGAATGAGAGGTAGAATCTGGTAAACTAGTGTTAAAGGTTGCCTGAGGAATGGGCGTTTTGTGGAAAAAGTATCCACCGCGCAGCTTGAGTATATCATTAACTTTATATTCTGTTCCAAAAGCATAGGAAAAAGTAGAATGCCAGTCTTTTGGATCGGGGTTACCATCATTTAGCACGGTAAGCCGGCCAAGGTCGGATTCTGAAGGGTAGTCAATCTTCTCTTCCTGTATTGAGGACCAATCCATCCACTCCATATCAAATTCAAATCTCCATCTCTCATCCGGTTTAAAACAATAACCCAATACTATGCTCTGCGGCAAAGTAGTTTTAGAGGTAACTTCAGTCTCATAGGAAGTACCAAAGTTATATAAACTATAACCGACTCCGTCCAAATTATCCATATAAATTTTACCTTTGTATTTTACATCTACGGGACTGCGGTAGATAAAACCAAAACTATGTTTTTTATTTAATTTATATAAACTAGATAATCTATATCCCCAAGCGCTGTTATCTTTGCCCTTCAGTTGAAAGTCTCCATCCCCCGTACCTAAAAAATTTGCATTATTAAGTTTCTTTTTCTTGTTTACATAGGATTTTGTATAATCAGCAGAAACGCCTACTGAAAGGTTATCATTTATTTCGTATGCACCTGTAAACATAATATCCTGGGTATTATAATCACTCTTAGTGGCCACATATTTAGAAAAACTGTCTTCTGCCCAATAGGTTCCTAAGCCCCAATAAGAAGTAGCCCCTAAACCAAAGGAAAACTTTTTAAGACCAAAATCGCTCACAATAAAAACATTAGGAATTGTAAATATTTGCTTACGCCTATCTGTTTGATTTCCGGAATTATCTTCATAAGTGCAAAATGGTTGGACTATAGAGGCCCCTAAAGAAACATTTAATTTTCCATCTAACTGAGTAAGCCCGGCAGGGTTATAGTAGATAGCGGAAGGATTGTCAGCTTGAGCAACAAAAGCCGCACCCTTGCCCAAAGCTTCGGCATCTGGTACCTCAAGTCGAAATGCTCCTGATCCGGCACAGAGACCGTTTTTTGCTAAAAAAACGCAAAATAAAAAAATACCGGAAAAAAGCATTCTCCTAATCATGACTTATCACCTCCGCTCATTAGCTCATAACTTTAGGTAAACATTAAAGTTATAACATCTGCCAAAACTAAAAAATAATTAAAACTATTTTAATGGATTATTTTACTATTGTCCAGTATTTTTTTAGTAACTTTTTGCTAATTTACCGCTAATTTTTAATTATTTTTAATGGCTTAAATCTAAATGAGCTATATTTGGTTAGATCTTAGTAATTGACATTAGTTAGAATAAGGACAATTAGCCATCGGCTAAACAATTAAGAATATTTAGAAAACAGGGGAAGGATTTATTGATACAACTTATGTCATCTATCCTGGATTCTCCCTCTGCAGCCAAAGCTGCCACTACCAGACTCATTGCCGTACGATGATCCCCAAAACTTTTTAAGCTGGCTCCCCGGAGCCGGCCGGTGCCTTCTATTATTATATTTTCTCCGGATTTTTGCGTTTTAATATCGGCGCCCATTTTTTTCAGGTTACTAACCATGGAATTAATTCTATCTGTTTCCTTAACTTTTAATTCACCGGCCCCCTTAATTATCGAACGGCCTTTGACAAAACAAGCAGCTACCATAAGCACTGGAAGTTCATCGATCAATGAGGGTATCTCGCCGTGGTTAATTGTCACTGCTTTAAGCCGGCTAAAAACCACGCTCAAGTCTCCCCTCGGCTCAAAACTGCCTGAACCGGCATCTTTCAGGCAGGAAATTTTTATTTTAGCCCCCATTCTTTTAAGAACTCTGATCGCTCCGGTGCGACCGGGATTAAGGCAAAGGCAGTTGATTAAAATTTTTGAATTAGGAATAATCGCGGCTAAAACGATAAAAAAAGCCGCTGATGAGATATCGGCGGGTATGTAAATTTCTCCCGGGCTGGTTAATTCTTTAGCCGGATTTAAATCAATTTTTTTACCTTTTGTCCTTAGATCCGCCCCAAAGTTTTTAAGCATCCGTTCAGTATGATCTCGGGTGAGATCCTTTTCGATAACGCAAGTTGCGGCTTTGGCGAATAAACCGGCTAAAAGTATCGCTGATTTTACCTGAGCAGAACTGACGGGCGGCCGGTAAGTTATTCCTTTTAAACTGCCTCCTTGAATAGTTATCGGCGCATATTCCTCGCTACCTTTTACTTTTGAATAAATTTTGGCCCCCATTAAGCGTAAAGGCAGGTTAACCCTGGCCATCGGCCGGACTGATAAATATTTACCCGCCTTAACTTTAGTTTGGAATTTCTGGCCAGCTAGAACACCCAGCAGCAGGCGAAAAGTAGTCCCGGAATCCCCGACATAAATCGGCCCACGGGGTTCTTTAAACCCATATTTTCCTTTTCCATAAACCAAAACCTTATTTTCTTTACACTCAATTCTAACCCCCAGAGCGCATAAAGCGCCCAAAGTAGACAATGAATCGTCGTGAAAAGGAAAATTTCTAAGGGTTGTTCTGCCGCAAGCTAGCGCGCTTAAGATCAGCGCTCGATGGGCTATGGATTTGTCGCCGGAAATCAGGATTTTACCGCGGGGAACGAATTTATTTTTAACTGTTAAAGGCTTCACTTTGCCTTCGAAATTATTTGATCGTTTTCTTTTACGTAATCTTTTATTTCGATAGGAAATCCGGCTGCTGACATCGACTCATGGACTTTTTCGATCTTAATATCGCCGATGGACTTTCCGCCGCTAACAACCGTAAACTGATCGCCTGTCTTAACCCCATCCTTACTGCCCAAGTTTATTACCACGAAATTAAATTCTTTATTAACTACCATTATCCTTCCTTCCAGGCTTTTGGTTTTAGCGGATTTCTTAACTGGTTCGGCTGGTTTTTCGACTTTAGGAGGATTATCAACAGTTACTACCGGTTCATCGTTATTTATCACAACAGTACCTAGTTCTACGCTACTTGCTTCTGATTCCAAATTTTTTAATTTTTCTTCCAGCTCTATTTTTTGCTGCTTAATACTGCTTAACTCTCCCTTTATTTTTTTAGCATCTTCCTGCGCGCCTTTAAGCTGGTTTTCCAGATCCTGCCGCACGGATTTCTGTTGTTCAAGGTCAGATTTAAACTGCTCCAGCTGGCTTAATAGTTCAGCCTGGGCAATCTTCTCTTTATCAAATTCTTCGGTTAAACTACTAACTTTGGATTTGGCTTCCTGGAGCCTGAGCTGCAATTCGGTAGCCATTTTTTTAGTATCGTTAAGCTTACCCTCGGTAATAATCTGGCGTTTTTCTAAATCGGTTATCTGGCCCTGAAGGATAATGTTCTGGGCATGTTCTTTCTGGTATAAATAGAATAGTCCTCCGGCAGCAGTTAAAGAAACAAGTAACAATATAGTTAAAATAGGTAATAAAATTGCACCTTTGCGATTCATCTAGCCTCCTATTATTAAATTTCTTAACCCTTACTATAACATTAGTTAGGTAAAAATCAAGTAAATTATTTTTAGAGATTATTTTTTATGAACTCCTGAAATTCCTGGGGGATTTTACTGGTAAAATGCATGGGTTGTTTTGTAGCCGGGTGGATAAAACCAATCTCTTTGGCATGCAAAGCCAGACGGGGAAAGTTTTTATTTTTTCCGTATTTAGTGTCGCCGAGAATGGGATGGCCCAGATAAGCCAGATGCACCCTAAGCTGGTGAGTCCTGCCAGTATGAGGCTTTAATTCTAAAAAG
>Ga0172375_10006260_pt1 | contig 16790 bp, 15 predicted proteins | sample LakKiv1m_FD_114537 | JGI IMG/M metagenome (GOLD analysis project Ga0172375, IMG submission 114537) | Freshwater microbial communities from Kabuno Bay, South-Kivu, Congo - kab_092012_11.1m | ecosystem: Environmental > Aquatic > Freshwater > Lake | place: Democratic Republic of the Congo...
AATACTATAAAACCCTCCGTCCTTACTTTGGGGAATATACTTGGTGAGCCTCCGGATATTTTTATGAGCCTCCCGCGATTCTCCCGCCCTAGCTATCAGGGTGAGGGCGGGATCCCGCCTCGTTGCTACAAACTACAGGCGGGAGAACGCGGGCCTGCCGCGTTCGGCTATTTCTAAGTATCTTTATGAGCCTCCCGCGATTCGAACGCGGCACGGCCATCTTAAAAGGATGGTGCTCTACCAAATGAGCTAGAGGCCCGAATTTACCTAGCTGCCTCTAGCGTACTCCTATATCTATTACCTCGAGAGGAGAGCTAGAGGCCCGATTCTATAATTCTAATACTTCTTTCTCTTTACTCTTAAGCAGCTCGTCAATCTTTGCGATATGCCTATCTACGATCTTCTGCAAATCATCAATGCCGCGGAATTTATCATCCTCAGAGACAAGCTTATCCTTCTCTAATTTTTCCAGGGCCTCTTTCGCGTCACGCCTGATGGTCCTTAACGACACCCTGCCTTCTTCAGACATGTTATGCACGAGCTTTACCAGTTCCTGGCGTCTTTCTTTAGACAAAGGCGGAACAGATAGCCTTACCACCTTGCCGTCATTAGAAGGATTGATCCCTAAATTAGATTTCATAATCGCCTTTTCTAGCTCCGGTATTACCGTGGCATCCCAGGGTTGTATCACGATCAGGTGCTGGTCAGGAACAGAGATGGTGGCCAATTGTTTAAGTAAGGTAGGCGTACCGTAATAATCCACGTGTAGCCCTTCTACCAACGAGGGGTTCGCCCGGCCGGTTCTTACCTCGGAAAATTCGCGCGTCACAGAATCAAACGCCTTTTTCATCTTTTCTTCGGTACTATGCAGGAGTTCTTTAACGTTCATTGACAGCCTCCTTAGCAAAACTAATGCACAAGCGTGCCTATCTTCTGCCCTAAAACCACCCTTTTTATATTGCCTTCTTTATTCATATTAAAAACTACGATGGGCAGCTTATTGTCCATGCACAGGCTTACCGCAGTCGCATCCATAACCTTCAACCCTTTTTTAAGTACATCGATATATTTAAGGGTGCTAAATTTCTTGGCATTCTTCACCTTAAAAGGATCTGCGGAATAAACTCCGTCTACCCTGGTTGCCTTTAATATCGCATCGGCATTAATCTCCATAGCCCTAAGGGCCGCCGCAGTATCGGTGGTAAAATAGGGGTTGCCTGTACCGGCCACAAAGATCACCACACGCCCCTTTTCCAAGTGCCTTATTGCCCTTCTTCTGATATAGGGTTCAGCGATCCTGGCCATATCTATGGCAGTCATCACGCGCGTAGGCATTTTGATCTTCTCCAGCACATTCTGCAGCGCCAGGCCGTTAATGACCGTAGCCATCATGCCCATATAATCAGCTACAGACCTGTCCATATCCAGGCCCAGGGATGCGGTGTTCTCCTGGCCGCGAAAGATATTTCCTCCGCCAAGGATTATAGCTACGTCTACGCCTAAACCCCTTATCTCTTTTATCTGGCGGGAAATAGAAACCAGTACGGAATTGTCGATACCGTGGGATTTCTTACCCTGCAGCGCCTCGCCGCTTAACTTAAGGACTATCCTTTTGTAGACCGCATGAACCATCATTCGCCGACCTTATAACGCATAAACCTGCGGATAACAATATTCTCTCCGACCTTGGCAACTAAACTTACCAGGTAATCCTTGATAGTAAGGCTGGGGTCCTTAATAAAAACCTGCTCCAGAAGACAGTGTTCCTTATAGAATTTCTCCCTGTCCTTTTCCTGGGCTGCTACATCTTCAGGCACATCTTCCTTCTTGAGGTAAGAGGGATCGCAGGCAGCAATCTGCATAGACAGGTCTTTTGTGAACTGGCAGAAATCGCTGTTTTTGGCTACAAAGTCCGTTTCGCAGTTTACCTCCAGCAACACGCCAATTTTACTACCCAGATGCACATAAGCCTCTACCCTGCCTTCTTTAGCCGAGCGGCTCTGTTTCTTGGCAGCAATCTCAAGGCCGCGCTTACGTAATAATACCACCGCCTTTTTAATATCGTGGTCTGATTCTTCAAGCGCCTTTTTACAATCTGCGATACTGGCGCTGGTTAACGCCCGCAATTCCTTGATAGTGTCTAAAGATTTTTTCATTTTAGCTATGCCTTCCTTTTTGGCTTTGTCTTTTCCTCTGATATCGGTTTTACGCGGGGCTTCTTTGCGGCCTTAGAACCATCGCCAGCGTCATCGGTTGTCTCCACCAGCTCTTCAATTTCTTTTATCTTTACCTCTTCTTCCGAGAGCACCAGCGGAGGCTCTTGTTCTGCCTGGGGCTTTATAGCCACTCCGCTCTCCGAAAGATAGGAAAGGAATTTTTTCCTTCCCTCGATCACGGTATCCGCGATAAGGCTGGCAACCAGACGCACAGACTTAGTCGCATCGTCGTTGCCGGGGATAGGATAAGCGACAAGATCAGGATTAGAGTTGGTGTCGATAAAACCCACCACCGGTATACCCAGGCGGTTAGCTTCCATGACCGCGGTTTCTTCCTTTTTAGTATCCACCACAAAAATAGCCTTGGGCATGCGCTCCATCTGGACAATCCCTGAGAAATTCTTCATAAGCTTACTCGACTCCTTCTCTAGCCTTGCCACTTCTTTCTTGGTCAGCTTTTTAAAGGTGCCGTCCTCGCGCATCTTCTCTATTTCTTTAAGCCGGTTTATGCTCTTTTTAATGGTGGCAAAGTTGGTCAACAGGCCTCCTGGCCAGCGTTCGGTCACATAAAACATACCGCTGCGGATAGCCTCCTGTTGAACAACCTCTTGCGCCTGCTTTTTAGTGCCTACAAAGAGCACCGCTTCTCCTTTGGAGGCTATATCCATCAGGAAATCCCTGGCCTTACCCAGACACTCCACGGTCTTCTCCAGATCGATGATGTATATACCGCTCCTTTCACCGAAAATATACTTCTTCATCTTCGGATTCCAGCGCGAAGTCTTGTGTCCAAAATGCACCCCTGCTTCTAAGAGTTGTTTGATTAGTTCTGTAGGCAAAACGTACCTCCCTTGTGATTATAGAAGTTGGTTTCTAAATACACCCTCACTTTAGCCAAAATAATCTGATAGTATACCATAAATTATTGACAATTTGCAACTATTTTTAATGAGGCCATAACTTACGGAGCGCCTGCCGGCAGGCAGGAAGCGAACGTAAGTTATGCGGCCGAATTAATCCCGTTTTTCTTGAATCTTAGTTTAAAGAAAAACAGGATAGTTCACGCTTATTTCTCCAGTTCCTGCACCTGATAAAGCCTTCTATAGAGCCCATCTCTGACCAGTAGTTCCGGGTGGCTCCCCTCTTCCACAATTCTGCCTTTGTCCAAAACCACTATACGTTGGGCATTTCTTACCGTAGAAAGCCGGTGGGCAATAACAAAAACGGTGCGGCCCTGGACGAGCTTATCCAACGCCTCCTGTACCAGCCTCTCTGAGGCTGAATCCAACTGAGAAGTAGCTTCATCCAGGATTAAAATAGGCGGGTTCTTCAGGAGTGCGCGGGCTATAGCAATCCTCTGGCGCTCCCCTCCGGAAAGCTTAATACCCCTGTCTCCTATAACCGTATCATAACCTCCAGGCAGATTCTTGATAAAATCGTGGGCATAGGCCTTCCTGGCTGCCTCCTCTATTTCTTCCTGGGGGGTAGCAGGCCTGCCATAGGCGATATTAGCCCTAATAGTATCGTTAAAGAGTATTGTTTCCTGAGTCACTATGCCTATATGCTGACGAAGCGAACGCAGGCTAAGTTCTCTTATATCTACCCCATCAATCAGGATCCTGCCTTTTTTAGGGTCATAGAAACGCGGCAGCAGGTCCACCATGGTACTCTTGCCTACGCCGCTGGGCCCGACGATAGCCAGCATCTGGCCTTTTATTATCTCAAGATTAATACCTTTGAGGATTTCATTCTCGTCATAATTAAACCATACCTCTTCAAAGACTATGCTGTTCTTAAAGCCGCTCAGCTGCTGGGCGTTTGACATTTCAGCTACGCTGGGTGAAGTCTCCAGCACTTCATAAATACGGATACTGGCTGCCACTGCCTGCTCATTAAGAGAGTTTACCTGGCTTAGTTTCTTGAAAGGCCTGATCAAGGAAAGAAGCGAGCCCAGGAAAAGCCCGAATACGCCGAAGGAGAGTTTCCCGGCTATCACCTCTTTGCCTCCCCAGAAGAAAACGAAGATCCCGGCTATACATCCCAGAAACTCCGTGGTTGGGGCCAGGATTAAAAGTCTCTTTATTGATTTCATGGAGATACGGTAATAATCGTGGTTGGACTGGTTGAACTTCTTTACTTCATAGTCCTCCATATTGAAAGCCTTGACGATCCTGGTCCCGATAATAGTCTCATAAAGCAGGGAATTTATATCCGCCATCTTTTCCTGGGACCGCTTGGAGAGCTTTCTGAGCACCTTGCCTACCTTGATAATAGGAAAACTGATCAAAGGGACCAGTATAATCGAGACTAACGCTAGCTTGAAATAAATAAAAAAGGTTATGAAGGCAAAAATTACCACCGACATGGTCTGATATACCAGGTCGGTGGAGCCGTAAGAGACTGCGTTCTCCACAAGCTTGACGTCGTTAGTGATGCGGGAGATCATCTCCCCTCCGCGCTTCTGGGTAAAATAGTCCAGCGATAAGGTCTGGAATTTGGTGTAAAGCCTGGAGCGGATATCCCGGACTACCAGCTGGCCTATATCCGACATGATATAGCTCTGCAGAAACCCCACTACCCCCTTAAGGAAAAAAAGCACAAGGATCCCTATTGCCATATAATTAAGGAGCGTCACCGCGGGCGTATTATTGATCTTATCCACGAAATCCGAAAGAAATAAAGGCAATTTTGCGGGGATAATGATCTTTTTATTGGTCAGGACCTTATCTGCCAGGGGGACCATCATGGTCAGAGACACCCCGTCAAAGACCGCGGAGAAGACCATAAATACGGCCGCCAGAAGGAATCTGCCCCAATAAGGCTTAACGAACTTCAGTAACTTAAGGTAATCCCGCATCTTTGCTTCCTTTCCAAAAGGAAGTGTATTGTATCATATTCATTGACTTATGTCGAGTGTTTTGGTATCATCTTTTCATGCGTAAAATCAAGGTAGGGGTCGTAGGCACAGGCCACCTGGGCAGCCTACACGCCAAAATATACAAAGAAAGCGCGGATTGCACGCTCTGCGCTATCTGCGATACTGACCAGGCAAGGCTAGACAAACTGAGCCTGGCCTTAAGCGTACCCGGATACAGCGATTATCGGAAATTTTTCGATAAGGTAGAGGCAGTAAGCATTGCCACGCCAACCCGGCTGCATTATAAAATAGCTCGGGAGTTCCTGAAACATAAAATACACTGCCTGGTAGAAAAACCTTTCACCACTAACCTAGCGGATGCGGATAAGCTGATTAAAGCAGCGGATAAATTCAGGCTTATACTGGCAGTAGGGCACATAGAAAGGTTCAACTCTGCCTTTGCTGCAACTCAAAAACTTATTAAAAACCCCAAGTTTATCGAATGCCACAGGCTAAGCCCCTTCCCCAACCGTTCCCTGGATGTAGGCGCGGTCCTGGATATAATGATCCATGATATAGACATATGCCTGGGGCTGGTACAAGCCCCTTTGAAGAAGATTGAATCAGTAGGCGTAAATGTACTTACCAACTTTGAAGATATAGCCAATGCCCGCCTGACCTTTACCAATGGCTGCGTGGCCAATCTTACTGCCAGCCGAGTATCTGACGAGGTAATGCGTAAAATCAGGGTCTTCCAGAAGGATGCCTACATCTCTCTAGATTACAAAGAAGCCGCTGCCTGCGTATACAAAAAGACAGCCCAGGGGATTACCAAGGAAGACCTGCCTATAGAAAAAGAACAGCCCCTGCAGAAAGAACTGCAATCTTTTATCAGCTGCGTGGCCAGCGGCAGGGAACCTCTGGTTTCAGGCAGGATAGCAAGAACAGCCCTTGCAGTAGCTTTAGAAATCCAAAAACAGATATGGCGCAAATAAGAAAACTTTTCCTTATCTGCGGAGAGCCTTCGGGAGACCTGAATGCCGCGATGCTCGCCCAGGCGATACTAAAAATCAACCCCGGGATAAAAATTTCAGGGGTAGGAGGAACTCACCTCGGTCAAGCAGGAGTCCAAATATACCAGGATATAAAAGGGCTGGCAGTAATTGGTTTTTTTGATGTCTTAAAAAAGCTTCCCAGGTTCTTCGCATTAAAGAAATTCCTGCTCAACAAGATAGATACCGAAAAACCTGATGCCGTGATATTGGTTGATTTCTCGGGCTTTAACCTGAGGCTGGCCAAGGCAATAAACAAAGGGATACCGGTCATTTATTATGTGAGCCCTCAGGTCTGGGCATCCAGACAGGGAAGGATCAAGACTATAAAAAAATATGTCTCCAGGATGATCGTACTCTTCAAATTTGAAGAGGCGTTTTACAAAAGATACGGCATAACTGTAGATTTCGCAGGGCACCCGTTGTTAGAAATAGCTAAGCCCAGCATGACAAAAAAAGAATTTCTCTTAAGCCTTAAACTCTCCGAAGGAAAAACTACCCTCGCCCTGCTCCCCGGTTCGCGCAGGCAAGAGGTAGAAAGAATTCTACCGGTAATGTTAGAAGCAGCCCTGCTCTTAAATAGAAAAATTGGCGGCCTGCAGTTTGTAATCGCTAAGTCTCCTGCGGTTGACTGGCAGGTATATAACCGTAAGACCTCTGGAGTGCCTTTAGATTTAAAAGTGGTCGAAGGCAAGACCTATGACTGTCTTAATGTATCGAGCTTTTCGCTGGTTGCTTCGGGCACGGCAACCCTGGAGGCTGCAATAATACAAAACCCCTTCGCAGTAGTCTATAAAATGAGCTTCTTAAATTACCTGCTCTACCTGCCCCAGGTAAAGATCCCTTATATAGGCTTGGCCAATATTGTCGCAGGCAAAAAGATTATTCCGGAATTTATTCAGTTTGGCGCTACTGGAAAAATAATCGCGCAAGCCCTGCAGGGCCTGTTGGAGAATCCAGCGAAGCTAGACCAGATGAAAAAAGACCTCTCCCTAGCTACTTCTTCCCTCGGAGAAAAAGGCGCGAGCCTCAAGGCTGCGCAATTCACTCTGGATTTCCTAAAGAGATAACTAAGAAAACTCGGTCTCTAATTTATTTATCAGGCTGGATGCCTCTGTGATAATCGAGGCAGGAAGCAGTTTCGAGACTTCAATCTCTTTCTGCAAAGATTTTAGAGTACTTAAGAATCTTTTTACCGTGGAGAGCCTTCTTTTCTGGTATGCCTGCTCGGGATCGAGTTTCTCTCTCTGCCTGATAATGGCAGTCAACTCCCTCCTGACCTGACGAGAATCTTTTCCTTTTTCAAAAACCGCCTTCCTTAAATCTGAATAGTCATTGCTATCCAGTTCTTTCTTATTTTTTGCCAGCCGCAACAGGTCTATGGATTCATAGCCTGGGACACTCGCCGCATCGCTATCCTTGGCATAATCCGGCCTTAAATATGCCGGTTCTTCCTTCTCCAGAAAATAATATGATTTAAGGAGCTTCAGGGCGGTCTGTTTGCGTATGCCTATCTCGCGGCTGGTATAATTATCGAAGCTGGCATAACCCCATTCTTTATAGAGCTTATCTTTCCAGACCGAATATAATGCCCTGCCGAGCGCCACCCAGGAGGTCTTAAAGTTTTTGGCACTCTCCAGTATGTGGTAGCGCAGCGACCTTTCGTCAAGCCCCTGCATCTTCTCTTCAATATTCCGCAACGACTTCGTCCTTGTCTCGTCCATACCTGCTCCTTTTCTTCCTTCCATAGTAAGGCTCTCTCCTCTCTTCGCGAGGCTATAACCCCAGGCTAGAAATAGATTGAATATAAACCGTTATTATTATGGGTTCGGTGCTATCTTTTCGGCGAGTGCGCGGGCAATGATTTGATAACCGCGTCCGTTACAGTGCCTGTCAGGCGCAAATAATTCTTCTTCTGCGCCCGAGGCCATTAAACCGGAAAACAACACTGCCAGATCCACAACCTCAAGATTATAAAGAGCTCCTGCCTGGCGTATATAATCATTAATACGCGCCTTCCCGGGATAAGTGCAAAGCAGTACCTTGACGCCGGCTATACGCGCAAGCTGCTGCATATCTTTTATGTTCTTTAAAAACAGGTTCCGGTAAGCCTCCTCCTGGACACTCCCTCTAAGCAAATCAGCCTCCAGCCTATCTATCCCTACCCCGGCAATCAATGCCTTTTTTTTCTCCTTAAGCTCTGGTTTCAACTACAGGATCTCAACTACTTCTTTATAAAAATTCAGGTTCTCTTTTTCAAAGCTCAACGCCCAAAGGCAGACGTCGAGGGCATCTTCGTACCTGCCCAGGTTCTTATAAACCCAGCTCATTTCTGCCAGGACGTTCATATTAAGCGGCTCTATTGCCCTAGCCTGCTCTAGAAACCCTATCGCCCCGGCAAAATTCTCAGACCCGCCGTCTGTATAGGTTTTACTTAAGCCTATTAACGCAGGGACACTGCGGGGGTTACTCTTAAGCATCTCCAAAAAACAATCTTTAGCCCGGTCATACTCCCGCTTAAAGAGGTAATCATAACAGAGAAAGGTACGCCTGTTTTTCTGTATAGGACTGCTCTTGTGCACGGGGAGATCTTCTGCAAGTAAAGAGATGTAATAATTCTCAAGCTTAGCTCTCAGACTTTGCGCCAGCGTAACAAGAAGGCGCCAGCTCTTGAAATTCTGAAGTTTATCTCTTAGCAGAGAAAACCTGTCCTGCCGGGTGAGCGCAAAGAAGCGGCAATCAACATCCTGATAATTCTTATGATCGTTTGACCCCATCAAGATTACCGCCCAGGCAGGGCGATACTTCCTCAGGTTCTCCTTAAAACGGTGAGCTACCAGCGAAGAGTTCCATCCGGGGACCCCTGCGTTAACCACCGCGATGCCTGCCGCGGGAGATTGATCATGTAGCACTCTCTCTAACTGAGAGGGAAAATCTTCTCCTGCCAAGGCCCCTAGCCCAAAGACAAAGGAATCCCCCACGCAGAGTATGACTTTATGCTGCTGGTCCGCTGCTGTGAATGAGCGGTTATGAAATTTCAAGACAAAGAACCCGGTGAGGTTTAGCCCTATTTCCAGAAGAAGGAGGCCCAGAAACAGGCCAAGAGCTACCAGCCAAATTTTTTTCATACTGCCTTTATTAAAATGCAGACTATAGCAAATACGGCTGCGGCGATTAAGGTCAACCCCATACCGCGCGTATTCCTGAGTTCTTTTTGCATAGAAATTGGCTCAATGCGCCAATTTATTTTTTCGTAGATCTTCCTCTGAACTTCAATAACAAGACCGGGTTTAAAAAAAAGCACCAAGCCCATAATTATGCTCAAGGGAGAAATAAAAAGTAAACCCGGAATAAGCAGTGTCCTAGCCATACCTGTCCTCCTTTTTTATTTCCTACACCATAAAAAAATAAGGCAATCCTTTTAATAAGAGGATTGCCCGTAATTTTACCGCAGAGATACCATCCTGCCACCCCTTTTGACAGACATTATTCTAATGCCAAGTGCGGAGGCGGTCAATGATATTTTCTGGCTAGCGCAATGCGTTCATCTATCGACGGATGGTCAAAGAAGATAAGCTTAATCAGCGGATGCGGATTCCTGTCTGCCAAATTCTGAACAGCCAACTTTTCAAAAGTGCTGATAAAAGCCTCTTTTAAACCAGTCGCCTCCAGGGCCTGGTTATCCGCCTCTATTTCAAACCTGCGGCTAAAATAGTTTAGCAAAGGCCCCAGTAGTATAGCGCAAATAACCAGATAAATAAGGAGGACCGGTAAAACAGAGATATCCCATAAGGAAGAGGCGCCGGCCAGCCACAATACCTTATCGTTGGTGAGGAAGATAATATAAAGGGATATTATAGTAGCGAGGGAATTTACCAGGATAAGCTTAATCAGGTGCTTGAGGCGGTAATGCGCAAATTCATGCGCCAAAATCACCTCGATTTCTTCATCGCTATACTTATCCTTTAAGGTATCTGCGAGGATTACTCTCTTCGTCCGGCCCCAACCGAGGAAAGCAGCATTGCCCTTGAGCGTTTTCTTGCTGAAGTCTATCTCAAAGACATCCAGGCTCTTAATCCCCATCTTTTCTGCCAGCCTGACGATCCTATGCCTGAGGTCACCTTCTGAAAGTTTTCTATACTTAAAGAATAGCGGAATAATAAGAACCGGGGTCAGCTTAGCCAGGATTAAACTAAAGAGTACCCAGAATAAGGAAACCACCAGCCACCAGCTATGCAGGAAGTGTTTGAGTATATAATAGAATGCCCACGCCAATATCAGGAAAATAAAATAGGAGATAATCGCTGTCTTAAGCTGGTCCTTGAGCCAGCTTGTTATCTTCTGATTACTTAGACCAAACTTTCGCTCCAATAAAAGCGAATGATATAGGTTTAGGGGAAAAACTAACAGATAATAAGAGAAATAGGCTATAAGGATATAGGCGGCAAGGATGAGAGGCTTGTTTTGGAATAAGCCGTTAAGGTATTTTACCAGACCGGATGAAAGCCCCAGGCCGGCAAACAGAAAAAGCAGGATAATCAAATAACCCGTTTCTATAATAGCGAGGATATATTTAATGCGGCAGTAGCGCCGGGCCGGGTCTGATATAACCGTACTATCAGAAGAAAACATGGCTGTTATTTGGCTTTAGTTTCAACAGGCAGTATATTAATGTAGGTCCTGAATTTGCCACGGGGGGTTTTCTTTCTGGAAAAATGAATTTTTCCTGAACAGAGGGCATAAATCGTGCCTACGCCTGCGACATTAACGCCAGCCTTGTAAGTATCCACGCCCCTAGAAAGCACCTGGCCGGTCTTAACAAGCTTGCCCTCGGAAACCTTGATCATCTTATCTTTCTTGGGAGTTGAAAATCCACCTATCATTTTATACCTCCTTAACTTTCAAGCCTATTTAGTAAATATACAAGGAAAGCATGATACCATACAACCATTAATTAAGCAAGGCTTCTTCATCCTTAGAGGGAATCTGGACATCGAGGCCTTTCTGAGAGAGCGCCTCAAATAAAAGCTGCGATTGCTCCTCATCTCCGTGCACCAGGAATATGCGCTTAAGGGGAAGGCAGGCACTGATAAAATCCAGCAGCCCGTTCCTATCGGCGTGTCCTGAAAAAGAGTTGATTATTACTACCTCGGCATTCAGTTCGTAATCCAGCCCGAAGATATTGACAACGCGCATCCTCTCGACTATCCTCCTGCCTAACGTATCCTTGGCCATATAGCCTACTATCAGGATCGTATTACGCGAGTCTTCAATATTATTTTTTAAATGATGCAGGATCCTGCCGGACTCGCACATACCGGAACCGGCGATAACGATCATCGGGCGCGTATTGTTATTTAAGGCCTTGGATTCCCGCTGTTCGCGGATAAACTTCAAGTTAAGGAATTCAAAAGGACTGGAACCCTGATTTATTATCCTGCGGGTTTCCTCGTTAAGATAATCCAGGTGGAATTTAAATAAATCGGTGATATCGGTAGCCAGGGGACTATCTACGTATATGGGCACAAGGGGGATCGCTTTTTCTTTAAGCAACTCATTCAGAAAATAGAGCACTTCCTGGGTACGCTCCAGGGTAAAGGCAGGAATGAGAATTTTCCCCTTGCGGGATACGGTACGGCTTATTACTTCTTTTAATTTACCCTTTGCCTCCTCTATCGGAGTATGGTATCTGCCGCCATAGGTGCTCTCTATGATTAAATAATCCAATCCCTTGGGGACAACCGGGTTATTAAGCAGCGGAAGATTATTCCTGCCTAAATCAACGGCATAGCCTAAGCGTATAGTACGAAGCTCGTCTTTTATATCCAGGACTATAATGCTGGAACCCAGAATATGCCCGGCATCATACAAGGTAACAAAGATATCTTTAGCAACGCAGAACTTCTCGTTGTAATAAAGAGGCCGGAAAATCTTGGTTGCGCGCATTGCCTCTCTCTTGGTGTAAAGCGGCTTTCTTAAAGGCAGACCCAACCTCCTATTAACTTTATTGACGTATTTTATATCTTCTTCCTGGATCTTTCCCGAATCCTCCAGCATAAGTTTACAGAGGTCTTTCGTGGCAGAGGTGGTATAGATCTTACAACGCAGGCCTCTTTTGATTAAGCTCGGGATATTCCCACAGTGATCAATATGCGCATGCGAAAGGATAAGCGCGTCAACCTTACGCGGGTTATAATGAAAGGTGGTATTGACCTGATAAAACTCGTCGCGATGCCCATGGAATAAACCGGCATCTAAGAGGACTTCGGATTTAGAGGTAGAGACAAGGTGGGTTGAACCGGTCACGGTTCTTGCCCCACCCAAGAATTTTACAATCGCAGGCATGTGGATAAAATTTGTTGATTAGGTTACGAAGAGGTTGCGTGAAGAGAATTTTCCATCGGTAGTCAGATTAACGCCTAAGCGCTTAAGCCCAACCTCGTCTCCGGGAGTAGGGATATGCGTCATGTGTACCTCGCAACCCCTAAGATCCACCAGCTTCTTCATCGCTAATTCAGCGGTATGGCTAGTAGCAGCGCTTATGGAAAGGGCAATCAGGGTCTCTTCCAGGTCTAGGCTCTCTGACTCCGTATCCAGAATGCCTTCTTTAAGCTTAGCTATCTGACTTATGATATGCGGAGAAAGCAACAATATCTCATCGGGGATATTGGCCAGGACTTTAACCGCATTTAGGATAAGGCTGGAGGCTGCATGCATGAGCTTAGAGTTTTTGCCGGTAATAATACGTTCGTCGTTTAGCTGGATCGCCGCTCCGCAATATATCCCTTCGTTGCCTTTGCCCTTAGCCTCGGCGTCTTCCGCCGAGCTTCTGGCTACCTCCACTACCTGGCGGTCAGTAACTTTGACTCCCAACTCTTCCATTAAAAGCACTACGCGCTCGACCGTCTCCTTCCTCTCTATCCCCAGCATGAATTCACTGTTATAGCGGAAGAACCTGCGGATAAGCTCCTGTTTAGCTGCATCCTGGACGACATTATCGTCTACAATACCAAAACCGGCGCGATTAACCCCCATATCGGTGGGAGAATTATACATAGGAAGATTAGAGTCCTTATCGAATATTTTGCTTAAGATCAGCTTTAATATGGGGAAGCTTTCGACATCACGGTTGTAATTTATAGAGGTCTTATTGTATTTGTTTAGATGGAAGGGGTCTACCAGATTGAAATCCTGGATATCCGCAGTCGCTGCTTCATAGGCTACATTCACGGGGTGCTTCAGCGCCAGGTTCCAGATCGGGAAGGTTTCAAATTTTGCATAGCCCGCATTCGCTCCCCGCCTGTGCTCCTGATATAGCTGTGAAAGACAGGCGGCTAGTTTACCGCTGTTTGGTCCGGGTGCAGTTACTACCACAATAGGTTTCTTGGTCTCGACGTATTCGTTCTTGCCGAAACCTTTCTCGCTTACGATATGATCCACGTCAGCAGGATACCCCTCTATCGGGTAATGCAGGTAGACTTTCACTCCGCGGCGCTCCAGCTTATTCTTAAACATCACGGCTGTCGACTGATTGCTAAAACGGGTAATCGCCACCGCTAAAATATCCAACCCCCACTTTCTTAAATCGTCGATCAATTTCAGCGTGGCAACGTCATAGGTGATACCGAAATCTCCCCTGACCCTGCCCCTTTCAATATCCCCGGCATAGATACACAAGACTATATCTATCTTATCCTTGAGCAACTGTAGCAATCTTATCTTGACATTGGGGTCATATCCAGGCAGGACACGGGCAGCATGGTAATCAAAACAGAGTTTTCCGCCGAACTCCAGGTAGAGTTTATTATCGAACTTCTTTACCCGGTCCAGGATCGCAGCGGTCTGCTCTTTTAGGTATTTCTCATTATCAAAACCGATCTTTTTTGTCATCTCTCTATCCAATCTTTAGCGTTATTATAATATAGCTCTTGGGATTTGTAAATAATTAGTTAGGAGGTGTGTTCGTAGGTAGAATAAAAATAAGGGGTGTAGGCCCTGAATTCTGCGGCACAGGTATCTACCAGTTTAAAGGAGGGGACGAGGCCCAGCGACTTACGGAGCGCATAGATATCATCTTCTTTTTTCCCAGCCAAGATGGCGATCTGACGATCACTAAAACCAGACTCTTTGGCGCATAGGAGCAGTTCTTTTGGAAGGTCAGCCTTACTTTTAATAATCTCCCGCTCCAGCTCTACCAGCTCTTTTATATTTTGTAGAAACCAGGGGTCTATTTCAGTGAATTCGCGGACCTCTTCTAAGCCCAAACCAGCCCTAAAGGCATCTGCGATATAAAATATCCTTTCGGCATTAGGGACCCTGAGCTTTTCGGTAATTTTATCTAAAGTCTGGTTATCGGCAAGCGTCTCTTTCAAATCTTTAAAGACCAGGCTATTCAATCCGGACTTGCCTATCTCTAAGGAACGCAGGCCTTTTTGCAGGGCCTCCTTAAAGGTCCTGCCTATAGCCATCACCTCTCCTACGGATTTCATTGAAACAGTAAGCACTGCTTCTGCCGAAGCAAACTTTTCAAAGGTAAAACGCGGGATCTTGACCACGCAGTAATCAATAGCCGGCTCAAAGCAGGCAGGCGTCTCTTTGGTAATATCATTGGGTATCTCATCCAATGTATAGCCCACTGCTAGCTTAGCTGCGATCTTGGCAATCGGAAAACCAGTAGCCTTGGAGGCAAGGGCAGAGCTGCGAGAAACCCTGGGGTTCATTTCGATGACCACCATTCTTCCGGTTTTAGGATGCAGGGCAAACTGTATATTGGAACCTCCTGTTTCTACCCCGATCTCCCTGATACAGGCAATCGCTGCGTCGCGCATCCTCTGATATTCCTTATCAGTAAGGGTCTGAATCGGAGCCACCGTAATGCTATCACCGGTATGTATCCCCATAGGATCAAGATTCTCGATAGAACAGATAATCACCACATTATCCTTTATATCCCGCATTACCTCTAATTCAAACTCCTTCCACCCCTCCACAGACTCCTCGATCAAGATCTCGCTAATCATGCTGGATTCCAGTCCGTATTTGGCTAGTCCCTTAAATTCTTCTATATTATAAGCAATGCTGCCGCCTGTGCCGCCTAAAGTAAAGCTTGGCCGGATAATCACCGGGAACCCTATTCTTTGGGCGACGTTGCAGGCATCGGCTAAATTATAAGCCTTATCGCTCTGGGGTAAATCCAGGCCGATCTTTTTCATCGCCTGTTTAAAGAGCTGCCTGTCTTCTCCTTTTTTGATCGCCTTAATATTGGCGCCGATTACCTCTACCTTATATTTCTTTAAAACCCCTTTTTCTGCTAACTCCACTGCGACATTTAAAGCAGTCTGGCCTCCGAGGGTAGGCAGGAGCGCATCCGGCCTCTCCCTGGTAATAATCTTGGCAAGGATTGCGCAGGTTATCGGTTCGATATATGTCTTATCGGCAGTCTCCGGATCAGTCATGATGGTAGCGGGATTAGAATTGACCAGGACCACCTTATAGCCATCCTGCTTTAGGACCTTGCAGGCCTGGGTCCCGGAATAGTCGAATTCGCAGGCCTGGCCGATGACGATAGGGCCCGATCCGATGATTAATATTTTTTTTATATCTTTTCTTTTAGGCATTTTTTTTCATCATACTAACGAACTCAGCAAACAGATACCTAGCGTCGTGCGGTCCGGGAGAGGCCTCCGGATGAAACTGCACGGAAAATATTGGGAGCCTCTTATGCCGCATCCCCTCAAGCGTTTTGTCATTAAGATTGATATGGGTTATCTCCACCTCTTTTTTATTTAGGGAATCTATATCTACACAAAACCCGTGGTTCTGTACAGTTATGGAAATCCTCCCTGTCTTTAAATCTTTTACGGGGTGATTGCCTCCATGATGGCCGAATTTAAGCTTATAGGTCTCACCGCCCAAGGCAAGTCCCAGCATCTGATGACCAAGACATATGCCGAATATCGGAACTCTCCCGATTAGCCCTTGCGTTGCCTTAACCACATAAGGCACTGCAGCCGGATCCCCTGGACCATTAGAAAGTAGCACCCCCCTTGGCTTGATCTTTAGGATCTCGGATGCCGGGGTATCAGCCGGAACTACTATTACCTCGCATCCGTTTTTAAGCAGTTCGTTTAAGATAGCGTATTTTACCCCGCAATCCAAAACTACCACCCTTAATCCGGGTTTCTTAAGCCCAGACCAGCGGTATTGTTTTTTACTGGTGACCTCTTTGACTAAATCCACTCCCATAAGCCCGGACGAAGTGCGTGCTTTTTCTACCAGCCTCTTCTCGTCATCCTCAAGCGTGGATAATATTGCGCGCATCTCTCCCTTCTGCCGTATCTGCAGGGTAAGCTTACGCGTATCTATCCCTTCGATCCCTACGATATTATGCGCCTTAAAATAGTCTCCCAGCGATTGCTCCGAGCGCCAATTACTGGCTATTTTACTGTACTCCTTGACAATAAAACCTTCCAGGAAGGGCTTGCGTGATTCAACATCCTCCTTATTTACCCCGTAATTACCCATCAAAGGATAAGTCATGGTAACGATTTGGCCTTTATAGGAGGGGTCGGTAATGATCTCCTGATAGCCGGACATGGCGGTATTAAAGACCACCTCGCCAAAACGCTCTGCGCTTACGCCAAAGGAGGTGCCTTTAAAAATGCT
>Ga0172375_10006262_pt1 | contig 16790 bp, 17 predicted proteins | sample LakKiv1m_FD_114537 | JGI IMG/M metagenome (GOLD analysis project Ga0172375, IMG submission 114537) | Freshwater microbial communities from Kabuno Bay, South-Kivu, Congo - kab_092012_11.1m | ecosystem: Environmental > Aquatic > Freshwater > Lake | place: Democratic Republic of the Congo...
ATATAGTATTTTTCTATGCTTTCTTCAATCAAACGCTCGTATCTTCGGGCAGAGTTATGAACCACGAATCCGTTTGCGACAAAGTTTGAATGAACTGGAACAGTGATATCATAGAAATTTTCCCTGTTCTGAACATGTATTTTTTCCTTTATAGTTGTAATCGTTACATCGGAGCAATATATCCTCCAAAGATATTCGAATATCCGCTTTCCCATTTCGTGGTTTCTCTGTTTCTCGAACACAACTAAAATGTTCTTCAGGAATACCTGTCTTCCCATCGGTTTCTTGTTCCGGAAAAAACAGCTGGCAGCGTGAAAATCGCTTGTTTTAAGTCCAAGCGCCTTTGCGAACGCATAGACCTCTCTTCCGTCAATCGGAATTTGGTCAATGTATTGTTGTCCATAGTGCCTTTTGCAAATCTGCTTCAAACGGTCTCTCTTGTCTGTCCTGATAAATCCAATTCTATCTTCAAATGCATTAAGAGAATCCAAATCCGAAATTGAAACATACCACTGCTTTCGTCCCTTAACGGTTTTTTCTGAAAATGAGGAAATGATTCCAAGACGAAGCAACAAAAGCTGGACTTTTTGCATGAGCTTTTTGCTAATCATTGCTATATCCACTCTTTTTCCATGGATATATCCTTCCGCATCATACAATCCTGAAAGGAAGGCTGCAATTATCTCCTCCTTGCACGCAGTTATCGCTGCCGGAACATCCCTTTCGCTTGAAACGGTTTCTTTAGCGATTTCGTTTATGAGATCAACAAACTCCTTGGAATAAATCCTTATCTCGTAATACTGCCGTTTGGCAAAACTTCCCTTCTGTTTTGTTTTATCAACAATGCGTATTGCAGGAATAACGCCCAGCAACCTTTGAATCAAAGAGCAGTAACTGTCAACGACCTCACGTTTACCTTCATATATAATTATCCTATTCCTATCCGCGCTCCCGTCTCCGCAGATGATCCCACATAATCTGGCAAGCTCTTTAGTCCAGCATTCAGGCACTTTTATTTTGTTGTATCGTCCGACCGGATTTATCATGGCTTCTTTTTCTTTACAGTTAATCTTTCTTGCGATTAGAATCCTGTCATTACGATCTAAATCTTTTGCGAACTTTTCTTTTACCCCGTACTCACTAAGGACAAAAAACCTGTGATATGGCGTTGCCCGTATCTCACATAACGGACACTCTGACTTTAATAAAAATGAATTGTTCGCAGAAGTTACAAAAAAATCTGAAGCATTTGCGGGTTTGGTCTTTACTTCATTAAAGTCCAACCCGACCAATTTATTTTCTTTTTTGAAATCTTTTATTTCTGTCAATTCGCCATCTTCGCAGAACAACACTGTATCTCCGGACAAGCACTGCCCACCTTTGCGTATTTTGGCATGAGCAGTTGAATTCAAACGCTTAACTACGCGAATTATCGTGCCACGCACGAGAGCAAGAGTGGCTTCCCTTCCGTCCATAACTACTATTCCATAAGAATCAGTAACGTCAGTCATAGAACGCAATGGATCAAGGAAAAAACGGCTGTCGCATCGATACATGCCGATTTGAAGCGGTTGCGGGGGTTCTAGAGAGAAGAGTTCTATGTCCTCCTTAGAGGGATTATCAGAAACATTTCCGCAGAATACTGCTATGCCATTATGAGGAGTATGTTTGTAAATCTTAAGATGATGAACTATTCTCTCCAATGCGCCGATCACATTTGTTCTTGTTGATTTTGACTTTATGTTGGATGCCTGTGACATCTCTTCTCTAAGTTTTCCTGTCATGTCGTGTATTGCAGATCCCGCAGGAATATAAACAGAAATAAGCTCAGTGCCGCTTCCCTGAAATGCGGAAAGCTTTCTTAGCTGTTTTTTTAACGCATAAACCTGCTCTGTATCTGCCATTTTCTAATCACTTTAATCTATTAATTTTACTGTGCCTTCTGTCAGCGAATATTTCATGCCAACGATTTTTAGCTTTTTGTGTTCTAGAAGCTCCTTCACCACATGGCTGGATTGGACATATGCTTTCACGCATTTTATATTTTCATCTATCGTATATTCTACATTGTCCTTGCCGGCCTTGCATATTGCAGGTTCGAGTTTCTTCATTATTTCTGAGATATGATTATTCTCGCAAAAACCACTGCATGCCGCAGTAACTGCGCCGCATTTCTCGTGACCCAAAATTACAAGCAAAGGAGTATGAAGATGCTCAACCCCATATTCTACGCTTCCCATTGCACAATTGTCAATTACGTTTCCTGCAACACGAATTATAAACAGTTCCCCGATGTCAGCATCAAATATAAATTCAGGTACAATTCTGGAATCACTGCAACTGACAATAGTTACAAAAGGCTTCTGGCCGTTGATTACTAATTCCCTGCTTTTGTTAAAATCTTTTGCCTTAAGCTGGCCGCTTACAAAACGCTTATTTCCTTCTAACAGTCTTTCTACTTCGTTCATATTCTCACCGGAGTTATTTAGTCCTGTATATCCATTAAAAAGGTTGTTAACCAATATAGAAACAAAGCTAATTAAAAACTACGTGGTCTTTTCATGTGCGGAATTATAGGTTATGTAGGAAAAAGAAGAGCCTCGGACATAATTACCGATGGCCTCAAGCGGCTTGAATACCGAGGATACGACTCAGTAGGCATTGCCATAAATAACGGAAAAATAGACATAAGAAAAAATTCCGGAAGTGTGGAAGATGTTTCTGTTGCGCTTCAATTCACTTCAATGGACGGCCATGTCGGCATAGGCCACACGCGCTGGGCAACTCACGGGGCACCCTGCAGAGATAATGCGCATCCGCACCATGATTGTGAGAAAAAAGTCATACTTGCCCATAACGGAGTAATTGAAAATTACAGGGAGCTGAAAAGCGATTTGATTAGGAAGGGGCACAAATTTTATTCTGAAACGGATTCTGAGGTAATTGCCCATTTGATAGAACAACTCAGAAAGGACGGGCTGGCCCCTCTTGTCTCATTCATACGTGCAGTTGAAATGCTAAAAGGTTCATATGCAATAATTGCAATGCTTGAAGGAGAAGATGAACTTTATGTTGCAAGAAAAAACAGTCCTTTGATAATCGGAATAGGAAACGGAGAACATATGTGCGCTTCGGATATCCCTGCAATGCTTGCGCACACCAAAACGTTTTTGCCTCTTGATGAAGGAGACATCGGAATGCTTTCTCCAAACGGCTATAAGATATATGATCTTTTTGGGAATGAAATTTCAAGAAAAACCATGACTGTAGATTGGAGCTCTGAAATTGCAGAAAAGGGAGGATACCCCCACTTCATGCTTAAAGAGATAAATGATCAAATCCATTTCATCCACGAATCATTGGCTACGGACGTAGTAAATGCAAGAAAAATAATAGATAACTTTGAAAAAATCCACATACTTGCCTGCGGAACATCATACCATGCAGGAATGGTGCTGAAAATACTTCTTCAAAAACAGCTGAATAAAAGTGCGGAAGCATATATCGCATCAGAATACTCATTTGTTTCCTCTCCTTCTAAGGATACTCTTGTAATAGCAATAAGTCAGTCAGGAGAAACCGCTGATACGCTTCAGGCATTGAGATATGCGAAAACAAAAAATGCAACGGTCTTATCGCTTACAAATGTCGTACAAAGTTCCATAACCAGGCTTTCTGATGAAATTGTTTACCTGAACGCAGGCCCGGAAGTATCCGTTGCTGCGACAAAGACGTTTGTTTCCCAGCTGGCAGTAATATATAAGCTAATATTTGACGGGGATAAAACCATAGATATTTCAGTAATACCCCGCATACTTGAAAAAACGCTTGAAACAGAAGAAGAGCTCAAAAAAATCGCAGAACAGATAAAAGACTGCAAGGACATGTTTTTCCTTGGCAGAGGGATATCATACCCTATAGCTATGGAAGGAGCGCTTAAATTAAAGGAAATTTCTTATCTTCATGCTGAGGCATATCCTGGAGGAGAACTCAAACATGGTCCATTAAGCTTAATACAAGATGGAGTTCCGGTAATTGCACTGGTTCCCAGCGATGAAACAATGCCAAAGATGATGGGCACGCTCAAAGAGGTAAAATCAAGGGGCGCTTTGCTCATAACGTTTACCGACAACCCTGCAGTAAAGACAGAATCTGATGTTTCTGTAGGAATACCAAGCATAAAAAGCGAGCTCTATCCTTTTTCAATGATAATTCCGATGCAATTGCTTGCGTATTATGTAAGCGTGGTAAGAGGAATAAATCCGGACAGGCCAAGGAACCTGGCTAAGAGTGTAACTGTGGAATAGGTAAAAGAATAAAAACGAGAAACGAAGCCTACTTCTTCCTACGCCTTGTGAAATAGAAGTAAACTCCGGCGATAACAATTATTGCAATCCCGACTATTGCCCATGTAAATTCATTGGCTGGAGTTATGCTCATGTTTATCGTCACTGAGTCAAAACCCTCTTTTGAGACGATAAGCTGAGTGCTTCCACTGCCTGAAGGAGTAAGCATAATAGAACCGCTCCCTGATTTTTCATTTCCCTGGAATTTAACGTTGAAATTCAGGACCGGCTCGTTTTGCTGGTCATATACGGAAACGTTGAATGGCACGCCTTCTTTTGGGTTTGAAGGAAATACTACATTCATTTTTTCCTTCGGAGCATTCTGGCTTCTTTGCAGAGTAAGCAAAGTAAACGGCGCCTTGTCCTGACCCGTTGCATCTGAAATCCTGCATTCTACCGTTATTAAGCCGAATTCATATACTTTTGGATCGAGAAAATATGACCAGTTTGATTCATCAAGTTGCGCGTCTTCCCATGTGCCTTCGTTAATTCGTATTGCTACTGATGGAGTCCCGTAATCAGTGAACGCTTTGCCTTTTACGAATATTTCCTTGTACCCGACAATAGAATCCTGTTCCGGAGATTCGATTGTGCATGCACGATCTGCGGATACTGCGTACAATTTTCCATCCCCTGAACCGAATATAATTGTTTTGCCAATGACTACTGGGGAATATACCCAACCTTTAACAGGCTGTTTCCATAGCAATGCGCCCCCAACATCATCAATCGCATAAAGATTTGCATCATTACTCCCTGCAAACAATACTTTTTTTCCTGCAAATTGGCCGATTGCAGGGGTGCTTTGGACTGCTTCTTTTGTCTTCAATTTCCAGTTAAGTTTTCCAGAATCGCGATTAGCTGAGTAAACATATCCATCATTGCTTCCGAAATATACTGTTGCCCCATTAACATACGGGGTAGATAAAATCCATCCGTCAGTTTCCGCCTTCCATCTGAAAAAGCCGTCAACTGCATCAAAAGCATATAACGAATTATCCAATGAACCTATGAAAATCATGCCTTGATCTATGACTGGATTTGATTTCCAGAATCTGGCGATTTGTTTTGACCAGGATACTGCGCCGTTTGGCTTTACTGCAACTAAAAAATCTTCAACTCCGAAAATAATACTATTGTCTCCAATTGCAGGAGCAGTATAAGTAAGATTGCTGATATTGTATAATATTGCCACGTTCCCCGATTTATCTATTGACAGCAAACCTTTGTTTGTTGTTGCGTAGAGCTTATCTCCTGCGGCAATTCCATATATGTAATCCGCGGCAGTTATTGTCCATTTTACAGAACCGTCCTGCCTGAATAATGAAATATTTCCATTTGAACTTGCGACTGCAACTGAATTATCGAATAGAACAGGCTGCTTTGGATATCCTCCAACGTCTTTTGTCCATAAGATATTTCCAGAGCTCGGAGAAACTGCGAAAACTGAGCCTTGTTGTGAAGTAACAATTAAGTTGCCTCCAAGAGATATTGGCTTTGTGTCAATAGGATATGCTGTTTTTGCAGATACTCCTAACGAATCAGACCAAGAAATAGAAGAAAAAGATAAAGATAAAAGAAAAATAAAAACTGAAAGTGCAAGCAGTTTTTTCATTATTTAGCCCGCAAGAAGGGAATCATGCTTCCCGGAGTTTATCTCCTTGATGACTTCCTTTGCGTCTTTGTTGTCTACTGAAATTCCCATGCTTACGCAGGTTCCGATCACTTCTTTTACTACGTCCTTAAGCGTTTTTCCAAGTGAAGTCGTTTTCTTCTGCTTTCCGATTTTTATTGCGGAGGCAAATGAAAGGTTTCCGACTTTGTCTTTTGTTCCACTTCCTTTTGGAACATTTGCTTCCTTTTTGATAAGTTCAGCTGTAGGTGGACTTCCGACTTCAATCTTGAACGTTTTTGCCTTTGCGTCAACGATGACCTTTACCGGCACTTTTGTTCCTGCGAAAAGCTTTGTTTCTTCGTTGATTTTTGCAACCACTTGAGCAGCATTAATCCCTATTGGTCCCAGTGCCGGACCCAACGGTGGACCGGACGTAGCTTTTCCTCCTTCTACGATTATGTCAATAGTTTTTTCCATAGTATTACCTTTGGATGATTGTTTCGTGTATATTAGTTTGAGGGAGCAGTTTTTAAAAGGATTTTGTTGAGAGGAAAGGTTCAAATAAAATGAACTGCTGTTCAGAAAATATGAACAAATGTTTATAAAATGTGAACACCTACCTCTTCCCGAACCCTAGATTGTAGATACTGACGTCGAACTTCTTGTCGCGTTCAAGCTTGGAAACCAGCTCGTCAAGCACCATCTTTTTTATGCGCATGAACGGCTCACGCCCAACTTCCACGTTTCCGATCGCGTACCTTTTGCTCTTTATGTTAAAGCAAAACATGCAGTTGCTTAATGCCTCGCAGTTATGGCAGAACATTGAATCCGCACAGTCCCTGCAGTTATCCATTTCAAAGCATCTTGTGAGTTTTACTGAGTGATAACAGTTTATCGAATACATGACATCCTTGATCGTATCAAAACCAAAACAATTTTCACAGCGTGTAGGCCACATTCCGCATCCGCATAATTTCGAGCGTACAGTTGCAGAAGCGCGATAGCAATCAGTTGATTCTATAGACATAGTACAATCTAATAGATTAGAATTTTTCCCTTCATTAAATTCAACATTGAAGAAAGCAAGTTTTGAGATAACAGATGGTGCGCCTTCAAAACTAAGCTGTTCTGCTTCTTCCTCTGTAATCTTAAGCTCTTTACCAAGCGCAAGGGCTTCAGAAATATCAACAATCCTATCTTTTGGAATCTCCTCTCCTGCAATAACGTAGCTGTTCATGCGTATTTCCTTTCCGCTTACTGCAGATTTCACCTCTGCAATTTTATGCGCATGCAAATAAAGCCAATCAGCATATTTGTCTATTCCTTTCAGGCTTTTTCCAAACAGTAAGTTCGTAACGCTGGAAAATGATTCTTCCATTATCCTAGAGTTATATCTTTCGTTATCTTCCTCAACGCCTACTTTTGGCGGTTTTAAGAATTTCCCTCTCCTTACTATTTGAAGCAGCGAGGGCAATCTTTTATCTTTTTTCAATTGTTCACGCATTTGAGAAACAAGCCTTGATTTTATTTCTGCGAATTTCTGTGGGCTTAACTCCAGATTTCCTATGCAATTCTTTTTGTTCCGTAGATTAAAGCAGAAAATACAATTCGAACATCCATCTAAATTATAACTATAATAGCAGTCTGAACAATTCTGGCTCATCCAAAGCTCAAAGCAACGCCTGTCCCGATAGGTCTGTGTGCAACGAATGCAATATTCTGTTTCTCCAGGTCCGTAAACTCCAAACAAATTATTGGATTCACGACCAACAGTACAATATGCCATAAACTTAGATTTGTCAAACTGGGCAGTTTCATAAACATATGAACAATCAGAAACATTAGTGCTCCGCTCGGCACTCAGTGAATGACCAAGAAGCACATTTCCTGAATATAGAAAACGATCTGATAACGCAGTAATGATAGAATCGATATCTTTTACTTCATCAATATTAAGTGCATCAAACTTCTTGTCAAATTCAATCTCATCAAAGCTTATGAACTTAGAGCCTTCAGCATATTCCCGTACGGCAATAGAAACATCTTTTCCGCTCACTGCAGATTTCTTGGCCATGTTCGGAGCGATCAAACCTTTAAGCCATTCTTCATAATCTTCAATCAGTCCTATTTCCTCTCCAAATAAAAGTTTGCAGGTTTTATTCCAAGAAGATTGAATTTCTGGTTGCATAACTAACCCCAACCTTCAAGTTTTATCTTGTCCTGCGAAACTCCCAACTTAAAAAGCAGCTCCTTTATCCCCTGAGCCATCTTCAACGGACCGCAGATATACCAATTATATTCCGAAGGCGCAGGAATATGATTATTTATCATTTCTTCGTTTACGCGGCCGGATTCGAATTTCCAATCATCCGGAGTTTCCTGAGTAAGCGTGAAAATTGCACGTATACTTCTATTTTTAGCAGTCAGTTTATTTATCTCATCAAAACACGCGAGTTCTCCCTGAGTTTTTGCACTATAGAACAGGACAAAGTCTCCGCTCCTGCCAAGCATATCTATCTCCTTCAGCATTCCAAGCATTGGTGCAAGGCCTATACCACCACATACAAATGCGGATTTTTCCGCATGATTATAATAAAAATGCCCCAATGGGCCTTCAATCCAGACGAAATCGCCTTCTTTCAGTGTGCTGAGATAGGTTGTAAAAGAACCGTTAACTAATTTGATAAGAAATTCCAGCCCTTTGCTGTTTGAAGACGAAGCAATAGAATAAGGACGAAACATTTTTCGTTCCCCATCATAAATTTTTACGAACTGACCTGCCTTGAATGAAAGATTATTTCCATCAACCGGTTCAAAATAGAATGAGCGTATTCCTTTTGACACATCCTCGAATCGTTTTAGCACATATTTCTTGAATTCCATTGAATCAACCGTAAAAATAGACTAATACTTTTCGTGGTGAGGATTTAAAAATTAAACTTCCGATAGCATAAACATGAAACGCATATTGCCTGAAATGGGACGTGTGTTTGCCCACTCTTGGAAATTTTACAGAGAAAGAATGAAATTGCTTATGGTATTTGCAATACCATTCATTTTTGCGGCGCTTATACCTATATTTGTGCCAAGCCCTACATATCTTGCATTAGGAGGAGTATTCATAAGGGGTGGAAGCATCCCAACTATGACAACGATTGACTGGGTGATTACGGGCATTGCTTATTTGGCAGCAATATTCATTATTGCTGACACAGTAGTAAATATAACTTTGATAATAAAATCAAAAAGAACGCTCACAAACGTTTCCAGCGAAGTCGTACATGCATTAGGAAAATATGCTACAAAAGTATTCCTGGTTTCCATCATTGCTTCGCTTGTGCTTTATGCGGTTTTCCTATTATTATATGATGTCCCGTTTCAAAGCATACTTTATCCGTTGATTTCATTGGTATTGACTGCGCTATTCTTCGTCTTCGCTCCGCAGGCGATAGTAATAGATGACTTGGATCCGCTTGAAGCCCTTCGCGCTTCATACAATGTGACAACAAGAAAGCCATTTTACCTTGCAATGTGGCTGGTTGTTTCTTTTGTGCTGACATTCATCTCGGCATTGATTGGATATATTCTTCCTTCATTCATGACTCAATTTGCAATATTGATAATTAACTCAATCGTAGTTCTTCCATTCCTGCTCGTGCTGGCGGCCAATATTTACATGGAAAAATATCCGCTTGCTAGATAGAGCGTGTTCGAATGGATAAAACTAACACCGAGTCTAGAAAAAAGGAGCACGTAGACTTTGTTTTGAAGAAAGGCGCGCAATATACAAAAACCAATGGACTAGAACGGTTTGAATTTCTTCATAACGCGCTTCCAGAAATAGATTATTCAAAAATAGAACTTTCTTGTTCTTTTTTAGGAAAAAAACTAAAATTTCCTCTCATGATAACCGCAATGACTGGAGGATATACGGATGCAATAGAGATAAACAGAACGCTGGCTGAATGTGCGGAAAAGCATGGATGGGCATTTGAACTGGGTTCACAACGGGCAATGATTGAAGATGCAAAATTACGTGATACCTATTATGTGAGAGATGTTGCTCCAACTACACTAATTATAGCAAATATTGGCGCATACCAGCTCAAGCAGTATGAGATGGACAAGATTGAAAAAATGATTTCAGACATTGACGCGAATGCGCTTGCAATTCATCTCAATCCATTGCAGGAAATAATCCAGCCCGAAGGGGATCGTGATTTTTCACTAGTTCTTGCGGCCATAGGGAAGGCATGCAACGAACTGGATGTTCCAATCATCGTAAAGGAAACTGGCGCAGGAATAAGCACTGAAGTTGCACTAAAACTAAAGGATGCAGGTGTTTCTGCGATAGATGTTGCTGGAGCAGGAGGAACGTCCTGGAGCAAAGTCGAATATTTGCGAAAAGGCTCTGACGCTTCTGCTTCTGGATTTGAAGAATGGGGAATAGCTACTGCGGATTCTATAATAATGTGCAAAGGCATTCTACCATTAGTTGCAAGCGGAGGAATACGCAATGGAATTGAAGCTGCAAAGTCGATAGCATTAGGTGCTTCTATTTCTGGAGCAGCTTATCCATTCCTTCACGAGTTGGAAGCCAACGGAAAAAGAGGATTGAACGCAATGCTAACTTCGTGGGAAGAGCAGATGCAGACATGCGCGTTCCTGACTGGTTCTAAGGATTATAACAGGCTCAAAACAGCAAAATTGATGATTAAATAACGACGTACTGCTTATCGAAAGGTATATAAACACAACAATGCATAATATATAACATGCAAAAACAGTTAGTGGTAAGTAAAACAATGAGATTTCCTACTGATGAGAATTATTACTACTACAAATTATTTAGAGATAGATTTGCTAGAACAGATGAGAAAAAACCGAAATTTAGCCCTGAATTATTAGATCATTCTATAAGGGTTGCAAAGAAAACTCATGAAATGACAAGATGTTTGCCTCTTGCAGTAGAAGGAGTATTTCATGCTTTTGATCTGAAAGAAGTTCTTGAAAAATGCCCGGAATTGACTGGATTGATAAATCCCCATCAGTTCAGGGCATATAAACTGCTTAAGCAATGGGAAATGAACGCGGATTATAAAAATCCAAAATCAATCGCAGAATTCCTGAATTTTTTGTATAGATTCCCTCTTGCAGTAGTGCTAAGGGTTCTTGATATGGAAGATATAGCAAACAACGAACCTAGCGAAAGAATAAAAATCTACAAATGCCTGGGGGAAACAGACACAAGTGAGATTCTCAGTAAAACCACTGAGGCAATAGATGCATTATACATCCCAATAGCAAGAAGGCTTGGCTGGGAAGATGTACGATGGAAATTAAGGGATGTTTCTTTATCAGTGCATTATCCACAATTAAGAGAAAAAATATTTGGATGGTACACTAAACAAGAAAGAAAATTAGAAGAACTAAGTTCATTTTTAAGTGAAACAATTCCTACTTCGTCTTCGGTAGTTGAAAAAACAGTAAGAAAGAAAACAAGGGAAAGTCTATTCAGAAAACTGGTTAAAAAATCAGGAAAAACAGACGAAGGGTGCCTTCTTAGACAATACCAAAATGCCGAGGATATCATAAAAGAAAGCCCTGATTTGGTTGCCGCACAATGCATATTACGCAGAGGAGGCAGAGAAACGCTCTTTTACGTGAAAAACCTTCTTATTCCAAGACTTAAACGGGAAAGATTTGAGATAGAAAAGGCCCCGGATGGAGAAGAATTCGAAGTAAAAAAATTCGGAGAGGCGATCGAACTCATACACGTCATAGCAAAACCCCCTAAAAAATTCGGGCCATTCCCGATAGAAATACAGATTATGACGCAGGAGGTAAACAATGAGATGAAAGATGGTGAATTTGCCCATGAAAGATACAAAGGCGGCAAGCTGGATGGGCCCACAATGAAAAAAATAGAGAAGATCGGCCAGGCCATCAGGCAATGGGAACCAGAAGACGAGATAATTAGGAGATTAGTCTATACAAACACTATTGACATTACTGGCCAGGAAACTGGATGGAAAATAAATGGTTTGCCCGAAAATATAACTATCCTGGATTTGCTGGCTGCGGTTGGAAATGTGAATAAAACCGAAATGCAAATTGGAATAGTAGGAGATCGTGAAATGAATTTATTCGTAAATCCTGCAAAATTAGGGTTGATGCTTAACACATATAATGCTTCATTTGAAATAAACGGTTCAGGAACAACTGTGCATGAACCCAAAGATGCGAAAGAATTGAGATTTTTAAGGGGAATAATGGACGAATTGTGGGCGGCAACTCTTGCTGGATTAGTTCATAAAATGATGATTACGAAATAAAATTAAATTAGAAAATTATTGAAATAAAATCTGGCTCTTCTTGGTCTTCGACCAAGTCGCCCTAATTTTTTATGAAAAAAATCGGGCTCGAGGGGAATTTCAGTGTGAACGACAAGTCGTTCACATCTGCAAAAGATTGCTCCTTTGCATCTAATGTTTGCCACGGAACAAGTCCGGAAGCTACTCGGATTTCTCCAAGATTTGCGCAAATACCTGAGGAAACTGGAGAGAAAATAGAGATAATCAAACCAGAAACCGTAAACGGTAGGCGCTCCAACACTTTTGAACCCCTGACCTGCGGATAGCTACGAGTCACGAGTTTTCTGTCTAGAGTCTTGGACGAAAATCCAGGACGCAAGACTCGAGACTCGAGACTCATAAAAGTCCGACGCTCTAGCCAAGTTGCTCACGCTTCTTCAAGACGAAGAAGTTTCTGAGCTACGAGCCCATTATATATTCTAACCATTTGCTAGATTCAAATTTCTTACTAAAACTATTTAAAAAGCTACCACACCAGAATAATAGTTAAGCCAGGCTGGCAGATCGGCTATGCGTCCGCCTGCAAGTATCTAAAACCTAGATAAAAGAAAGCGGAATAGAGTGGTTCAACTCCTCTGCCTGGCTTCAGTTTATTTAGTATGAGATAATTTGGATAATGTATACTATTTATATACATATGTATACCTTAGATATACATGCTTAAATTGCTATTTCAGTCAAAATCCAGGGAACGGATACTTTCACTGATTGTTTTAGAACAAAAAACGGGTTCAATCCGTACAATCGCAAAGCTTGCAAAATGCAGTCCTATGCAAGCCAGAAAAGAATTGCTGAACTTGGAACAAGCAGGAATTGTAATTTCTGAAAGCATTGGAAGGTCAAAAATATATTCTCTCAATGAAAAATGCCCGTTCATAGAAGAACTGACTGCGCTTCTCTATAAAACAGCTGGTTTTGATTTGCAGATTAAGAAAGCTATTGAGCAAGTTAAAGAAATTGAAATTGCATTTATTTATGGCTCTTATACCGGAAGCAACTTTCATGGAAAAAGCGATATTGATTTATTCATAATCGGGGAACCAGATATGGAAAAGTTAAATTCAATCATATTTGCACTTCAAAACCGCCTTGGAAGAGAAATAAACCTCTCAATCTATTCAAGGAAAGAATTCAAAAAACGCAAAAAACATGGATTTATTAAAAACGTCCTTGATAATAGGAAAATACTGCTAATCGGTGAAGAGAATGGACTTGGCTGAACTCAAAAGAAAAGGATTCATAAAGCCTATTTCGATAGATAAAACACAGATAGCAGAACTTATCAAAATAAGCGAACGGGATATCTGTCTTGCAGAAGAATTTCTTCCAAAGAGTTTTGATGGCGCATTAAATCTAGCATATAATTCTATGTTACAAGCAGCACGTGCTTTGATGTTCAGTTATGGATACAGGCCTGACAGTGAATTTCACCATAAGGCAACCATTGAATTCGTATCTGCAGTTCTTGACAAAAAATACAATGCATATGTTGAAACCTTAGACAGAGTAAGATCAAAAAGGATAGTTGCGACATATGAACGCGCAGGAACGATTTCTGAATTTGAAGCAAAATATGCAATTAAAAGCGCAAAGGAATTTGTACAGCTGATTAAGCAAAAGATAAAGTGATAACATGAATTCTCTTCAAAAACTTCTTGAAATGCCTGATTCTGAACGTGCAAAAATAAAAGTAGTCATGACTGGGGGAGTATTTGACATCCTTCATATGGGACATCTGTTCACGCTTACTGAGGCAAAAAAATATGGGAATTTTTTAGTCGTAGTTGTTGCAAGGGACGAGCACATTTCCAAGAAAGGAAGAAACCCCATTCATTCGCAGGAATACCGCGCAAAAATGGTTGAAGCGTTGAAGCCAGTTGACGCTGTAGTTCTTGGAGAGGAAGATCCTGGAAGATTAGTAGAACTGATTAAGCCAGAAGTAATCGTCTATGGCTATGATCAGGGAGAATTCCTAAAGCCAGAAGGAGTAAAAATAGTAAAACTGGCAGAGCACATAGAACCTGAAAAATTTAAAACGAATAAAATAATAAAAGAATTGGGGATTTAGCATCCCCCTGTAAGAGACATCATTGCCACAAGTCCATAAGGCGCATCCCTTTCCATACGCACCTGCAACTGTTTTTTTACTCTATCTGCAAGGTCTTTTCTGCCCCCTGCTTCAAGCTTTCCTATCGCCTTCTTTGCAAGATGCTCTGCTTTTTCCCAGTCTCTTTTCTTTAGGTAAAGAATTGCTTCACGGTAAATAGACTGAAGATTTGGTGTGCTGTGTTTTTCTTCTTCAAGCGGGCTTACTCGCACCCATCTCAACGCAGTAATTACGCGTTCTTCATGCATTAATTCCTGACGTATTGTAACTCTTTGCCTGGTCCAAACAGCGTGCGTCATAGTCTCACCTCTCTCCAGACAGTCATGGATGACACTCCGACAAAATCTGCTATTTTCCTTAGACCTAAATTACGGTTCCAATATAATTCCAAAATTAGATTTCTCTTCTCTTCATTAACTACGCTTGGTCTGCCTAACCGATTAGTTCCCCTGCCTCTTGAAAGAGACACCACCCTTTGTTGTTTTTCATCTTTTTACACCTCTATTCCTTTTTGATTAATAGATTAGCATGCCATTTGTTTTTAAATGACTGTATCAAAAAGATTTCATCGCCTTTCTGATTTTTTGGCAATTTTCCAAAGCATGTTGAATTGTTTTCTATTCGCATCGGAAATTTCCCGGCTGGAGATCATCGTTGCATACAAGGGGGACTCCCAAATCAAGAAAACTACTTTGTTTCCATAAATAAACGTAGGGTTTGGATTGAAAAATTCCTTTGGCAAAAGACGGTATTCGGATTGTTCACCTTCTAAGAAATCCGTTGTTCCTTCCATTGCCAACAAGTTTTCCTTAAATCCGAATTTTTTCATATCTAAGACATACTTATCTATTGCTGATTTGTCGTATTCGCGAAACTTGCTTTCTTTCACTCCATTAATCAAAACTGCGCCCGGTGTTTCTTTTAATGTGGCGATCACATCCCTTAATATAGTTCTCACCACGTTTTTTCCTTTGTAGACTTCAACAATTGTTTCTTCTTTTGGAGAGGTTGCGATCCGTTTGAGTTCTGGAAGCATCTCATTTAACCGCGTTTTCATGTTTTCTGCATAGACGACTAACTGCTCGGGGGGCAATGCCTGGAAATGCTTTTTGCCGTCCTTGAGAACAAAGCTGACGAACCCCTTTTCCAACAACCTATCCAATGCGTCATAGCAAGCCTGCCGATGCATACCCGTACGCTCGGCGATAGTATTCACAGTAACAGAACCACTCATAAGTAACTTAAGGTACACTTCTACCTCGTTATTTGTAAGGCCCAATTCACCCAGTAACGCCCGATCTATTCCTGCCACATTATCACAACTAACTTATGTCTATAGATATATTTAATACTTTCGTAAAAACTTTTACGACACTCGATTATATACTAAAAACACGTAATGACATTATGGGAAACTTGAGGCGATGTAAATGACAACAATTTATGATATGATTTCGGCAATAACCTGTGGAGATACTAACGAAAAAATAAGGGTGATTAAGCAGTTTGGAAAACCGCGGCAAGTCCATTGGATAATTGGATGTGACTTAGTAGGACATATTATTCCTGTGATAAAAGCTGCATTGCAAAATAAGAGTATAGAAGTAAGAGAAGCAGCATTGACAACTATATTGAAATATGTTTCAGAACTAGAAAAAAAAGATCTGCCATTGTTCGAAACCGCAGTTAAAACAAATTCAAATGGCGGATACGACCAAGAGAAATCCAGCATCATATTGACGGCTATTAAAAAAAGAACAACTGAACTATTCAAAGAAGCAGAAGAATGCATCGCAAAAATATGCAACGAAATGGATTCTGCAATAGCATCAAAGCCAGTTGATTCATTGTTAGGAATACTTCATGCACGCATTGTTTCTTTTGCTTATGTTGGCGCAGATGATCCGAGGATTATTGAAAGAATAAAAAACGCAATTGAAAGAATAGGTGAATTGTCTGAACAAGGAGTAGATATCTCCAGTTGCTTTGTGCATTTAGTAGCCCTAGCACACGATAACAAGCGAGAAATTTCAACTAGCGCGATAAGAACATTGCAAGCATACGCTGACCGCGCATCTGGACAAGATAAAAATCTGCAAACGCTCGATAGGATAATATACGAGGCAAAAGAAGATGATGCAGATTTTACTAAGGACATGAAAAAGGTCGTACGTGTTATTACAAAAAAACTTGGCAACTCAATAAAGATGAATGGAACCTTGTCTACTGGAACGGTCAGACCACCAAAACAGGTATTAAATCCACCACCAAAGCCAAATTCCATCATGAGACGAACCTAAGCAAGGCATACCTCTTTATTATTTCTTTTATCTTATTTCTTTTTGGTG
>Ga0172375_10006263_pt1 | contig 16786 bp, 12 predicted proteins | sample LakKiv1m_FD_114537 | JGI IMG/M metagenome (GOLD analysis project Ga0172375, IMG submission 114537) | Freshwater microbial communities from Kabuno Bay, South-Kivu, Congo - kab_092012_11.1m | ecosystem: Environmental > Aquatic > Freshwater > Lake | place: Democratic Republic of the Congo...
CAACATTTAAAACTTCTTTCAGGGTAAAGTTCCCTTCATACAGCGCCTTACCGATGATTACGCCGCTAAGGCCGTTTTTCTGCAGGGCTTTCAGTTTTTTCAGGTCCTGCAGGGACGAAATACCGCCGGAAGCAATAATTTTCATTCCGGTTTTATTCAACAGCATTTTAATATTTTTTAAATTCGGTCCTTTTAAAGTCCCGTCTTTGAGGATATCGGTATAGATAAACTCCCTTATCCCGATTTTTTTCAGCTTTTGCACAAAAGTTAAAATATCCGTTTCCTTAGCGTTTCCCTGCCATCCTTTAATAAAAACTCTTTCGTCTTTAGCGTCAATGCTGACGATTATCTTCCCGTTAAAAAGTTGAAATGCCTTTTTTAAAAAAACAGGGTCCTCCACTGCCTTTGTCCCCAATACCACCCTTTTGACGCCGCAAGCCAGAATGTTTTTTATGGTATCGATGTCTCTAACGCCGCCCCCAAACTCAATCGCCGCAGAAACATTCCCTGCCATCTGCTTCACCAGCGCAAGGTTTTTGGGCCTCCCGGTTTGCGCGCCGTCTAAATCAACCACATGTATAAGCCTGGCCCCCTGTCCTGCCCAGTATTTGGCAGTCTTTAGCGGATCGCAGGAATAGGTCTTTTTGTCCGTAAATTTCCCTTGAGTAAGCCGGACTACACAGCCGTCCTTTATGTCTATCGCCGGAATAATTAACATAATTCTACGAAATTTTTAATCATTTTTAAACCGATAGCCTGACTCTTTTCCGGATGGAACTGCGCGCCAAAAACATTCTCCTTCCAGACTACAGCCGTGAAATTAATCCCATAATCACAGGATGCCGCAATTATTCTTTTCTCACGCGGCGCCGGATAATAGGAATGACAAAAGTATACATACGCCCCCTCGGGTATATCTTTTAGAAGTAAACACCCTGCGCCCTGCACCATAGGCCCATCTATTTTCAACTGATTCCACCCCATATGCGGGACTTTCAGGCCGCTTTTTTCCTTGAAACGTTTTACCTCCCCCTTGAATACCCCTAAGCCCTTTGAATGCCCGGCCTCCTGGCTTTTTTCAAATAATAACTGCATCCCAAGACAAATTCCTAAGAAGGGTTTTTTATCGCGGATATGCGCGTTTATGGCGCTGATCAGGGAGCGTTTTTTTAACTCGCGCATTGCGTCGTCAAATGCGCCGACACCGGGCAGCACCGCCTTTCTGCAGGATTTGATATCCTTAGCGTTGTTGGTAACTGCCGTCTTTGCGCCGCAGGCCTCCAACGCCTTCTGGATGCTGTGGATGTTGCCCATTCCGTAGTCGATGATTGCGATCATTTTATTTAAACAACCTCTAACGTCTAACCTCTAACATCCAACATTTTGTTAGACGTTAAACGCTATTTGCAAATCAATCAATCACTCCTTTTGTCGAAGGGACCCCCTTACGCCGCGGGTCGATTTGCGTGGCTTGATCAAGCGCCTTACCTAATGCCTTGAATATCGGCTCTAAGTTAGTGTGTAAATCAGGATTTTGGCTGTCGATCTTAATGTTCAGATTCATTCCTAATTTTTTCGCAAAGGCCTCAAAGAAATGGTTCGCGTAAGCCAAAGAATACCCCTCTTCGTCATTTATCAACGCTTCTCCCGCTCCCGTCAACTTTATTTTCTTAAAAAATCCCCTGCCGCTGATATCCACGTTGACATCAGCTACCACGTCCTCCATCGGCCAGGAGAAATACCCCGACCGCTGAATTCCTTTTTTATCGCCGAGCGCTTTGTCAAACGCCTCGCCCAAGACTATACCTATGTCCTCATTGGTATGATGAATATCCACCTTCAGGTCGCCTTTGGCGGCGATTTCAAGGTCAAACAACCCATGAAAGGCAAACAACTCCAGCATATGGTCAAGAAAACCGATTCCGGTATCGATTTTCGTTTTCCCAGAACCTTCAATGACTAATTTTACTGCAATATCCGTCTCTTTAGTCTTTCTCTTCACCGTCGCTTTTCTCATTCTCAATCTCCTATTATTCAAATCTTACCTTTACCGAATCAAGGTGTTTCTGCAAGCCTTCAATGCCGGCGATTTTCTCCAGCGGCTCGCGCATCTTCTCCAGCGCTTTCTTGGAGTAACCGATAATATGGCTGCTCTTTACGAAATCGCAAACCGACAGCCCGGAAAAAAACCTCGCCGTCCCGCAGGTAGGCAGCACATGGCTTGGTCCCGCGACGTAATCTCCGACGGCAGTCGGGCTGTATGGCCCTAAGAATATCGCGGCGGCGTTTTTAATTTCCTTTAAAAGCCGCTGCGGGTTCTTAAGCAAAATCTCAAGGTGTTCCGGCGCGATTTTATTTGTGACTTCAGCCGCCTGCTGCAGATTTTTAGTAAGGATAATGTAGCCGGCGGCATTTTCCATCTGCGCCTTGACTATCTTAGCCAGACTCTTGGAATTAGTGATTAATATCGCAAGGCCTCCGGTATGTTCTGCCTGCGCCTTTAAATCTGCGATAATAAATTTTGGGTCGCTGGAACGGTTGGCGATAATCACCAGTTCCGTCGGCCCGGCAATCATATCAATATCGCAGTAACCAAAAACCTGCCTTTTGGCTTCGCTGACGTAAATGTTTCCCGGCCCTGCGATTTTATCCACCTGCGGGATGGTCTTGGTGCCGAATGCCATGGCCCCGATTGCCTGCGCGCCGCCCACACGATAAATCTCATTGACCTTTAAAAGGTCAGCGACTACCAGAATGTGCGGCTCTATTTTGCCCTGCTTATCCGGAGGGCTGGCAAGGATTATTCTTTTAACGCCGGCTAATTTTGCCGGCAGCACGCTCATATAAACCGTAGACGCTAATGGCGCTGTCCCCGCCGGGATATAAATGCCCACCTTTTCCAATGGCTGGTAATTTTCTCCCAGAACCAAGCCATCGGCGTCTTTAATCCTCCATGATTTACGCATGCTTTTGCGGTAAAACCTGTTTATATTTTCGATGATGACTTTTAAATTTGCCACAAAGTTCGGAGTGATATTCTGGTATGCTCCGCTAATCTCTATCTGCGAAACCCGTAACTGCTTAGGCGATAGTTTTACCTTGTCGAACTTTCGGGTATATTTTAATACTGCATCATCGCCGAAGTTACGCACGTCTTCAAGGATTTTGGCGACCTTCTCTTTTGCCCGTTTTGTGCCGGTAACCCGGCGGCGATAAATTTTTTCTAATTCTTTGCTGGTAAAGCGCACTATTTTCATATTGACCTCTCAAGCGTATTTTTTACTGCCTCCAACGCATCCCGCAGGTTCTCGGGCCTGCCTCCGCCTGCCTGCGCGAAATCCTTCCTCCCCCCGCCGCTGCCGCCGATTAACACAGCCGCCTCCTTTATTAAAACCGAGGCGTCAATGCCCCTCTGAACCAAATCCGGTGTTGCCGCGGCCACCAAAAAGGCCCTTCCTTCTTGCGCGGAGCCGATAGCTATGACCGCACTGCCAGTTTTCTCTTTTATTAAATCCACATTTTTTCGCAGCATCCCCATATCCAAATTGTTCATCACCGCGCTTATAAACTTTATCCCTTTTATCTCCGCGGCACCTTGGATTAGGCCGTCAACGCCTGATTTCAACGAATTAATCACCTGCGATTTTAAGCGGCTCTCCAGCTCTTTTATCAAGGCTGTTTTTTTCTCAATCTCACGGGTTATATTTTCAACGGGCACGTTCAGGATTTTTGAAACATCAAGAAGTATTTTTTTATCCTCTCTGGCCAGCGCATAAGCGTAATCTCCGGTTACCGCCTCAATCCTTCTGATGCCGCTGGCAACCGAACCCTCATGTGTAATCCTAAAACAGCCGATCTCTGAAGTATTTTTCAGATGCGTGCCGCCGCATAATTCCTTCGAAAAATTCCCGGCTGAAACCACGCGCACTTTATCGGCGTATTTCTCGGCGAAAAACGCCAAGGCGCCTGTTTTTTTTGCCTGCGATAAATCCATCTCCTGTATGCCAAGAGGGTGTTTCTCGGATATATAAACGTTGACAATCTCTTCAACGCGGCTGACTTCATCTTCTGTCAAGGCCCTAAAATGCGTAAAATCAAAACGCAGCTTGTCCTGCGCCACCAGCGACCCCTGCTGCTGGACATGCGCGCCCAAAACCTTGCGCAGGGCCGCCTGTAAAAGATGTGTCGCGGTATGGTTTTTGGCGGTATCATCGCGGCGCTGTTTATCTATCTCTGCCAGGACATTCGCGCCCTTCTTAAATTCTCCCGCGCTTACTTTTCCGATGTGGAGTATAACCGCGCCTGATTTTTTTGTATCAACGACATCAAATATATTTTTGCCGTCTGTAATCCTGCCGGAATCACCGAGCTGGCCGCCGGACTCCGCGTAAAAGACGCTCTTTTCCAAGATTATCGCCGCTTCCTCGCCCTTTTTTATCCGGTCTTTTTCTTTTTTCGCGCAGAATATCTTTAGAATCTTTGTTTCCGCGGCTAAGCTTTCATAGCCTAAGAATTGTGTCTCTTTGACGCCATAATCAATGTTACCCAAACCGAATACGTCCCCTTTCATTGCGCTTTGCGATTTGGAGCGGCCCTTTTGCCGCAACAATTCTCCATCAAAGACTTCTTTTGAAATATTGATACCATGTTTATCCGCCCATTCAAGGGTGAGTTCGAAAGGGATACCGTAAGTATCGTAAAGCACAAAAGCGGTTTTTCCCGCTTCTTTGGCGTCTTTTTTTTCTAAAATTGCGCTGAATTTTTCTTTAAAAAGGCTCTCGCTGGAATTTAGAACGAAGATAAAATTCTTTTCCTCTGCTAAAATAATCTCGGCAATATTTTCCCTGCGTTTTACTAAATCCGGATACGGTTTTTTCATAATTTCTGCCAGCGCCGGGACTAATTTATATAAAAATGGCTTATTAATGCCTAACTGACGCAGCGCAAGTACGCTTTTACGGATAATCTTACGCGCCACATAACCCCTTGCCTCATTTGACGGCAAAACCCCGTCGTAAATCGCAAAAGCTACCGCGCGGATATGGTCCGCCACCGCATAAATCAATTCCTTTTCGAACGACGAACGACGAACGACGAACGACGCAATTTCCTTAATTATCGGCACGAACAAATCCGTTTCAAAATTCGACCGCACCCCCTGCATCACCGCAGACAATCTCTCCAGCCCCATTCCCGTATCGATATTTTTCTTTGGCAGCGGCTCTAAAACCCCGTTAGCCTTGCGGTTAAACTGCGTAAAAACCAAATTCCACACCTCCACAAACCTTCCGCAGGAGCAGGAGGGATCGCAGACCGGCTCGCCGCAGCCGATATCTTTGCCGAAATCAAAAAATATCTCGGAACACGGGCCGCAGGGGCCGTCCGGCCCCATTTGCTTTGCCTCGGAAGGCCAAAAATTCTCTTTATCACCCAACTTGACGATTTTTTCCACCGGGACTTTTATTATGTCCTTCCAGATGGCGTAACTTTCCTCGTCGTCTTTATATACCGAAACCCAAAGCTTCTCTTTGTCAATCTTTAACTCCTGCGTCAGAAACTCCCAAGCCCACAGAATCGCTTCCTTTTTAAAATAATCGCCGAAAGAAAAATTCCCCAGCATTTCAAAGAAGGTATGATGGCCGATAGTATGCCCCACTTTATCTAAGTCATCGGTGCGCAGGCAGCGCTGGGAGGTGGCTGCGCGGGTAAAACCCGCATCAAACCCCATAAACTCTTTTTTAAACTGGCTCATCCCGGCGGGAGTAAATAAAACCGTAGGGTCATCTTTGGGCACAAGCGAGTCGCTTTCCACGATTTTGTGCTTTCGGACTTTGAAGAATTCCAGGAATTTTTCTCGTAGAATATCCGCTTTCATAGGTTATTTAATACCTCGACTGCCGTCTCCGCGGAAAAGCCGCGGCGTAAAAGGTACGCGTAAATCCTTTGTTTATTTTTTTTTGGGTCCCCGCTCTTTGCCCTGCAGGATCTTTCCCGGGCGATTTTTCGCACTACTTCTTCTTCGCAGTAATCGTTTTTTGCCTCTTCAAGCGCGGCGCAGACAACCTCTTTGTCCACACCCTTCAAGCTAAGCTCCTGCTGTATCCTGCGCAGCCCCAGCGGCCTCTTCAGCCGTGAAGCCACCCATGCGCGCGCAAAAGCCGCATCATCAACAAAACCTTTCTCCTGCAGGAAATCAAGGGTTCCTTTAATTGTATCGGGGTTAAATTTTTTATCTTTGAGGCGCTGATAAAGTTCCCTGCGGCTGCGCTGTCTGAATTTTAAAAGCAGGAAGGCGTAAACCTTTGCATCCTCTCCGGACGCAGGATTTATTTTTCTCATCCTTCGCTTCGCTCGTTTCACTCGCTCTCTCAGGATGACCCTGAGCGAAGTCGAATGGGTCACTGCTCTTTTAAGATAAAATAACCGCGGGCGGTGACGATGAGGCAATCGCCTTTGATGTCTTTGGTGATACTCTGGTAGTCCGCAAGATTATTCACCGCCTGATTATTCATTTTGACGATAACATCTCCGGGTATCAATCCCGACTGTTCAGCGGGGGTATCGGGTTTAATATCAACGACGATGACTCCCTTTCTTTCGTTGGTCCGGAATTTACTAACTATCTCGGGAGTCAACTCTGCAACTTGCATCCCGCGCCAGTAATCAGCGGGCAACCCCTCTGCGGCCTTTGAAATCGCCTCTTCCACATCCTGCGGCCGCTCGCCGATTTCCACGGTCACGTTAAGAGGTTTCTTATCGCGCAGTAAAGTTACCTTTATCTTGCTGCCAACCTCTGTCTTTGAAACGATATTAAGCATCTCCTTAACGTTATTAATTTTTTTCTCGTCAAAATGCGTAATCACATCCCCTTCTTTTATGCCGGCCTTTTGCGCCGGGCTGTTTTCAAGGACGCCGGCAATCAACACGCCTTTTTTTTCGCTCAACCCGAAATATCTTGCCAACTCATCGGTTAAATCCTGCACCGTTACTCCCAGCCAGCCATAAAGGATTTTTTTACCTTCTATCAACTGCGTGATAATCCTCTTGGCGTTATTTATCGGTATGGCAAAACCTACCCCCTGATACCCGCCGCTGGTGGAAAATATCGCCACGTTTATCCCCACGATATCGCCGTTAAGGTTGACCAGCGGCCCGCCGGAATTTCCCGGGTTAATCGCCGCATCCGTCTGAATCAAATCGCTGTAATCTTTATCACGCGAAATTGCCCTGCCTAAACTGCGGTGCAATGCGCTCACCACCCCCACAGTCACTGTCGGCTCAGGGTTCTGTAAAGCAAAACCGAACGGGTTCCCGATAGCCACCACCCATTCCCCGATTTTTAATTCATCCGAATCGCCCAGCGCAACAGCAGGCAGGTTACGCGCGTTTACCTTTATTATCGCCAAGTCGGAACGCTGGTCCTCACCCTTAATTTCTCCCTTAAACTGCCTGCCGTCGGATAAAGTAACGGTGATTTTACTGGCCTCATCTACCACATGCTGATTGGTCAGGATATAGCCCTCCGGGTCAATGATTACTCCGGAACCAAGGCCCATACTTTTATATTCCTGGTCGGGAATCTCGCCGAAGAAATCATCAAAGAACTTACGGAAGCCGTCGTCATCGCCAAAGGGGCTTTCGCCGCCGAAAGGCGAACCGTAAAAGAAACTCCTGCCGCCTTTTATCTTCGCGGTATGTTCGGTGCTGATAGAGACTACCGCTTTCCCGGTTGTGCCGGCAACATTAATTATGGCCCCCTCCATCGCCCCGTCACCGGACAACGGCGCGGATTTTTCAGCTGTTTTTACCCCCTCGCTTACCGCGCGCGGGGAGATATCCAGTTTTACCGTCACCAAAAAACCGATAATCAACCCGATTAACAAAGCTGTCCCGAAAAATAGATACTTTTTTTTCATTTTATTCTCTTCCTCCTGCTGTATCTGTAGGGACAGCACACTGTGCTGTCCCTACATCACCGCGTCAGGGTATCAGGGTAAATATTAATCTATACTGCTCTTTTTTCTCACCTCTTTTTCAATCTCATCCTGCAATTTGGGTTTTTCCCGCAACGTCTTTATTGCGGCATCCCTGCCCTGGCCAAGCTTTTCCTCCTTGAAAGAAAGCCAGGTTCCGGATTTACCGATAATTTCAGTCTTGATTGCGGCATCGATAACCGTGCCGGGCTTGGAGATGCCTTCGTTATGCAGGATTTCAAACTCCGCCTCGCAAAAAGGCGGGGCGACTTTATTTTTTACTACCCTTACCCTCACCCTGTTGCCGATGACTTTTTCCGCCTCTTTTAGGGTGGCGATTTTTCTGACATCCAACCTTACTGAGGAATAAAATTTTAACGCCCGTCCGCCGGGAGTGGTCTCGGGAGAGCCAAACATCACCCCGATTTTTTCCCTGATTTGGTTGATGAAAATTACGCAGGTGCTTGATTTACTTATCGCTGCGGTAAGTTTTCGCAGCGCCTGTGACATAAGCCGCGCCTGCAGGCCCATATGTGAATCCCCCATTTCGCCTTCAATCTCCGCACGGGGCGTAAGCGCCGCCACCGAATCAATAACCACCAAATCCACGGCATTGGAACGCACCAACGTCTCGGCAATCTCCAGCGCCTGCTCTCCGGTATCCGGCTGGGAAATAAGCATATTATCGAGGTTGACCCCGATTATCTTGGCGTAAGTGGAGTCAAAGGCATGCTCGGCGTCAATAAAAGCCGCCACTCCGCCTTTTTTCTGGATCTCCCTGACGGCAGTGAGGGTCAAAGTGGTCTTTCCTGAAGCCTCAGGCCCGAATATCTCAATCACCCTGCCGCGCGGCAGGCCCCCGACACCCAAGGCGATATCCAAGGTAAGCGCACCCGTAGAAATAGTCTCAACCTTCACCTTGGTATCCCCGCCTAACTTCATAATTGAGCCCTTGCCGAACTGCTTCTCTATCTGCAAAAGGGCCAACTCCAGCGCCTTCTGGCGGTCAGAAAGGTTGGCTGCTACAGGTTCCTTTATTGCGGATTTCTTCTCTATCGACATAATTACCTCCGGTTTTGAATTATCCAATTATATCCTGTCAAACCCCTTCTGTCAAACTAATAATGGAGGTCTCTGAAAAACTATTTTTAACACGAATTCCCGCGAATGAAAAGCCGAATTTTCACGAATTTATTCGTGTCAATTCGATAAAAATTCGTGTCCATTCGTGCCAAAAGGACTTTTTCAGAAATCTCAATGCCATGATATCACCTCCTTTCTTACCTATAATAGACGTAAGAAATGCAAAAATCTCACTTAAAATATGGCTTACCTCCCCTACTCTCTTTCCTTTGTCTTGACAGGTGGCCGAAAGTATGTTAGATTTTACTTCTATGGACGACGCGAAGAATCTAAAGCAGGAACTTGAGCGCACGAAGGTGGAGCTGGGGATACTCTACGAGATCTCCAATGCTATGCGCACCACCCTGAAACTGGATGAAATCCTCTACATCATCCTTACCGGAGTGACTGCGCATACCGGCCTTGGCTTTAACCGGGCGCTCCTGTTTCTGGTCAACGAAAAAGAAGGACTTATTGAGGGCAAGATGGCTATCGGGCCGGAGACCGGCGAGGACGCCAACCGCATCTGGTCGCAGATAGAGCAGGAAAAAATGGACCTCGACGACCTGATTTCCGCCTACAAAATCTCCAGAGAAACCGTCGAATCCGGGTTCAGCAGGCAGGTGCGCCATCTAAGGTTTCCCTTAAAGGAAAATAATGCCCTGCTTAGCCTGGCGGTGCACGACGGGATGCCGCTTTACCTGAACAAAGAAAACATCGCCAATTACCGCGATGACCCGATGATCCGCTTCTTAAAAAGTGAGGAACTGGTTTTGGTGCCGTTGAAATCAAAGGAAAAGGTAAACGGCCTAATTCTTGCGGACAACTTCATCACTAGAAAACCCATTAGTAAAGACGACATCCGCATGCTGATTATGCTCTCTAACCAAGCCGGGCTGGCAATAGAAAACTCCCAGCTCTATGAACGCACAGTCAACAACGCCAACTCCGATTACCTGACCGAACTCTGGAACCACGGCTATTTCCAATACCTGCTGCAGTCGGAACTGGAAAAGGCCCGCATCACCAAAACGCCTTTAAGCCTGGTTATGATGGATATAGATGACTTTAAAATTTATAACGACATCCTCGGCCATCAGTTCGGGGACAGGATATTAAAGAAAATGGCGCTGGTCCTAAAGAACCAGTCGCGCCAGATGGACCATGTCTGCCGTTACGGCGGAGAGGAATTTACGGTTATTTTGCCGCGCACCGACAAAAAAGAAGCGTTCGGGATTGCCGAACGCCTGAGGAAAGAAATTGAAAAACACGTCTTTATCCACGAAGAGATAATGCCGAATAAAAAACTCACCGTCAGCCTCGGCATAGCCACCTTTCCCGAAGACGGTGAATTGCCTTCCGCTTTGATTACCTTTTCTGACAAAAAACTCTACGAAGCAAAGAACAAGGGCAAAAACTCCACCTGCGCCTAAGCCGCCACCATATCCGCATCCGGGTCCTTGTCCAATTTCTTGTTATCGGCAAACTTTACCGAAACTATTTTTGACACGCCGGACTGCTCCATAGTGATGCCATACATCACATTGGCATTGGCGATTGTTCTTTTATTGTGGGTGATTACGATAAACTGCGAGACTCTGGCAAACTCCTGCAAAATCACGCCGAAACGGTCGACATTTGCCTCATCCAGCGCGGCGTCTATCTCGTCAAGTATACAGAACGCGGAAGGCTTGACTTTAAAGATGGCGAAGATTAAAGCGATCGCCGACATCGATTTCTCTCCGCCGGACAACAAAAGCACGTTCTGCAGTTTCTTTCCGGGCGGCCGGCAGATAATCTCAATCCCGGACTCTAAAGGGTCATTCTCGTCAATAAGGAACAACTGCGCGTCCCCGCCGTTAAACAACAGCCTGAAATAATTGCGGAACTCCACCTTCACCTTTTCAAAGGTCTCTACAAATAACTGTTTTGTAGTGCGGTTAATCTTGGCGATCGCCTGATGCAAAGCATCTTTGGCGCTGTCGAGGTCATTCTGCTGCTGTATCAGGAAGTCGTAACGTTTTTTTAATTCATCGTATTCTTCAATCGCCACCAAATTCACCGCGCCGCAGGCATCCACTTTTTTCTTCAGAGAGTCTATTTCCTGCGGAAGAATATCGGTATTGATATCGGCGGCGGCCTCCTGCGGCAGAGAATCCAGCTCAACCTTGTAAGAAACCGACATCCTCTCCTTTACGGAAGAATATTTGTAATCAATCTCCCTATCGCGCATCTGCAACTGATGCAGGTCTTTCTTTATGTTATCCAGTTCCTTCCTGTCGGCGTCCACCTTTTTTATAAAATCAGCCGCTCCTTCCGAGGCCTGCCGGTATTTTTCCTCGGCATCTTTAAGCAGGCCGTCCTGCAGCTGTATTACATTGCTAAACTCTTTAAGCTGGAATTCGGCGTCGCAGATTTGCGCCTCCAGCGCCTCTTTCTTGGCCGCAGACTCTTCAATCTGTTTTTGCGCATTCAGCAGGGATTCGCGGCCGCGCAGGCAGTTTTCCTCCATCATCCTGACCGTGGCCTGGTCGGAATGCAAACGTTTATTTAAACCCTCCAACTCGGTCCTGAATTGGGTAATCACCACCAGCGCCTCTTCTCTCAGGCGGCTGTTCTGCGAAATCTTCTCTTCCTCTTGGAAAATCAAACCCTTGGCCTGCAGCTCTTCGCTGTTTAGCTGCGCAAGGTAGGTCTGGCAACTGGCTGTTTTTTTCTCCAAAATAGAGAGCTCGTTTTGCGTCTCCTGTAATTCCAATAAAATGAGCTCCTCCTCGTCTTTAATTTTATTAAACTGCTCAAAAATAGTCGCGCGCGAAGTCTCCTTACTGGAGAGCGTCATCTGCTGCCGGTGCAGCTCTTGCTGCAGTCCGGTTACATTGTTACCCAGTTCTTTTAACTGCGCCTCTTTCGTCTCTTTGGCCGCCTTCGCAAGACCCAAATCAGATTTGACCTTGTTTAGTTTTTCCTCTAATTTACTGGTATCTAGTTCCATCGGCTTTGCCTCGCCCCAAAGCCGGTAACTTAGCGGGTCTGCGGATTTATTTTGCGGAGCGCTAAAATCAATATTATCCTTGATTTTCACCACTAACCCGCTTACCTTATCCGCAGGCATCTTATCCAGATAAACCACCGCGTTCATTGCCTCGCTGATATCCTCATATTTGGTCTTTAACTTTTCCAGAAATTCCCTGTGCGACTCCAGCGTAAGCGCCTGTTTTTCCAAGCCGGAAATATCGGCGTCTATGGATTTTAAAAACGCGCCCTCCTGCTCAAGCTCGGTTTTTATCCCGCTAATCGCCAGATTAAGGCCGGCAACGGCTTTCTTTAGCTCCTCGACCTCCGCGTTAATAGAGTTTAGACTTTCTTCAACGGCAGACTTTTCCTCGTAAGATCTGGCCTTTTCCACTTCCAGCCTTTTTTTGCGGGCAAGGTAAATCTGGGACTTGGCGCCGAAATCGGTAACTTCATTTTTGGTGTTGGCGATCTTTGTCGCCAATTCCATAATCTTGTTTTTTGCCGCGGCAATGCCCTCTAGAGAATGCTTTATCGCCTGAGCCAGAGAATTCAGATGCCCCTCTTTTTCCTGCAGGGCAAAGGCCTTTTCCTTGATATCCCGCTCTAACCCGCCGTATTCCTCCTTGAATAGGCGCAGTTTTTCTTCGTCGGCAAGCGCCCTCGCCTTTAATCCGGCGGCCTGCTCCTCAAGCGACTTCTTGTCCGCGGACAATTCTATTATCTTTTCCTTATTAAAAGCTATATGCTCGTTGTTTCTGACGATCTGGTTCTCTAAATTAAGGAGCTGGTTCTTTATCGCCATAATCCGGTCTTCGTGGGTTTTGAGTTCGCTCTGACGGTTGGCGATGCGGGCATCCTGGACGCCGACTAAATTCAGGAATTCCGCCTCGCGGGATTCCAACTCGCGCAAGCAAGCTATTGTTTCATCTTTCTCTTTTAGCAGCAGATATTTCTGAAATAGGGCAAGCTCTGTCTCTTTGGCCTTTAACTCCTCAAACGCCTCTTTATATTTGCGCGCTTTGTTTGCCTGCCGTTCAAGGCTTGCGATCTGGCGCTTGACTTCGTTAATAATATCATTGACCCTTAAAAGGTTCTGCTCGGTTTCTTCTAATTTTCTTAAAGTTTCCCTTTTTTGCGCCTTGTATTTGGTGATGCCCGATGCTTCGTCAAAGACAAACCGCCGGTCTTCGGGGCGGGAGCTTAAGACCAGATCAATTTTTCCCTGCGCGATAATAGAGTAACTCTCTGCGCCGATGCCGGTCCCCAAAAGGATATCCAGTATATCCTTCAGGCGCACCGGGCTTTTATTCAAAAGGTATTCGCTTTCTCCGGAGCGGAATATCCTTCTGGTGATGGTAAGTTCGGGATGGTCAAAGTTGAAAAATCTTTCCTTGTTATCAAAGCTCAAAGCCACCTCGGCCATCCCCAGCGGCTCTTTAAGGTCGGTTCCGTTAAAAATCACATCCTGCATCTGGGCTCCGCGTAAAGACTTTGCGGACTGCTCGCCGAGAACCCAGCGGATAGCATCCAGGATATTGCTTTTTCCGGATCCGTTTGGCCCGACCACGGCGGTAATGCCGGGCTCAAAATTTAAGGTCGTCTTGTCGCAGAAAGATTTGAAGCCGACTAACTCCAATTTTTTAAAATACATAGTTCTCCTTTTTTAATGGAGCGACCTGTTATCAATCCAGGCGTCAATCTTATCCTTTTTAAAACGCCACTTCCCTACCAGTTTTACCGCCGGGATTTTGTGGTGTTTTAACCACTCATAAATAGTCCTGCGGGTAACCTTCAGGTATTCGGCTACGTCTTCTATGGTCATTAACCCCTGATTAATCATAATTTTCTAACTTATTGGCATCATGGGACTGTTGCAAAATATCTCTTGTGTGTCATTCTCCGCGAAAGCGGAGAATCCACATCGACGAGACTGGATTGCCCGGTCAAGCCGGGCAATGACAAAAATGGCATTTTGCAACATGCCCATCATTGTAATAGAAATAAAAAAAATGTCAAGGAGAATCTTTACATTCCTTGACATTATTATGATAAACCTGCCAATAAACACGGATATTCACGTGTAATCCGTGCGAATCCGCGTCAAACAATCAAATAATTTATTTTGAATTTAATACGCGCAGGACCAAAGGGATGGGTTTGAGGCGGGGTCCTTCCAGCTTTACTCCTACTCTATATTTTCCGGTTACCGTCAGCGATGTCCAGATGACCTTGCCTTTTAGCCTGAACTCCTCGCCGTTATCGCGCATGCGCAGGATGATATTCAATTCTATGCCCGGGAGCAGCTCTTTATCCGTGAGCAGGCCAAGCCCATCGGAGCCTATATCATTGGTTTCTGACGGGATAATCTCGCCGCTAAATGCAGGGTCGTCAAAATCCGCCTGAATATGGACCGGGAACCTCGTGGCAGACCTCTTTTCATTGAAACTGTCTTCGGGCATAGCGATGACTCTCTTTCGTAAAATGGTAATTTTACATCTTTACTCTCTACTTAAAATTTATACGGGAAATAACGGCTTTTCAATAGTATTTCTTGGTAAAAAGAAACCGCTTTCTTTTTTGTAGGGACAGCACACTGTGCTGTCCCTACAAGACAGGTGTAAATTTATTTCCTAAGGGTTTCTTTGAATTCCTTGGTCAGGGCGGGTACAATCTGAAAGAGGTCGCCGACGATACAATAGGTAGCGACTTTAAAAATTGGGGCTTCGGGGTCTTTGTTGATGGCGACGATTATTTTTGAAGACTGCATTCCGACTAAATGCTGTATCTGGCCGGAAATGCCGCAGGCAAAATAAATCTTCGGGGCCACGGTGCGGCCGGTCTGCCCGACCTGATGCGAATAAGGCATCCATCCGGCATCCACTGCCGCGCGCGATGAGCCGACCGCAGCGCCTAATACCTGCGCAAATTCCCTAAGCAGGTTGAAATTCTGTGCCCCTCCCATCCCGCGGCCGCCGGAGACGATGATATCCGCTTCGGATAGATTTACCAAATTTTCCACTTCTTCTATGATATCCAGCAGTTTTGCCCGCGAGGCATAAACAACCGAGCCAAATGATTCTCTGATAACCCTTCCTTTTCTTTTTTTATCCGTTTCCATCGGCTGCATCACTTTATGGCGCACTGTAGCCATCTGCGGACGGTAATTGGGGGAAATAATCGTAGCCATGATATTGCCGCCGAAGGCAGGGCGTGTCTGCAGCAAGATTTTTTTATGGGGATCAATATCAAGGCCGGTGCAGTCGGCAGTAAGTCCGGCTTTAATTTTAATCGCCACGCGCGAGATTAATGACCTGCCGATTGCTGTGGCTCCGCAGAGCACGATCTCCGGCTTATATTTACGGATAAGCTCGACCAGTATATTGGTATAAGGCTCATCCTGAAAATTGGCGAGTTCCGGCGCCTGCACCAGATGGATATTATCCGCCCCGCGCCAGATTAACTCGTCAATCCGGCCATCCAGATTATTGCCGATTAAGACGCCGCTTACTTCGCAGTGCAACTTAGCAGCCAACTCCTGCGCCTTGCCGAGCAGCTCATAGGAAACCGACTGGATTAATCCGTTTTTTTGTTCAATAAAAACCCAGATACCCTTATAATCCTTGATATCCGCTGTTGCGCAAACCGGCTCTATTTTCTGCAGCAGTATTGCCTTGAATTTACAGGCATCCACGCAGGCGCCGCAGAGGTTGCATTTGTCGAAGTCGATTACTGCCTTCTTATCGGTTATTCTGATAGCGCCAAAGGGACAGGCTTTAACACACAGGGTGCAGCCGGTGCATTTTTCTATAATGATCTGGATAGGCATATAATTAAAATATTTTAACGTTTCAATTGTGGGGACAGAACATTGTTCTGTCCCCACGGGGAATTTGGATATTCAATTTTAATTAATTTGATCTTTCAATAAATCCGCGAGTTTCGCGGCTATCTCCGGCACTTCACCGGTAAGCATCTGCCCGCCGGCGCGCTGGGGCGGGGTAAAAATTTTCACTACCTGCGTCGGCGAACCGCACAGCCCTATCTGCTGCGGGTTCAACTCCAGCTCCTTTTGCGTCAATAGCTTAATTTTGGCGGTTTTGGCGCGCATCATCCCTTTTAAGGAAGGCAGACGCGGCTCATTAATCTCTTTAACCACAGTCAGCAACGCCGGTAAAGGCACCTCAATAATTTCGTAACCCTCCTCCATCAACCTTTCTACGCGCACGGCCTTATCCGTTACCTCTTCTATTTTTTTCACGTAAGTTACCTGTGGGATATCCAGATGTGTGGAGATGCCGGGGCCCACCTGCGCCGTATCTCCGTCAGAGGCCTGCTTGCCGCACAAAATTATATCGACCCTTCGACTACGCTCAGGGTCGACGGTGAGCGAAGTCGAACCGTCGAAGGCACCGAGCTTCTTGATGGCGGAAGAGAGCGTATAGCTGGTCGCCCAAGTATCGCTGCCGGCAAAGGCGCGGTCGCAGACCAAAACACCTTCATCAACACCCATGGAAATCGCCTCTTTTAAGGCAATCTCTGCCTGCGGCGGGCCCATACTTATGGCGATGACCTTGCCGCCGAATTTCTCCTTCAAGCGCACCCCTTCTTCGATGGCGTACATATCAAAAGGGTTGATAATAGACTTTACCCCTTCGCGGATTAAAGTATTGGTC
>Ga0172375_10006266_pt1:0-10000 | contig 16782 bp, 13 predicted proteins | sample LakKiv1m_FD_114537 | JGI IMG/M metagenome (GOLD analysis project Ga0172375, IMG submission 114537) | Freshwater microbial communities from Kabuno Bay, South-Kivu, Congo - kab_092012_11.1m | ecosystem: Environmental > Aquatic > Freshwater > Lake | place: Democratic Republic of the Congo...
GCCCTTTTTAAGAATTTCTAGGAAAACTCCAAATCAACAGCCTGATTGTAGGTAAGTACCTATGCATGTTGATTAATAGGATTTTTCCCTTGACGTACGCCCGTTTCATAGCAGCTGTCAGCCCCTCCACCGTGAGCTCTGGGCCGAACGGCTAATGGCCTGGGAGATATGAATGAAACAAAACAACAGCGCTGGATTGAAACTTTTTCTTTGCACGCTATTCGTCATCTGGTCATTTTTTGTTATTAGCTGTGCTGATACCGCAGAAAAGGCGGCCATGGGTGTTGTTGTCATTACCCATGGCGCGCCCATTGCCCAGTGGAATGAAACCATTATGCGCCTGATCGGGACCGTCGAAAGCCCGTATCCCGTTGAGCCGGCATTCCTGGATTTTGATAAAGAACGGACCCTGGAAAAAGCAGCCAAACGGCTTGAGGATAAAGGAGTAACGGAAATTCTGATTGTACATTTATCGCCTTCTTCATACAGCAGCCATCATGAAGAAGTCCGCTATCTGGCAGGTCTTCGAAAAGACCTGGGCGTTTATACCGAAGATGCCGGCACTCCGCTCCAGAGCAAATCACGTTTTGCTGTATCACCGTGTCTGGATGACCACCCACTCGTTGTTGAAATAATGAAAGACTATGCACGGGAGTTGTCACAGGACCCTGCTCAAGAGTTCCTCATGCTGGTGGGGCACGGGCCGGTCGAGGAACTGGAAAATATCATGTGGGTGCGGCAGCTTGAAAAAATAGGGCAGGAGATACAAAAAACAGTTCCCTTCAGAGAAGTCGCCTGCATGACATTGAGAGCTGACGCGGCAGATCTGGTGCGGGCGCAGGCGCATGAGGACGTGCGGAAAACAGCGCTCAGGCTTTCCAGCCAGGGGCGGGTTATTGTTGTTATCTGCGGCGTCGGCATAAAGATGCTGCAGTTTGAGCTGCAGCATCTGCTCAAAGGAGTTCCGTCAGTTGTCATTAACCAGAAGGGTTTTATAAACCACCCCAACGCAAAGAAATGGATTGAGGCGACAATTCAGAAGGGCATGCAGCAGCCTGAAGTCCCTCCCGTCAACAGAAAATGGTCTATTATGGACCAGGTAACCGGCAAGCCCCCCGGCACGCACCGCTACGGGCTGCTGTAGAAGAGAGTCAGGGAGTTGTGAGTTGAGGAATTAAGAGTCGTGAGTCTCGGGGCATGAGTTACTATTATAGCTAAATATTGCACTTAAGATGTGAGCATCTTCAATATATGTTTGGCCAAACTTTCTTTGATTTCAGTGTGACGAGGAATCGGCTGGGCCATCTTCGTCTGAGGATTTTGATACCAGTCATGTTTCCCTCCGTGACGTATGAAGATACAGCCCATATCTTCGATTTGTCTGAGCAAGTCCCTCCGCTTCATCCGACCGCAAGCTCCCCGACATGATGGACAAAGGGGATACTGCCGCTCATTAACTCCATATAAATATCGCGCAGATTATCTTCAAGCTTTTCAAGCGTTTCTCCCTGTGTTCGGTAGTCGGGAAATTCCTCCAGCCAGCCAATCAACATGTTTTCTTCCTGATAGTAGACATATTTTTTAGTTGTCATAGTTACTCCCTGTGCATTTCCGCCTTTAAGGGTATTATTATTTAAAAACGGTGTCAAATCAAATTAAATCAATCTGAATTATATAACCAAAGCCCCGCTTCCAGACTCGCAGGCGGGGCTTCTTATGTTTGTGCGCCCGGCAGGGCGCACAAATTTGGGAGTGAGGCTTCGACCGAGGACAGCCGAAGTCAAGTCTCCTGCAGGCCCGGTAAGGGGAACTGTTAGCCGGACGGCAAGGGTTTCCATCGCGAGGTGGAATCTGAAGGAAGCCGCAGGCAAAGCGCCGGCCTGACGAACAGAAATCACATACGAAGCGGCCATGCTGGGTGAGAAGGCACATAGATTCAAAGCCCAATACTTACACGGAAAGCATGGACGTATATGTGGCAGGCATAAGCGTGAAGGTGGATGCGCATTACCCGGGGAGATCTCAATGCTTGTCCCGGTAATCGGGACTACTACCGTCGAGAGGCGATGGGATGAGCCTTGAGAAGTCAGCAGAGGGCATAGTAGGTTCGCAGAGAACTGAAGGCCTGAACCTGTTGTTAGGAGTTGAATCGATTTTCCGTGTGTTTTGAGCAGAAGCCTCGCAAGAGGGCCTTAGCCTGAGGTAGCGGACGGAATCCGCGAGGTAGGCGCTTATAGGACACCGGGCATTGAGATTAAAAGAACACATGACAGCAGGAACCGCCGTATACGGAACCGTACGTACGGTGGTGTGGGAGGACGGGGGGCGTAAGCCCTCCTCCTACCCGATGGAAACGGCAAAGTCCTTGACAACCTGTAATCCCTTAATCAATAATCAAACAGAGAATTCAATGCCAAGATACAGCAATGAAACCTGATTATTATAAAATCCTCGGACTCCAGCCCGGGGCCACGGTAAGCGAAATCAAGCGCTCATACCGCAGGCTTGCGCTCAGGTATCATCCCGACCATAACCCGCACAATGCAGAGGCGGAAGAGAGTTTCAAGTGGGTGGCGGAGGCATACCAGGTACTGCAGGATCCGCAGCAGCGCTCAGCCTATGACCGGGATTTTTTTGACCGGCACCGGGATGTGCTGCGGGAAGTGAAGAACCAGAAAGAGCGCCTGTTTTACGCGCCGGCCAATGAAGTGCTGGGAGATTTTTTCCGCGGCTTTTTCGGCCAGCCGGCAGGCACTGCCAAACCCCGGGGCCGCCAGGGGGAAGACCTCAGGTATAATTTAAAAGTATCCTTTGCGGATGCCGCGCTCGGGGCTGATATTGAAATAAAAGTTCCTTATCAGAAAGAGTGCCCGGTATGTCACGGCAGCGGCGCAAAGTCCGGCAGCAGCGAGCATGTATGCCCGCAGTGCCGGGGCAAGGGTCGGGTGAAGACCAGGCAGGGATCGCTTGAAGTGGAGCGGACCTGTCATACCTGCGGCGGAAAAGGCGCGGTGGAAAGCTCCCCCTGCGCCAAGTGTGACGGCCGCGGCACGGTGGAGTCGCGCCGGTCGCTGACGGTTCCGGTACCCCCGGGCGTTGAGACCGGCGCCCGGCTGCGGATGCGGGGCCAGGGCACGTCAGGATATTTTGGCGGACAGGCCGGGGACCTGGTGGTGGTTATTCAGGTGGATGCGCACCCTTTGTTGACGCGCGACGGGCTCAACCTGCGGTGTGAAATTCCCGTGCCGGTTTTTACCGCTCTGCTCGGTGGAAGCATCAAAATACAGACACTCGAGGGGCCGGAAACGATAAAAATTTCACAGGGTAGCGAATCAGGTGCGGAGATTAAGCTCACAGGCCGGGGGATGGTATCTTCTCAGAAGAGAAAACGGGGCGATCTGATTGTTCATATAAGGATTGAACTGCCTAAAAAACTGTCCCGCAGGGATAAATCGCTGCTTACCGCATTTGTCCGGCAGCACGATCCATCCCTTTATCCTGCTGCCGCGCACTTTATAAAGCAGCTGAACACCCGGTAGCACGTCACGGGGCAGGGTCAGGCGCCGGGTCCGCCTCCGCCTTCTTTGCCGGCATCAGCTTAATCATGATCAGGCTGAGTTCATAGAGCAGGATGATGGGCACTGCCATGAGCAGCTGATTCACCGCATCAGGTGTCGGGGTGAGGATAGCGGCGAGAATAAAGGCGAGCAATATGGCATATTTTCTGTTCTTGCGCAGTACTGTTTCAGAAACGATGCCTATCCGCACCAGGAAGAAAAGCACGATGGGAATTTCAAAGATAGCGCCGAATGCCAGCAGAAACGCGCAGCTGAAAGACAGGTATTCTTTAATGGAGGGCATGATTTTAATTGCGTCAGTGCTGTAGCTGACAAAAAATTTGAATGCAACCGGGAAGACGATATAGTAGCCGAAGAGTAAGCCGGTGACAAAGAACGCCGTACCAAGAATAATAAAAGGAGCTACGTAGCGCTTCTCGGATTCATACAGCCCCGGCGCAACAAAACGCCATGTCTGGTGCAGTATCACCGGGATGGCAATACATATGCCGGTAAAAAAGGACAGTTTGATATAGGTAAAAAAGGCGTCGGTCAGGCCGGTGAAAATGAAGGAGCTTCCCTGGGGGAGTTCCTTATAGAGCGGCGCAGAGAGAAATCGAAAAATCGCATCGGCAAAATAATAGGAGGCGCCGAAGCCGCAGGCAACAGCGAGAAGACAGGTTATGAGGCGCTTGCGCAGTTCTTCAAGATGATCGGTGAAGGCAAGTTTATCATCTGTCATTTACTGTTCCGCTTGCGGTGATTGCTTCTGCTCATTGACGTTTGATGATTCCGGGGTTTTCTCCGGCGCGGCAGGCTTAGGCGCTGCTGGTTTGCCCTGCGGCTTGTGATCGATGCTGGCCAGATCAAAGTTTTCCCGTATTTCATCGGTGGCACGGCGAAATTCGCCCAGCGCCCGGCCCATGGCCCGGGCAATATCGGGCAGTTTTTTAGGGCCGATAATTATGAGCGCAACAACAAGAATTACTATAAGCTCCGCTGTTCCAATGCCAAACATATGCTGTATACGGGAATGTTTATCACTATGCTATGTGTATAATTTTTTTACCCTAATGTCAATTATTTCCGGGGAAACCAGCGTGCCGCACCCTGTTTATGCGCGCTGAAAAATGAACAGCCGGCAAGGAGAAGCTCTCTATGCATAAAACCATCGTGGTCCAGGATCAGCGCTATCTGAATCATATCACCGGGGAGTATCATCCCGAAAGCCCCCAGCGTCTTCAAAGAATCTACCGCATGCTCAAGGATACAGAGCTTGCGGGAAGGTTAGTCGGCATAGCGCCGCGTGCGGCAACAAAAGAGGAGCTGGCATTGAATCACAGCCGCGACTATATCCAGCGCATAGAGCAGACCGCCGGAATACCCCACACCATGCTTGACCCGGACACGCACGCGTCGGCCGGCTCCTGGGAGGCCGCAGTGTTTGCGGCAGGGGGTGTGTTATCAGCGCTGGAGCTGCTGATGGAGGGCAGGGCTGATAACGGCTTTGCCCTGGTCCGGCCACCCGGCCATCATGCTGAAACGTCCCGCGCCATGGGATTCTGTCTGTTCAATAACATTGCTGTCGGCGCGCATTATCTTATCAAACAGTATAAGTTGGAGAGGATTCTCATTGTTGACTGGGACCTGCACCATGGCAACGGCACCCAGAAGTCATTCTACTCGAGCCCCGAGGTTCTCTACTGCTCAACACACCAGTATCCATACTATCCGGGCACCGGCGCTCTTGAAGAGGTTGGCGACGGCAGGGGCTGCGGATACACAGTTAATATACCGCTGCGCGGCGGTCAGGGAGATGCAGATTATATCAAGTTATTCCAGGAAATAATCATCCCGGTGGCGGATAAGTATAAACCCGAGTTCATATTAATATCTGCCGGCTATGACCCGTATTATCGTGACCCCCTGGGAGCCATGCAGGTGACTCCTGAGGGGTTTTCATCCATGACGGCACTGCTCATGGACTGTGCCGTACGCCATTGCAGCGGTAAAGTTCTGGCTGTGCTCGAAGGGGGTTATCATCTTGACGGAATTACCGAATCGGTGAAGAAAACAGTTTTAACGCTGGTTGATCACCATGATGTCTTTCATCAGCACGCAATCTCTGAAAAACCCCTGTTAGAGACGGAGTCTGTTATAAAAATGATAAAAAAAATGCATTCGTCTTTCTGGAAGGGTCTCTCATAAAACTGGTTATTAAACGTGCCCGGTAAAGGTTTAAAAACGGCGGCAGGGAATAAAGCCCCGCTGATTTTACAAGTTAAGTCAAGAAATTAAAGATAAAGCATAAACCTTGACTCAAATAATTCCTTGACTTTGCATCCGGCAATAGGTAAATTTATAGAGGGCAGGCAAATATGGTTCTCAGGGCAAAATAACGTGAAATTAGAAAGATTTGCAGAATTAGAACAAAAGATCCAGGCCGTTGTTGAACAGCATACTATGCTGAAGCGGGACAAAGAAAAAGTTGAAGCGCGGCTTGCGTATAAAACCAGAGAAAGCGAAGATATCAAAAAGCAACTGGATAAAATCCTGAAAGACAGGGATGTGATAAAGAAGAGGCTGGACAGCCTTATTGAAAAACTTGATTTCCTTGAATCAGCATAAATAAAAGAGCGCTCGCGATGCACGACCCGATTCAAATAGAGATTCTTGGTCAAAAATTTACTTTAAAAGGCAATTATGATACAGACTATGTAAATCGGGTCGAAAAATATATTAATGATAAAATACAGGAGGTTCAAAAACAGACAGCAGCTATCAGTACGCACAACCTGATGATACTGGTGGCGCTTAATCTGGCAGATGAATGTTTTAAAAAAGATGAGGAACTTGTTCAAATAAAGGATTTGATAGAGGGAACTTCGAAGCGTTTGATTGATATGATTGATACCAGCAGTATGTAATTATATTCAGGGGTGAATTTAATTCAGTTAAGGGACAGAAGAGTGATTTTACGGTTTTTTGCGATAAAAGGGTTTTATAACTTCCAATGGAATATAGCATTTTACATGGTTATGAGGGATGAGTGTTTACCCTGAGGAAGCAATGGCCAGGCAACTGCGTATAGATGAGTTTGTTATAAATACATACAGCCTCATGGAAGTGCAGCATAGATGTCAGCTGATACCATTATAAAAACCCTGTCGGAAATCCGCAACAAACCTGTGCGTATGGATAAGCAGAAAGTCAGCACCACTGCGAATCCATATAAGCAAAAGCTGTAACCCTTCATTGATCAGTCCCCGCAGCTGAATTCATTTCTACAAATTTCACTGGATATCACCACACGCGTAACATTTATAGTTAACAGGCATACAATAACCTTTAATCTCTTTGAAGGGGGTGACCCTTGGAATTACTGAAATTATTATTAGCGTTAGTCGCGGGTGTCCTGCTGGGCGCCGGCATAGGTTTTCTGGTCAGAAAACGGTTTGCGGAGGGGAAACTGGGATCGGCTGAAGAGCACTCACGGAAAATAGTGGCAGAAGCTGAAAAACAGGCGGAGAATATCCGCAAAGAAGCTCAGCTGCAATCCAAAGAGGATCTCTATCGTGCCAAGGCGGACTTTGAACGGGAAACCAGGAATAAACGTCAGGATCTGCAGAAAATAGAGAAGCGGTTGACCCAGAAGGAAGAGAACCTGGAAAAAAAGGTCGACCTTATTGACCAGAAAGAGGTTGCGATCAACCGGCGGGAGAAAAATCTGGAGAGCAAGGAAAACGCCGTAAAAAACATGGAGGAAAAATATACCCATGCCTTGGAGGACCAGCGCAAACTCCTGGAGAAAATATCAGGGATGACATCTGAAGAGGCAAAGCGCCTGTTAATGCAGAGCCTGGAGAACGATGCAAAGCATGAGGCGGCGCGCACTATCAGGAGGGTTGAAGAAGAGACCAGGGAGAATTCCGACAAGATCGCCCGGAATATTATCGCCTCTGCCATCCAGCGGTACAGCGCCGAGTATGTTGCAGAGAAAACGGTTTCCCTGGTGAATCTGCCCAACGATGAGATGAAGGGGCGGATCATCGGCAGGGAAGGGCGCAATATAAGGACCATCGAGCAGCTGACCGGCGTTGATCTCATTATTGACGATACCCCGGAGGCGATATTGATCTCGGCATTTGACCCGACCCGGCGTGAAGTGGCGCGAATAGCACTGGAGCGGCTTATCTCGGATGGCCGCATTCATCCGGCCCGCATAGAAGAGGTCGTCGAAAAAGTGCGGCAGGAGACTGATGTTGCCATTCGTGAAGCCGGTGAGCAGGCAACCTTTGATATCGGATGCCACCGCGTGAACCCTGAAGTGGTCAAATTGCTGGGGCGCCTGAAATACCGCACCAGCTTTGACCAGAATGTGCTCCAGCATTCTCTCGAGGTGGCTTTTCTCTGCGGCATGATGGCATCGGAACTGGGCATCAATGTGAAGTCAGCCAAGCGCGCGGGACTCCTGCATGACATCGGCAAGGCTGTTGATCATGAAGTTGAAGGGTCACACGCCGTTATTGGCGCCGACCTGGCGAAAAAGTACGGCGAGGTCGAAGAGATCGTGCATGCGATAGCTGCGCACCACGATGATGTCAAGGCGCAGACGGTGCTTGCCGTATTGGTGCAGGCCGCAGATGCGCTTTCAGCAGCACGTCCCGGTGCGCGCCGGGAAATGCTGGTCACCTACGTGAAGCATCTCCAGGATATCGAGGAGATCGCAAACTCATTTCCCGGGGTGAGCAAGTCCTATGCGGTACAGGCAGGACGTGAGGTGCGCATTATCGTGGAAAGCAAAGATGTATCAGACGATGATTCGGTGGTGTTAGCCAGGGATGTGGCAAAAAAGATTGAGGAATCCCTAAGCTATCCCGGCCAGATAAAAGTGACGGTCATACGGGAGACCCGGGCAGTTGAATTTGCGAAATAGACGTGTTCCTGCCGGCGCATGATGCGGCAGCGGCTGTTGTATTTGCGTGGCGCGGTTGAGGCATTAAAAAAGAGATGAGAGTTTTACTGATTGGGGACATAGTGGGATTGCCCGGGTGCAGAGCAGTCACAGAGCTTCTGCCCGGCATTATCTCTGATTATAAAATAGATTCTGTCATAGCCAACGCAGAAAACGCTGCCGGCGGTTTCGGCCTGACGCAGACCCTGGCGCGGGAGCTTTTTGCCTGCGGCGTACATCTCCTGACATCAGGGAACCATATCTGGGATAAACGGAATATTGTAAAATATATCGATCAGGATACCCGTCTTCTGCGCCCGGCAAACTTCCCGGACGGGACTCCCGGCAGGGGCAGCGGGATAATTGCAACCCGCTCCCAGACGCTGATCGGGGTGCTGAACCTTGCCGGACGGATTTTCATGGACAGCCTTGATTGCCCGTTCCGGACCGCCCGGCGGGAAATTGCGCTGCTGCGGGAAAAGACCCCTATCATCATTGTTGACATGCACGCCGAAGCCACTGCGGAAAAGATCGCTATGGGCTGGTTTTTGGACGGATCGGTGAGCGCTGTTCTGGGAACCCATACCCACGTGCAGACCGCTGATGAAAAAATACTACCGCAGGGAACCGCCTACATTACGGATGCGGGGATGACCGGCGCGGCTGATTCTGTTATCGGCATCAGGAAAGAACAGGCACTGAAACGGTTTCTTACCCAGATGCCTGCTCATTTCGCGCCCGCAGAGAATGATGTGCAGCTGCATGGGGTATGGATTGAAATAGACCCGGAGTCAGGAAAGAGCCTGCAGATTGAGAGGGTTCAGCGCGCCTGCGTTCCGCAGAGAAAATTGTAAGGGCAGCCCGTGGTATGACAGTTCCGGTATATGAAGCATTGAGAGACAGAGGTTTTATTGCGCAGGCAACCGCAGAGGATGTTTTGCCGAATCTGCTGCAGAACAGCATAGCCTGTTACGCCGGTTTTGATCCCACTGCGTCCGCGCTGCACGTGGGTCACCTGCTGCCGATAATGGCCCTGGTGCATATGCAGCGCTGCGGCCATCGGCCGATCGTTCTTGTCGGCGGCGGCACCGCAATGATCGGCGACCCCAGCGGAAAAAATGAAATGCGGCGCATTCTTTCCCGGGAGGAGATCGAAGACAATGCGGTAAAAATAAAGCAGCAGTTTTCCCGCTACCTTGATTTTACCGATGGCAGGGCCGTTATGCTCAATAATGCAGAGTGGCTGCTGTCATTAAACTACATCGAGTTTCTCAGGGATATCGGGTGCCACTTCAGCGTCAACCGGATGATCGCCAGCGAAGCATATAAGATGCGGCTTGAGACCGGCCTTAACTTCATAGAGTTTAATTATATGCTGCTGCAGTCCTATGACTTTCTGCATCTCTACCGCGACCATAACTGCGTTCTGCAGCTGGGCGGCAATGACCAGTGGGGCAACATTGTGGCCGGCATCGATCTGGTCAGGCGG
>Ga0172375_10006266_pt1:15000-16782 | contig 16782 bp, 13 predicted proteins | sample LakKiv1m_FD_114537 | JGI IMG/M metagenome (GOLD analysis project Ga0172375, IMG submission 114537) | Freshwater microbial communities from Kabuno Bay, South-Kivu, Congo - kab_092012_11.1m | ecosystem: Environmental > Aquatic > Freshwater > Lake | place: Democratic Republic of the...
TGAAGATGCCGTTTACCCGCAGCTAGACGGAAAGACCCCGTGAACCTTTACTATAGCTTGACAGTGAGTTTTGGAATTATCTGTGTAGGATAGGTGGGAGGCTATGAAGTCTCGGCGCCAGCCGGGATGGAGCCAACCTTGAAATACCACCCTGGTTGTTCTGAAGTTCTAACCTGGGCCCGTAATCCGGGTCGGGGACACTGTCTGGTGGGTAGTTTGACTGGGGCGGTCGCCTCCAAAAGTGTAACGGAGGCGCGCGAAGGTTCCCTCAGGCTGATTGGAAACCAGCCGCAGAGTGCAAAGGCATAAGGGAGCTTAACTGCGAGAGTGACAACTCAAGCAGGTGGGAAACCAGGTCTTAGTGATCCGGTGGTTCCGTATGGAAGGGCCATCGCTCAACGGATAAAAGGTACTCCGGGGATAACAGGCTTATCTCCCCCAAGAGTCCACATCGACGGGGAGGTTTGGCACCTCGATGTCGGCTCATCGCATCCTGGGGCTGAATAAGGTCCCAAGGGTTTGGCTGTTCGCCAATTAAAGCGGTACGTGAGCTGGGTTTAGAACGTCGTGAGACAGTTCGGTCCCTATCTGCTGTGGGCGCAGGATATTTGCGGGGATCTATCTCCAGTACGAGAGGACCGGGATGGACGAACCGCTGGTGTACCAGCTGTTTCGCCAGAAGCATCGCTGGGTAGCTAAGTTCGGAATGGATAACCACTGAAAGCATCTAAGTGGGAAGCCAACCCCAAGATAAGATATCCCTCCGCGCAAGCGGACTGAAGGCTCCTGGTAGACCACCAGGTTGATAGGCCGGTTGTGTAAGTTTGGTAACAAATTTAGCTTACCGGTACTAATAAGCCGTGCGTCTTGACCATATTATTTATCTTCATGCAAAATTACGGCTTGTAAGCCATATGTAATTTATTACCATATTATCGATTTTCGGTGGCCATGGCGAAGAGGCAACACCCGTTCCCATTCCGAACACGGCAGTTAAGCTCTTCAGCGCCGATGGTACTGCACGCGCGAGTGTGTGGGAGAGTAGGACGCTGCCGAATTAAATTTAAAAAAAGGTCTGCTTGCAAAAGCAGGCCTTTTTTTATTGGTGCGCCCGGAAGGGTGCTGACACTTGGTGTTGTAAGTCAGATCAAGGTCACCAGTCGAGAGGTATGAACAGTCTGGTGCACTGCGAGTTTAGCAATTTAAGCGAACGGCAGAAGAAAGTAGTCATTGCGAGTAGCGAGAGCGACGGGGCAATCTCAAAAGATTGCTTCAATATCCTTAAAAACATTCTCCTGAGATTTTACCCTCCCGTTCCGCACATCCCGTTCACCCTGCGAGATAAGCTTCAGTATGCCAATAGCGTTACGTATATTTTCATAGCTTTCAGGGTCTTGAAGCACCGCTCTCGGTTCTCCATTCTGTGTTATGATGACAGGGCGGTGGGTTTTGTTGATTTGTTTGAGCAAATCGGCTGCTTTTGCCTTAAGGTATGTTATTGGCTTTATGTCTCTTGAAATATTCATTTATAATAACTTCCAATTTTTTAATGGTACTAAATTAAGACCGCATGTCAATTTGTATACTGCTTTTAGCCTGCGCAACGTAAGTAACAACGTTATATATCAATAACGATAGAGGCTATACCCCCGAGAGTACCACAGAAAAAAATAAAATATCAGACTACCAAAAAAAGAAACCTCCTGTTAAGAAGAAAGTGACTGCGATCACTAACTCAACACAACAGGAGGTTCTTATGAAGACAGAAGATATCAGGCTTGA
>Ga0172375_10006267_pt1 | contig 16779 bp, 10 predicted proteins | sample LakKiv1m_FD_114537 | JGI IMG/M metagenome (GOLD analysis project Ga0172375, IMG submission 114537) | Freshwater microbial communities from Kabuno Bay, South-Kivu, Congo - kab_092012_11.1m | ecosystem: Environmental > Aquatic > Freshwater > Lake | place: Democratic Republic of the Congo...
CCACGCACCAATCTTCCCGTTCGCATCCTTCCCACACACCCTCCACGAATAATTCGTATTACTCGTCAACATATCAAAATCAGCCTGCGTCAATGTCGTTCCCGTCACATCCCCAAGCGTTTTTGTGAATTTCTTTGTACCACTGGGATCCGTCCAAACCTCAAGCGTATAGGACGTCGCTCGCGCTGTTGCGTTCCATGCTAATGCATCATTCAGACTCTTAAATACGGCCGCCGTCGACGCCCCCGTAATGATCAGAGGTTTGTCGGGTACTGATCTCACAATACTTTCCTGAATCGCTTTCCCTTTCTCGATGAACGTTTTAATCTGATTCAGAGGATTTTCAATCAAAACCGGCGGCACATATTCCGGAACCGCAGGCTTCCGGCACGGAGGGATCTCAGAGGGATATTCCAACTGTTTCAAAATCTCAAGATAGTCTTCCGTCGCCTTCAAAACCATCCCGGCCTCGCTCATCTGACGCTCGATCTCCAATAATCCCGATTCAACCTTCAAATTCATCCCAACATAGCTCTGACTTAGCGCGTCAAAACTATTCTCACCTTCCCCAAAATACGCCGACACCTCATCCTTCAATCCCGTGATGTTTGCCCTCAGCTCAGCGCTTAGCGACTCATCCGTCAGGTAATTCTCCAACTGCGCAAGCACGCCATCCAATTCCCCTCTCAACTTTTGCGCATCGCTATTAAACGCTGATGCCATCCCGTCATATTTCACCTGCGCCGCTGCGCGCTTCGTATCAAGTGCCGCTAATTCAGTCTTGATCTTCTCAACCAACGCCTCCGTAACCCGAATCGCTTCATTCTTCGAAATTTCAAACTGACCGCGTGGCAACAACTCATTCCCCGCGGCAATCATCTCACTCACCTTATCCAACGGATTCGGGAATCGCGCAATCATCCACATAATATGCATTCTTGGCGGGAATTGAGGAATCGGATCCCCGTATTCCATCACCTCCAACTTCTTTAAATACCCCTGAAGCGCGCTCAAATGTGCTGCATTCTCTTGGATGGTTTTTTCTATCCCAGCAACACCGGCATCAAAGCTCATACTAATCTTCTTAAATCTCTCCGCTAATACATCAAAATTTTCAGGATTCTCTGAATCGAAATACGCGCGGACATCCCCCATATACCGTTCAATCTCCGCCCGCAATTCATCGCTCAAATTCTCATCCGCCAGCATCCCTTCAAGCTCTTTCACTACCACATCCCACAATTCTCCCGTTAACTCCAAAGCTTCCGAATCAAATGCCACGATCAGCTCGTCATACTTCTCCTGCGCAACAATCAACTGCGCTTCGTTCGATGCCAATTCATCCTGAACCCTCGCAATCGCTGCACGCGCCGAATCAATCAAGCCGGCTTTCTTAGCTTCAAAACCAAGCGCCGCCTCCTGCAGTTCCTCCACGCTCAGCCAGCGATATTCATGCCTTGCCACTTCAACCCCGGCTCCTCCGCGCTCCAGAATTAAATCAAAAGTCTCTCCGATCTCCAAATCACCCGGAACTTCGAACTTCAAAATATGCAGATTATCATCCGCCGCCTCACTCAATCCCTCTCCAAATAATTTCACCATCGCCATCCCCGACACGGTCGATTCATACCCGATCGTCACCACTCCTTCCCGAACCGCACGAAGCTGATAGAAATGATGCTGCACCGCCTCGCCCCCGATTCCAATGGCGTCCGGATCCGTCACAATCGCAAGCTCAAGATTCAGCACAGGGGGAAAGTCCGTTCCCAATTGCGCCATCAATACGTCCACATCCGCCTGCGGGACTTGAACCTGATTAAGAAAACTCTTGCCCCTTTCAAGATACTCTCTAGCTTTGATCAACGGATTCGCAATAAAAAGTGGCGGCATCATCTGCGGCATCGACGGAATCACGCAAGGAGGAATTTCATCTCCTTCTTTCAAACCTTCCAAGATCACCAAATATCTCTCAAACGCATCAACCAACATCTCTTTCTCGCGAATCTTCCATCCAAGCCCTAACAGTCCCGACTCCGCCCTTAAATTCATCCCGACATAACTTTCGGACAGCGCATTAAGCCCCTGCGGATTTTCCCACTCAAGATAATTTTCCGCATCTTTGACAAATGAAGAGATTTCCGCCGTCATTGCCTCACTCAGAACCCCGGCGCTTACAATCTTTTTCAATTCATCCAAAATCCCCGTCGGATCGCCTATTTCGGCTCTCGTCAGCTCATTTCGCACCGCCCCCACTTCATCCCAATATTCCGAAACCATCCGGCCATACTTCGTCTGCGCCGCATCGTATTCCGTCTGCAAAGTCACTAATTCCCCTCGAAGCTTCTCAACCAACGCCTCCGTAACCCGAATCGCTTCATTCTTTGTGATCTTAAACTTCCCTCGCGACAGCAAATCACTCCCCTTCTCAACCAGACTCCAACCTTTTTTCGTTGGATTTTCCTGAGGGGCGAGCATATAGTCCGCATGCATTCTCAGCGGAAATTTCGGTATTATGGCACCGTACTTCATCCCTTCCAGTTGCTGGACATATTCCTCCAGCGCACTCAAATAAGCTTTACTCTCTTGCATCAATCTTTCAGTTCCCCAAACTCCTGCATCCTTTCTCAACTGAATCTTCGCATACCGTTCCGCCAACACCTCAAACCCTTCCGGATTCTCGGGATCAAAATGCGTGAGAACATCATTCAAATATTTCTCAATCTCTGCGCGTAACAGCTCACTCAAATTCTCATCATCCAACAACACCTTCAAATCTTCCACCACACCCTCAAGCAACGCCGTCTTCAACTCCCTCACATCTCCATTGAACGCATTCACCATCTCATCATATTTCATCTGCGCTTCAACTAATCTCGCATCAAGCGTTGCTAATTCTCTCTGCACCTTCACAATCTCCGTGCGTGCTTCTTCGATCAATCCATGAACCTTCTTAATCGCCTCAATCCGGCCAGCGGCATCTCTTTCATCTATCTGCCCGTCATTATTTTCATCTACAAATACAACCTTCACATCTTCCGGAAAATATTCCCACATCCCCGTGGCAAGCCGATACAACCTCGAAACCTCCTCCTCATCTTCAGTATTGATCACCCCGTCCCCATTCACATCCAACTTCCCGCTTTTCAAAGGCTCGACCAACTGTCGAATGTCTACAATCCCGTACCACTCTGCCCCCGGATCTCCCGCTCCGTAATAGTCAAAAGAAGAGGATGTCTCCTCTTCCATTTCGCCGTAATGCTCTGTTCCTACATCCCCCATGCCGTAATAATCAAAAATCGAGGAAGTCTCTCCCTCCAGCCCGCCGTAATACCCCATTCCTGATTCTGCCATCCCGTAATATCCGTCACCGTAATACCCGCTGCCATAATAGGAATCCGAAGAATTTTCCGTCGCTAGCCCCTCATAATACCCGGTTGAACCCCCTCCCATTTCTGCGTAATAGCCGTAGTAATCAAGGAACCCCTCGTCTGCCGCAGGCGTTTCCATCTCCATGGGCGGTGCGAATTCCATAACTGCCGGCGCCGCATCTAATGGGTTTTCCGTCCCTGCCGCAGCAACAGTCTCCTCCGGAATCTGTGTCCCGCTGACTTGCGGTTCGGTAAGAAGCGGAGGCTGAACCGTCTGCTGGCCCAAAATCTCCTGCCCAGCTAAAAGATCCGTTGCGCCATCAAGCAATGCGTTTTCTACTGCGGCGGATTCTCCGGTAGGAATTTTTTCTGCTACGCTTTCGTCCGCAGAACCTTCGGCTTCCGTTACAACCTCATCTTGAGCTACATTAGATTGCGCATCAGTGGCAGCTTCCGTCGCCGTTGTCTCCACCGTAACCGTTGAGCCTTCTGTCTGAGTTTGAGTCAGTAATTCTTTAGACACTTCTCCTGACTGAGGTTCCACAATCGGAGTTTCGATGACAGTCTCGGCTGGCGTTTCGATAGAAGCACCAGCAATCTCAGAAACAACTTCGCCTATCTGTGGCAAAGTCGTGAGCACTTCTTCTTCCGTTACGGTTGAAGTGGAAGCGGTCAAATCTGAAGTGGTAAGTTCTTCCGCGGAAGCTGAAACGATATTCTCAACAATCTCCGCCGCGGCATTAGTGAGAATATTTCCCGATGTGATATTGACAACCTGATTGACAACTTCAATCTGCTCCGTGGCCTGAATCAAAACCTCTGAGTCAGTTTGAGCTGTCTGATCCACCGATTGTGTCACTTCTTCTGCAGTCACCTCAGCATCAACTACGTCATCAACCGTCTGTTCTTCCCCGGACTGTTCAACTAAAGTCGTTACATCTTCCGCCACAGTCTCAATCTGCGATTCTTCTGTCTGTTCAGTCTCAACATCATCGGAAGGATCTGCAGGCACAGTATTCTCCGTAAAATTCTCAGACCCGTTTTCTTCAGCAGATTCCGCGGAAGGCGTCAGAGAATTAATGCTTGAGAATGAGGTAGCTCCTGCATTGGGAGTCGACGAAGTTGACGAACTGGTCGGCCCACTACCGCCGGCACTGCCGTTTTTAGTCGGAATGGGAGCACCCGTACTATCAAATTCCTGCACAGTATGCCCTTGATCAATAAGCACATTGTGACTATATAGCCACCATACTGCTTCGATACGGCTGGGTACGCCATTCGTGTGATAATTCGTATCCGTCGAATGATAAGAGGAACGTTCCCTGCCCGAAAAATTCTTAGAACCATACGATCTAACCAAAATATTCGCAGTCCCTAAAAACGCATACTCGTTTATCGAATGCTCAGCCAAATGCCCTTGATCCCCCGGCGGCACTGCCCCGGGATTTTCGTAGCCATTTTCATTAGCCTTGAGCAATTCCTCAATTTGAAGATGCCCCGCATCATCCCATATTTTATGCCAGGTCTCGGTCACAGAACTCCCCGATCCAGGCTGGCTGCTCTTCACTCGCGTCCCGTCAGACTTCCAAAAGATTCCGTTGTCATGCCACTCCAATACTTCGTTGTACCCGGCAGGCTGATACTTTGTTTCTTTCCCGAGGTAAATCTGGTAAGCCATCGAATAGGCGTTGTTTATCTGTTTTTTAATCGAAGAACCGCCCGCCGAGGGATCTGTCTTAAACCACTGTTCAATGCCATTAAACATTTTCACATTATCGTCGGATTCCGTGGCAGACGCATGGTTGGGGTTCGTAAAATAGACCTTAGACGTTTGCTTCGAATAAGTCACATTGTCATATTTACTCTCATCGTAATCTTTCGATCCTTCAATTCTAAGATGCACATAACAGCCTTCGTAGGAGCTTCCGCTGTATAAACTAGCGAAATATTTCACAAGGGATTCCTCGTGTTTTTTGGGTCCCCATCGGTTCACAGAACCATCCGGCAATGGATCGCCAAACGCATTCACGTAATCAACGGCTACTCTCTGATATTTCCGGGGATCATTGCGTACTCCCGAAAGCCCGAAAGTTGTTTCTTCGGAAACGCATCTCTTTACTGGCCCGTCAACTGCGTAATATTCCGTATCCCGGATTGTGTGTTTAACTAATTGATTCGGATATGCTGTCGCAAAGTCATCGGCCTCAACATGCTCACTTTCCTGATTACTAACAAAATCTTTCAAGTGAACGCTTTTGACGTAATGCTGAAGCGTATAAAGATTAAGCGAAGGATTGTATGGAAAATAATCATGAGTAACATACTCCTCGTAAAAGCCCGTCTGAGCCCCATTCTCATAGGCGCTCCACCGGTGCAAATACGACGTTTCCAATCCTCCTATTGAATTATCAACTGTCCTGTATTTTTCGTGTTTGATCTGAGGTTCCTCATACCAAATATCAATCGTCGACGTAAGTCGGTGGCCATTGACAGGACTGACCCAGTCAAATGTTAAAGAGGACGGCGCCGGAAGAGAGGTTGACGCAAAAGCATTCATTTGCGCGCTTTCTCCGGAATCACCCGAAATTGTTTCTTCGACTAATGCCATTAATTGGTTCAACTCGTCAGGCAACCCTTGCGGCGTGGCCTCCGTCAAATCGCTATCGTTTTGAGCCCCTGTATCATAGCTGGCAACCAGTTCGCTGATTTCTCTTTCAATATCTAACTCACCCTGAGATTCCTCTTCTATTTCTGCCTCCGTATTCTCTTCAGCTTCTCCCCGAAGCGATTTAGCCTGCTCCTCAGCAGGGGCGACTTCATCCTGAGCTACATTAGATTGAGCCTCAGGCGTGATTTCTTCCGCACCTTCCGTAACGCCCGCATTTTCCAGAACGGCTTCAGGGACAACTTCCCCGGTTTCTCCTTCGGATTGTCCGGGTTGCGCAGTCTGTTCTATTTCTTCACTCCCTCCGCCTTCATCGAAAGACTCTTCCCAAGCTTCAATCCCGCCCTCCTGAATCTCTACCATCAGCGCTAAAATCGCCTCCGGATCTATCGCGAGCAAATTGAGGCTGGCTTCCTCATCGGCATACAAACCGTACGTAATGTCATCCTCCGAATAATAATCTTCCAGCAATAGTTCATTTAACTCCCCTGTTTCATAGGTATAAAAATCTCCTATTTCTCCCGCAGTGCCGTAAATATCCATTTCCGCATTTTGATCCTGCGGCTGAAATATTTGAGGTTCCAGAGACGCATCAGCTAAGTTTTCATCTGCCGGAACCAAATTCTCCGGAACTTCTTCGGAATCATTTTGCTCCTGAGACATACCATAATAATTCCCATCCATCGCCATCGCGGAATCAGACTCTTCTTCATCCGGAGTCGCAGGACTCAAAGGACTCTCATAACCGAGACTCTGAGACGGAGTCGATTCTGTCGAGACCCAATCCGGCTGAGACTGCTCTTGCGACTGCTCATACTGCTCCGGCGTCTGCACCGGCGTGTAATTTCCCGTCGGAGTCACTGCCATCTGTTGATCCTCGGCATATGCGGAGAAAGGAACTCCATAAGTCAGAAAACAAAGGTTCAAAAACACCGCTATTGTTTTCTGAAAAAATTTTTTCTGAAATGAGTTCTGAAGTAAGTAGAGAAATTTTCGAGTGGAATTTCCGGCGTGCTGAAAACTTGTTTCGTTTCGACTATTCATCAGTGTCATCAAAATTGAATAAGTTTAACATCTTAAAAGTTTTTATTTTGGTTTAAAAACATCCTTACAAGACACTAAAAACATAACACCTAAATATGACTTTTTCAAGGAAACCAACCCTTTTTAATGTAAAAATTCTTAATACCTCCTTTCCTGTTAGCCGTTTAATCAATTCTTATCAATCCTATCAACCAAAAAGAGCCCCTTTAGCAACGAGCTTTTTTGTCCTTGGTCTTTAGTCTGCGACGCGACCCTGCTTTTACTGGGAGCTAGTGTCGAAGAAAGGTCTTCGACGAGTCTGTGGTCTGTAGTCTTTACAAAAAGGGGTGTACCACCTTACCCTTTAATTTTCCTTGCCCCAAACAAACCCCGTTTATAGAATGTGAACAAATCGTTCACAAATCATGAACGGAAGGTTCCCCAAAAAAATAAATAGCCTTTTTAATCACAGCCAAGACAGAACGGAGTTTTACATGAAAAAGAAATTGTCAGTACTGGCGATTACGGTTCTCCTCGCAATCTTTTCATTTCAGGAAATCGCATGCGCGGCGTTATGGTGGGGCGCGGCGGCGAGACGAGCCGCGAAAAGAATCGAAGAAATGGAAGACGGCGACTCGAAGAAAAACGAGAATAGCGAAACGGGTGAAGCCGTGGACCAAGACGAGACAAAATCCGAAGGCTTTCGTCCCCTGAAGCGCCTCAGGGAAGGCATCGGAAGCAAACTCTCCGGCTCGGACGAATAGTTTTAAGAGGTTTCAGCGGCGACAGCCAATGAAGACACACGGTAATTTCATTCTCTCTTGCGTTTTCATTTTCTTGCTCGTCTTATCCTCCTGCTCAAATTCACCTAAACTCAACCCTCTGGCGCCGGAAAACAAAATACTAGCATTCGGAGACAGCATCACCGCCGGAACCGGTGCCAATCCCGGCCAGGACTATCCATCCGTTCTTGAATCTCTGATTGAAAGGAAAATCATCAACGCAGGCTTAAGGGGCGAAACAACCGCGGAAGGAGTCCGGCGACTGCCCGAGTGGATTGACCGGCACCGGCCGGCATTATTACTTCTCTGCGAAGGCGGAAATGATCTCCTGCAGAAACTCCCCTCGGAAGAAATCGAAAGCAACCTGGAACGAATGGTTGAAATCGCAAAAGAAAAGAAAATTCAGGTTGTCCTTATCGCAGTCCCGAAACCCGGCCTCATCCTATTGCCCGAGCCCCTTTATCGAAGAATCGCGAAAAAGCATTCCATCCCCTGCGAAGAAAAAACTCTTAGCCGGATTTTATCAAGTCCCCTTTTTAAAGTCGATCCGATCCATCCGAACGAAAAAGGCTACCGCACTCTCGCGGAAGCTCTCGCCATTCTCTTAAAAAAACGCGGGGGCATCTAGTCAGACCGTTTTTCACATCAGGAAATTCAAGCCTACGGCCCCCGCATCCATTCGGAACGCAAGGAAATTTTGCCGGTGAGCGCGGAGTCCAGCATGGCAAGTAATTTCCCCTTATCTTGGGGAAAGCGTCCTTCCAAAGGCAGGTAATTCGAAGCGTGATTGGAGCGAAAAATAGTTTTCTCGAGCTCAAGGCCCGCAATCATGTCGCGCATTTCCCTCAAAAGCTCGTTCGTGTTCAATTCCTGAAATGAGCCCCGCTGAGCTTCCTCCCAAAGCGGAGTCCCCGGAATCAGCATTACGGAGAGGAATGAAAGATATCTCGGCTGCATCCGGTTCAGCGCCTTGATAGTTTCTCTGACATGCATCTCCGAGCCCTTCTTGCCTCCCAGCCCGAGAAGCACGATCACGGAAGACTTGATCCCGGCTTGCGCGGAACGCCGCACGGCTTCGATCATTTCTTCGGCAGTCGCTTTCTTCCGGCACCGGTCCAAAACTTGCTGACTGCCGCTTTCAAGCCCCATGTAAATGAGGCTTAATTTCTGCGCGCAAAGCTCCTCAAGTTCCGGCAAACTTCTTCCGGTGATATTGTGGCCGTTGGCGTAGCTTGAAATCCTCGAAAGCTGCGGGAAAGATTGATTGAGCGATTCGAGAATAGGCAGAAGCTTCCGGTTGTTTAAGGCAAGCGCGTCGCCATCCATGAGAAAAACCCTCCTCGTCCCCGGATACAAGCGCCTCCCTTCGCGAATATCCCGCTCGATTTCATCGACGGGCTTAACCCGGAACGGTTTCCCGAAATAGGCACCGCAAAACGTGCAGTCATTGGAAGAACAGCCCGCAGTCACTTGAAGAAGAAAACTTTCGGCTTCGGAGGGAGGTCTTATGGCAGGTTCAACAATCGGCATTCGTCACCTGATTATCATTCAGTTGGAAGAATCAATCCCCCGACTGATCGAATCAGCATTCATTATATCCTTTCGTGTAATTCGGATTGTTTTTATATTTGGGGTTCGCTTTATTTCCGGCCTCTGAATCATCACAGCCTTTCAGGTAATCATCCGCCGCGGCAATCCCGTCATCACAACCCCGCCGGTATTCTTCAGAAACCAGATACACCAGAAATTTCTTTTTTCCTTTCCAACCGTCCTGATAACCGCTGTCGTAATTGCTCCGCGCGATAAAAACAAGGGAGAATAAAAGCACCGGAAAAATCGTCATAAAAATCAGCAGTTTCTTAACATTAATAGGTTTATTGGTATCCTGCATCCTATTCCGCTCCTCTTTTCGTTCAACGGTTCACGCCGTCTTTTCAAAAAACAAAAACGCTGCCGCAAGTGTCGGGCACCAAGCCCCGCTCACGGCAGCGTTCTCATTTCTTCCGACCGTCATGCCGGAAATTAAAAACTTCTTATTTCAAAGCATCTCCCGCCACATTCGAAGTTACCGGCGTAACCAAAATGGTGAACGGAAAGAAGAGAAGCCACCAATTCATACGATTGGACTGAACGATACGAACCTTGCTCGCGCCGGCAGCCTTGGCAGCGGCGGTGAAATCGTCCAGCGTCTTCTCCAGGCTCGCATCTCCTTTGAGCGGTTTTTTTCCGAGGAAATGAATCGCCATATTTGAAGTGCTGATATGGGCAATCGCATCTCCGCTCGGAGTCGAAAGGCCGTTAAAATCCTTGCACATCGTCGTGGAGCTGCATCCGGTGAGAGCCATCATCCCCACCACCGCGACGGAAATACATTTCATCCAAGTTCCTTTCATGACATCCTCCTTCTGTTAAAGATATCCCTTCTTAAAAACATAAAGCCGTTCAGAAACCCCTTAGGCCGGCGGGATATTTTCCGTCCCATTCCCCGCACGGAAGGATAAAGAGCTTCTGACTTCCGCCATTAATTGGTCAAATTCGAAAGGTTTAGTGATGTATTTTTCGGCATAGCCCTCAATTGCTTTACGAATATCTTCGGGCTGATTTCTTCCGGTCATCATGATCACGGGGATATCGCATGTTTCCCCGCTTTTTTTGAGATGCTCGAGCACATGAAAACCATCCATCTTAGGCATGTTCACATCGAGAAGAATCAAATCGGGCTTGAGTGCTTTTGCTTTCCCGATGCCGTCCCTTCCATCTTCCGCCGTTTCGACTTCGTACCCCGATCTTGCAAGCCGATCCTGAACAACCAGCCGCAAGTCTTCCTGATCGTCAATGATTAGTATTTTTTGTTTCCCATCCATTATCGAGCCTTTCAAAGTTAACGCCTCGGAGGTGGTAAGAGTATACGGGAATCTCCTCTGAATATCCACGAAAAACATCCTTTCTCGATAGAGCACCAAACCGGGTATGCTCAGCCCTATACCATGCCTTGGCTTACAGCATACCTGTCCACAATCATGCAATTTCCAGCAAAAAATATCCATGCCCTCTGAATTCAAAGCAGGTATGCGATAACTTGTTACAGCAAAAAGGGAAAGTGATAACAGGTTTACTTTTTCGCTTTTTCGTATTTCCAGAATTCCCGGCCTTTTTTGTTTGGCATTTTCGCTGGAGTACATATAATCCTTCTGAAAGGCAGGCCTTATGCTAACAAACAATAAAATTCCTCAGTCGCATCAGCTTGAATTCCTCGCGAAACAGGCACTGCTCGCAAAAAGCAGAGTTCGCCTCTTCTGCATCTTAATTCTCAGCCTCTACTTCACTATTACCGCCGGCGACTTCCTCCTCAGACCCGAAACCTATCGCGCAGGAGAAATCTGGACAGGCGCAATCCTTCTGCTGGGAGGATTATCCATCCTCTATCTAAACTCAAAGACACGCCATCTCGGGAAAGCCAAGCTGAACGCATTCATTTTCGCGGCCCTTCTGCATTTCATGCTTTTCAAATTAGGGCTTGTCTATTCTGAAGCCGCGGCCACCATGACGACGTACTATATCCTAACCCTTTTCCTTGTCATCCTTTTCATCCCATGGAATCCTCTCGAAGCAAGTTTGATCGGGCTGCTCAATCTCATGACCTTTCTGCTTTATGGAGTCACCCGATTCAGAATATTCGGCCCCTCCACACTTTATCTTCATCTCAATGGTTTTATCGACGGGATCATCCTCATCGCCGTTTCCGCTTCCCTTTGCGTCTTGATCCGAAAAATTGAAATGGGACGAGAAATCCATAACTTCACTCTTTTGAAAGAAATCGAAAGCAAAAATGAACAAACCCGAAAGGAACTGGAATTTGCGCGGCGAATCCACAAAACGCTGATCCCCGACTCCATCAGCACCGAAAAAGCCGACATCACCGTCACTTATCTCCCCGTCGACATCATCGGCGGTGATTACGCGAAGTTCCACTTCTACGGCAAGGACCGGCTCATTTTTATCATTTGCGACGTGACCGGGCACGGAGTCTCGGCCGCGCTTCTCGTGAACCGGGTTCACGCCAAATACGAGGAACTCGTCAAGGACGGAAAGGAACCCGGCGCTTTGCTTAAGGAGTTGGATGCGTTCGTCGCAAAAGACTTCCGGGACACCCACATGTACCTGACCGCTTTTTGCGGCCTTCTGGATTTCAAAAAGAAAAATTTCTTCTACTCCAATTACGGCCATCCTCCCCAATACATCTACCACGCGACGAAAAATGAGGTTCGCTGTCTAAATTCTCAAACAACGTTGCTCGGCCTCACTTATCAGGAAGAAAAAATTTACCAGAGCGAAATGCCTTTTGAGCGAGGGGACAAAATTCTTTTGTTCACAGACGGGATTCTTGAAACCATAAGCCGGCAGCCCGCGGTATCCGTTCACGGAAAGATCGAACGCTTCATGCAAAACAACACTCATTTGACTTCATACGAATTCAATCAGAAACTTCTCGAAGAAATGAACGCTGCGGACCGGACCTTCGTCAAAGACGACATCTTCCTCCTTACCATCAAGATTCATTAAAAAAAGGGGTGTCCTCCCAATTTTCACGCCCTTTCCTCCTTGACTTTTGAAGCAAAAATGGTTATTGTCCCCCAAATATCAGCGAGGGGTGACGCCCATCCTTCCTGCGTATGTTCATCATTCTTCAGAATCGAAAAACGCTGTTTTGACAATGCCCGTTCCCTATCCAAAAGCGCGGAACGAGGCCCATTTTTAATTCTCAGGGAGGAGAACTCATCATGCCAAAGCGGAATGACATCAAAAAAGTCCTGATCATCGGCTCCGGCCCCATCATCATCGGTCAGGCCTGCGAATTCGATTACTCCGGCACGCAAGCCTGCAAGGCATTGAGAAAACTCGGATACAAAATCGTTCTCGTGAATTCTAATCCCGCCACTATCATGACCGATCCCGGAATGGCGGACATCACTTACATCGAGCCTCTGAATCTTCAAACGTTAACAGAAATTATCGCAAAGGAGCGTCCGGACGGTCTTCTGCCGAATTTGGGGGGACAGACAGGACTGAATCTCACAACCGAGCTTGCAAAAGCCGGCGTCCTCAAAAAATACGGCGTCAACGTCATCGGCGTCAACATCGACGCCATCGAACGCGGCGAAGACCGAATCGCGTTTAAGGAAACGATGAAACGCCTCGACATCGATCTCCCGCGCAGCGAAGCGGCGAATACGCTTGAGGAAGCCGAAAAAATCGCGGAAAAACTCGGCTTCCCCGTGGTGATCCGTCCCGCATACACTATGGGCGGCACCGGCGGAGGACTGGTCTATAATCTTGAAGAATTCCGCACTGTTGCGACGCGCGGGCTCGCGGCAAGCCTTGTCCATCAAATCCTCGTCGAAGAATCGGTACTCGGCTGGGAAGAACTCGAGCTTGAAGTCGTCCGCGACGCGAAGAACCAAATGATCACGGTCTGCTTCATCGAAAACGTGGACGCGATGGGCATTCACACGGGAGACTCCTACTGCACGGCGCCGATGCTCACGATCGAGCCGGCCCTGCAGAAAAAACTCCAGAAATATTCCTACGACATCGTCGAAGCCATCGAAGTCATCGGCGGAACCAATATCCAATTCGCCCACGATCCCAAAACCGGCCGGGTCGTCGTGATTGAAATCAATCCGCGCACGTCGCGCTCCTCCGCCCTCGCGTCAAAAGCCACGGGCTTCCCCATCGCCATGGTCTCCTCCATGCTGGCCGGAGGGCTCACGATGGACGAAATTCCCTACTGGCGGGACGGTTCTCTCGAGAAATACACTCCGTCGGGCGATTATGTCGTCGTAAAATTCGCGCGCTGGGCGTTTGAAAAATTCAAAGGCGTCGAGGACAAGCTCGGCACGCAGATGCGCGCAGTCGGCGAAGTGATGAGCATCGGGAAGAATTATAAAGAAGCCCTGCAAAAAGCCATCCGCTCTCTCGAAAACGGGCGGCACGGTCTCGGCTTCGCGAAAGACTTCAACAAAAAACCGCTTGAAGAACTCATGAAAATGCTCTCAAATCCGACGAGCGAACGTCAATTCATCATGTATGAGGCCCTGAGAAAAGGGGCCGACATCCAGGCCCTTCATGAAAAAACCCATATCAAGGCATGGTTTATCGGACAAATGAAGGAACTCGTCGAACTCGAAGAGAGAATCCTTAAGTATAAGGGCAAACTTCCGCCGGACTCTCTTCTCGCGCAGGCCAAAAAAGACGGTTTCGCGGACAAATATCTTTCAAAGATTCTCGGTGTCCCGGAAAAATCCATCCGCGAAAAACGTATCGCGATCGGCGTCGCCGAAGCGTGGGATGCAGTGCCGGTCAGCGGCGTGAAAAACGCGGCTTATTATTATTCCACCTACAACGCGCCGGACAAGGTTAAAGTCAGCGACCGGAAGAAAATCATGGTCCTCGGCGGAGGACCAAACCGCATCGGGCAGGGGATCGAATTCGACTATTGCTGCGTTCACGCGGCATTTGCAATCCGCGAAGCCGGCTACGAATCGATCATGGTCAATTGCAATCCCGAAACGGTTTCGACGGACTACGATACTTCCGACAAGCTGTATTTCGAGCCGCTGACCGTTGAAGACGTTTTGAGCATTTATCAAAAGGAAAAACCGGAGGGAGTGATCGTACAATTCGGAGGGCAAACACCTCTCAATCTCGCGCGGGAACTTGCGGAAGCGGGCGTCAAAATCCTCGGAACCACCTGGGAGGCGATTGACCTTGCGGAAGACCGCGACCGATTCCGGAAGATTATGGATAAAATGGGGATCCCCCAGCCCGCCTCCGGCATGGCAAGCACGCTCGATGAAGCACTGGCAATCGCAAAAAAAATCGGCTACCCTCTGATGGTAAGGCCTTCGTATGTTCTCGGAGGCCGCGCCATGGAAGTTGTTTTGGATGAAGAGATGCTCCGCCGCTACGTTGCCGCCGCAGTCGATGTTTCCCCCGAGCGGCCGATTCTGATCGACAAATTCCTCGAGGACGCCACGGAATGTGAAGCCGACGCCATCTCGGACGGGAAAGACGCCTTCGTCCCGGCCGTCATGGAACACATCGAGCTTGCGGGCGTTCACTCCGGCGATTCGGCCTGCGTTATTCCGCCCGTCAATATCCCCGCAAAACACCTGAAGACCATTGACGATTACACCCGAAGGATCGCAATCGAACTCGGCGTCGTGGGCCTCCTCAATGTCCAGTACGCCATCGCAAACGACAAGGTTTATATTCTGGAGGCCAATCCGCGCGCGTCGCGCACTGTCCCCATCGTCTCGAAAGTCTGCGGCCTCTCCATGGCGAGAGTCGCGACTCAAATCATGCTCGGCAAAAAACTCTCGGAATTCGGGCTCTCGCGAAAAGCGCTTCCTCATTTCGGCGTCAAGGAGGCCGTTTTCCCGTTCAACATGTTTCCGGAGGTGGATCCCCTGCTCGGACCGGAGATGAGATCCACGGGAGAAGTGCTCGGCCTTGCCGATTCCTTCGGCCTGGCGTTTTTCAAAGCGCAGGAAGCGACCAAAACATCGCTCCCCACGGAAGGGACCGTCCTGGTCACGCTGGCAAACGCCGATAAGAAACACGCGCTGGAATCCACGAAATTATTCCGGGAGGCGGGATTCAAAATCCTCGCGACGGAAGGAACTCACCGGTTTCTTTCGGAGCACGGGATTGTATCCGAACTGATCCAGAAAATCGGCCACGGGCGCCCCAATCTCATCGACGCGATTAAAAACGGAGAAATCCGGTTGATTGTCAACACGCCTCACGGAAAAGCCAGCCAGGAGGATGATTCGTACATCCGGAAAGCAGCGATCCAGTACAAGATCCCTTATGTCACGACCACGGCCGCTGCATTAGCCGCTGCCAAAGGGATTGTGGCCCGGAAGCAAAGCAAGCCGCAGATCAAACCCCTGCAGGATTATCACGCGGAAATCGGACAGAAAAAAACTCTGGAGCCAAGCCTTAAGGCTTAAGCCAAGAATCGCTTCCAGAGTTCATCGAGAGCACAGGCTGCACCGAGCGGCAGTTTGATATCTATCCATTCGGAGACTTCCGTCACGGCCGGATTAATTTCAACAGTTGGTTTATTGCGGCGCTTCGCGTCCAGCACAGGCTCCTGAATATAAGGAAAAACGCTGGTAGTCCCGATTGAAAAATAAATATCAAAACCCTTCGCGAGTTCCCGCTGCAAGATTTCATATTTTCCAACCGGAAGCATTTCCCCGAAAAATACCACGTCGGGACGGGCAATCGAACCGCAGTCCGGACAGAGAGGCGGAATTTTGATTTCACCGTAATTTTCAATCGCTGTCCTCCATCCGCATTTCGGACAGAGTAATTGATGCATATCCCCGTGGATGTCGATGACATTTATCGACCCCGCCGCATGATGAAATCCGTCTATGTTCTGCGTCAGCACCCAAACCCGTTCAAAATGTTTTTCCATTGCCGCGATCACTTCATGCCCCCGGTTAAACTTTGCATGGCGGCAATTTTCTTCGATCATAGAAAGGTATTTCCAGGTAATTTCGGGGCGAGTCCTGAGCATTTCGCCCGCAAGAGCCATTTCAATCGGGATCCCGTCCTCCGTCACTTTGTCATTGTATAAACCGCTGATTCCCCGGTAAGTGGGGAGCCCCGAATCGGCGGAAATCCCGGCGCCGGTGATAAAAATAAGGCTACGGGCCTTTTCCAAAAGCCGGACGACCTCACCCACCGCTCCCGATTCTTTCACATTCAATCCCATTGATTTAGTTCTCCCTCCGCAGAGAAATATTTAGGTAGCTCCGGTAATTTAACGCAACACTTGCGGGATATAATAGCCGCAAGGGGGCGTTATGAAAAGGAAAGAAGATAGAAGTTATCGTCGTTTATCAGCTCGTGACCGGGAGAGAATCAG
>Ga0172375_10006268_pt1 | contig 16778 bp, 11 predicted proteins | sample LakKiv1m_FD_114537 | JGI IMG/M metagenome (GOLD analysis project Ga0172375, IMG submission 114537) | Freshwater microbial communities from Kabuno Bay, South-Kivu, Congo - kab_092012_11.1m | ecosystem: Environmental > Aquatic > Freshwater > Lake | place: Democratic Republic of the Congo...
AAACTTTGACAACTCAAAAAACAACATTACAAAGCGAAAAGGATGCTGCAGCAACAGCTGCAAGGATAGACAAAGAAAAAGCTTTGGCTACTGCAAATGAAGCTGCAGAGGTAGACAAAGCACAAGCTATAGCTGGAATTAAAGAACAACTAGCAACCAAAGAGCAATTGCTAGCCGAAAAAGAAGAAGTTATTATTGGTCTAACGGCAGATCTTAAATTTCAAAGAGATATTACAAAAAGGTTTAAAGAAGGTGCTATAAATACCGCTGAAGCTATAAAACAATTTGAATTAGTAATAGAGAGTATTGGACAAGAAGTCGCTGAAATTTTTAATTTAGATAAAACTCAAATGGCTGTTGAATTGCGGAAGTTATTCATACCTTACTTAAAGGCAAACGATCAAATTCCAATGTCTAGAATAAGACAGATGAATCTTCCAGAACCAACTCTTATATTAAATAGAACATGGGATCAACTAAAACCTAATACAGTAGTAATTCTTTTTGGTGAAATCGTGAACTCAATCATACGCCCAGCTAATACTCAATACACAAATAAATCATTTTTAGCTGAGTTAACAAAAAACATCAATAAACCTGAATTAATTGCATTAAAAAAGCAAATAGTCAGTATACTTATTGCTAATACATAACTATCAAACTGTCTATGAATGAAGAAGAACGCGCAAACGCAAGCAAATTAATTGAAAAAAACGAAACTCAAGATTCAACTGCTGTATTCAAAAGAATTCAAAGCAATTGTCATGATCGTCTAGATGCTGTCAGCAAAAAATTGGAAATAAAAAGGGCAGGTCTAGCAGACATTTTTGATCTCTATACCAACTCATGCAAAGAGCATCCTACCCATACAACCCGTTTAAAATCATTAACAACCAAACTATCTCAACTTCAAGAGCCAATGGCTTGTGTAGCATCATTGGTTGATATCCTTGTAGATGAAGAGAAAGCTTTGCATTTAATTAGAACCATAAGCTCTCCTGGTGAGAGTGAATATAATTTCTTAAATGCACTAGAAATTATTAAATCAGCTCTAATGTATATTTGTTGCTCAGCGGAAGAATCCAGATCTGCCATTGAGCAAATAGGCATCGGAGATCAATTAATGTGCCAGTTTCTATTGGCAAAAGCACATTCTCATCACACATTGTACCAAAATCTAATTCCGGTTGCTTTATGCTTATCCCCTGAAGCAAGAGAATTGCATTCTGATCCTAGAATAATCGATGTATTTACGAAATCTACAGAAGGTAATGTAAATGAATGGCCAAAACTGCTTAGTTTTTTACGCTCTATACCCTCTGATCAACTTAAACCTGAGTTTGTTAGAATGTTATTCTCTAAAAAAGATTTGTATAAAGAAACTCTAAAGTTTTTTGCTGGAAGAGAAAAAGATAATTCTTATTCAGATTTTATTCAATCAAACCGCAATGGTTTTTCTAATGACACCATTTCATGGTCAACTATTGCTGGAGTTGACAGACTTGGGGAATCAGATATTTTTTATAAAATGCACCCACAAGAAATATTTGGTGATTTATTAGCACGACTTGTCCAGTACCTACAAGAAGCCGAAGGGCTTGATAAAAAACAAGAATTGATTGAATTGTTTTCATCAGTTATTTCGTATAACAAATTTATACCAACTACTCGATATCAGCTTGAGTTCTTTAGAATTATAATCAATGAAAGTGATCTAAAGGAGAATAGAACAGAAATATTAATCGAAACCACTCATCCTTTATATAAACAGCTAAATGAAATTTCCGAACTTTGGGAAACTGTTTGTTCCGGCTTTATACACAAACGAAAAAATGGTGTATTGATAATTAATCTTAAACGTCTAGAAAGATTACAGCAACAAAATGAAGCTTTACAAACTATTTCTGCTGAAATTTCGGGTAGACTTGCCGCAGAGCCACAAGCAAGTACTTATTTAGAACCGTTTGCAGAATGGCAACCAACAACAGATCATACCCTGTTATTAATGGAAGAAGAAAGAGGTAGTAACTGGGAAATTGGATGGCCACATGGAAAGGTAGAAGGAAGAATTGGAATGGAATTTGCTTCACAAGCATCCAGAGACCATGTTAATAATGCCACATCAGACGTACTCCCTACTGGAGCAGAATTGCCAGTCTATGGAAATGATATAGCAATCCCAAGATCTATTGCTGCATTAGATTGCTGGCCAGAAGTGTCAAGCGTTGAGGCGAAAAAACTTATTCAAGATGTTATAGAACTTACAAATCTATGTGAATGGGATTTTATTCCCCAGTCATTACAAGGCAGAGCAAAATTATCAATGATCGCAAATAAGAATCTACCAGAACTTGTTGTTGCTCAAATATCTAGAGTTAGAGATTTTGCTACCAGACTTAAAACAGAACAAGATCAGATTACGGATAGACTCAAACAACAACTTGACAGCTTAAAAATGCTCAAGAAAAGATTGTCTTCAGATGTTGAAGCCATATCCAACCTTGATGAAACTTATGATAGGCAAAAATTTAAAATACCAGAACATCTTGATGAAGGTTCAGTTCAAACCCTACATCAAATAGATCCATTTTTTGTTAAGACTATTGATCAATATGAAACTGAAAGAAACAGAATTATAGAAGCACTGTTTGTGATCAATGACAAAATTAACGAGTGCAAAAAAACTATGGACAACATACCAGATAGGGCAAGTGAAAGTGATTTGCCACCTGAACCCAAAGAGTTGGATTGGAATGATGAAGATTTTGAAATTAAATATCCAGAACAGTTGGAGCAATGGAGAGTGCGTAAAGAAGTTAGAAGAAAAATAGAAGATGAATATCAGCAAAGACGTCAAGTAATACATGAACAAATTGCAAATCTATACATAGAAAACACATCACTAAGAAGTGAATTATCAGCTGTTATCTCATCTAAAGAAAAAACAATAATTCTTGAAATTGTGGAACAGATGATAAAGAAACTAGAAAATGAGTTAATGGTTCATGACAAAACAAAAAGTGTCATTGCTGACTTTCTCTCTACCACAGCTTTCAGCGCAAACAAACAAAAAAGATTAGTGACACTAATGCAAACAAATGTTGATGCAGTTTTGGAAGGAGAGAAAAGTGAATTATTAAAACAAAAAGCGAGTGAGCTTGAAACAATGTGGAACAAAGTTGCAACTAGAAATTTTGCCCACATTGTTCTGCGCTGTATTGCAGGAAGACATCATTTAAGTAGAGGAACAGAAGGATTGAGAGTAGTACGAGCATTAACGCCAGAGATGGCAAGAAAGCTTGGAGCTAAAACTCCAGGTTTGAATTCAATGCTAGACACACTTCCAGAGGATGTTGTGCCAATCAGCGCTTCCTTTGAACCAGGACAAAGAGTCCTGCTAACTGGACCAAATGGCGGCGGAAAAAGCACCACTGTTTCTGCTATAGAACATGCCAGATACCGTCAATATGACATGCCACAAGCAGAACTTGCACAAGTTCAAGGAGGATTGTTTACACTTGAAGAGGCAAGGACAACACTCGACCAAAGTTTATTTCAATTCAGCGCAAAACAGTGGGCTAAATTGATCTGGCGCGCGCTATATGATCAAAGTTTCAAAGAAATTTCAGGCGTTATAACAGACGAAACAGGTGAAGGCACCGATGATTTAGCAAGATCTTGTCTATGGACCGTAGTTGAAACTTATGTCAGACAATTACGTCCTGATATTCATTTTATAGATATTACTCATGAGGGACCATTACATTTGATCGCAGAATTTATGCTAAATCGCATGTTAAAAATAGACGCGCAGGCTCAACCATCAAAAGCTTTGGCAATTGATCCATTTAGTAGAAAACTAATAGAAGGTGTAATCTCTCCAAGTTATGCACCACAAGCTATCAGACCGTACGATTCAAAAACAGCTGCAATGGCAGAAAATATGGAATTAATGCAATCATACGGAATGTATCAATATGATTTTTCTGGTATTGAGGATAGACCTCCAATTGAATTGGAACCGCAAAGTGGTATTGCACGAGAGAGAGATTTAGACAGACTAGGCTTCCTCGCTGGTGGAAATGGAGAATTTGGATTGATGAGAGATCCATTATCCAAAATGACAGCTGATACTGCATCAGTAGATAGTTTTTTAAAAAAATACTCCCAAGCTTTCAGAACCAGAGTTGTAGCCGGAAATGAAGTTGTTTCAAGTTATGACAACAAAATAAAAGATTTTATAGAAAGTCAAATGTCAAGCGAAGTTAGCTTTAGACTCTTAATTTTGGATTTGATTGATTCTCAAAAATTAAGATCTTTATCTTCTGCCTTAACTCTCAAAGAATCTTTAAATAATATCACTTCAGAAGATGTTGGTGAAATAAATACATTTGCAAAAATATATGATATTTGCAAGAAGGCGAAAATGCCAGAAGATGTTATGGAAAAATTAGGACAATTATTGAATATTGTTTATGAAAATATGAAAGATTATAAAAACATGACAATAAAAGCAACAGGAGTTGCTATTACTGAAGCTTTAGCAAAATCACTCATTCCTCCAGAAACAGAACCAGAAATTGCAAAAGCTAAAGAGCAATCCATAATTGAGTTTTTTAAAACTCGTAATTGGGACCAACTTATGAATTTTATAAAACAAGAAGTTAGTAAAGAACAACTTGACAAGTTTCTTAACGTTTTATCAATACCCACAAGTACAGAACTTGACAAAAAAGTATTAGAAAGCAATGAGGTTTTAGCTAATATAACAAGAATGCTAGATGGAGATTCTGAGAGCCACAGTTATGCTTCATTTGCAATAAAATATGGACAATTGCTTAATGAACATTTTCCAAACTTAAAGGTAGACGGTGGATCTGTTGACCAATCCGAAATGACTCAAAGTTTGGATGAGCTTGAAGATATCATAAATGGTCTAATATATTTTGCTGGAAAAAAACTACATCGCAAATGTCTAATTGATCAAGGAATAACTATGAGTCAACCGTCAGCAACTTCATATACTGAACCAACAATCTCAATATCTGAAGGTGTAGATTCAGAAGTTATGCGTCTTTTACAAGAACAGAAAAGAGTGTATATTCCACAAGATTTTGAGCACACATCCTTTAGTCAAGCTTCACCACAAGTATGCCTTGTCACCGGACCAAATGCAGAAGGAAAAAGTAGCTTAATTAGGTTAATGGGAAAAATTGCAGTTTACAGTAAACTTTGGGGTGAAGCTCCGTGTAAGGAGCATACGTTAAGCTCCATTGATGGAGTGGCAATTTCAATTAACGTTCCACCAGATCCAAAGAAGGGTTTAAGTGGATTGACTTCTCAAGCTGTTGATTTGGCAGAAATGGTAGATATGGCTCGTCAATTTCAAGCACAAGGCAAAAATCTCTTAGCAATTATAGACGAAGCCTATTTGAAAACCGCGTATATGGGAAAAACAAATTTATCAGCTGCTTTAATAAAACAACTTGTAGACACAGGAGCCTTAGTTTTTATTTCTACACACGACAGGTTATTGCCTGTTAGATTAGAGGAGATTAATCAATCACTAAATGATGAAGAATCGCGGATAAGATTTGGTTTAATAACTGTTGAGGATCATGAGGTTAAATATGACAGTCAGGGACAATCAGTTCCACAAAGAATATTCGCAAAAGAAATGAGAGAGCTACTTCCAGAACAAGTTGTTGAAACAATTATTGATGCATCTGAAAAACTTGAGCACGAAGTAAGAAGTGTCTTATATCCATCCAGCTTGCAAAGCTAAATCAGTTTTAGTTTTTTTAGCGTATTAATTGTTGTTTTTAAATTGGATCTAATAACATAGACTTTGAGCAGTAAATACTGTAATAATAGTTACGAATAAAAAAAGAAAGCTATCTATGAATGAAAGTCAAATTCCAACAGATAAGTTGTTACAAATAGAAAGTGCATTAAGAGAGTTGATAAAGAAAGAATTTTCTGATGAAAATGGAGGATCTGTATCGTTGCGTCAAGGCTTACTTGCTTTATTAATGGAACAAGAAAGAACGAATTTGACACTTCTAGATAATTGCGCACAAGAATCTGGAGGTTGGCCCACTTTACTTGGGGAAGTACCACCAAAAACACGACCAGTGTTTTGGAAAAGTCTGAGAAAAGTTCTTGGTGTTAAAGAAAACGCACCTGAACCTCCAGCATTAAAACTTTATGAAACAATCTCAACCAAAGTAGGTTACCGAGGATCAACAGAACCTTTCTTCTCTGCTTCAGTTGCCGCATCAGACAATGAAATTCACCAAAGACAAGCTACTGATGCATTGGAGATTATTTATGTTTACTTATTTAGAGTAATTAGAGGACAGGCAAATTGGAAAGAAGAATTAACACCAAACAAACTTGCATTGATAAAAGAAATGATAAAACTGGCTTTAGAAAAATTCCCTTCTACTGAAGGTACTTCAGGCAAAGAACAACCTGATAAAACTGATACAAAAGTACGTGCTGAAGCTATGATTCTTGAAGAAAAAATCAATGCGATGTTAACTCCCAAACCATCACCAGTAGCCGCTGAAACGGTAGTTTAAAAAGCATCTTTTTTAAATTGGACAAGCGTCAGACTCACATTTAAAGTGTTCGTAGTCTATGTCTTCAAATAGATCCTCGTCTTTTTCAATCTCGTTGATCACCCGCATAAACTCACTGATAGTCACTGGCTGTTCTGGCTGGTAATCGTAGGCTGTAGCGTCTTGCTGCGGCATCTTGATCACAATGATGCATGAGCCATCAGCGCAGTTAACTTTTGGAAGTAGTTTGCAGTGGTAACAACTACTGATGTGCTTGGTAAAGGAAAAATGTTTTGCACTTTACCCTTATTTGATTTTATTTCAGCTGTAGTGTAGTTTTTTTTGTAATCCTCAATAATCAGATCAACTTCTCTGCCCCCATATTCTCTATAAAAATAAATGTTTAACTTAGCATTATTTAGTCTCCGTAGTTTTTCTAGCTCTGAAATAACAAAATTTTCAAACACACCACCTCTATCTTGACGTAATTCTAAATCTCGAAAATCTTGTATCAAGATATTCCGAATACCTAAATCATAAAAGTATAATTTACGATTTTCAGACACCGCTTTTCTAATATTGGTTTTGAATGATGGCAAAGGTATTAAAATATAATTTTTAATAAAAATCTCAATATAGTTGGAAACAGTAGAGGGATAAGCTCCTAAAGAATTGGCAATTTCACGAATAGAAACTTCTGATCCTAGCTGTAAAGCAATTTTCGTCAAGATATCTTTAGCAAGTTTTTGGTTTTTTAATTCGTAAATATTTATCACATCTTTGAGCACGTATGTATCTAACATTCGTTGGAGGAGATCAATTCTATCTTTCTCACGCAAAGCAGTTTTGGTGTAAACCTCTGGATAACTTCCCCAAATTTGAACCTTAGTACTTAATTGTTGAAAATATGCTTTTTCATCAGAAACAAGAGGTTTCTCATTGGCCGCAATTTCAAAAACAGATAATGGCAAACAGTATATTTCGTTAAATCTGCCTGCCATCGTATCAAACTCTGTTGAGGCTTTTTGCCTAAGTTCTGAACTACCAGTGGCAATAACTTTAACGTTAAATTCGTCATGTAGTATTTTTAACGCAACTGTAGCCTCTGGATAACTCTGTACCTCATCAATCAAAATTACTTTGTTGTCCGCCACTATTTCTTTCAATACTTCTAGGCGAGGAACAAATTTTTCACAATCAGACACCAAATCAAAGTTATATTTAGCAACTTTCAGCTCTTTGGCTAATTTGTCAATTAACGTGGTTTTTCCAGATCTTCTAGGACCCCAGATAAACAGTGTTTTCGTGTCGTCACTTTTCAAATATGAGGAAATTGAGAGTTCAATAGCTCTTTGTATTAATTTCATATGCATTCATATTACTACTAATTTGTAGTTTGTCAAACTATAAATTAGTAGTAAATTGTAGTTTAGCACTCCCACTAAATTGGGCAGGCTCCGGACTCACACTTCAAGTGTTCGTAGTCTATGTCTTCAAATAGATCCTCGTCTTTTTCAATCTCATTGATCACTCGCATAAACTCACTGATAGTCACTGGCTGTTCCGGCTGATACTCGTAGGCGGTAGCGTCTTGCTGGGGCATGACGCTACAGCATTTGACCTGGGCTTGGTACTTTTTGACCATCTCACAGAACTTTTTAAAACTGACTTTCTTGGGATCATACTTCAGAGTGTAACTGACTTGGTTGCCAGTGTCTTCTAGTGGTCGGCCTTGCTCATCAAGGCCGACAATCCAGTACTTTTCAAGAAGCATCAGCCATTTATACTGTTCTTCTGGTGTAGCCTCGGCGGCTGTCACTAATTGGCCATTCATCCCGATCCGACAGATGAGCGGTTGGGTTGGAAACCCAACCGCGGTAGAGCCTTCATAAGAACGCAACTCTTTGACTGGATAACCTTTCTCTTTGTACTTTTTCACCTGTGGATCATCACTTCTGTACTGCACCCACCTGATGTACTCTCTCATACTAGGAAGATGCGCTCCCTCTGTCAGAGCAAAAAGTTTGCTGATGGTCCCAGATGGTTTGATAGTGGTGTTGGTGTGCGGCACAACCACCCCTAGTTTTTTGCTATACTTGACAGATTCATCCAGGACGGCGCGCTTGAAGCGCGCCAAAGTCTGCCAAAAATCTTGGGATTTTTCTTCGTTGATCAAGTCACGAAAACTATAACCAAACATGTTCCAAGCAAACTCGTGAATACCAGTCATACCTACTCCAATGCGATTGGTACGCTTAACTTCTTTGTTGTACAGACAGTCCATGGTATTGACTCTGATCAAAGCTCGCACCACTGCTCTAAAAGCCTCTTCAGCTGATGCAATGTCCGGACAGTAATAAGGCACCACATCGCCAATTACACAATACCCACCTAGCATATTAAGGCTGATCTCACCACAAGGATTGGGAATTTGCTGATAAATCTTGGCCTCGGCATTTTTGGCCAAGTGAGCCAACATTTTTTCGCTACGTTTGAGTGGCTTATACTTGAGTCCCTCTGCGTACTTACCGTCCTGATAACCATCATAACCCGCATCATTTTGTACTAACAAGTGCTGATTGATAAATCCCGGCTCACCCGTACCGTCATGATAACTGGCTTCTAGAATTGCTTTTAAAACTTTTTGAGCGTGCTGACTTCTTTGTTTCCAAAATTTATCATCTACCGCCACACTATTATTAGCACTCCACAGAAATCCGCCTCGTTTAATATTAATAAAATCAATAATTTCTGGGTCAGTCCAAACTTTGGTAGCAATTCTTGCGCTCCGGCGCGCACCTCCCACTAGCACACACTCTGCCAAATTGTGGTCCACAAACATCGCTTGTTTCCAAGGAGTCAGGTGCGCGCCTTTAATTGTGGAGAGTCTCATAATAGCGTTCATCAACGGCTTTGGGCCTGATGAAGGCCTATTTTGCATGCCTCTGATAGGCGCGCCCTTGGGCCTAACTTGAGAAAAATCCAGAACCAACATCTCGTTTCTGTATTTTTTCTCATAAGCCATCACCTCAATTAGCTCAATAGCCTGCGCCCAACCTTCTCTATTATCAGGTACCTCAAACCAAACCACGCCATTTTCTTTGCCGTATTTGTGCACTGCATCGCGCACGCTTTCATCTCTGCCCCACTCAAAATCTGGGTGGGTATCAGCAATTACACACCTCACATTGGGCATATTATCCCAATCTACCAAACACATATCGTCATCATAAGCTCTACCTACACCAGAGCCATTCATTAAAAGATAAAACAAGATGTAGGAAGTGCTGGCGGTAGAACAGTTGGTAAAAACCTCCATGTTGCGCTTGGCTTGAGTTTTGTCACCATGTTGTAAATGCCTACCTGACATTAAAATTGAGCCGTTGGCAATATGCTTGCGTAAAATCTCGTACTCTTCTTTGATATGTTTTTTTTGTCCAGCAGGAATCAAACCAGTGTTACCTTCCGCCACCCTTGCGGCTACTTCTGCCCAAGTTTCCCAACGTTCATATCCGGTGCTCTTGTCAGTCACACGACGCAAATAAGTTCTTCTAGCCACTGCCTTACCCATCCCACTATCCAGCTGTCTTTCGCAAAACTTCATTTTCTTTTTTGGTAAATTTTTTGACATTTTTTTCACTTAACCTTTCTCCTGGGTTTTTAATTTGGCAATCTCTGCTTCAAACTCTAGCAAACTGTCAAAGTCGCGGTACACACTGGCAAATAAAAGATAAGAAAGAGCATCCAACTTTTTAAGTCTGTTTAATACCAAGTTGCCAATTTCCCAAGACTTAACTTCGCTGGTATTTTTTGTCTTAGTCTAGCTTCTATCTCATCAATTAAGGCGTCAATCTGGGACATAGGCACTGGTCGTTTCCAAGTAGCTTTAACAATGCCTCTTTTCAATTTGTCTCTAGAAAAATCCTCTCTAACACCATCTTTTTTTAAGACTTTAAGCTCAATACCCTCCACTCTTTCATAAGTGGTAAAGCGCTTCTCGCACTTGATGCAGCTTCTCCTTCTTCTGATTGAGTCACCATCGTCAGTCAATCTGGAATCTATGACGCTGGTATCTTTATATTTGCAGTATGGACAATACATAACAATAAACAACTATTTTTTCAAGCTATTGTGTTTGAAGAATAAAAAAAACACAATATATTGTGGGCAAGCAAAGTTTTTTGGATCACAAGAATGACATAAAAAACTGGCTTGGTCAACAATGACAAAAAGTATCAATTAGTATCAATTACATTGACAGATGAATGAGCAAAACCATACCCCAGATGGCTTGTGAAAAAATCAGTGCATAAAAGTTTTTCCATCTGAAAAATAGCAGGGACTGTCCCAAAGCAAACAGTGTCAACAAAAACATTTGAGCAAACATGGCCGAAAAAGAAAAACGAAGAAAAATATTGGGCGCATGAAAAAGCAAAAATAAACCAGCCGTAATGATCACTTGTTTTGTCAAACCAGCTCTACTCCATTTTTGTCCTATCACACCACCTAGAAAGATAAAAAAGAATAAACTTTCCCAAAAACCAGTCATTATGCTTAAGCCAAACTCATACCAAAACACGCTGGAGGCAAAAATAGGGACGGAGGTCACTGATGCACCTTGTTGCAGAGTAGTAATCAAGATAGTTGTAAACCCATAAACACCACCTACAGCCAAACCTAAAAATAAACCGGGCTCAAATTTAATAAAATCCAAAGGTTTGAGTAAGTTTTTCCTCCCTGAAGAAACAATGTAAAACCAAACAGGCAAACCAAAAAACACGGCTTTGCCTAAAGTTTCATCAAACCAAACTGGAAAATGGAACAAAAACCGATAGCCACACCAAAACGCGAAAGCCAAACTCACCACTGGCCAAAATAAAATATGGTTGTAAAGTTGTTCGTTAGTCTTGGGTTTGTTTAATGGCATGTAAAACAACTTTAACCGCCTCCTGCTGGTTTAGTGAGTAGGTATCAATTACTAGATCGTATAAATCATGGCGCCAAAAATCAATCTCGGCTGTGGCAGGGACTGTACCTGCCTTAACCACCCACTCTTGCCATTCTTTTGTGTACATTCTGCGCCATTTAGAAAAATTTTGATTGTATCTTTTGTCTATATGGACCAAAGCTTCATCAATAGTCATTTGATCCCTATTAACTAACCTGTCCACTTTGACGGCTTTATCTGAACAGATCATTAAAACTTTCAGCACCTTGTCCAAGCCTTGAGCCAAAAAACCAGCTAACCACGATTCGATCAACCAGTGATTTTGAGTGGATAGCTTTTCTCTAATGCCATAATCCACTTTCCTGTCAAACTCATCCTCATAATCAGCGGCCGAGTGATGAAACTTACTTCCCTTTTTAAAAAGACCTTTTTCTTCAGCATAAGCGCGCATAAACTCACCACCGCTGAAACCCCGCCAACCATCTACGGACAAAGCACTTTTCAAATGATTAAGCAAAGTGGTAGAACCAGCTCCCGGTAAACCAGAAATTGTAATGTTTTGATACTTTGGCAATGCTTTGCTCATTTTAAAGCTATCTATTTTAATTTTACCCAATCTCAAATCATTTTTTATAAAAAAATGAAGTTAACTGTATTTTGAGACAAAGCAAAAAAACTGTCAATCAGGTAGTTTTTTTGCAATTAGGCACGGGTTTTTTCTTGACAGAGTACCGCCGCCTCAATGGCGGCGGTAATTTTTTTTACCTTTATCTGCGCTTCCAGCAAAGAAATTTTGTTGATTTTTCCGGGGAAATAGTGAAAAACTTGGTTTCTACACTCAAGCCAAGTCTGCCACAACTGTTTGGCCAACTCCAAAGAACAGTTGCGAGCCAAATCGTCGTACAACCAGTGTTCATCTCTTTGAGCAAAAGAAACATCAGGATTAATGGCCCTACCTATGCGAAAACGCTTGCTTTTATAAGTTGCTTCATCAATCAAGCCAGCCCGCCATAAATAATATTTCAAAAATCCCTCATAAGCCTTGGCAGCGGCAAAAACCAAAAAAGAGTAATCTGCTACGATCTTTGGGCTTTTGGTCTGATCCTCAAGTAAACTTGATGACAATTCAAGCAATTCCTGAAGATCTTGGGGAAGAGGACCAAACCAAGCTTGCTTAAAAAAACTTGTAGTTTGAGACATAAATACTAAAAATGCATTTAATCTACAATTTGCTAAACTATGTTACTACAAATTAGAATATAACAGTTTGTAGCAAAATTACCATGCAAATGAGTTGGTTTAGGAAAAATAAAAAAATCATTTATTACCAAAATAAGATCCGTTTAGAATTACTTGGGTTAGTAAAAAAAAACTGGTCAGGTAAACTGGATAAAGGTTTAATTAAAAAAATCAAAAAAATAGGGAACGTTTTAGTTTGGCCAGTCACTAGCTGGAGAAAGTGGCCTAGTTTGGGTTTGGTGTTTTTTTTACTTTTTAGTTTTGTGTATCTACTTAAAGAACTACCATCACCTACCAACCTCACATCCAGCGAAAATTACGCCGTGAGCACCAAAATCTTTGATCGCAATCAGGTTTTGCTTTACGAAATTTTTGGCGATGAAAACCGCTCGCCTATTAAACTTGGCGAGTTACCAGACCACGTCAAGCAAGCCACCATAGCAATTGAGGACAAACGCTTTTATTATCACTTTGGCTTTGATCTAACTGGAATCCTGCGCGCTAGTCTGAAAAATTTCAAGGGCGAACGAGTGGAAGGCGGCTCAACTATCACTCAACAATTGGTAAAAAATGCTTTACTTACCAGAGAAAAAACTGTTAAACGCAAGTTAAAAGAAGTGTTTTTGGCTATCATCACCGAAGTAATTTACAGCAAAGAGGAAATTTTGGAAATGTACCTCAACTACATCCCTTACGGAGGAACAGCGGTGGGGGTAGAAGCAGCCGCTCAACAGTACTTCAACAAACCGGCTAAGGATTTGAGTCTAGCTGAAGCGGCGCTTTTGGCAGGCTTGCCACAAGCACCAAGTAAATACTCACCTTTCCAATCAGATCAAACTGCTGCCAAAAACCGTCAAGCAGAGGTCTTGAGAAGAATGGTGGAAGATGGCTTCATTACTAGCGCCAAAGCTGAAGAGGCAAGGTCTTCTGTTTTGGAGTATGCTCTGTCCAAAACTGACATCAAGGCTCCACACTTTGTTTTTTACGTACGCGATATTCTGATTGATCGATACGGTCTTGAAAAAGTAGAAAAAGGCGGCTTAAGAGTCACCACTACTTTAGATTTAAACTTGCAAGAAGCCACTCAAGCCAGTCTGACCGCAGAGGTTGAGAAACTAAAAAACTATAAGGTGAGTAATGGCGCCGGTTTGGTGGTTAAACCCCAAACCGGCGAAGTTTTGGCCATGATTGGTTCCAAAGATTACTTTGATGCCCAAGCAGAAGGTCAGGTCAACGTTACTTTGGCTGAAAGACAACCGGGAAGCTCCATTAAACCCATTATGTATGCCACTGCTTTTGAGCAATCTGTCTTAAACCCGGGCACAATTCTTTACGATGGACCAATTTGTTTTGAAGTCATAGGCCAAAAACCTTACTGTCCAAAAAATTACGACGGAAGTTTTAAAGGACCAGTTACGATCAGACAAGCGCTGGGTAACTCTCTCAATATCCCGGCTGTTAAAGCACTTAAAGCAGTAGGAATAGAAAACTTCATTGCCCAAGCCAATAAAATGGGCATCACTTCTTGGCAAGATCCTTCGCGTTATGGCTTATCCTTAACTCTAGGTGGCGGCGAGGTTAAGATGATTGATCTAGCTCAAGCTTTTGGCGTTTTGGCCAATCAAGGTGTCAAAACGCCAATCAATCCTATTTTAAAAATTGAGGATTACAAAAATCACTTGCTTTATGAAAATAATTTGCAGCAAAAAAAAGAAGATCTTAACTACTTAACACAACACGACTATGAAAAACAAAGAGGAGAGCTGGAAAGAGTGATGAATAGAGCGCCAGCATACCTAGTCAGTCACATCATGCAAGACAACACAGCTAGAACTTGGGCTTTTGGCAACCACTCTCAATTGGTTATCAAAGACCAAGTGGTAAGCGTTAAAACAGGTACTACCAACAATCTTAAAGACAACTGGACTATTGGTTTTACTCCAGAATTTTTAGTGGCCACTTGGGTAGGGAATAATAACGGCAATCCCATGAACCCTTACTTGGTATCTGGCGTCACTGGCGCGGCGCCGATTTGGCACGATATTATGAGCTTACTTCTTAAAAATAAAGAACCTGTCTGGCAAGAAAAACCACCTAGTGTCAAATCGGCGCCAGTTTGTTTTCATGGCTTTCCTCCAAACACCGAAGACGAACCATTTTGTCAAAGCAGAGGTAAGGAGCTTTATTGGGAGGAAAGCCAACCTTCAGCAGTGCAGTTAATCAAACAACAAATTTGGGTTGATCCTAACACTGGTCAACCACCTCCACCGGATACTCACGTTGACGGACTAGTTCTGGAAGAGCACCTTTTCTATCAAGACCCATTCTCTGAAAAATTGGAGTGCGTGGACTGTGCCAATAAAATTGAGATCCAAACAGAAGAAATCAACAATTTTGTCCTATGAGTTATATCTTTACCAAAGCTCAATATCCCCCATCAGCTCGTTTTCAAAAAAATAGAGGAAGAGGTTTGAGTAAAACCGGTTTTAAAATCATTATTCTTTCCATTGTTTTTGCCTTTGTCAGCATGAGTTTAATCATCTGGAATAAATGGGAAAGACCACTCGCCTCACCACTCTCGCCCATTACCAACTTTCGTTTTTTTCTCAATCTTTGGCCAAAAGGCAAAAGTGAAAGTTTGGTTTACGGCTTTTTACCATACTGGAATCTTAAAGAAATCAAGATTGAGCCAAAATTAAGTCATCTTGCTTATTTCGGTCTGACTTTGGGCGCGGACGGTTCTTTACGCACTCAAGGAGATAGCGAAAGTTTGGCTGGTTATCGAGGGTTGCAGTCAGAAGATTTTTTAATCTTGCTTGAAAAATTAAACGCAGATGATATCAAGCTTGATCTAGTAATCAAACAATTTGTACTAAAAGACACAGAGTCATTTCTTTCTTCCAACGAAGCTCAAGAAAATTTTTTCAATCAGCTTGACTCTCTAATCCTCTCTTACCCTGTTTCCGGTATTAACCTAGACATAGAAGTCAACAATATTAGTACAGGAATGCAAGAAAAATTTACAAACTTTGTGAGCAATCTTAAAACTCACTTATTAAGCAAAAACCAAAAAATTGCTCTGTCTATTGATGTTTACGCTAGCGCCGCTCAAGGCAATCAAATCTGGAATATCGCGGCGCTTGAGCCTTACGTTGATTATTTTGTAGTCATGGCTTACGACTTTCATCAAAGCAGTTCTCCTCAAGCCGGACCGGTTTCGCCTCTGATTGCTGCCGGAAAAACCCAAAAAAGTAACATCATTAAGCATTTGAGAGAGTTTTTAGAACAGGCGCCAGCAGAAAAAATACTTTTAGGTGTACCTTTTTATGGTTATCAATGGCAAACTATCTCCAGAGATAAATCGGCCAACACCTATCCAGAAACAGGTCAAACCGCTAGTTATCAACAAGTCAAAAACATTCTGTCACAAAAAAAGGTGTTGCAAGTGGAAGAAAGATGGGACGATGAGTTTTTAGTGCCATACCTCTCTTATCAAAAAGATGAACAAACTTTTATTATTTATTACGAAGACTCCAGATCACTTGGTTATAAAATAGATTACGTCAATCAGCTTGGACTGGCTGGTATTGCCATCTGGGCACTTGGGTACGAAGGAGACAGTAACGAACTTTGGCAGGTCATTAACGACAAGCTTTAAAATTTCTGGTTTTGGGATTTGGCAAGCATTGTGATAATATGCTCGCCAAGACTATGAACTCTATCAGAAAAGATCTAAGAAGATCTAAAAAATACAAACAATCTGGTTACGAAACGCAGTTGATTAAAAAGGCTGTGATTGCTTATGCCCAAGCTCTTAAAAGAGAAAAAATGGAACTCTACTTCAAACTCAAAACCAAGCAAAAATCTGGCACAATTTACGAGTTAAAAAAACAGAAAAGTTTTGATCCTTTCCAAATAAAGAAAAAGTTTAAAGGTTTTAGTCTCTCAAAAACCAAACCAAAACTGCAAAAGCTACTCGATCTGTTCCAACCGTGGAGTTTTATTTGGAAAAACTACCTACTCAAAGC
>Ga0172375_10006269_pt1 | contig 16777 bp, 20 predicted proteins | sample LakKiv1m_FD_114537 | JGI IMG/M metagenome (GOLD analysis project Ga0172375, IMG submission 114537) | Freshwater microbial communities from Kabuno Bay, South-Kivu, Congo - kab_092012_11.1m | ecosystem: Environmental > Aquatic > Freshwater > Lake | place: Democratic Republic of the Congo...
ATATCCTATATCTTCCGCGCGCCGGGCAAGTTCACTAGGCAACAGAACTCCGTCGCTGAATAGTGTATGCGTGTGCAGATCAATTAAAGGTAATTTTTTATACATCATAAATAATTATAAACGCTTTCCGGCATCTACCACTTTTAAAAAGGGTAATAGTCCCGCCATAGGCGATTACAGGGCATATGATCATCTTAATCACATGCCCTGGACAAAATTCGACAGATGGCGCGCCTGCCCCGAATCGAACGGGGAGCCTATTCCTTAGGAGGGAATCGCTCTATCCATTTGAGCTACAGGCGCATCAATGTATCTTTCGCAATTTCAATTAGTTACAGTTAGAGCTTCTTTTGGGCTATTCACTGTTCTACCCTCTTGTGCCCAAATTGTGCCCATTTGACGCCCTAATACATCAACCGCCTTGTTCTTATGGTCCGGAGACAGATGCGAATACCTTAAGGTCATTTCAATGGACTTATGCCCCAAAAGCTCTTGAACTGTTTTCAAATCAACACCAAGCATCACCAAATGCGATGCAAACGTATGACGCAAATCGTGGAAACGTGCATGCATTATACCACACCTTTTTACAGCCTTACAAAAGGAATTTTTAATTTCTTTGTATGGTACGCCATCTTTATTACAAAATATGTAAGGACTATCCGGATGTTTATGAACACGTATCAACGTTTGCCTTACCACGTCGTTAATAGGCACTTCTCTGCTCTCGCTGTTTTTTGTGTCGGTAAGATAAATAAGCCCTCTCTCCAAATGTACGTCGTGCCATTTCAGTTTCAAAATCTCCCCCTTACGCATGCCAGTGTTCAATGCCAAGATAACAATCGGCTTAAGATGGTCTGTGCAGGCATCTAGTAACTTCTTTATCTCGTCCTTCTCTAAGTATCTCAAACGCTGATTGTTCTCTCGGAGGAGCTTGACCTTCTTTACAGGGTTTTCATAAAACTTACCCCACTCTATAGCCTTGTTGAACATGCATTTCAACGTTGCCAGTTCCTTATTGACAGTAGCAGGTTTAACACTTTTCAGCCTTAGTGATTTATATTCTTCCAAAATTACAGGCGTGATAGTCGCCAAATACATACCTTTAAAACCCGTTTTAAGTGTGCGCAAGAGGCTTCTGTCAGTCTTTATAGCTGACGGCTTCTTATTCACCACGCAATGCAGCCTATAGAACTCGTCGATGAAGTCTTCAAACCGGATGTTTTCGCTTTTCTTTTTATCCAGGAACTTCCCTTCAGCTATCTCTACCTTCCTCTTTTGAAGGACTGTTTCAGCCAGTTTTTTGTTTTCCCCAATTCTTTCACCCCTTATGCGCCTTCCATCAGCGTAATATGTGATATACCATATCTTCCCACGTCGATATACTCCCTTCATGAATCACCTCCAAAAGTTAAGGGCAACCGCTTGCCATCTGGTAATAGCGTATCGAAGTTGCCCCCAATACATAAGCGATTGCCCGTTATTGGACGTGAAAAAACTTCGATACTTTCTTGCCATTTACCAGATGACATATATAGTATATCATATCCCCGTCGGAAGTCAAACAAATTATCCATACGGTTTCACCCTTCTTTCGTCAAGCCACTTACTGATTTCATCCATATTAAAGCGGACAAGCCTCCCCATTTTTATGTATGGTATTCTTTTCTGAGATGTCCAGGCATAAACGGTCTCAATACTTATACACAATGTTTCTGCTAACTGTTGAGGGGAAAGTAATTTCGTCATTTTTTCTGTCTCAAATCTATTCAATCAACACAATTTTTATATACAAGTTCTAGCCTTAGTCATGAAAGAGTGTATATAATATATATTTTTGCATTTATAAATATGTTATAAATATATATAATAATAATATCGACCAAGATATTACGGGTTTATTGTTGAGATGCCCGACATAGCTTTTTACCACGTTCTAAATGCATGTAGCCTATATTTTTGCCCAACCACAGCAATTATCTATGCCATTAATCCCTTATCCTTATACGGCCTATAGAAAAACATGGGACAGCTTTCACTTTTACAATCCATTTTACCGTCGACAAAATACCCCATACAGTCATAGCATTTCGCCTTCATTGCCTGGGTTCTCGTTATTTTTTCCCCAGCTATGCATTTTAGGTACTCTTTTTTACCTTTTGCTAAAGGCAGGTTTTTCATTCGCCCTCCTGATTTCATAGGTCAACTTTACTTTTTCCATATCAACGCTTTACTTTTTCCATATCTTCTCATTATTTTCACGTTATATTGGCAATCGTTCTTACCTTTTTCCATATCTCATACATAAACTCAAACTTAAAAGTTCTTTCCTTTTTAAAGACATATATAATATACCAATCCGTCTTCGTCTTACTCAAACCTTGAACCCTTTGTAGTAGAATTCTTTATACGGGCCTATAAATTTGTACTCACAAACTCCACCAAATAGGCCCCCCTGTTTTAGTTTCTCAATAAAGTTTTTATTTTCTAATGCTTTAAAAGCGCTACTTATTGTTTTTGAGCTCATAAAATCCTCAATTTCAGAGTATGCCAACGTAACGTGACTCAGTGTCTCATAATTGAATTTTTGTCGAAGGTATATATAAAGCACCTTTGCGGAACTCTTCAATTTTCGCCATTCTGGGTCTTTTAATAAATCCTTTCTTAGCATTACGAAAGGCGGACATTTTTGTTTTTTTCTGCTCATTGTCAACACCTCTTCATTATCTTTGTCATCATTTTTTTACTATCTAAACCGTTTACTGTGCATTAATATTTTAATTTACAAAGGCTTTTTCTCCACAATTCTGCATATTCGTATATATGCTAAAAAGAAATAGCCACGCAGTGGCTATGTTATTTACTAAATCTTAAATCCTTTCTATTTTTATTTATAATACAATCTACTCTTATATAGGGTTTCTTTTCGGATACTTTGCCCATAGTTCCCTTTCGATACCTAGCATAGTTTCCTTTCGGATACTTTGCTTCAAACATTTAATATCCTAAAAGCTGTTATATGCTTTTCTGATTTCTTCTTTGTAACCTTGTCGACCCAATGCATCTGCCAAGTATGAATAAGGCTTAATGCTTCTAAAGTCTTGATTCCGCTTATTACCTGTCGCCTGCCCATATGAATATCTTTTTGGATATCATCAATACTCCTAAAAAAGAAATCTTCATTCTGTCCGGCAAATCGATGCTCTAATAAATTCAGATAAATGTATAGCCATCGTGTGGAATATTTGATTTTTGGCTTATAGTCATTTAATTTTTTAATCGCATTATTATAGACTTGGCAATAATTTTGGCGTTTATTTTTCATGTCATTAACCTCTTCGCTACATGTTCATTTTGCTCAGCAAATTTTCATACTCCCGGACAATCTCCTTTTTTAGGTTCTCCCCTGTTTCCCTATTTATTGGATGAAAACAATGAATTTCTTTGCCATTAGGCAGAATTTTGAGGGGGTACAGGAGCCGATAACCATCTTCCGAAGAAGGCGAAGTGTAAACAGCAATATTCCCTAAATATAATTGATTGTTATAGACACAGGAGGCAAATGATACCAACCCGTTTTTTGGTTTTACAGGTATGAGTTGAATTTCCGATACTATAAGTTCGTTCATTTTTCCTCACCATCCTCTTCACATTCTGAAAACAAAAAACTCGTTTATATTTCTACAAACGAGTTTACTTTAAAAAAAAAGAATTGTAAAAGACGTTTAGCGTAGGGGGGTTATTTTATCCCCTTATACCCTCCTTCAGCTAAGTATTTAGCTTCTCTATAGTTCCTTTTTGTTTTCTGAATAGCGCTATCTAAATTTTTTTTGCAGTCAGGTGGATATAACTTTTCGGCTATCTCTTCATAAGTTAATCCTTTCTTTCTCAAATCCAATATTAACAGATAATCATCATATTTATCAAAACGAGAGCGGGTTGTCCCACCAGCCCCATGTTTTTGATAATACGCTATCAATCTATCGAGCCACAACAATAATTTTTCTTTCGGATATGTTAAGTTCACGTCAAGCCGCAATGTGGTGATATCTTTAATATCTCCGTTAATTAGGCGACCTGTTTCTATGTCCGTAAGTTTACATTTATCTTTCGAATTTGTTGTAAGCGTATCCCTGCTCCATTTGACCTGTCGTACCATCGCTCCGAACAAGCCATTTATATTGGATACAAACTCATTCAGTTCTGTCTTGCTAGTAAACGATTTTTTATACGGAGCATAAAAAAGACGCTTTGCGTTAACATCCGGGTTGAACGGCAAAAATCCATATTTCTTTTTAAATATTTCTGACTGTTGAGGCACTGTCCTTTTATCTTTTATAGCAACAAATGCCTTTTGAGCCTCAATAAATCGAGCGCCCCTCCGAGCAAATTCCCACCTATATTCATGTGCAAAATAAAGCTCATTCTCTAATTGTATTTTTGTTTTTTTGGGCTTTTTATTATTCGCCACTTCTTCCTCACAATTATGATTCGATTAAAGCTATTTTAAAACGATGGTCTTCTCTCCATCTTGAAGAACAACACTATCTTGATTAACTTGTTTTACATAATACGCACCATGACGTCTAGGAATATAATCGCCATTCATCACGGAACATGTACGATTTGAATGAATAATTTTAATTTTAGCAATATTACCCGAATAACCGTTCAGTGTGTAGTCACTTCGACCATGGTAAATAGGTGGGTTAGTATCTTGGGTTATCGATAAAAGTACAACCTCGGCACTTTGCATTTCTGAAGATTCTTGAGTTTGAGATAACGTGATCACTTGACTTACATCGTCTGCGACACCTTTCTTGCTGTCAGCTTCTGATATATCTTCATTTATTTCTGGGCTAGGTTCTACTACATTATACTCCGACTCTTCCTTGAACTTTATAGGGCCATTGGCTGGATCGTAGATGCCAAGGCCCCAGATCTCTCCGTGCTTAAATTCTGCGACAATGTTGAACTTTTCATACGAATAGATTCGACGCAACTCATCCTTCGATCGCGAAACATAAGACGGCGGGCCAAGTTTCTTGTCGAGCTCTTGCGGGCTATCGTAGTGGCCTACACCAGGAATCGAAGGCCCGTTATACATTGGGCCAACATAGGTGATCATGCGTACTCGGTCGTTCTTGAAACGGATAGCATAAAAACCTTCACTTGTTTGATTCAGCTTATAAAACCAATTGTCGTTTTCAATACACTTCGTTGGTTCCCCCTTCTTGAACTTGACATCGCTGTAAGTATCGGTGAGCGATACACCCCATAACTCCGTGAGTTTCTTCGGTCGGTTTCTGTACTGCTCGGAAAGGTAGCCGATCAACATACCTACAACTACAAGCGTGGCAATGACCCCAAGTGGCCACAAGAGTATTCTTTTCCAGTTCCATCTGTCCTTGGTAGCAATGAAGAGCGCTACCATCCCCAAGAATATAGCTGACCAAAATATCCCGGTTCCAAGTTCCATATTGGTCACCCCCAAGGTTGATGCCCAAACAATTAATATACAAATTAGTTTTTTATGGTTTCCTGCGCTATATAAAAGTTATTTTAGCATATTTATTCTGCTCATTATCGCTTGTACTATTATCTTTTATCAAAGTCCCTCTCTCACTATGATTTTCTTTATATTAGCAATCATTTAATCTCCGAATATTGGATCGAATCGTTTTTCTTTTTAGTATGAGACCTTCTTTCTTCTTTGGTCAGGTGCTCAGTACCTCTGTCATTAGGCTTATTTGTATACCATATAAACTTTGGGAACCCTTTAAACTTCGCATCTACATTAACGAGTCTAAAATCCATTAATTCATAAATGTTATAGGTAAAATAATTGTGCTTATCAGTATGGTATAAGCCGGTGATAATAACTTCGCATTTGCCATCGTCATTTAGGTCAAAAAAATCCTCTATGCCAGACTTGAGAGTGGCATAGGATATTTTTTCATATGCTCCTTCGGGTTTACTCAAAAAAACCTCAACATAGTCATCATATCCGGTATTAAAACGATAACTGCTTAACAATATAAAATCCTTTAAGCCGTTTCCATCCAAATCAGCCTGATAAAGGGCGTGTGGTATAGGGGTTACTTCGTTTTGTATTTCTACAGACCTATTAATCAAAATAGATGTTCCAACTTTAAGATATAATTCGGAAATACACGGCGTTTCCTTTAAATTTGCGATTATCATTCCATCCTGGGATTCATAGTTACATTTATTCCGGTCAATTAATAGCTGCGCATTAATCTGTTCAAATGAACCGTTTTTAAAATTATAAGGTGGGTAATCTTTAAAATATGCGTTTAATTGAACAGGTGTGTAAAAAATCAGTGCTACTATAAGGAAAAATGCTTTATATAATTTTATCATTTTTGTTAAAAATTAAAAAGCCATATATATTCCCATTGACACCTTATTCCACATATGCTATATTTAATATCAGAAAAGTCATCCGAGACCCGTTTGTTAGTCGCAAGACGCAAGTGGGTTTTGTGATTTATACGTCTTTTTTACGTTCCCAATGGGCACGAAATTTATTGAGATCAACATAACAACCCGCTGCATCTATAAGGTCTTTAGCTACATGTCCCCTGGTCGAAATAATAATAACCTTTTTACTGTTTCCCTTTAACAGATTCACGAGAGATACGAAATCACTATCACCGCTAATTAATACAGCCGTATCATAAGCCTTCATTGAGGCAACCGCATCCACAACTATATCAGTGTCGCAATTCCCCTTCAAAGTAATTGTGCCATCATCGTTAGTGATTTTTTTTATTTTTTTTATACGGAGCACGTATCCTTTCCGGCTTAGCATTTCAAACAGTGATTTTTGACCGGCAGACTCTTCAAAATAGGCACTATAGTAATAGATGCCTACAAGTGTACATTTCGCTTCAAAATATTTTTTTAGTTTTTTTAAATCGACCTGCCAGCCCGTATCCTTAGAACAATATATCATATTAGCCGCGTCGATAAATACTGCGACTTTACCATGCAAATGCTCATTTTTATTCAATGGCGCCATTTTATGTCCCTCTAATTGAGTTATATATTACGTTTTAAGAAACACCGACAGATAAATAAATCATATACAAAGATTCTACACCAACTTCGTTTAATAGCGGAAGATCCCCGACAGGATTAGTGCCTGGCAATATTCGCCTGGAAATTCGCACGCCTACCTTCTCTATAGGCCTTTAATTTACGCTGCCGGATGAGTTCTCGCACGTATTCCTCATGAAGCCGGAGAATTTGAGCAACTTCTTTTGTAAGAAGAATTTTCATGTTGTTCAGTCTAATACAGTTTAATACAAGATGGCTACAGATAAAAAAACAGCCCTACTCGGGCTGTACACTATCGCTTATTTATATATTCGCCACTTATTCATAACAGCATCATTATAGCACTACTATTGTTTGTGTCAAGAAAATGAGGCACTAGTGGGCCAATTTGGGAGAGTCATTCAAATACATACGAAAAGAAACAACTTTGCTTGCTACAACGGCACTACTTTACGCCGAGGCGAAAATGGGAGAGTTGCTTAAAGATGTAGCCAATCCGACGGCTTCTCGTGCAGGAAGGCGTCAACTTCCCGAAGGTATAACGCACAAGCAAAGTCATTTTGCCCAGAAGTTATACGAAAATAGGGAACTTATAGAAAATAACATAAAGACGCTAAAACCACAATAAGATATAGTATAGACCCAGTGGTGTATCCATCACTTTTTGTGTGCTAATGATATATAGAAATAGGCATATCCCCCAAAAACAAATCTAATAGCTGGGGGACTTGGTACTCTTGGTCACTTGGATTATACCGTTTGTTTGTGCCCATTTTGTGCCCATAATACAGCCAGGAAGAGCCAACTTCCTACAACTTGGCACATCTCGTAAAAACAAAAAACCCGTCGATATTATGCGTTATTTCGATAATACCGACGAGCTACTGTTTTATGCGCAAATCCCCTTAGGAGGGAATCGCTCTATCCATTTGAGCTACAGGCGCGTTGAATCACTTCTACGAATTTCTGCAGCGCCTGTCTCGCCGAAGTCCGTCACCGAAGGTGACGAGACGAAGGCGGACAGGCGCCAGCGATCAAGTCCGAATTTCTACTCTCTGTCAATTTAGCTCAACAAATTTGCTGAGGCCCGCATTACTCACTGTCGTAATCAACCAGAGAATAAACGGAATATTTTTTCAACTTCTCTCTTCCTTTCAGAAAAGAGAGTTCAATAACAAAAGCTATTCCTTCGATCTTCGCATTAAGTTTTTCCACCATTTCAATAACGGCTTTGACGGTCCCGCCCGTCGCAAGCAGATCGTCGACTATTACAACTTTATCTTTTTTATCAAGCGCATCTTCATGCATCTCAAGCGTGTCCGTGCCATACTCCAGCGAATATGTAGCGCTTATAGCTTTTGACGGTAACTTGCCTTTTTTTCTTACGGGCACTATTCTTGCGCCCAGCTTATACGCAAGCGCGGACCCAAAAATAAAACCGCGGGATTCGATGCACACAACAGCTGATATCTTTTCATTTTTGTATTTGTCGGCCAATTCGTCTATAACAGCTTTAAAAGCCTCCGCGTTCCCTATAAGCGTCGTAATATCTCTGAATACTATTCCCTTTTTCGGAAAATCCTTAATATTTCTGATATATTTTTTTAGATCTTTCATATAACCACCTGCTATTTTTTCTTTTTTACGGATTCGATCGCTTTGCCTTCCTGTTCCATTAGCGCCTCGCGCAGTTTTCTTTTCGCGACAGCTTCGAGCTGCCTGACTCTTTCTCTGGTCAGCTTAAATCTTTTAGCTATATCCCTCAGAGTCCTGCGCACGCCGTCTTTTAAACCGAACCTCAGCTCAATGATCTTCTGCTCTCTCGGGCTCATTTTCGCCAGTAGTTCCTTGATGCGTTCGTGGATAAGAAAATTACTAAGTTCATCAACAGAGTTTGTTATCCTCTCGTCTTCAAGAAGATCCATTAACTCTGTCGTCCCGTCTTCCCCTACCGGGGCGTTGAGGCTGGCGACCCCGTTCGCCATTTCATTAAGCTGTTTAACCCTTTTAATGGGGATCTTCATTTTCTTAGAGATCTCCTTAAGAGATGGTTTTCTTTTCAGCTTATGAGAAAGGTGTTCGTATACCTTTTTAAACTGCATCAAAAGCTCGATCACATATACAGGTATACGCACGGTTTTCCCCTGGTTGGCTATAGCCCTCGTCACGTATTGCTTTATCCACCATGCCGCGTATGTCGAGAATCTATACCCTTTTTTGTGATTGAACTTCTCTACAGACTTTATAAGCCCCAGGTTCCCTTCTTCGATAAGGTCGAGCATAGGAACGCCGAGATAGCTGTACTTTTTTGCGATATTGATCACAAGACGCAGGTTCGCCTTTATCATCTTCTGGCGCGCCTGCTTCTCGCCTTTCTTGACGCGTATGGCAAGTTCTACTTCTTCCTTAGGCGTCAGGAGCGGTACATTCTTAATATCTTTCAGGTAAAGCCTCAGGCCTTCCATATGCCCCCTCTTTTTTTGTTTTTATTTTTTACCTTTTTTAACCTTATACTTTAAAGCCGCCTGCGCTGCCGCAAGACGGGCAATAGGCACTCTGAACGGCGAGCAGCTTACATAGTTCATGCCGATCTTGTGGCAGAATTCTACACTGTCCGGGTCTCCGCCGTGTTCTCCGCAGATACCCACTTTCAGATTCTTCCGTGTCGCGCGTCCGCGCTCTATGCCGATCTGCATAAGTTCGCCTACGCCGTCCTGGTCGATCGTCTGGAACGGGTCCGCAGGTAATATTTTAGAATTCAAATAATCGGGCAGGAAACTGCCGATATCATCCCTGCTGAAACCAAAGCTCATCTGCGTCAGATCGTTCGTTCCGAACGAGAAGAATTCCGCGACTTCCGCCATTTTCCCGGCACGTAATGCAGCTCTCGGTATCTCGATCATAGTACCGTACATTACCGGGAAATTCTTCAATCCGAATTTTTCACTGACTTCTTTATGCACCTTATCGAAAATTACTTTCTGGTGCGAAAGCTCGGTCTGGACGCATGTTACGGGTATCATGATCTCGGGCTCAGCCTTTTTGCCGCTTTTAATAAGTTCTGCGGCGGCTTCCATTATCGCCCTGATCTGCATCTCGGTTATCTCCGGATATGTTACGCCGAGACGCACACCTCTATGCCCCAACATAGGATTATTTTCCCTGAGCATTTCCGCTCTTTTATGCAGCTCATTCATATCCACGCCGAGTTCATTACCCAAAGCCTGAAGCTTGTCTTCGCTGTGAGGCACAAACTCATGCAACGGAGGATCAAGCAATCTGATCGTGACGGGATATCCTTTCATAGCTTCCATGGTCGCTTTCACGTCGCTCTTTACATACGGGAACAATTCCTGAAGAGCTTTCTTTCTTTCGTCAAGAGACTTAGACATGATCATTTTACGCAAAAGGAAGAGAGGTTTATCGCTGCCTTCACCGTAAAACATATGTTCTGTTCTGAAAAGCCCTATTCCTTCAGCGCCGAATTTGATCGCCTGCCCCGCATCTTTCGGAGTGTCAGCGTTCGTCCTAACTTTAAGCACCCTGACTTTATCAACTAATTTCATTAGCTCCGTATACGCAGTATTGCTTTCAAGGTCAACGTCTATCAAGGATATTTTCCCTTTATATACAAGCCCTTTGGTGCCGTTAAGGCTTATCCAATCGCCTTCTTTTATGACGGCTCCTTTTTTCGTAGAGAACGATTTTCCGTCGGCAGCTATTTCCAGGTCCGCGCATCCGACGATACAGCATTTACCCCAGCCGCGTGCAACGAGCGCCGCATGAGACGTCATGCCGCCTTTCGACGTTAGGATCGCCTGAGCTTTATGCATACCGTCTACATCTTCGGGAGAAGTTTCTTCGCGCACAAGTATAACCTTTTCTCCTTTTTCCGCCCAGCTGACAGCATCATGCGATGTAAATACGACACGTCCGATCGCACCTCCCGGGCCAGCAGGAAGACCTTTTGCAATCGATCCTGTAGCAAGTTCGGATTTGGGATCAAGCATAGGCAGCAGTAATTCCACAAGCTGGTTCGGCTGAACACGCATAAGCGCCGTCTCAGCGCTTATAAATTTATCTTTATACATGTCCACCGCCATACGCACGGCAGCAGCTCCGTTTCGTTTACCGACGCGGCACTGCAGCATGTAAAGTTTGCCCTTTTCTATTGTAAACTCGATATCCTGCATATCGCGATAATGTTTTTCAAGTTTATTTTTAATCGTATCAAGTTCTTTATAAAGTTTGGGCATAAGTTTCTCGAGAGTGACCATCGTTTTACTTTGATCATTCTTGGAATAATCATTGATGGGCGCCGGCGTTCTAATACCTGCGACTACGTCTTCACCCTGCGCGTTTACAAGATATTCACCGTAAAACTCATTCTCGCCGTTACCGGGATTTCTGCTGAATGCCACACCGGTAGCGGAATCGTCTCCCATGTTGCCGAACACCATTGACTGAACGTTCACCGCCGTACCCCATTCGTCGGGGATACGCTCGATACGTCTGTATTCAATGGCCCTCTTACCATTCCAGCTGGAGAACACAGCGCCTATGCCTCCCCAAAGCTGGTCGTGAGCGTTATCAGGGAACTCCTTGCCGAGTATTTCTTTTACTGTCTTTTTGAAATCAGCGACAAGAGTTTTCAATTCTGCTGCGGTCAGATCCGTATCAAATTTGTACCCGCGGGATTTCTTAATATGCTCAAGCTTCTCGTCAAGAACTTTGCGTATGCCTTTTCCGTTCTTCGGTTCTATACCTGCTGCCTTTTCCATGACAACGTCCGAATACATCATTATGAGCCGCCTGTAAGCGTCGTATACGAACCTTTCGTTGCCTGTAAGTTTTACCAGGCCGGGGATCGTTTCTTCTGTCAGCCCTACGTTCAGTACTGTTTCCATCATACCGGGCATCGATTTTCTCGCCCCGGAACGTACAGATACAAGGAGGGGGTTTTGTTTATCGCCGAACTTTTTGCCTATCGCTGTTTCCACCGCGGCCATTGCCTTGGCGACCTGCCCCTTAAGCTCGGGCGGATAATTGTGTTTTTTCTGGTAATAATAGGTGCACACTTCTGTTGTTATGGTAAATCCGGGAGGCACAGGCAGTCTTAATGACGGATGTCCCGCCATTTCCGCCAGATTAGCACCTTTCCCTCCCAGCAGATTCTTCATTTCAGCCGTGCCTTCGGCCTTACCTTTGCCGAAGTAATACACATACTTTTTCGCTTTCGTCGACATTTTACTTGCTCCTTTCATGTTTTTTATTTTCAATCTAATTTTTCCGTAAAATATTCTTTTAGACGCGTAATTTCCACTCTGTCCTGTTTCATTGTGTCTCTGTCCCTTACCGTGACTTTGCCGTCAGTGAGAGACTCAACATCCACAGTAGTGCAATACAATGTCCCTATCTCGTCCTGCCTTCTGTATAGCCTTCCTATGGAGGCAGTATCGTCGTAAACAGTCCTCCACTTAGGGCGCAGGTCCAGCGCGATCCTGTTGGCGGTTTCGACTATTTCCGGCCTGTTCCTTAAAAGAGGCAGTACCGCGATTTTTATAGGCGCAAGCTCTTTGCCGAAACCCAACACGACTCTTTTGTCGTCTCTGACCTTTTCTTCCCTGTACGCGTCTATCAAAAACGCGAGAAATGCCCTGTCCACTCCTCCGGAAGGCTCTATGACATGAGGCACTATTTTCTGTTTCTTAACATCGTCAAAATACGCGAGTTCCTGCCCGCTTAAATTGGCATGTTGTTTCAGGTCGAAATCTCCTCTATTTGCTATACCTTCAAGCTCCGACCATCCGCCGAACGGGAAATTATATTCGATATCGGAGCATGCCGCAGCATAATGCGCCAGCTCGTCCTTATCATGCGGCCGCACTTTGAGATTTTCCTTCTTTATTCCCAGGCTTATATACCAGTTCATTCTCCGGTCCACCCAATATTCATACCATTTCGCAGCTTCTTCCGGTTGAACAAAATACTCCATTTCCATCTGCTCGAATTCGCGGCACCTGAAAATAAAATTTCCCGTAGTTATCTCGTTCCTGAATGATTTGCCGATCTGAGCTATACCAAAAGGAAGTTTTTGCCTGGACGAAGTCAGCACATTCATAAAATTAACAAATATGCCCTGGGCGGTTTCAGGCCTAAGGAATATCTCGTTATTTTTATCTTCTACGGAGCCTATTATCGTTTTGAACATAAGGTTGAACATTCTGGGTTCCGTTAGTTCACCCTTACATTCAGGGCATCTTTTTTCTTTAAGATGGTCAAGCCTGAATCTTTTCTTGCAGGATTTGCAGTCTACAAGCTGATCCGCGAAATTCGAAACGTGGCCTGACGCTCTCCATACGTTCGGGTTCATCAGAATAGAAGCATCGAGCCCTTCGATATCGTCTCGCATATAGACCATGGATTTCCACCATGCTTTTTTGATATTATTTTTAAGCTCAACGCCAAGCGGGCCGTAATCCCAGACACTGCCGAGACCGCCGTATATTTCGCTTGATTGAAATACAAAGCCTCTTCTTTTTGATAATGACGTGATAAGCGATAGGTCTTCCATGTTCTCCCCTTTTAAAATTCTATATTAAAACACATATTCGTAAAATTTGAAACACTTTTTTAAATATCAAGCCCCGCCTGGATCATGAACTCGCTTGTTTTAAACCGCCTGTCCAAATGAAAATTCATGAAATTTTTCATAATGCCGCTTAATTCCGCGTCAACTCCGGCCGGGACGGTTATATCCCAGATACCGATCCCGTCATCTCCCGCTACTTTTTTCATAAATCCCAAGGTTTCCTTTTTAACAAAAATATTACCCGGGAGCCTATTCCCGCAGTCTTCGCAAACTATGCCTCCGCCCTTAATATTGATCTTCGCGTTATCCGGGATGTTTTTCGACGAACAATGAACGCAATCAGCCAATGACGGCAGGAACCCAGCTTCTTTCATAAGCCTTATTTCAAATATCCTAGCCACATCTTTAGGCCGTTTGACCGCCAGATTCCTGAAAGCGGAATCTGTCAGATCGAATATATTCTCGTTCCTCTGCCCGAAAGGACAACAGACATCCAAAAGCTCTGCTATATATGCCGCGCAGGCTATGGAATCTATATCTTTTCTCATACCTGCGTAAAAATCTTCCAAGTCGCACTGCGATACTATGAAAATATCCCTGTCCTTTTTTTCGTAGAATACTACCCTGTCGCGCACAAACAATTCAAAGGAACAACCGAACTGGGGCTGCGGTGTACGAACGCCCTTTAGTACACCCCGTATTTTACCGGACTCTAAAGTATAAAAATCTATCAAAAAACTGGTTTCACGCAGCTCGGTTTTTTTTAATAAAATCGCATCTGATTTTATTATAGCCATCAGACCACTTTCTCGGATGTTTCGGGCATATAAACACCGCCCGAAACTGCTATCTTGATCCCTTCTTCAATGGAAATATTCAAGTACCTGACTTCGCTCTTGGGAATCATAAGTAAAAAGCCTGTCGCGGGGTTTGGTACAGACGGTACCAAAATATTTACCATCTCTTTGCCCAAAAGTTTGGTTACCTTATAATTATTTTCGTTTGTAACAAATCCAATAGTGTAATGGCCCTTTTGAGGGAATTCGACAAGCACAACAGCCTTAAAAATAGACTTCTCCTGTCCAAAGACAGCTCCTGTTATCTGTTTCAAGGCTTTATATATTTTACCTATCATCGGGACTCTTATCAGCAGACCTTCCCAGGCCGAAAAAAATCTCCGGATAACCAGCACATTTGCAGCCCAGCCTATCAGGTATATACCTACGAGCAGCAGTAAGAATACCAGCAGTTGAGCTGCAATAACTTCGTAAGGCCTGTCAATGAACGGCCGTATGAAATTTACAATAGGACTCAGTATCCAGCTGTTCAGTTTCACGATCAAGAAACGGAATACTATGATAGTAATCACTATCGGGAATATGACTGCCACGCCTGCTAATAACCTTACTTTTGTGCTGCTTGTCATAATTTCCCTCCGTTATCATTTGAGGATCTGGAAGATCACAGCGGTAGACAATATACCTAACAATGCCCCCGTGATCACTTCCCAGATCGTATGAATTTTCATTATAATGCGATGCCTGGCAATAAGAAATGCCATAATAAAAGTAAATATCGTGACCAGATTGCTTTCGGAAATAAAAGCAATTATAGTCCAGACACTGAACGCAAATGCAGCATGCCCGCTGGGCATCCCGCCCTGAAAAGGCGTCCCTTTTTTCGATATGGATTTGCCTGTTACGACCAGAGCAAAAACTATGATAAGAACTATGAAAGTAATATACCACTCTGACTGTCTTATCCTGAAAATACCCTCATCCAGCCTTATCCTGAAATGCCTCGAAAAAAGCATAAATCCGACGATCATAGCGTTGCATGCTGAAATGAATACAGCTCCGGCAGAAACATCCTTTATTATACGTGCAAGCGGATGATATTCTTCCTTTACCATATCCACGGTCAATTCAATGGAGGTGTTTATCATCTCCGAGACGAGCACCATAGTACCCGCTATACATACAAGTAAAAACTCCGTTTTGCTGAAATCAAAATAAATACCGAGTATCAATACCAGCACGCCGAAAAGAAAATGGATCCTCATATTCCTTTCGGTCTTCACGACATATATAAAGCCTTCCGCTGCCGCGTTAAGGCTGTCAAGAAACCTTCTTTGCGCCATATTTTAAAATTTTCTCCTGAAGCCTTTCCATTCTCCGCCGTTCGGCAGCGTTGCGGTCCGTGTAGCCCGCCGCATGCAAAAGGCCGTGTGTTACATACAATGACATTTCTTTTTCAAAAGATGTCCCATAAAAATGAGAATTCTTCCGCGCTGTATCCGAAGATATAAAGATATCCGACAGCATCTTGTCCGGCCTGAACTTGGTTCTTGTTAGGTCATAGTAACAGAAACATAGTACATCCGTAGTCCGGTCTCTTCCTTTATACTTACGGTTCATTTTCTTTATTTCCCGGTCATCGATAAAAACGATATTTATCCGGCTGTATTTTGCTCCCAGGTATTGCTTTGACACACGCCTTGCCAGGCATTTCAGCCTTTTCAGGCCCGGCCTTTCTTTTTCATTCAGATTAACTAGGTCTATTTTTACCATTTCCTCTTTTTACCTGTGCCTCTTTTATCTCGGGGTACTCTATCCTTGTATGGAATATCGCTATCAAAAGGTGGACAAAAGCTTCGGATATTTTGTGCAGGTCCCTAAGCGTAAGGTCGCAGTCATCCAGCTGTCCGTCGATAAATTTGTTATTGATGATCTTCTGAACAAGCCCTTTGATCCTCGCGGGAGTGGGATCCACAAGAGCTCGTGACGATGCCTCGACCGAATCTGCCAGAAGAACAATAGCCGTTTCCTTGCTCTGCGGCTTCGGCCCCGAATACCTGAACTCTTCTTCAAGAAGCTCGCTTTCTTCTTCGGATCTTTCCATTGCTTTGTGGTAGAAAAAATATACAAGCCCTGTGCCGTGATGCTCCCTTATAAAATCGATTATTCTTTCATTAAGTTTCGCCTTCCGGCCCATTTCAATACCGTCCTTCACATGGTTCATGATATTAAGTGAACTCATGGACGGCGTCAATTTCTTCTGCTTGGATATCGCTCCCATTTCATTCTAGCTGAAATATTCAGC
>Ga0172375_10006270_pt1 | contig 16775 bp, 11 predicted proteins | sample LakKiv1m_FD_114537 | JGI IMG/M metagenome (GOLD analysis project Ga0172375, IMG submission 114537) | Freshwater microbial communities from Kabuno Bay, South-Kivu, Congo - kab_092012_11.1m | ecosystem: Environmental > Aquatic > Freshwater > Lake | place: Democratic Republic of the Congo...
TGGCCGCCGGTTCCGGCGGAGGGGAATCTCGTGAAGGCGGCGTTCGGCGTCTATTGGCCCGAAATCCCGCCTTCATCCGCGACTGGCGGGATGCCTTCCGCAAGGAAAATATCAATCAAGCCGTCCTCAGCGCCTGTCTCAAGGATTTTTCCCCGCGCGTCGCGCTCTTTTTCCCCTTCGCCCGCATTTCGGCTTCGCTCCCGCTTCTGGCCGAAGACCTGGGCTGCCCGGCCTGCCTTTATGTTCCAGGAGACGGGTTGGCGACCTGGGAACGGGACGCCTGGTTTCGCGAACAGCCCCAGGGAAAGGGCGGCAAACGGGCCATTCGATACCTCAGCCGCAAGTTCGGCCTCTCCGCTTTTCCCCGTCCGCTCCATGAGATCCCGGCGATCTTCACGAGCCGGTATTTTCTGGAGGCGACGGAGAGAGTCGGCAAGCCGGTCCGGAAGGCTGCCGTCATCCCTCCCGGCGTCGATCTCCGCCGGTTCCCTTTCAAAGAGACCGCCGGGAATCCGCCGACCCGCCTTCTTTTTTTCGGGCCGTTGACGCCCGAAAACGGGGCCGGCGTCACCGTCCGGACGCTGGAAATTCTGAAAAAGGATCTAGCCGGCGCCGGTTTGACGCTGTCCGTCGCCGGGCCTTTGTCCGCTTTTCCGGAAGAGCTCGTTTCTTTGCACGGCCGGGCGGCGGAAGCCGGTTTTGCCGGGGACGTTTCTTTCGTCGAATACGTTCCGGACGCGCCTTCGTCCGATTTAATTTTAAAACACGATCTGTTCCTCCATCCGGCCGCTTGCGCGGACCCGCTGACTCCGGCCCTTCTTGAAGCGATGGCCTGCGGCCTGCCGGTCGTGGCCACGGCCAAAGGCGGAAATGCCGAGGTCCTTGTTGAAGGCTTCAGCGCTCTGGTCATACCGCCGGAAAATCCGGAGGCCTGCGCCCGGGCCGTCCGCCGGTTGCTCGACGATCCGTCACTTCGGGAAACGCTGCGGACCAACGCCCGGAAAACGATTGAAGAGCGGTTCGGCCTTGACCGGCAAATCGAAGCCATCGAGGCCTTTCTCTCGGAGGTCGCCGGCAGAACTCCGGCAGCCGACAGGAATCCCGTCCCCGAAACGCCGGCCGGAAAAGAATCCGGGGGTGCGGCCCCAGGTAAAAGCGGCGGCCGTCCCGAACGGTGGTTCAAATTTTTCGGCATTCTCATCCGGCTGCGCAGCCTGTTCAAGCCGAAAAAGGCGGCGGCAAAGGCCAAGTCCGTATTGAGGTCCGTCTTCCGTCCCATGTTTATAGGGCTTTTTCCCTGGATTTATCGCCGCGGCCGCAAGCGGACGGCGGTCGCGGGACGCAAGGAAATCCTTGTCGTCCAGCTGGCCGACCTCGGCGACGTCGTCCTGTCCGGTCCGTTTCTGCGGGGCCTGCGGGCGCACGAGCCGGAAGCGAGAATCGTCCTGGCCGTTCATCCGGGAGTGATGAACGTCATCGAAAAATGCCCTTACGTCGACGAAATCGTCCTCTTCAACTACCGCAGCTTCCCCGGCTGGAACGATGCTTTTCAAGGGAGCTTCCGCTGGTGGTTCAAAGGGCTGGGCCTGGCTTTCAAGACTTTCGCCGGGCATCGCTTCGACCTGGCCGTTTCCATTCGCTGGAACGACGACGCCCCTCAGGCCGCTTCCCTCATCCTCATGGCCGCAAGCGGCGCACCGCGGCGCGTGGCTTACGTCGATCCGCCGAGCCGCCTGGCCGGACCCGTCGGAAGCGGCGTCAACAGCCTGATCACCGACGGCCCGACGCGCGGCGCCGAGAAACATGAAGTCGAATACCAGGCGGACATCCTTCGTTACCTCGGCGGCCGGCTTGACGATGCCTCCCTGGAAGTCTGGACGGCCGCCGACGATGAAAAAAAGGCCGCGGATCTGCTGAACGGGCTCCGGATCGATCCCGGCGAACTCCTGATTGCCTTTGCTCCCGGCGCGGCCTGGGCGTTCCGCCGCTGGCCGGAGGAGCGTTTCATCGAATTGGGACGATGGCTGCAGGAAAAGCATGGGGCCCGGATTTTGATTTTATCCGGGAAAGCCGAGGAAGCCCTCTCGTCCCGGATCGCCGCCGGCCTGATCGCCGAAAAAACCGCGAACCTGGCCGGGCAAACGACGATCCGAGAGATAGCCGCCGTCCTGAAGCGCTGCCGGCTCTTTGTCGGCAATGATTCCGGCCCGATGCATATCGCGGTCGCCGCGGGCGTCGCCGCGGTCGGGCTCTTCGGGCCGGGCGAATACGCCCGTTTCCGGCCGTGGGGCGCGGGCCACGACGTCGTCCATCTGGGATTGACCTGCAATCCGTGTTCGCAATATTGCCTGTTCGGGGAAGCCCGCTGCATCCGCGGGATCTCCGTGGAACAGGTCAAGGACGTCCTCGAAAAAAAACTTGCGTCTCCGGGCGAGGCATGAAAGGCGGCCGCCGATGAACGAACTCGAAAAAGAAATCCAGGCGTTGAAGGACGAGTTGGACCGGAAACGGGAAGAAATCGACGACCTGAAGAAACTGGCCGGCCGCGAGATCGACCGGACGTTCGAGGCGCCGCTCGAGGAATTCTCGGACAGGGAGCTGGACGTCTATTTGAAGGACGAATTGTCGGCGATCAACGACCTGGCCGCCTCCCGCCCCGATATCCGGGCGGTCGCTTCGGCGAGAAAAACGCTCGGCCGGCCGATCGCCCTTCTGAAAAGGAAGCTTCTGGAGACGACGTTCATCCAATTGGACGTCTTTCTCGACAAGCAAATCAAATTCAACAAGCAGGCCGTCACCCTCCTGCGCGTCCTGCACCGCCGCCTGACCGAGCGGGTAAAAGCCTTGGAAGACCGTATCGCCGGCCTCGAGGAAGAAACCGTCCTTCTCCGCGACCGGATCAACGAGATTGCGGCGCGCCAGAAATGAAAAAAACCCGGGAAGCCGCCTCCGGGCCGGAGCTGGCCGCCGCCGTCCGGGGCCTTCTCCGCCGCCGCGGCGTCCAGGCCGCGGCCGATGAGCTGGCCCGGCGGGAGCTTCGCCTCGGCCTTCGCCGCCCGACCCTGGCCGTCTACGACCATGCCTTCCATTTCATCGGCGGGGCCCAGAAATACGGCCTGACCTTGACCTCGGCCATCCAGGACCTGTTCAGGGTCACCATCCTGACCAACCGTCCCATCGGCCAGAGGGAATTCCGCGAGTGGTACGGCTTGGACCTTTCGTCCTGCGAGATCAAGGTCGTGCCGCTCCCGTTCTTCGAAAAGCTGAAAGTCGTCCATCTCGACCCGTCGTTCGTCACCCGGGAGGTCGAAAATCCCTTTCACCGGGTCAGCCGGGAAAGCGGCCGTTATGACGTCTTCGTCAACAACAGCATGAACGAGATGGTCTATCCCCTGGCGAGGGAGTCGGTCCTCGTCTGCCACTTCCCGGAACGGCGGCCGAAAAGCTACTTTTACGCCGACGACTACACCCGGGTCGTCTGCAACAGCCGCTACACGGCCGAGTGGATCGAAAAGAAATGGAAGTTCGCCCCGCACCGGCTCCTTTATCCGCCGGTGGACATGGAAACGGACGGAGCGGCCGGGCCGAAAAAGAAAATCATCCTTTCCGTCGCCCGCTTTGAGCCCGGCGGATTCAAGCGCCAGCGGGAGATGCTCGCGGCGTTTCTCCGGCTTTGCCGCGCCCGGCCCGGGGTCGCCGGGGAATGGAAGTTCGTCCTCGCCGGGGGTAGCAATCCCGGCAACGCCTATCTTGCCGACTTGAGCGATCTGGCCGCCTCGGCTCCCGCGGGTTCGGTCGAGCTGCGGGTCAACATCCCGGCCGTCGAATTGAGAGCCCTTTACCGCGAAGCCGCCGTCTTCTGGCACATGTGCGGACTGATGCAGGAAGATCCGGGCGAGACGGAGCATTTCGGCATGACCGTGGTCGAAGCCATGCAGAACGGGATCGTGCCGATCGTTTACGACGGCGGCGGCCTCCCCGAGATCGTTGACGACGGGATCAACGGGTTCCGCGTCCGCTCGACGGCCGCGTTGCTGGAACGAACGCTGGCCTTGATGCGGGACTCCGGAAAAAGGACGTCCTTCGGCCGGGCGGCGGAGGAAAAATCGCGGATGTTCTCGCGCTCCGTCTTCGAAGCGTCCGCCCGGACGATCTTCAGCGAGATCCTCGAGTCGCTCCGTTCCGCCGCCCCTCCGGCCCGGGATCGATGAGGCGGGGCGATGGACTCCTCCCTCAAACCCGGCGAAACCCTTGACGCCTTCTATCGCGGCAGGATCCGCTTGATCCAGCCGAAAAAGGGCTACCGCTTCGCCACGGATGCGCCTCTCCTTGCGGCTTTCGCGGAGCTCGGGCCTGAGGATGAAATCTGCGAGCTTGGGACGGGCAACGGCGTGGTCGCGGTTCTGCTCGGGTTCCGGCCGTTCCGGCGCCTGACGGCCGTTGAAATCCAGCCCCGCCTGGCCGACATGGCCCAGCGGAACGTCGCCGGAAACGGCCTTTCCGGCCGGATCGAGGTCGTGGAGGCGGATCTCCGGACCTGGCGGCCCGGCCGGCGGTTCGATGCGGTGGTTTCCAACCCTCCCTATCACGATAAAAAGGCCGGTTTCCCCTGTCCTGACCCTGAGAAGGCAATTGCAAAACATGAGGTAACGTGCGATATTATGGAGCTCATGCAAGCCGTTTCCGCCCTTCTCAAGGCCTCCGGCCGGGCTTTTTTCGTCTATCCGGCCGCCCGCGAGGCGGATTTCCGCCGGGCCGCCGGAGAAAACGGCCTTAAGCCGGCCAGAATCAGGCGGATCTGCCCCCGGGAAGGCGAAAAACCGAATCATTTCCTGGCCGAACTTCGGTTCGCCGCGGCGTTTGCGGGCGAGGAGACGGTCCTGCCGCCTCTCGTTCTCCATCCCCAGGCCGGCGGAGAGTTTCTGCCTGAAGCCGCGGCCATGCTGGAAGGTCCCCGCAAATGAAGCTCTCAGACAACCTGAAGGAAGTCTGGAAGCACCGGCTGCTCATCCGGACGCTGGTCAGCCGGGAGCTCAAAGCCCGCTACCGCGGAACGGTGCTCGGATTCTTCTGGTCGTTTTTCAATCCGCTTCTTTTAATGATCGTCTACACGGTCGTCTTCGGATTCGTCATCCCCGCGCGCGACAAATCGATCGGCGAGCCGCTGCAATACGCCGTGTTCCTGTTCTGCGGCCTTCTGCCCTGGACCTGGTTTTCCTCCTCGTCCAACGACTCGGCCAACGTCCTGATGGTCAACGGCAATCTCATCAAGAAGATCATGTTTCCGGCCGAGGTCCTGCCGATCGTCTCGGTGACGGCGAATTTCGTCCATTTTCTGTTCGGCCTGCCGATTCTCTTCATTTTCCTGATCATCTTCGGGAGGCCGCTGACGCTTTTCCTTTTGCTCGTCCCTCTCGTCATGCTGGTTCAGTACGTCTTCTCCCTCGGATTCAGCCTGCTGCTTTCGGCCCTGACCGTCCATTTCCGCGACATCAAGGACATCCTCGGAAACCTGCTGACGTTCTGGTTCTTCGCCACGCCCATCATTTATAATTTCTATAATCCCGACCTCAATCCGCTCCTCAAGAAAGTCCTCGCCTTCAATCCGATGACCCATATTTTCATCGCCTACCAGGACTGTTTTTTCTGGGGCCGGCTGTTCCACTGGAAGCGCCTCGGGATCACGTTTCTCGCCGCCCTGGTCCTCTTCTGGATCGGGTATTCGGTCTTCAACCGCCTCCGCGATTCCTTCCCGGAGGAAGTCTGATGCCGGCCATCGAGCTCGATCACGTCAGCCGGGTCTACCAGAAGTACTCCGCCCGCCATCGTTTCCAGACCTTTAAAAGCGCCATCGTCAAGGGCGACCTGTTCAAGTCCCTCAAGGCGGACGAGCTGGTCGAAGCCGTCAGCGACGTCACGTTCGCCGTCGAAAAGGGCCAGACGTTCGGCCTGATCGGCGAAAACGGCTCGGGCAAGAGCACCATCCTCAAAATGGTCGCCGGGATCGCCAAGCCGTCCTCCGGGCGGATTTCGGTCCAAGGAAAGGTTTCGGCGCTGATCGAGCTCGGGGCGGGCTTCCATCCCGAGATTTCCGGCCGGGAAAACGTCTACATCAACGGCATCATGCTCGGGTTGTCCAAAAAGGAAATCACCCGCAAGTTCGACGAGATCGTCCGGTTCGCCGAGCTCGAGGAATTCATCGAGGCGCCGGTCAAGACCTATTCCTCGGGCATGTACATGCGGCTCGGCTTCTCCATCGCCATCAACGTCAATCCCGAAGTCCTGCTCATCGACGAGGTCCTGGCCGTCGGCGACGCCGCCTTCGTCCCCAAGTGCCTCGACCGGATCGACGATTTCCGCCGCCGGAAAAAGACCATCCTCTTCGTCAGCCACGACCTGTCGACGGTGGCCAAGATCTGCAACAAGGTCGCCTGGATGAAGAACGGCCGCGTCCAGATGATGGGCGATCCCAAGCGGGTCGTCGACGCTTATATGCAGGACGTCACCGAGGAGCAGGAAGCGGAATTTCTCGAACGGAAAGAAGAAGCGACGGCGGCGGCCGCCCTCGAAAGCGAAGCCGCTCCGGCTTCTCCGCCCGCGGAGACGATCCCGGCGGCCGTGACGACGTCCGCGTCCGCGGCTGCGGACGCCGCCGCTGCCGCCCCGGTTCCGGCCGAGCCGGCGCCGGCCGAGACGGCCGCGTCCGACGACGCCCGCCGCGAACAGCGCTGGGGCAAGCGCGAGGTCGAGATCCGGAGCGTGACCCTCCGCAACGGCCGGGGCGAGGAAAAGCACGTCTTCCATCCGGGCGAAAGCCTCCTCATCGACCTGGATCTCTCCGCCCGGGAGCCGGTGAAGGACTTCGTCTTCGGCATCGGCGTGTTCAACTCCATGGGGATCATGTGCTACGGGACCAACACGTATATCGAGGAATACGAGCCCGTCGCCCTGTCGGGCGAAGGCCGGGTCGTCTGCCGGATCGAGGAGCTGCCCTTGATCAATGGGACCTATTACCTGGACGTGGCCGTCCACAAGCGGGACGGCTACCCGTATGATTACCACCGGAACATGTATTCGTTTCTCGTGTCCTCGATGATCCGGGACGAGGGCGTGGCCCGCCTTCCCCATTCCTGGGAGTTTTCACCGGGGATCAAGGTCCAGGTGCCGGAGAAAGACGGGACGCCGGAGAAGTGACGTGCCGCAAAGCAAGATCCTTCCGCTCGAGCGTCTCCGCCGGATCCGGGCCCGCCTGCGACGACAAGGGCGGATCGTCGTCTTCACCAACGGCTGCTTCGACCTGATCCACGGCGGCCATGTCCATTTGTTCCATGAAGCCAAGGCCCAGGGCGACGTCCTGATCGTGGCCGTCAATTCCGACGCCTCGGTCTGGCGGCTGAAGGGCCCGGCCCGGCCCGTTTTTCCGCTGGCCGAGCGGATGGAAGTCCTGGCCGCGTTCGCCGACATCGATTATGTGACCTGGTTCGGCGAGAACACACCGAAAAAGATCATCTCCGCCCTGCTCCCCGATGTTCTGGTGAAAGGCGGGGACTGGGGCGCGGGCGAGATCGTCGGGACGGCCGAAGTCGAGGCGGCCGGGGGCCGCGTTTACCGGGTGCCCTACCGGCCCGGGCATTCCAGCACGAACATCATCGAGAAGGTCCGAAAGAGCTTTTCCTGATCACTTTTTCCCCGCCCCCGAACCGTCCTTGACCGCGCCGAAAAACCAGAGCCACAGCTTCTTGTGGAACTCGTAGCTCGGCGGATTGGCTTCGATCACCTTCCGGTAGGAGAAAAGCTCCTTGTCATCGGGGGTGTTCCTGAATTCGGGCGTCGGGTCCCAGAGCTTCCGGAACTCGGGATGGAACTGGACGCCCAGGACATGCGGATAATTTTCATTCTCGATGGATTCGACGATCCGGCCGTCCATCGATCGGGCAATGACTTTGAGGCCTTTGCCGAACGTGTCCACGGCCTGGTGATGGGAGCTCATGACGTACGGATTCCCGTCCGTCGCCATCCCCATCGCCTTCCAGACGCGCCCTTCGGGTAAAAGCCGGAGCTTGTGGGGCTGATACGGGGACAGGTTCGGGACTTGAGGGGCGATCATCCGGTAAGGATTCTTGTGCAGCTGATCCGCGGGAAGGGCGATGGCTTCTTCAACGCTCATTTTGCCGTAAACCTCGCTCCAGAGGTCCTGGACCATCGTCCCTCCCGAGCCGACGTTCAGGCTCTGCATCCCGAGACAGATGCCGAGGACCGGGAAATCCGGCCGGTCGTCGAGAAAAGCTTTGAATCCCGGGTCCTGTAAACCTCCGAGGAGGTGGAAGATCATCGACAGCTCGAGATAATGGCGGTAGGGGTCCTCGACGATGGTCCGGAAGTCGGTCTTTTCCCCGTACGCGGCCGGGGGCATGTCCGGGCCGCCGAAGAAAATGATTCCGTCGGAGAGGTCGAAGATCTTGCGGAACTCCTCGGAAGCGGCGTTCCGGCGGTAGAGCGAAGCAACGTCCAGCTCGGCCGTGACGGCGTGAAAATGGATGTTCGGGAGATTGTTGTCCCGGACGAACTTGACGGACTCGCCGTAGTCGGTCGTCCGTTCCTTGGCGTGGTAGACACCGACGATTTCCAGGTTTTCGATGGGGATGAAGCCCTCGGTCTTGAGGGCGAGAAGATGGCGGAGGGTGCCCGGCGACGGGTAAAAGACCGTCAAGCGGACAACGTCCTTCGGGGCGGAGGCCGTGTCGAAGAAGCGCTCCGGCGCCTGAGCATAAGCGGCGGAGCTTGAGACCGCGGCCAGGGATATCAAGGCGATGAGGAAAATGATCGGGGAGTGCGCTTTGAATCGGAACATGCGTTCCTCCTTGCGTTTAACGTCGCCGCAAAACGAAGAAGACATTATATCAAAAATGCGGGGACCCGCATTGATTTCGTGTTTCCGGGCCGGTGCCTTATAATGGCTCCCTGTTCCGATGAGCCTTGATTTTTTGCGGGAGACGGCCGAGTTCAAGGAACTCGTCCGCCTTGTCGCCTCTTTTCCAGGCGGGGCCGACGGCCAAAATCCCCTTTTCGGCGCCGAAGGACGCCCCCGCCTTTCCCTCTCCGGGCTGATCGACGCGGCCGTCCCGTACCTCTTCGCCCAATTGGCCCTGGCCGGACCGAAAAAAGTCGTCTTCGTCCGGCCGTCGTCCCGGCCGCTTTCGGAGTTCGAAGAGCAGGCCCGCTTCTTCATCCAGAAGCTCGGCTCGACGAAAATCGTCCGCAGCCTTCCGGCCTTATCGGAGAATCCCTTTCAGGGGGCGCCGCCGTCGCTGGACGCGGTTGCTTCCCGGATGCGCTTCTTTTTCGATCTGCAAAACCGTCCGCCCGTCCTCACGGTGACGAATCTCTTCGGCCTCCTCCGGCCGTTTCCCGGCCCGGAGCGCCTGGCAGGGCTGTTTCTCCGCTTGAATAAGAACGGCGTTTATGACCGGGACGGCTTGATCGAACGGCTTGCTTCGTTCGGCTATGTCCGCGAGGACCTGATCTCCTTCCGGGGCGAATACGCCTTCCGCGGCGGCATCGTCGACGTCTTTTCCCCGTGGCAGGGGAATCCCGTCCGGCTCGAATTCGGCGGCGACCGGATCGTCTCCATCCGCGAGTTCGATCCGTCCAACCAGCGGGCTGTCCGCCAGATCGACGGCACGCTCGTCCCCTCGCTGGCCGAAGCCTCCGCCGGCGCGGCCGGGTCCTCCGTCCCCTTCTCCCATTATCTTTCGGACGCGGTCTTCATCTTCGACCATCCCGAGGAGATCGAGAAGGAATGGGACGAGGTCATGACCGACCTCCGGAGCCAGGAAGCGGCCGCGCGCAGGGAACATCCGGAGCTGCCCGCCCTCGAAGATGTCTATCCGCCCGCTCTCTACGAGCGGCTCCGCTCGGAAGCCGTCTACACCGGCGAATGGTCCCCGTCCGAAAGCCGCCGCGACATCGCCTTCGGCTTCCAGCCCGTGCCGCGGTTCGACAACCGGATCGATTTCTTCCTCGACGTGATGGGCCGTCTCCACGAAGAGCGCGACCGCTGCGTCATTTTCCTTTCGACGCCCTCGATCCGGAAAAAAATCGGCGCCCTGCTCGAAACGCGCGAAATCCCCTCGCTCGAAGCCGAATCGCCGCTGGTGGCCGCTTCCAGCGGCGAAATCCTCCTCTGCCTCGGCGGCCTCGAGCGCGGCTTCGGCTATCCCCGCGAGAAAATCTATTTCTACGCCGAAGAGGACATCCTCACCGAGGAGCGGCTCATCACCGCCCGGCCGGCGGCCAGGCCGACCATCACCCAGTTCCAGGACCTGAAGGCCGGCGATTATATCGTCCACGCCGATTACGGCGTGGGCGTGTTCCGCGGCCTTGTCAAGATGGACGTAGATGGCCGGCCGGCCGAGTTCATGGAGCTGGGCTACCGGGACGGCGACACGCTTTTCGTCCCGGTCGAGGACCTGAACCTCGTCCAGAAATTCACCCCCGTCGGGACCGGCCTGCCGATGCTCGACAAGCTCGGCACGGGCAACTGGCAGAAGACCAAGGAGCGGACGAAAAAAGCGGTCGAAAAGCTGGCCCGCGAGCTTTTGGAGCTCTACGCCCAGCGCAAGACCATCAAAGGCTTCTCTTTCAGCCCCGAGGGGCGCTGGCAGGAGGAATTCGAGCAAACGTTCGAATTCGATGAAACCGAGGACCAGCTCCGGTCCATCGCTGAAATCAAGTCCGACATGGAGGCCGACACACCGATGGACCGGCTCCTCTGCGGGGACGTCGGCTACGGCAAGACCGAGGTCGCCGTCCGGGCGGCCTTCAAGGCGGTCATGGACGGAAAGCAGGTTGCCGTTCTTTGCCCGACCACCGTGCTCGCCAGCCAGCATTTCAAGACGTTCAGCGCCCGGATGGTCCTTTTCCCCGTCCGGGTGGCCGCCCTGACCCGGTTCCAGTCGGCCGCCGAGCAGCGCCGGATCACGGCGGATTTGAAGGAAGGCCGGATCGACATCATCATCGGCACCCACCGCCTCCTCTCGGCCGACGTCGCTTTCCGCGACCTGGGCTTGCTGGTCGTCGACGAAGAGCAGCGCTTCGGCGTCTCCCACAAGGAAAAGATCAAGCAGATGAAGGCCAAGGTGGACGTGCTGACGCTTACGGCCACGCCCATTCCCCGGACCCTCAACCTCTCGCTGACCGGGCTCCGCGACATCAGCCTGATCGAGACGGCCCCCAAGGACCGCCTGGCCGTCCATACGGTGGTGACGACGTTCTCGCCGCGCCTGATCGCCCAGGCGATCAAGCAGGAGCTGGCGCGCGGCGGCCAGGTCTATTACATCCTCAACCGGATCGAGGAGATGGACTCGCTGGCCGCCAAGATCCTCGACTGGGTCCCGGGGGCGCGGCTCGTGACCGTCCACGGCCAGATGCCGCCGGCCGCCCTCGAGAAGCGGATGGTCGATTTCATCGAGCGGAAATACGACATCCTGCTTTCGACGACGATCATCGAAAACGGGATCGACATCCCCCTGGTCAACACCTTGATCGTCCACCGGGCCGACCGCTTCGGCCTGGCCCAGCTCTACCAGCTCCGCGGCCGGGTCGGCCGGTCCTCCCGCCAGGCCTTCGCCTACTTTCTCGTCCCGCCGTTCGCCGAGCTCACCCCGATCGCCCGCAAGCGCCTGGAGGCCATCAAGGAGTTCAGTGAGCTCGGCTCCGGGTTCCGCCTGGCGATGAAGGACCTGGAAATCCGGGGCGCCGGCCACCTCTTCGGCGAGCAGCAGCACGGGACGATGGAAGCGGTCGGATACGATTATTTCATCCATCTCCTCGAACAAACGATCAAGGAGATGAAGGGCGAAGCGCCCGAGGAAGCCCGGTGCGAGATCAACCTCCGGATCGAGATCCGCATCCCCGAATCCTATATCCCGTCGATGAACGTCCGCCTCAACCTTTACAAGCGGATCTCCTCGGCCCCGGACCTGCCGGCCCTGCAGGCCATGGAAGAGGAGATCCGGGACCGGTTCGGCGTTCCGCCACCAAGCGTCGCCCATCTCGTCCAGTACGGCCGGATCAAGCTCCTGGCCCAGCACCTGAAGCTTGCCGCCGTGGACCGGGTCGATCACCGGCTCGTCCTGAAATTCCCGGCCTCCCCGGATATCGATCTGGCCCGGCTCTCCGCGGTCCTCAACCGGACCCGGGGATCGATGACCCCTCAAGGGGTGGCCAGCCTGCCGCTTCATTCGACGCGGGACGCCGAAATTCTCCGTGAAACATCCCGGCTCTTGCTGGAGTTATCAGGGATGGGTTAAAATACGCAATTACGAGTCACACATAGATGTCCGGCAGAGCTCTGAGAACGATTTTCGCGGCCTTGACGGCCGTTTTCTGCCTGGGAGCGGCCGGCTGCACCGAGAAAACCGTTTCCCCGCCCTTGACCGAGGGATTCCGCCTGGATGATCCGGAAAAAGCGGGTTTGCCGGTCCTCGAAATCGCGGATCATTCCTTTACCAACACGGATTTCGCCCGATACGTCCGCCTGACAGTGGGCGAGGAGGGATCCTCCTTGAACGCCGAAGAAGCCGGCCGGCTGTTCGACGAATTCATCGGGTACAAGCTGGCCGCCCATCGAGCGGCCGGGCAGAACGTCGCCCTCTCCGAAGAGGAAAAAACGCGGATCCTGGAAGAAAGCCTGCCGACTCCGGACGCGGAAGGCGGCTCCGTTCCCAAGGCCGCTCCCGAAGACCTGCTCGAAGCCGCCCTGGTCGAAAAATACTGGTCCCGGCAGGTCAATGGGCTTGCCGTCGGACCCGAGGAAATCTCGTCCTATTTCGAAAGCCATAAGGACGAATTCATCCGCCCGGAACGTTTCCGCGTCAGCCAGATCATGGTCTCCTCGGAAGCCAAGGCCGAAGAAATTCTCGGCCGGCTGCGGACGGCTGGAGAAAGCCTGTTCCGCCGGACGGCCAAGGAAGAATCGGAAGCCCCCGAAGCCGCCAAGGGCGGCTTGATGGGCGTTTTCAGCGCGGGCCAGCTGCCTCCGGAACTGGAAGCGCTCGCCTTTTCCCTCGACGAGGGACGGATCAGCCGGGTCATCCAGACGGAGTATGGGTTTCACATCCTGAGACTCGATAAGAAGCTGCCCGCCGGTCTCATGGAGTACGCCGAGGCCGCCCCGCTCATCCGGGCCGGCCTTATCGATAATAAGAAACAGGCGGCCATGGCCGCCCATTTATCCTTCCTAAAGGATTCTCTCCCCTGGAAGGTGGAAACGAAAAATCTGCCGTTCGTTTATCAACGCGGCTCATAAGGAATTCGCCATGTCCCACAAGAAAACCATCCTGGCCGGCATTCTTCTCCTGGCGGCGGCCGCGGCCCTCCCGGCCCAGCAGGTCGTCGAGGAGATTGTCGCGATCGTCAACGACGACGTCATCACCCTTTCGGAATTCAAGCAGGGCTATGAGGAGCGCGTCCAGGCGGCCCAGGGACAGTACCAGGGCGAGGCGCTGGATAAAGCCCTCGAATTCATCAAAACCCATGCCCTTGACGAGATGATCACGGATCTGCTCCTCCTCCAGCTGGCCAAAGCGGACAATTACAACGTCACCGACCAGGTGAAGCTGGTCATCGAGAACATCAAGAAGGCCAACAATATCGAAAGCGACGACGATTTTCGGCGGGCCCTGGCCCAGCAAGGCTACGACTATGACGCCTGGGTCGGGATGATGGAACAGCGGATCCTGAAGGACGCCGTCATCCGAACCGAGGTCGGGCGCAAGATCGTCGTCGACGACGCCGAAGTCGTGGATTATTATAAAAAGCACGCGGACGAATTCTTCATTCCCGAAGAATATCAGCTGAAGGCCGTCTACCTGACGATCGAAGGCAAGGATCCGGCCGCCTTGGAAACCCGAAAGGCCGAAATCGAGGCGAAAATCAAATCCGGAACGGCCTTTGACGCCGTCGCCGAAACCGATTCCGACGAGCCGCTCAAAGAGGCCAAGGGCAGCCTGGGGACGTTCAAGGGCAACGAGCTCGACAAAACCCTGCTGGCCGCCGTCGCCCCGTTGAAAAAGGGCGAGATGAGCCCCTGGGTCCAGGCGAAAAACGGGTGGTATTTGATCCTCCTCGAGGACAAGAAGGACGGACGGACCCAGACCTACGAAGAAGCCAAGAATGCGATCGTCGAGAAGCTCGGGACGGCGAGGCAGGAAGCCGAAATCCAGAAATACCTGGCCGAAATCAAGGCCAAGAGCTATATCAAGATTCTCAAGCCCAATCCCCTGGAGGACATCCGCTGACGTCCCGCGGGGGCAGGGCTATTTCTTCTCGGGCTCGGCCTTCGGGGCTTCGGTCGGGTTCGGCCCCTTGACCGCGGCCTTGTCCTCCTGGAAATCGATCCGTCGGGACACCCGCCATTCGCCCATCGGGACGTGGCGCGGGCCGCCCATCTGGATGAACATCTTGACGTAATACGTCTTCCACTGCGGATTGGTCTTGAAGGATTCGAGGTTCGTCCCGGCCACGCCGAAGTTCGACTTCATTTCGATCGGCGGCGTCGTCTGGCCTGGGCCGAGGCCTTCTCCCCGGACGACGGCCCGGAAGCAGTCGCCCAGGTTCTCGACGGAGTTGAACTCCTTGAAGATCGCGTTGACGTTGATGTAGTTGAGAGTCTCGTTCGATTTGTTTTTGAGCTTGAAGGTCACGGTCGGGACCAGGGTCAGCTTGGGATTCGGCCACTGCCGGTATTCCTTCATCGTCCAGCTCGTGTCCATATCGACGATCTCGAGGGCGTCCTTGATCTGCTGGTCGTCGTAGGATTTGCATCCCGTCTGGCCCAGCCCGATCAGGGTAAGAACAACCGCCAGGGCGGCCCCGGAAGCGATTATTTTGCGGTTCATCGGATTCCTCCTGTCGAACAGGAAAATAATAACCCGGGCGGAGGGGGAAAGCAAGGAACGCCTCTTGCGCCCCGGCGGGGTTGGGCTATAATGAGGCCCTCCGATTTCGCGGAAAGGACCACGGATATGGGACTCGTCAAGCGCGGCAAAGACCTGTGGTTTTATGAAGACCTCTATTCCGACGTGACGTACGGATTCAAGGTCAAGAAGGTCGTCCTTCCGGAACGGCCGACCGGATTCCAGAAAATCATGATTCTCGATTCCGAGCGGTTCGGCCGGGTCCTGGTCCTCGACGGGATCGTCCAGCTGACCGAGGAGGACGAAGGGATCTACCACGAATGGATCGGCCTTTGGCCGCTGTTCGCTCAGGCCAAAACGCCGGAAAACGTCCTCATCATCGGCGGCGGGGACGGCGGCGTGGCCCGGGAGGTCCTCCGCCATCCCGGAGTCAAGAGCGTGACGATGGCCGAGATCGACCGGGTCGTCGTGGACCTCTGCCGCGAATATATGCCGGCGATCTCCGGCGGCATCTGGGAAGATCCCCGCTTCCACCTGATCATCGGCGACGGGGCCGAGGTCATCCGGAAGATGAAGGGCCTCTGCGACGTGATCATCATCGACTCGACCGACCCCATCGGGCCGGCCCGGAGCCTGTTCAACACGAGCTTCTACGAGAGCGTTTACGCCGCCCTCCGCGAAGGCGGCATCACCATCCATCAGACCGGCGCGCTTCTCCTCCAGCCCTTCGAAGCCCCGGGGAGCTGGCGCCAGATGGAGCGCATCTTCGATGATGTCCGCGTCGTCCAGTTCACCAACGTCAGCTATATGGGCGGCCCCTTCAGCTTGACCGCGGGGTCGCGCGGCCGGGGCGTGTTCCCGGCCGCCGAGCGCAACGCCCGGCGCAATTTCAAAGCCGCCGGGATCAAGACGTCCTGGTATTCGCCGGCCATCTCGGCCGTTCCGTACCCGGAGTTCCAGCGGCGGCTCGAGATCGACAAATACGGCGAGGAGGTCGCCCTGGATTTCGTCCTCCCGGCCGGCCGCAAGCCCACCCGAACCCAGGTCGGCAAGTGGAGCCGCGGGCTCTGCAAGGCGATCGACATGATCCCCTTCGGAGAGCCGATGGTTTCGCATCCGGCCCTCGGCGACGGCGAGACGCTCGTCCAGTACATTGAAACGAGTGCCATCAATTACCGCCGGTTCGGGGCGGTTGCCGCGGCCAACTGTTTCACCTGCGCCCGGCTGCCGCGGGAAGAAGCCACCGCCTTCACAACGGAGTATTTCGGCGCGGATAAGGCCGTCTGCTGGCATCTGCCGCGCGGGATGTTCGCCGACGTAAAGAAAGCCCGCCGCGAAACCCACGTTTACGAGACCGGTCCCGGCGCGGCGCCGGGCGGCGAGGTCCTCCGTCCCCGCCTGGCCGAGGCGGCCGAAGTTTTCAAGCCGTCCTTCAAGCTGCCGGTCGAGACGGGGTTTTCCCCGGCCTTCGAGCTGGTCATGGATATCTACGATTGCGCTTTCGACCGCATCGCCTCCTGCGAGGCCGTGGCCGCTTGGGCCCGGGAATCCGCCTCCCTGGCCGGGCTCAAGACGGTCGGCAAGCCCGACGCGCCCGACTTCGGCCACGCCAAAAAGAAAACGGCCGGGCCCTCGGTCACCCAGTTTCTCCGCGGCGGGTCGAACATCAGCCACTACTCGATCAACTGGCTGATGATCGTGGCCAACCTGGTCGCCCGGGAAGCGATCCCCCTGCGCAAGGTCATCACCCACGCCATGGACTATTTCCAGGGGCACAAGGCCCACTGCTGGATCCTGCCGCGCGGGGCAACGGGCAAAACGCTCAAGGAGATCGCTGAAAACACGGTTCTGTTTGAA
>Ga0172375_10006272_pt1 | contig 16770 bp, 16 predicted proteins | sample LakKiv1m_FD_114537 | JGI IMG/M metagenome (GOLD analysis project Ga0172375, IMG submission 114537) | Freshwater microbial communities from Kabuno Bay, South-Kivu, Congo - kab_092012_11.1m | ecosystem: Environmental > Aquatic > Freshwater > Lake | place: Democratic Republic of the Congo...
GAGATAGGGCTTAGAACTATTTTTAATCTTCTCGGTCCCTTGACCAACCCAGCCGCAGCCACGGTCCAGGTCTTGGGCGTATATCGCGAGGACCTGACCGGCACCATGGCTCGTGTGCTGGATAGACTTGGTTGCAGGAGCGCTTTCGTCGTCCACGGCCTCGGGTGTTACGACGAGATGAGCATAACCGGTCCCACAGCAGTGGCCCGCCTCAAAGACGGTGATATCACCGCCTTCACCCTGGTTCCGGAAGACGTGGGACTCAAACGAGCGAGCAAGGAAGATATACTGGGCGGCGACGCGGCCTGCAATGCGGCGATCACTCTGGCTGTTCTCAAGGGCGAGCGCGGCGCGGCGCGGGACATCGTGGTTCTCAATTCGGCAGCGGTGCTGGTTGCGGCAGGCAAGGCCGACAACCTGATAGACGGGGTTCTGTTGGCCCAGGAGTCAATAGACTCCGGCAGGGCGCTGGACAAACTGGGGCAGCTTGTGGAGCTGAGCGAGGAATTCGCGCGGCAATCTGCCGCGATGGCCGGGTGATCATGTCCATCCTGAAGTCAATTATCACCAGCAAGCTTAAAGAGGTGCATCGCCTCAAGACCGAGATAGACCCGTCGTTTTGGCGCGAAGAAGCCGTTAAGGCCTCATCGTGCAGAGGCTTCCTCGGGTCGCTCGTAGGCTGCTGCCACGTGCCCGTTATCGCTGAGATCAAGCGTATGTCGCCTTCCGAGGGCGTGCTCAGGGAAGTGGAGGATGTAACCAGTCTGGCAAGGCGGTACGAAGAAGCCGGCGCGTCGGCCCTGTCGGTGCTCACGGACGGCCCTTTTTTCAGTGGAAGTCTCAGTGACCTCAAAGAGGCCCGGGCCGCGGTGGCTTTGCCCATCCTACGGAAGGATTTCATTCTGGACGCTGTGCAGGTGTACGAGTCCCGGATAGCCGGGGCGGACGCCGTACTTCTCATAGCGGCAGCACTTAGGCCTTTTCAGCTGAAAGCCCTCTTCATGCTGACCCTGAGTCTCGGCATGACTCCGGTGGTGGAAGTCCATGACCGGTCAGAACTCCCGGCAGTCCTGGAGCTTAATCCCCCGGTCATTGGGATCAACAACCGCAACCTTGCCACGATGGAGGTGAGCCTGGAAACCTGCATCAGCCTGAGACCGCTCGTACCGCCGGGAATTATGGTCCTGGGAGAGAGCGGTATCAAGAGCCCCGACGACGTTTCCAGACTTCAGGATGCAGGGATAGACGCGTTCTTGGTGGGAACGACGCTCATGCGGTCCGACGACGCAGGCCGTACGCTATCTGAGCTGTGCAGGAGGGATAGCTGATGGCGGTTGTGTCTGAAACGGGCCTCTTGCCAACAACCCTCTCCCAAGGGGCAGCGGGAGCAAACCGAGTTCCCCGGCTCACTTTGAAAGTGACAAGGGCACTCGTTAATTTCAACCGGTATCAATCATGGTACGAGTGAAAATATGCGGGATAACCTGCCTCGAAGACGCCCTTGCAGCGGTGCGCCACGGAACGGACGCCCTCGGGTTCGTCTTTGCGCCCAGCGTCAGGCAGGTGACCCCTGAGGCGGCACGCTCCATCATTGGCCGATTGCCGGCCCTGGTAACCATAGTGGGAGTCTTTGTGGATGCCCCGCCGGGATGGATCATGGAAGTGCGTCGCTTTTGCGGGCTGGACGCCATCCAACTCCACGGCGACGAGACGGAGGAAACAGTGAGGCTGCTCAGGCCTCGCGTCATCAAGGTCGTGCATCCGGAAGGTAACGGTTCTGTTCAATATGACGGTTATGCCGGAGCGACCCTTTTGCTGGACGCGCTCACGCCGGAAGCCAGGGGCGGCACGGGCCGAACATTTGACTGGAACCTGGCCGTGGAAACGGCCCGTAAAAGACGGATCATACTTGCCGGCGGACTCACGCCGGACAATGTTCTCCATGCAGTGCGAAAAGTGCAACCTTACGGCGTGGACGTATCCAGCGGCGTGGAGATGGAACCTGGGAGAAAAGACCATGCAAAGATCGAGAGCTTTATCCGCCGGGCAAAGTCCCTGGAGATCGGCTCCTGACGAATTAGGCCGGTTCGGACTTTTCGGCGGGCGATTCGTAGCTGAGACGCTCATGCCCGCGCTGGAGGAACTTGACGCGGCTTTCAGGGACGCGGTGCAGGACCCTGGTTTTCAAGGCACGCTGGAGTCCCTGCTCGAGGACTACGTTGGCCGCGAAACACCTCTTTACGAGGCACGGCGGCTCAGCGAGAAACTCGGCGGTGCCAGGATCTTCCTCAAAAGGGAAGACCTTGCTCACACCGGCGCGCACAAGATCAACAACACCATCGGCCAGGGCCTTCTGGCCGGCCGAATGGGCAAGAGCCGGATCATCGCAGAGACCGGAGCGGGCCAGCACGGGGTCGCCGCGGCCACTGCCGCGTCCCTTTTCGGAATGGAGTGCGTGGTCTATATGGGCACCCTGGACATGGCAAGACAGGCTCTCAATGTGGCCCGCATGAGGCTCCTGGGAGCTACGGTGGAGCCTGTAAACGCGGGCAGCCGGTCGCTCAAGGATGCCACTAACGAGGCAATCCGCGACTGGGTAACCAATGTGCGTGACACACACTACATCATCGGCTCGGTTGTGGGACCCCATCCTTATCCGCTCATAGTGAGGGAGTTCCAGGCGGTCATAGGCCGGGAGACCCGGCGGCAAATCCTACTCAAGGAAGGGAGGCTTCCCGACGCGCTGATAGCCTGCGTTGGAGCCGGAAGCAACGCTATGGGGTTCTTTCACTCTTTTCTTGACGATCCGGTGGACCTGGTGGGAGTTGAAGCCGCCGGCGCAGGCATTGACACCGGACGGCATTCCGCCACCCTGACAGCGGGCAGTGTCGGTGTTCTTCACGGAGCGAAGAGCTACCTGCTGCAGGACGAGTACGGCCAGGTACTGGAAGCCCACTCCGTTGCCGCGGGGCTCGATTATCCCGGAGTGGGGCCGGAGCACGGCTATCTCAAGGACCTTGGCCGCGTCCAGTACGTCACTGCGACGGACGACGACGCCCTTGCCGCTTTTCACCTGCTGGCGAAAACCGAGGGCATTCTTCCTGCCCTGGAGAGCGCCCACGCTTTGGCTCACGTCTCCAGGATTGCCCCCCGGTTGCCGCGGGACAGCATCCTGGCGGTCTGTCTGTCGGGACGCGGTGACAAGGACGTGGACCAGATCGCGAGGCTCATGGAGGTCGGACAATGAAACAGTCAACTATTACCCAGGCTTTCTCAAGAGCGAAAGCGGAAGGCCGCTCAGCGTTCATTCCATTCATGACGGCAGGATTTCCCGACTCGGCCACTTGCGAGAAGATCCTCGTAGCCTTGGCCGAAAACGGCGCAGACGTCATCGAGGTTGGGCTCCCCTTTTCCGATCCCATGGCCGACGGCCCCACCATTCAATGGGCCGGTCAGAAGGCGCTGGAAAACGGTATGACGCCGCCGAGACTTTTCGACATGGTCCGTCGTTTCGCTTCCAGCGCTAGTACTCCCATGGTTGTAATGACCTACTTCAACCCGATCCTGAGGATGGGACTGGAGGCCTTCGCCGGCCGAGCCGCTGACTCGGGAATCTCGGGAGTGATAATCCCGGATCTCCCGCCTGAAGAGGCGAAGCAATGGAGAGAAGCCGCTATGAAACATGGCCTGGACACAATCTTTCTGGTTGCGCCCACCACACCCGCGTCCAGGATCGAGTGGATATCGTCCCGATCCTCGGGATTCCTCTACTATGTCTCCATGACCGGCGTTACAGGATCTGCTTTCGAGATATCCGACAATATGCTGGATCAGATACGGCTTGCCCGCCGGGCTTCGGGCCTTCCGGTGGCCGTGGGATTCGGGATCTCGACCCCGGATCAGGCCGCTCGGCTCGCGGAAACGGCAGACGGGGTGATCGTAGGGAGCGCGATGATAAGAGTCGTCCAGGCTGAAGAGAAACCGGCAGCCCAGATTGGAGCGGTCTCGAGGTTGGCCGCAGCCTTGAGCCGGGCGCTTATTCGCGGGCAGGGACCTCACTCGGAAGACATCGGGGCCGCCAGGTTTGCGGCCCTTGCAAAGACAGGGAGCTGACGCCATGATACTGCTTCTGGACAATTACGATTCGTTCACGTACAACATCGCCCACGCTCTAGGCGCGTTGGGTAAGGAAGTCAGGACAATCCGGTCGGACGTTCTGGGCCTCTCCGACGTGGAAGCCATGAGGCCCGAGGCCATAGTCATTTCGCCGGGGCCGGGGAGACCGGAGGATGCCGGAATAAGCTCAAGTGTCATCGAGAAGTTTGCCGGCAACATCCCCATCTTGGGCGTGTGTCTGGGTCATCAGTGCATAGCCCAGGTTTTCGGCGCGAAGGTCGTCCGAGCCAAGACGCCGGTCCACGGTAAAGTGTCGGACATATTTCACGATGGGAAGACGATTTACTCATGCCTGAGCCGTCCTTTCAGCGCCGCCAGGTACCATTCCCTGGTAGCCGCGGAGGACACCGTCTCGGCGCCGCTGGAAATCTCAGCCTTCACCGTCACGGGAGAGGTCATGGGATTGAGGTGTTCAGGGCTCAAGGTCGAGGGCGTCCAATTTCATCCTGAATCCATTGCCACACCTCAGGGTGGTATGATCTTTCGTAATTTTATAGACTGTTATCTTGAGGAACGGGTCGCTGCTTGACCCGGACAGTCTGTCTGGAGGTTTCTTGTGGCCCTTAAAGGGATTTTTTCGCCGCCGGGTGACAAGTCCATCTCTCATCGTGTCGCCCTGATGTCCCTCCTTGCCCTTGGGCGGTGCGCTGTAGAGAATTTCTCTCCCTGTGCCGACGTACGTTCAAGCCTGCAAAGCGTGGAGCTTCTCGGAGGCGTCGTCACGCGGCGGGGCCGTCAACTTGAAATAACCGCTCCAATGGGCAGCCCTGTCGTGAAGGCCCGGATTGATTGCGGGAATTCCGGCACCACCATGAGGCTCCTCATGGGCATATTGGCGGGACGAAATGGCGAATTCATCCTCGACGGCGATGAGTCCCTCCGCAAGCGACCTATGGAGCGGGTCGCGTCGCCGCTGCGACTCATGGGAGCGTCTGTCGAGTGCCGGGAGGGCAGATGCCCGGTGAAGATTCGAGGAACCGACCTCCGAGGCATTCAGTGGGACCTCCCCGTTGCCAGCGCGCAGTTGAAGAGTGCGATACTCCTGGCTGGAATTCAGGCCCAGGGAACCACGTCGGTCCGTGAGATCATCCCGAGCCGGGACCACACCGAGAGACTCCTCGGCCTCATGGGAGCAATCATTTCGTGTGACGGCACAGTCTGGAACGTCTCTCGTTCGATACTGGCCATGCCCGGAAACTTTTTTGTGCCGGGTGACTCGTCTTCGGCCGCATTCTTCCTTTGCGCCGCCGCAATCATGCCGGGCAGCGAAGTCACGGCAGAGCGAATGCTTCTTAACCCCACAAGGATTGGCTTTCTTGATGTTCTCCGAAGGATGGGGGCAACGGTTGAAGTCGAGGTCTTGAACCAGGAGCCGGAACCCTGGGGCCGCGTGGTGGTACGGTATTCTCCTGATCTCGCAGGGTGTGCCATCACCCGGGAAGAGATACCCGCCCTTGTGGACGAGGTGCCCATACTTGCACTGGTTGCCACCCAGGCTAGTGGGGTGACCGTATTCGATGGGGTGGGCGAGTTGCGGGTGAAAGAATCAGACCGCCTGGCCGCTATAGCGAGTCAACTCGGGCTGATGGGCGCGCGTATCACGGCTGAGAGCGACACTCTCACCGTCGAGGGCCCCACGGCTTTGGCTGCTCCCTCCAGACTGGACTCCTATGGAGATCATAGAATAGCCATGACCTTGAGGCTCGCCGCTCTTCTGGCCGATGCAGAGCCCGCAATCGCGGGCGAGGACTCCGTCAATATCTCTTATCCAGGGTTTCATGGTGCCCTCAAGGAGCTTGCCAAATGAGGGTTTTCTGCATCCTGAGCGACCACCGTGCTTTCTGGTCAAAGTCTCCCGCCATGCACAACGCGGTTCTCAAGCGTCACGCAATTGAAGGAATCTACTTGCCTTTCTGCGTCGCGGACGGACGCCTGCCTGACGCTGTGAGAGGGATAAGAGCCCTGAATATAACCGGAGCCAATGTTACCGTTCCTTATAAAGAATCCGTTGTGCCTCTCCTGGACTCCTGTTCCGAAGAAGCCACGGCCGTAGGGGCCGTCAACACGATACTGAACCTGGATGACAAGCTCATAGGAGAGAACACGGATGTTGGTGGGTTCATGGACGCTCTGGGGTCGTTGGGATACGATCTCGCGGGTAAGGCGGCCCTGGTGATAGGTACAGGAGGTGCCGCCAGGGCTGTGGTCCACGGTCTCAAGAAGATGGGCGCCAACATGATCCTTGTGGCCGGCCGGGATTCCGCCAAGGCCAGGAGGCTGGCGTGGCAACTGGATTGCCTTGACGTCAGCTTTGAGCAGCTCTGGGATTACGATGATATTGTCGCCAACCTGGTGGTCAACACCACCACAATTTCTATTCCCGGTGAAGACTTTTTGATAGACGACCTGGCCCGAACGTCGCACATTGTCGAGTGCGAGTTGGTGTTTGATATAAACTACGGCCGCACACGTAATCTGTGGCAGACTTTCGCCGAGGGCCGCGGGGCCCAATTCGTGGACGGCATTTCCATGCTGGCGCATCAAGCCAGGCGGAGCTTCTACTTGTGGACGGGTCTGGAGGTCCCGGCGGAAGAATTCCTGGAAGCCCTCGAGGAGAACTCATGAGGGGAAACGTTTACTTGGTGGGCTTCATGGGATCCGGCAAGTCAACCATAGGCGGGCTGCTGGCAAGGGCGCTGAATCGAAAATTTGTGGACATGGATGTCCTCCTGGAAAAAGAATTCGGGAAACCCATCAGCCAGGTGTTCAAGGACTCAGGTGAGAAGACGTTCCGAGCCGCTGAAAACAAGCTGGTGAAAAGACTGTCTGCTAAAACGGGCCTCGTGGTGGCCACGGGCGGCGGTGTGGTCGAATTGGAGGGAAACCGTAAAGCCATGATGGCTTCGGGGAAAGTGGTCTACCTCGATGGTGACCTCGCCGGCCTCAAGGCGCGCCTCAGCGACCAGGAAAAGACCTCTCGGCCTCTGTGGCAAGATGAACAAGCTCTCCAGAACCTCTTGGAGCACCGCCGGATGCTCTACTCCGAGGCTGATCTGACTGTGCCGACAGGCCCGAAGGGCCCCGAAGAGATGACGGTGGATATCGTGGCCGCGCTTTTTCCCGAGGAGAGGTTCTCTGCACTGCTCGGTGGCACGGAGTGCCCCGTCGTGGGAACGTTTGCCGCTCCAGAGGCGCTTAAACAGTACGTTCAGGACCGCCGCAGCGTCGTCCTCACCGACAGAACAGTAGCCCGGTTGCATCTTGAGCGATTCAGGAGTCTTTTGCGACCCTCCCTGGAGATCGTGGTTCCTCCCGGAGAGAGGAGCAAGTCCCTGAAGACCCTGGCCCGCGTATACGCGGATCTCATCGTGAATCGCCTGGACAGGGACGATCTTCTTGTGGCCGTCGGCGGCGGTGTGGTGACTGATCTGGGGGCGTACGCGGCATCTACGTATAAACGCGGGATGGACTTCGTGCTCGTATCCACCACTTTATTGGGATGCGTGGACGCTGCTGTTGGAGGAAAGGCCGCGGTGAACCTGGGCCGCGCCAAGAACGTGATCGGCTCTTTCGGCAAGCCTTCTGCCGTGGTTCTGGATTTTGCGGCCCTGGGAACGCTCGGGCGCCGCCAGGTAACCGAGGGCCTTGTAGAAGCTTACAAGACCGGTCTGGTTGTGGAGCCGAACATCGCGGGCCTCATTGAAAAACAGAGAGGTGCGCTCATTTCCGGGGACCTGCCCCTCCTGTCAAGAGTTGCATGCATGTCTGCCCGTGCCAAGGCCCAGGTGGTTTCCGAGGATTTCCGGGAGGCAGGACTGCGGAGGATTCTAAATTTCGGCCACACCTTCGGCCACGCGGTAGAGGGTTTTCACGATTTCAGGGTGACTCACGGCCAGGCAGTGGCTCTGGGAATGAAGGTCGCCACTGAGATTTCCAGGTCGCGTGGTCTGATTTCAGACGAAACAGCCTCAAGGATACGCGCCGCGTTGCAGGGGATTTCGCCTCGCCCAGTCCAATCCCCGCCCCTGGAAGACGCTTGGGAGATCATGCTTCAAGACAAGAAAATCAGAAAAGGCCGCATGGTCTTTGTGCTCCTCGAAGGGGCCGGCAAAGCCGTGTGCGTGGACGACGTCACCAAGGAAGAGCTGCAGCCGGCCCTCAAGAACGTGGAGGACAACGCGCATGGGTAGCATTTTCGGCCGCTATTTCCAGGTATCCACATTCGGCGAATCCCACGGTGCCGCGGTGGGAGTGGTGGTGGACGGAATGCCTCCAGAGGTGCCCTTGGATGAGGCCCGCATCCAGAAAGACCTGGATCGCCGGCGTCCCGGCACTTCGAGCTTTGTGTCCCCCCGGAAGGAACCGGATCAGGTGGAAATTCTTTCCGGTGTGGCCAACGGCAAGACGCTGGGCTCTCCCGTAGCGCTTCTCGTCCGCAATCGGGACGTCAGATCGGCGGACTACGAGGAGATCCAACGACAATTCAGGCCCGGCCATGCTGATTATACCTACTTCTTGAAGTACGGGATCACACCCCAGCCTGGAGGAGGCAGGTCTTCCGGCCGGGAAACAGTGGGCCGCGTGGCCGCGGGGGCATTGGCCAAGGCGCTTCTGGAGCCCCTCGGAGTGGTCATCCGCGCATACACCATCAAAGTAGGCCCTGTGGTCGCAGAAGCAATAGACCCGGATTTCGCTGAAACCGATCCGCTGCGATGTGCTGATCCCGCCGCGGCAGCCAGGATGGCCGAAGTCGTCGCTCAAGCGCGCTCGGAAGGTGATTCGGTGGGCGGCGTGGTACAAGTGGTTGCCGCTGGAGTGCCTTCGGGACTCGGTGATCCTGTTTTTCACAAATTAGACGCAGTTCTGGCCTGGGCCATGGTCTCCATCGGCGCAGTGAAGGGCTTGGAATTCGGAACAGGATTCGGACTCTCGGGAATGAGAGGCTCCGAGGCCAACGACCCGATCACGTCGGGGGGATTCCTCTCTAACCACGCCGGCGGCACCTTGGGCGGCATATCGTCGGGACAGCCCATTGTTTTACGTCTGGCGGTGAAGCCCACGTCTTCCATTGCGAAGAAGCAGCGGACCATTGATTTGCACGGACTGGACCGAAGCATAGTCGTAAAGGGCCGCCACGATCCGTGCCTGTGCCCTCGAATCGCGCCGGTGGCCGAGGCCATGATGGCCCTGGTGCTCGCCGATGCCATGTTGGAAGACATGGCCCTGGCGGGGATAATGGAGTCTCACCGTCGGGCCAAGAAAAAGGGAAGACGCAATGAAGATCGTCGTGATAAACGGTCCTAATCTCAACTTGTTGGGCCAAAGGGAACCCGGCGTGTACGGGTCCAAGACTCTCAAGCAGATCGAAGAAGAGCTCTCCAAGCTGGGCGCCGAGATAGGCATCCAGGTGGAGTTCTTCCAGTCCAACATCGAGGGTGAGATCGTGAACGCGCTCCAGAGCGCGGACGGCGCCGCTCGTGGGGTTGTGCTCAACGCGGGGGGCTATACCCACACCAGCGTTGCCATCAGGGACGCGGCGGCGGGCATTCGGATCCCCGTGGTGGAGGTACATCTCAGCAATCCCCAGGCACGTGAGGAGTTCCGGCGGATTTCATTGCTGGCTGGTGTCTGTGCGGGTTCCATCTCCGGGTTCGGAGAGGAATCCTATGCATTGGCGCTACTTTGGTTTGCACGCGGCAAAGGCCGCCATGAAGGCAAGTAGGGGTTAAACCCGCTCTGACAGCCATCCCAGTCTCGCAAAGCGGATGGTTGGATTTTTGGGGTTGACACAGTCCCGACATTATGACAGTATCAATGTTCAGCATAGAAGGATTTTGGAACATGATCTCTAATCTCGCACACACGGACGTGACCGAACGCTTTTTTGGCTTTTTTTATTATTTCTGGCCCAGCGTCTGCCCGTGTGCCCGAGGAGAATAAAGCGACACTACACACAAGCTGAATTCCAAAGGGCCATGGGCAGACACCATGGCCCTTTCCTTTTGGAAGAGGCCATGGACACGCACCGTGGCCTTTTCTTTTTTAGCCGAAGGAGGAGAAGAAAATGAACGGAAACTGCACAGTCGTATCAGAATCACAGAAAAGACCGCCGGTCTTCGCCATGCCCGTTGATGAGCGCAGGTTTCCTCCCTATCGGCTGGCTAGCCGAGTGGCAAAACCGGCCTCAACGGAGATTCGCGTTGGAGAAGTGCTGATCGGGGGGCCCAAATTCATTGTGATTGCAGGGCCATGCTCGGTCGAGAGCGAAAAACAGCTCCTGGAAACCGGCAGGGCCGTGAAGGATTCCGGCGCTTCCATCCTGCGCGGGGGAGCGTTCAAGCCCAGAAGTTCCCCTTACAGCTTCCAGGGTCTGGAAGAAGAAGGACTCAAGCTCCTGGCCCAGGCCAGAGAAGTCACCGGCCTGCCCGTCGTAACCGAAGTCATGGATTCCGGCGACATTCCCCTCGTCGCTGAGTATGCGGACATCCTTCAGGTTGGGACGAGGAACAGCCAGAACTTCTCGCTGCTAAAGAAACTCGGAAAGGCAAAGAAACCGGTCCTTCTGAAGAGAGGCCTGATGACAACCCTCGACGAGTTCCTCATGTCTGCGGAATACATCCTGGCCGCGGGCAACAGTAACGTGATACTCTGCGAGCGCGGTATTCGGACTTTCGAAACCGCTACCCGCAATACCCTGGATATTTCCGCGATCCCGGTTCTCAAAGACAGGACGCATCTGCCCGTGATCGTTGATCCCAGCCATGCGGTCGGAAACGCTCGTTACGTTGGGCCCATGTCTCTTGCTGCCATGGCCGTAGGGGCCGACGGCATCATGGTGGAAGTCCACTGCAATCCAAAAGAGGCTTTGTGCGATGGCGAGCAGTCCCTGGGACCCCGCCGGTTTAGGGACCTGATGAACGATCTCGGTTCTATGGCGACACTGTTCCAGCGAGAAATGTGATACAGAACAGTACCTTGAATAGTAGATCTGCCGAGGACCCACTTATGGACGACGAGAGTATATGGCAACTCAGAAAAGAGATTGACGAACTTGACGATGAGATCATCGAATTGCTGGCCCGTAGAGCGGTCCTGGCAAAAGAGATCGGCCTTCTGAAAAGCATGAAAGGCTTGCCCGCGCACGACCCTGGACGAGAACAGGCAGTGCTGCTGGCCATTGAGGCGAGAAACAAAGGATCTCTGCCCAATTCGGCGCTGAGAAGCATTTTCGGCGAGATCATTTCAGCCTGCCGCGCCCTTCAGCAGCCCACCAGGGTTTCTTTTCTGGGACCGGAGGCGACCTTTACGCATCTCGCCGCGGTCGAGTATTTCGGCCGATCCTGCAGACTGATGCCCAGGGATTCCATCGTGGACGTGTTCCGGGACGTTCAGAGTGGAAATGCCGATTTCGGAGTAGTTCCAGTCGAAAACTCCAACGAAGGAACGGTTGGCCTCACTCTGGATCAGTTGGCCGACGGCGATCTAAAAATATGTGGTGAGGTCTTACTGAGGGTCTCGCACGCGCTCATGTCCAAAAACGGGGACCTGGAAGATGTGAAACAAATACTGTCGCATCCACAGGCTCTGGCCCAGTGCTTCGGTTGGCTGGCGAGGAATCTTCCCGGCAGGCCTACGGTTCAGATGTCCAGCACTGCGGTAGCCGCTCGTAGGGCGGCTGAAGAGGAAGGAACCGCGGCGGTGGGCAACGAGATGCTGGCCCGGCTGTACGGGTTGACCGTGCTGGCTCGGGATATCCAGGATAGAAGCATGAACCTGACGCGGTTCCTCGTTCTCGGGCATGAGGACTGCAAGCCCACAGCACAGGATCGCACCTCGGTCCTCTTCACGCTTCCTCACAGTCCCGGCGCTCTGCTGAAGGCATTGAACCCCTTTCATCAGCAGGGAATAAATATCTGCAAGATCGAATCCCGGCCGTCCAAAGATACTCCGTGGGAGTACATCTTCTTCGCGGATCTCGAGGGCCACGCCTCGGCTCCGGCGATGAAGGCCGCGCTGCTGGGGCTTTCCGAATGCGCGAACAGGCTGAAATTTCTGGGATCCTATCCTGCCGGCAGGCTCGCATGAAACCGGCAAGTGTAGGCATCGTCGGCGGTATGGGACGGATGGGGTCGTTGTTGGCGCGGCTCCTTGCAGGTGCCGGCTACCGGGTGGAGTGTGCCGACACAAGGCAGGACGGAACGGCTGCGGAACGTGTGGCTGAAAACGACGTGGTGATCCTCGCTGTTCCCATTTCAGCTCTCGAGACGGTAGTAAAGCAGATAGGCCCGTTCACGAGAAAGGACGGCGCTGTCATTGAAATTGCCTCGGTGAAGCAGGCACCTGTTCGATTCATGCGCGAGCATTGCAGGGGAGAGGTTATCTGTAGTCATCCTCTGTTTGGCCCCAGCCTCACTTCCTTGAAGGATCAGGTGGTCTTCCTGTGCCCCCTGGATCCGGGCCCCTGGACTGATTGGTTCCGGCGATTCTTCTCGGAGAGGGGGGCCCGCGTGGTGGACATGGAACCTGAAAGGCACGACAGGCTTATGGCCACGGTTCAGGTCTTGAGACACCTTGTGCTTTTCTGTTTCGGCCGCGCTCTGTTGGAACTTGATTTCAACCTGGAAGAAGACCTTAACGTATCGGGACCATGGTTTTCCTGCCTGGTCGAGATGCTGAGAAGGCAGCTGGACCAAAGCCCCGACCTTTACGCGGACCTTGCCCTTCATAATCCCGCGGTAAAGGAGGTAGCCCGGTGCTTCCTCGAGGCTGCCAACGAGTCCGGCACCCTCTTCGGGTCACGTGACAGCGAAGGCATCAGGAATTTCATCACCGAAATTCGTCCTTTTTTTACCTCTCCCCGAGATGGCCGCCAATCCTAACATACTGATCCTGTGTCATTGCGAGGAGCGAAGCGACGAAGCAATCTCCGCGTTCGCCGCGCAGGGGATGGCTTCGCTTCGCTCGCAACGACATTCTTTGCCCCCAGAGACTGGATGGTGACTGCTACGCCCTTCCCGGACCTTGACATGGGTTTTTTGAAGGGCTAGTACGAAGTTTCGTCTGATACAATTACGATGCGGAATCAACCTGCTCAGCGCACCGGAGTGACTGCCGATGGCAAAGCCTAAAGCCGGAATGGTCCTTCAGTCTTTCCAGGGAATGACTGTGGGGACTCTTGCGCGAGTGCTGGCGCGGAACCGCTTCAAGGTGAGCCCCAGGTATTTCCATCGCCTTGCTTACCTCTTCGCAGTGGGCATGATGAATTCGTTCTTTTCGCGGGTCGAGGCCTGGGACAACGGCCGCAACATCGAGACTTCGGATATAGTTGAGCCGCCGATCTTCATAATTGGTCACTGGCGCAGCGGCACAACCCACCTGCACAATCTGCTCTCCCACGACGAGCACTTCGCTTGCCCCACTGTTTACCAGACCATGTTCCCGCACCATTTCCTTTACACCCAGCGCAAAGGCGGGAAGATTTTTAATCTATTTTGTCCGGCCACAAGACCTATGGACAATATTCCTTTCTCCGCCACGGCCCTGCACGAAGACGAGTTCGCTCTGGCAGCCCTCAGCACGGTGTCACCCTACATGCGCTTCCTTTTTCCAACAACGGGCGATGGAGTTTATTCCTCGCTTGATCCTCTGGCCTTACCCCGAGACGCTCTCGATGTCTGGAAGAACTCCTTCATTCATCTTCTGAAAAAACTCACCTTTTGGAAAGGGAAACGCGTGGTGCTCAAATCCCCCCCTCACACCGGACGGATACGGATACTCCTGGAGATGTTTCCGGACGCGAAATTCATCCACATAGTCAGGGACCCGTACGTAGTCTACATGTCCACGAAAAAGCTCTGGGTCAACTCTCTCAACTACTCCCACCTTCAGATGCCAGACCCCGACGTCATGGATGAGATGATTCTGTCCTGGTACACAGAGCTCTTTGACCTTTTCGAGCGCGACCGGCCCCTGATCCCGGAGGGCTCGCTTTTCGAGCTGAGGCTGGAAGATCTGGAAGAATCGCCCCATGCAGCTCTTGAGGGGATCTACGGAAGCCTGGGCCTGCCGGGATTCGAAAGTCTCCGGGCCCGGGTGGCGCCTTACCTGAGATCTATCGAAGGTTATCAGAAGAACGGCTACGTGATTGACGCGGCCTCGATGGAAAAGGTATCCCGCCGCTGGCGTCGAACTTTCGAGAAATACGGTTATTCGCTAGAGAGCAGGTTGCCGGTGAACGAGAGAGCATTGCCGGTGTGAGTGCCAAGAGCCGGGTTACTTCGAGTCAAAGGTGTGACGGAAGAAGTCCGTCAGATGATAACCTCCTGCCCCGTGGGAGAGACCACAAACTCAAAGCGCTTCGATTCTTCGGGCTCCTCGCTGACCAACTCGATCGCCCATACCAATGATATGAGCTTCCCTGAAAAACTGTACGGTCCTTCCGGCAGGACAAAAGCAAAATTTCTCCGGCCCGATGCTCCCGCATTTCTTATGGAAATCTTCCTGATCACCTCCACATCCTGATTGCCCTTCCCTTGTGTAAACCAGAAGAGCCTCAATTCGAGGTTGTTCGGTTCCGCTTCAAGCTGCCACTCGACGTTGCCCTCGACTGTTTCACCAGGCTGGAAGCGATCTCTGGATCCCGCTATCTCGATTGTCATCATGTCATGCCCCCTTCCTGTCTCTGATCGACATGGGAGCCACTTCCAGGGGGAAAGTCTCATCCAGACGCCTGGTCCTACTTATCTCCGCGATCAATCTGATAGACCAGCGGATCTCATTGCCGGCAGCCTCAAGGCTGTGCATTGTGTCTGGCGGGATCGTAACGGCGCTCGATCCGGGAAGCGAGGACGAACTGCCCGGCAAGTCCGCGATGGGGATGTGAGCAAAAACACGGGTGGCGGTGGCGGAATCTTCTCCCGCGCCCGAGGTGGCCACCTCTGCGCCTTCCAAGTATATCTTCACAACGGGGATGAATTGCTCTCGCCCGCTAAATCCCCACGAAACACGAAAGGTATCGCCAAGACGGACCACGTCACGATCTACCCCTATGACGGGACGTGGATTGAACAGCGCCATGAAAGTTCCGACGATACCGCCTATGAACAGGAGCCCGAGAAGCGCGATAATCCCTATGAACCCGATGGACCACCAGGGGAATTCGCCCGTCTCGGAGTTCCACCACAGGTAGATGAACACTGCTACAAAACCGTTCCAGACTAGGGAAAGTGCCAAAGTCGCCAAGAAACGCAGCAGAGGAGTGCCCTTGGGCTTGAGCTTCTTCGGTCCCGAAAGTTCCCGAAAGCCGATGCTCTCCCCCGGAACCGTCGTCTCTGTCGAAGCCGCCCGTCCCAGTGGCTCTGCGGCGCGGGCAATTTTCTCCCGCCACTTCCTCACGCGTCCGGCGACAAAGTATATTCCTCCGCCTCCCACACCGGCGAATATCAGTCCAATCAGCCCGATACCGAGCTGTTCCCAAGGAAAGCCACCCCTCACGAGAACGGATTGCGTGGGATCACGAGGGTTCACGTAGCAGGTATGTTCAGATCCCGGAGCATAATACTTGAGAATGCCAACTGCTTCCCTGGACTTTCTGGTAGAGTACTCAATGGGCGAAAATCTGTTGGACCTGAAACCATGTCCTTCCACCCAATACCGATAACTGACCGAGACACCATAGACAGGGCCGTCATCGTCATGCCGCTTGGTGGTCTTACTGTCCAGTATCTCGCACGGCGTCGGAGTCCAGGTATTGGCGCCGATTATCTTTACCATTGGGATGCAGCATCCGTTCAGAACGGTTCCTACACCGGCAATGAGAAAGACCCCGAAGAAAGCATACCCTATCCAGACGAGCCCCAGCCCGGTAGCTGTGGAGTCCGCCTTTTCAGAGATTGACTTGGAAGCCTTTTCCCTCGAGGGAACCAGAAACAGCGAAATATAAATCCCGCCTGCTCCCAGCGCGGCAAACAGGACCGGGATGGCAAGAAATATTCCGCCCAGCCAGTCGCCTTTCTCGATAATGCCTTTGCCCAGTGTGATAGTGAGCGCTATTCCGCCGGCCATGAAGAACACCGAGAATATGATCAGGAATATCCTGAACCCTATATATGACTGGCCACCTTTTTTTCCGAGGTCCGGGAGCGTGATTCTCATGGTTCCCCCAGCGTTGGCCAATGGCGCTCACCGCAGAGCCGTCTTCACTCCTCGACGGATGCGGTTCACTTCGTTCACCGCATCCTACCTGGACTGGAAAACAGCGCGACCAGCGGGAGCCGCTGATATGTTGGGAGTTCACATGAAAGTGTCCAGAGGGGCAACTTCTTGCAAGAAGTTTCCCCTCTGGCTCCCCTTCAAGAACTCCCATATTATGCGACCACTGCCTTGGATGCCGTGGAATCTCTCGATCGAAGCGAGCCTTTCATCGTTCGTTGCGCCGTGAAGACATGACTGTTTTTGGGGAGGAGCCCGGGGCAATGCTGTTGACTTAAGGATAAGGTCATGGATCAGATCCGTCGCCCCGACGAAAGTCGGGGTCCAGGAATCCGGCGGTACACGGGATTCACGGAACTGGATTCCGACTTCCGTCGGAATGAC
>Ga0172375_10006274_pt1 | contig 16768 bp, 16 predicted proteins | sample LakKiv1m_FD_114537 | JGI IMG/M metagenome (GOLD analysis project Ga0172375, IMG submission 114537) | Freshwater microbial communities from Kabuno Bay, South-Kivu, Congo - kab_092012_11.1m | ecosystem: Environmental > Aquatic > Freshwater > Lake | place: Democratic Republic of the Congo...
GGCGTGATTCCGAACTTAGACATTGAAGTTGGAATTTGAAAACGCTGGAACGCAGGCTTGGTTTGTTATAAAGTAAGTCCGAATTTCGTCCACGGTTCGCAACACATTTGGATAAATCCGTAGGAACGGGGTCAGTCGCCCGCGCGCCCGCCCACGCGCGGAGCGATGCGAAGGGCTTTTCCCATTCCACAATAATCTGTTTATCTTTCAAAAAGAAGTTCGAGCCGATGTTTTGGACGAAGATCCGCAGATCTGAGTTCCCGGAACCCTTGCGCGCGATTTTTTGCGCCAGTATAGCGCAATTTACAAACTGAGAAAAAGGTTCGAGCCAACTAGACCTATTTTCTTCCGTTTTGGATATCTGGTTTTCAGCTTTGAGCTTTTCTTGAAATAGCTGATTCTTTTTGGCTTTATAGATGTCGGAGTCAACCGTGCCATCCAGATATCCATCAAGTAATACATTGAGTTTTGTATCAAAGCTTTCGGACTTAGAATGTAGCATGGCTAGAACTTTTTCTTTGGACACATCGGCTAGGATTTTGTCCTCGGCCAGCCGAGCTTTCCACTCACTAGTCCAAGATTTGGGGAGGGCGATGGATTTAATCTCATTCTTTAATTGACCGAAGAGCTTGTTTTCTTCCAGATACGGCTGAGAGCAGGGTTTTATTTTCTTAGTGCAGCGGTAGTAGATATATTTGACTGTTCTGTTTGTTCTTTTGTAGTGTTTGATATGTTGTTCAGCCGTGATGGCTGCGCCGCACTCCCCACACCGCATTAAACCAGAAAAAGCAAAGTCATAATTAGTTTTTCGCGGTCGAGAAAGTTTTTGAGTTCTTTCTTGGACTTTCTCAAAAAGTTGTTTGCTGATGAATGTTTGGTGGGAAGCCGGAAATTCCTCGCCATTAAATTCCATCGTGCCAATGTAGAACTTTTTCTTAAACATCTGCGAGATTTTATCGATTTTGAGAGGCTTCCCTTTACCAGACTGGATTCCGTTATCAAACAAAAAGCGAGTGATGCCTGCGTATGAGGTTTTCACTGAAGACTTCTTAGTCTACTTTTGCTAAAATTCTAGACAATGGAAGTTCTGATTTATATCATTCTCGCCACTTTTTTAATTAGCATCGGAGCTTTAATCGGTGTTTTTACTTTATCGGTTCGGGAAGAAAAACTCTCAAAAATATTATTATTTTTAGTTTCTCTCTCTGCCGGAACAATGATTGGTGGTGCCTTCCTTCACCTTTTACCAGAAGCTTCCGAGAAACTTGAAGAGCCAACTATTTACAGTTTGGTTTTACTTTCTTTTATCACTTTCTTCTTTATTGAGAAACTCTTGCATTGGCGTCATTGCCACAAAGATCACTGCCATATTCACAGTTTCGGTTATCTTAATCTTTTTGGCGATGCAATCCACAATTTCATTGATGGACTAATTTTAGCCGCCGCCTTTGTCACTGACATTAAGTTAGGTCTTGTCACTACTCTGGCTATCGCCCTTCACGAAATTCCCCAGGAAATAGGCGACTTTGGCGTCCTTCTCTATGCCGGGTTTGAAAAAAAGAAAGCTCTTTTGGCCAATTTTACCGTCGCCTTAACCGTTGTCTTGGGGGGAATTGTTGGTTACTTCCTGTCATTCCAAATACAAAACCTGCAAACTTACCTCCTTCCTTTTGCCGCTGGTGGTTTTATCTATATTGCCGCTTCCGATTTAATGCCCGAAATTAGAAAAGAAAAGAGTTTAAAAAAATCACTTGTTTCCTTTGGAATTTTTCTTCTTGGTATTCTTCTTATGTTTTTGGTAACCTTCCTGAAACACGAATAAGCTAGTATTTTTATCTCCTAATAATAGCCAGCCACCTGTAGTGGTCTGTCTTCATATTATAACCAATTCCCTCTTTACTTAGTGTTGACAATTTTTGGAATCCGAACATCAAGCAAAATAATATCCGGATGTTCGCCCTATGAGATTACTGCTTATTCCACCAATGCCGGACAACCTTTATATAGCTTAGAACATACTTCTCCAAAAACCCTCTGACGTTTTTGTTTGTTATCTCTTTTATCCTAATCTTCAATTCTTTAAAATTAGCTACTTTAGCGATTCGATTAATAGCTTGATAATCTTCAGGTAGTAAACCTTCTCTCCTGCCAATTTCTTTAGCAATTTCTACCGCTTCTCCTAAATATTCCTTAAAGGCGTTTACTGAATTGCGCTTCTCATATTTATAAAGGCCCCGTAATTGCTTAAGTGGCACTTGTCTTGTTACTTCTTCGGTGAAAAGATCATTTAAAAATATTTCTACTCCAAAACGGGTTTTAGCCATCCTCTTAAAATGGGGAACTAAATCTTTTTTATAATACGCTCGTTCACCAGTCAGATTCGAAAAAACATTTGGCATCCACCCGTTTGATGGATATCCTAAAACCGCTCTAACTTTATTTTCCAGGACTGGCTTAAGGAGGGTTTCTATGTGGTTATCGGAAAGATTAGTTAGATCGGCATCAAAAAAAGTAATTATTTCCCCTTTTGCTTTTTTTATTCCCTCAACCAAAGCGTAACTCTTGCCTCTATTTTTACTAAAATTAATCAGTTGAATTTTATCTCCAAAACTTTCCAGAACTTTCAAGCTTTTATCGGTTGAGCCGTCATTTATACAAATAATTTCATCTATTAAACTATTTTTTAACAAGGTTTCAATTACTAAAGCCACAGTTCTTTCTTCGTTGAAAACAGGAACGATAGCTGAAACAAATCTTTGTTTCTTTAATTCTTGTTGGGTATTTTTATCTCTGAAAAAAACAGCAATGATATCTTCGCCAAAATCTTTTGTTTCTCTTTTGATAGAGGAGGGGATAATCTTAAAACCCTCTCTAATCTGCTCAAATAGTTGGTCGCGAGTCAAAAAATACTCTGTCTTAAATTCTCCGGTTCCATCCTGTTCACTCCATTCCGCCAAACATTTTCTCATTAAATTAAGAAAACCATCAGCCTTTTTTTCTTTCTTCCCCGGTTCACAAATAATAAATACTTTCTTGGCTGAAGAAAAACAATTTTTAATAAATTCTTTTCTATCGGCTGGCCTCAAGTGATGAAGAACATCACAAACAATCACAACATCTGCCTGACGATAATTTTTTATATCCAGAACATTACCCAAACAAACTTCTAAATGTTTTTTTAATGCGTAGTCAACAAATTCTTGATTAGTATCAAAACCGTAATAAGAGGATCCCTGGGGTAAATAATCGGCTAAAACCGCTGGTCCACAGGCTGGCTCTAAAACTAGATCACCACTCTTAACAAAACTGGCCATATATTGATAGCGCTTAGAAAAGTTACTTTTATGAATCCGGTTAAGACCCCAAATATAAAGTTGTGGGTATTTGTAAAAAATGCTTTTTTTACTCATTTATTGTTCTGATAAACCAACCACGCCTTAAATATACCAAATGTTTACTTTTTTCACCGTCAACTTAATTCCGTTTACTTGATTTATTGATTTAAACTAAGCTATTATTCTTATCAGACAGACATTAATTAATTATTTAATATCAAAAAATTTGGATCTTGATCGTCTACTTCCTGATGCCCGGACCGACATCAACTTTTTAGCAAGATCGCAGTGCGGAGAGAGACGAATTGGTCAAGTAGTAACTATTGCTGAATGCTCATTTTCCCCCAGTTTAGCTATCCTGGTAAGAAACAATCGCCCACAAGAAAAAATTTATTACACAAAAGATATAGAATTTCTTCGTGCAAAATTACATGACTGTCCTCATCTGCAGATCTTTAACCCAGGCCTGCTTAGTAGAGACCGACACTTTAGAATCGGGTTAAAAAGTAAACCCGGGGGGTATCAAATAGGCATTCCCTTTCGAATTCTGTGAGTCATAAAAATTGGAAATGATAATTTATCGTACCTACCTCATATATTGCCCGAAGTCGGTGGTTTTATCGATAAAAAAACCGAGCATCCAAATGCTGAAATAGTTAAAAAAACAATCATCCAATCACTAGGACTTAAACCCAAAACATTAGCTCCCCCTATCGCTGTCGTCCCTACCGCCCCCTGGGACGAAATGTACCCAGAAGATCTAACCGAATACATAATCGAAATCACCTCTCTTCCTTACGCTTGTTTCAGGGCTGAAGCCCCAACCATAATTGAACCATATCTTGAAAAAGTTAAAGAAGCAGTCAAAAACAATTCTATTTTACCTAACTCACCCTGGTATGTCCCAAATCATTCAGGACTATACTCCCAGCAAAATCACTCCCCGGAAACGCCCAGCTAACGAATTCGCCGCTACCTCCATCACTCAATATTTACAAGAACTTCAACAGATAATTGATAGGTGTCGAGATTAAATTGATAAAACAGTCAACGCGCAACCGCCACTTGTGTATTTAAAGCTGGGATTACTATCACCGTTCCTACCTCAATTGTTTTTGTAGATTTTATCTTATCTAAATTAGCCTTCCAAAGATCTTGCCAATACAAACCACTCTTATATTCACTCAGAGAAATTTTCCATAAGTTATCTCCCGGTTTTACCACATATTCTTTAATTGACTCAGCCTCACTTTCTCCGTTATCATTAGGTGATAAAACAACTCCTGAATTAATTTCTTCTTTGTCTAAAATTTGAGCCAACATTATACTTTCACGATAAACATGCGAACCGTTTAAACTAGCTATTGCCGTTTGCCCCTTTGACTTAATTCCTAAAAAAAGTAATCCAACAGTTAAAAGTCCAATACTAATCTGTAACCACCATTCTTTAAACAATATTCTTTCTCCGGTATTCAACACCTCTTTTCGGTGGAACCAAAGTAAGCTCAACAATAACACCCCGTAAGATAACGCTGAAACTAAACTAAGATAAAAATAGCCATGGTTTGACGGTTTATCTTCTCCAAAAACAACTATTAATATCGTTAAAGTTATTAAAATAAAATAAGGAAGTATCAATCTTAATGGTAAAGTTCCCCCGCCCTTTCCTTTAGGGGTAACTCTAAAACCCGAATCTTTATTTAAAAGCACACCAATTAAAGCATCAAAACAGGCCATCAAAACCCATGGCCATCTGGCTAATTGAAATAAAATTGTTTCCCATGAAATTACCTTGGCAGTCTTGGGCCTCAACCAACCTCTTTTGGCTATCCACAAAACAATCATCAAACAAATTACATCAGGAATTACAGAATGAATAACAAAAGATAAATAATCAATGTTTACCCAAGCTTTATTTCTCACGATTGCTAACAATGGCAGTGTAAACGAAGCTAACATAATTAAACCAAATAATGGGTACCAAAGTTGGGCAAATCCAAACTGAAACTTTAATTTTAATGGTAAATTCTTCCAATATTTTTTGGTAATCATTAATAGCATTTTTGTTAAACTCCTAGACCATTGAAACTCCTGAAGCATACTATCGCTAAAATTTGCGGCACCATCTCCGTGGGCTTCGGCGTCAAAAGCAAACACCCCTTTCCAGCCAAAAGAATTCATCATTATTGTTGTAGTATGGTCTTCAGCTAGTTCAGGGCCTAAACCACCAATTTCCTTTAATGCTTTTGTTCTTACAGAATAATGCGAACCAATACATAGGGGTGCCCAACCGTTGTTATACCCAGCCTGAAGTGAACCATGCATGGTAGCTTCGGCATATAACCTCGCTCTAACTACCCAACTGATATTTTTATTAACATCACAAATACTTGGAGCGGCTATATACCCCACTTTTCCGTCAACGAAGGGTCTGATCATTGCCTCCAGATAATTCTTTCCGGGAATATGATCAACATCCATCTGAACGACAAAATCATATTTTTTATAACCATATTTATCGTAAAAATAAGCTAAGTTACCCTCCTTGCATTTAGTTCTTCGCGGCCACTCCGGCTGATGGTATTCGGTAATTCCTTTTCTGCTTGATATATTCACCCCATTTTTCTTATACCAATTCAACGCCTCAGTTGTCGGATCTTCGTCTGCTACCCAAGTATCGTGCGGGTATTTCTGTTTAATCATTGCCAAAAGGGTTTTTTGGACCAGACAGAATGGTTCCGATGGAACTTTAGTTACAACCATGGCCACCCTCCAGTTTTTGGGTATCTTGATCCTAAGGTTTGGTCTTTTCATCTGGAACACAAAGAAAAAATAATATCCCGGCATAACCATAGTCCAAAAAATTAAGATACTATTAATCATCATTCCTAAAAGACTGCTTACATGTTCAAAGCTTAACCACCATCCCCAAAAATAAATCAAGGAAAAAACCCAAAAAGCCACCATTCCCAAATAATAAATTTTGTCCCTTTTGGACATTACTGGTATTAAAGTATTATAAGACATAATATAAGTTGCTAAATATACCACAACAGGCAACGACCTCGTTTAGACAAATAGGTTAAAATAAACAGGTAAATGCATTTAAAGGAACTTATTTTATGGCTGGGTTCCAGCCTCGCAACACTTATACTTTCTCTGTTTGGCCTTTCCTCATCTGCTAATAAAATTGAATTCGGGATCTACGATTACGAAAATCAATATTCTAATATAGCAAAAATTACTATCCAGCATGAATTTATAGGCTGGAATAACTACGATGCCCAATTCACCGTTCCACAGCTAAAAAAAATTATCGACAACCATAGACAATTGTTCATTACTCTAGAGCCCTGGCCCATTAACTCTGATGTCTCCAATTCTTCTGAATTATTTAGTGCTATCAATACCGGCAAATATGATCCAAACATAAAGGAAATCTGCTCCGATCTTAATCAATTTGGCCCTCTTCTCCTCCGTTGGGGACACGAAATGGACTTGGAAGCTGGACGTTATACCTGGTCTGGCGGAGACCCCCAACAATACATTGAAGCTTATAAACACTTTTACCTGCTCTGTCATTCAGTAGCACCGCAAATTAAATATGTTTGGTCGCCTGCTGGCAATAAGGGGTTAGAGACATATTATCCCGGCAACAATTTTGTCGATTATGTCGGTCTTTCTCTTTACTACTACCCGGAATGGCAGGCACTTCAAAGCGACAAAACATCCACTCTCAAGGGTCTATTTTTACCAAAATACAACCTGGTTAAAAAATACCAAAAACCAATTATTATCACCGAACTAGGAGTCACCGGAACACCAGAGTTTCAAACGAATTGGTTATCTGGTTTAAACCAAATGTCATCATTTCCTTTAGTTAAACAAGTAATCTATTTTAATTCTATTGACCACCCCGGGGTATGGGGAGACAAATTAGCAACCCCAGACTGGCGACTTACCCGATCAACGCTAGAATCAATCCTCAACTTGTTTTAATTCTCCACTTCACAAACAACTAATAATTTAATTGTCTCTGAACTGCTGGTTACCTATCTCTTGGGAATCCCCAATTGGGAATTGATTTACCTTACGGTAAATCGAGATAAGTAACCAGGATTTTGTATCAAAAGGAGAAACCGTTCTCCTTAAGAGAAACTTCAATTATTGAGGCGCCTGCCATATCCAGGGTGATCCATACCCTGGTTCTCCAGGCTTTGGCGGTGCCGGCAAGGTTGATAGCCCCAAATCAAACTCTTCTGCACTACGGAGATCAGTGAAGTTAAACGCTGTCTCCAGCTTCAACCATAGAGGTGTGACTTCTTCCCTGTACGTTAATGGTTGCCTGTACAGTGTCAACAATGCTTGTTCGGCCCATGGCCCCTGGCTCGCACTGTCTTGCCAGAGAGAAAATTTTCCCTGATTGGCGAGCCAACCCTTAACATTGTTGTCCATCACGACGAATCCCCGTCCAGCCAACTCGCGGGAGAAAACCTCAGCCGCGTGCGTATAAAATTCGGTTTGACCGTGTAAAGCTGGATCCGCTTCATCCGAGAATGGATCAAACCCGCAATACCACAGTCCGCCTTGAATTCGAACGCACGTCACATCGATTTTTTTGCCAATTTCCGCTACGGGCAGATAAACCACCCGACTCATGTCCATGTGCTCCCCGACTTGAAACACCACCATCTGATTCCCTTCCAGCTCCAGTCGGATATAGGAATCACCCCAATCAATACCCCTGCGGTAAATTTCTCTGACCGCTGTTAGCATTGGGGCAGAAACACACTTTGATGAGTCGCGACACGTCTCCTCAGCATCAACTCGGATAACCCTCAGAGCTTCATCCTCACCATTCATATAAATGGGGAAATTCCTTGCCCCAAAGGACTGAAGCACTTCTTCAAGAGTTGGTTGACGTGACGCCAAGGGCATCATCCCGTCACGGGGACTGTTGGAAATCACACCCCCCCACTGTCACGGAGTCATCGTAAGGCTGTTCACCTTGTAAGAACAGTTGCACCGTATCCCACGGCGCACTTACTTCCCCGCAGGCAAGCTTTCGCTCATCATCGGCCGAAGCAACAACCTTACCCCCCTTGAATAATTGAGCCTCAGCCCAAAAATGCATTGGGCTGGTATTGACAAGCGGTGGTTGCCATTTGACGGTAACCAAAAAGTCACTATCGACCTTCTTCTCTACCGCTTGACCGTTAGACAAAACTATCCTTAGGGTGCCACTGCCTTGACCTGCCACCGTCACCTTTTCGCAGGTGACAATTACAGACAAAGTCGGTTTGTAGCCACAGTCTTCCACTGTCAAAGTTCCGCTTGGTGCCGATCCCTCGAATTGGTACCCCGGCAAAGCTGCCGACGTCCAGGGGTACGACCCAGGGTTCAGATTAATATTGGTATTGGTATTGTAGGTCTGACCATTAATAGTCAGATTTGCACCTACAAGAGAGATGGTCGCCGGTGTGTGTGATTGACCAATACCATCGGGGGCACACGTCCCCAAAGTAACGGAAGCTGAAGCCTTGTCGTAGCACGTACTGGCATCAAAATGAAAATTGATATCCTCCTTCTTCTCCTCTACCCACCAGACACCAACTTTCTTATACATCTTTATCCAACCGGTAACATCCAGATCCTCAGCACCGCTGTGTTTATAGTTGAAGATCACAAAAGAATTTTTGGTAACTTGAAAGTCCTGATAATGACTTCCATTCAACCAAAGATCCCAAGTAATCTTCCTGTTGTTGTACCCGTCACCGTCATAGCCAGCATACGCCGACTGCGAAAAACAATTGGCACTGGCTTCCAGTTTTGGCGAGCAAGCAAAGACGGTGGTGACCAATAATGTTACCAAGATCACCGCTAGCCCAAAAGCTGCTCCCAACCTCCTCCACCATTTCATGTTTCATCTCCTTGCGATTGTCTGATTTTTTTGTTTCTCTTAAGGGAATATCTTAAGTTTTTAAAACCACGCTTTTGCAGTTTTTCTCTTAACTTATTTCTCCTTTCTTTTTAAAGTACGAAGACAACTATTTATCTTCAAATACAGTATGGGCATTTACCCATACAGCAACCCATAATTATATAGATCAGATCTACTTTACGCAAATAATTGAAATAATTTTTCAACATTTTTAAAAACTTCACCAACAAATGTTAAAATTTATCGAGTGGAAAAACCAAATTATTTTTTTCCCGCTTTTTTGTTTATTTTTTGTGCTCTAACTGGTTATTTTCTTATCGAACAGCCAAAAAATACTCTTCTTGTCTCTCCTCAAGAAACCACCCCCACCACTACCTTGCCTAGCCAAACCCCTACTCCTACCCTTACTCCCTCTCCCAGTACTACCCCTTCTCCTACTTTTATCCCAACTCTAACCCCCACACCAACCCCAACCCCTATTCCCATTCCCACTCCTTCCCCAGCTTCTACAAGCGACATCAACTCTCTCATTGACCGATTTGCCACTCAATATGGCCAAGACCCTAATGTTATAAGGCATATTGCTCTTTGCGAATCCGGTTTTAATTCCAACGCTGTAAATGGCTCTTACCTTGGCCTCTTCCAGTTTGGCCCTGTTACTTGGAAAAATATCCGTCAGCAAATGGGGGAAAACCCTGATTCCAATTTAAGAGCTTCTGCCGAAGAATCGATTCAGACTGCCGCTTACGCCCTCTCGCTGGGCAAGGGAGGTCTTTGGCCTAATTGTCTACCATAACTATATCCCCCAAAAACCTATAAATATAGCTTTTTCACTGACTTTCTAACTAAGGTCGCTCGCTCTTTCCTGGAAAGACTCTTGTCCTGTATCTATCGGTGCCAATATCGCATCCATTTGTCTTACCAGATCTCTAGCTAGCTGGGAAACACCACCCATAGCAATCCTAGACAATTCACCTCCCAACCCAAGAAAAAGAATAAGACGAGACATCAGATTCTCCTTTTGATAGGCCACTAATCTATCGACAACGATCTAAATAGTTCTTTTTTCTTATTATATAATTAACCAACCCTCTTCCAAGCTATGAAAATCTCCGTTACTGCCAAACCTAACCACAAAAAAGCTTTTATTACTCAAGTTTCCCCTACCCAATATATTATTGCCGTTAAAGAACCTCCCAAACAGGGGCAGGCTAATCAGGCTATTGTTAAAGCTCTGGCTGAATATTTTAGTGTGTCTCGTCCACAAATTATTCTCCTTTCCGGCCAAACCTCCAAAATCAAAACTTTCGAGGTTCCTGACCACCTAGCCAGTTTCGAAGTCCTCCCCAAACAAAAATCTCTCTTCTAAAATTACCTTAAACTGTCTTATTCGTGCCTAATTAGGTTATTTTGCCCACTTGTGATACAATACTCCCTGTGACCAAAGAGCAGATCGAGGTAATAGATCTGCTTAATTTTTGACATATTTTGAATTTTAGATAGATAAAGGTACCTCGGTATATTTTATTTTTATTTTGTATCTTGTCCTCTTTTTCAATAATAGGTAACTAGTTGAGCAGCTCTATTGCTTTGATCAATTTCTTGGCCATCCAATCATATGTATAGACACAATAATTACAGACAGCCAAACAGGCGTGACTCTTTTAATCGTAACCGGAGAAAACTTCCCGTTTATGATCCCGCCCTGTTTATTAGAAATTCAACCGAAAATATTCTTGAAGAATATACTCCGCTGCATTCTTTTTTGGATTTTCAGCTTCACCCTCTTCTTAACCAAAATATCGTTTCTAAGGGTTACACCACCCCTACCCCCATACAAGATTCAGCTATCCCTCCTCTTCTTGAAGGTAAAAACGTTGTTGGTATTGCCACAACCGGTACCGGCAAAACTGCCGCTTTCTTAATTCCTTTGATTAACAAAGTTCTGGGTAATCACCAGCAAAAAGTTCTCATCGTTACTCCAACCAGAGAACTGGCAGTCCAAATCGAACAAGAATTGCGGGAACTTAGTTTCGGAACCCATCTTTACTCCAGTCTTTGTATCGGCGGTGTTGGTCTTGGTGGTCAAATCCAAAGTTTAAGACGAAATCCCAACTTTGTCGTCGGTACTCCGGGAAGATTAAAAGATTTAGAAAAACAAAGAATCCTCAATTTTGGCGTTTTTAACAGCATCGTTTTAGACGAAGTCGACCGGATGTTAGACATGGGTTTTGTTATTGATGTTACCTATATCGTTTCCCGACTCGCCCCCTTACGTCACTCTCTCTTTTTCTCCGCTACCTTACCCGACAGAGTTCAAAAAATTATGACTCAGTTCGTCCGTGATCCTGTTACTATCTCCGTTAAATCACAGCCCACTTGTGCCAATGTTAATCAAGATATTATCAAATTAAATGGTCGGGAAAAAATTGATGTCCTCGACGAGCTTTTAGCCAACCACAGTTTTGCTAAAGTTCTTGTTTTTGGCAGAACCAAAAGAGGCATTGATCGAGTTGCTGACGCTTTAATTAAACGAAGAGTCACCGTCGCTACCATTCACGGTAATAAATCTCAGGGTCAAAGACAAAGGGCGTTGGAATTATTTAAAGCTAATAAAGTTCAGGTATTATTGGCTACCGATATTGCTTCTCGTGGTTTAGACATCAAGGACGTCACTCACGTTATCAACTATGATCTTCCTGAAACTTACGAAGATTATATTCATCGTATTGGTAGAACCGGCCGAGCCAACAAAAAGGGCAATGCCCTAACTTTCGTTTAATTTAATTTTTCCCCAGAGATTTCACCACAACATAAGTCCCCGGTCTGTTTATCGGGTTAAATGCACAGGCAAACCCTGGTTTTTCCTTTAATTTCACCAAAAATGGTAAATTAAATATTTTGCGCCAATCTCGTCGTCTGTACCGTTCAGAATCTTCTTGTAAAACCATCAAGCCTTCTTTTTCCAATAATTCTTCCCAGTAGTTTACGTTCGATGAGCTATCTGTTCGATTAATATGATCACCTATCCTCCCAAACCTTGCTTCTGAAGGATCAGCGATTACGATAAACGCCCGGCCACCCGGTTTTAACACCCTAACTATTTCAGATACCGCTTGTCTGCTATCTTGCACATGTCCTAACACATCAGTTGTTACCAGAGCATCAAAAGCATTATCTGCATAAGGTAAGTTAATTGCACTTGCTTGACTTTCCAACAAACCATGATTTTCGCTTGCTTCAGCAGATTCAAAAGCCAAATCAACTCCAAAATATTTTATTTCACCTTTTGCTTCTTTATTGATCGCTTGCCCTAATAACCCCAAACCGCTTCCTAGTTCCAATACTTTATCACCAGATGTTAACTGCAACGTTTTCGCAATTTCTCGAGCTGCCAATCTAAACCTAAAAGGAGCCACTTTTTCTCTCACTTTAGCTATCATCCCCGCCACTGTCCCTCTCTCAATCTCAATTGGACCATAAGAATATAAATACCTCAACCGAGGATCTCCCCAAATCTTCTCTGTATTTCCAATCATGCAATCGATTATATCAAGCATTTAAACTAAACCACCACAACCGCAATCAGCGCCTTTAAACAAAGACGCCGATTGTTTTATTTTCACTTCTCACTTATTTAGTGGGTTGTTCCGGTGGTTGTCCACTCGGCATACCAATACCTTGTTGCATCATACTTCCCCCGATAAACATTGTCTGGGCCGTTACTGTTCCATCGGTTCCTTCCGAACCCGTCACTGTTACTTGTTCTCCAATCTTCAAATCGTCTTTTGAGCCATCAGATGTCTTACTTACTGTTGTCGAGTCGGAATAAATAACTATCTTACTGCTACCATCCTGAGTTTTAACCGTTATCGTATTATTTTCAACACTAATAATCTCTCCGCTAACTGGTCTATTGTTCTGGGTTTTTCCATTCCTCGTTTGAGTTCCACTGGGGACACCGTTCGGACCACCCTGAAGCTGACCAGAATTCACTCTTGTCCGCTGGCTCTTTTGATACAACATTCCTCCATAAAAGGCCAAACCGCCAACTACAATTGCTACTATTACCGTCAACATCAAATTATTTTTTGCCATTATCTTTTATCACCTCCTTTCTTTTATTCATATCTTAATGCGTCAATTGGCTGTAAATTAGCTGCTTTTCGGGCTGGGTACCAGCCAAACAAAATACCAATAGCCGCTGACACCGTAAAAGCCAGCAGAACCGAGCTCGGCGAAACAGCAAAACTTGAACTGTTAATCGTCGTATATATATAGAAACCAACAATCCCTAAAATAATGCCGATTATTCCTCCCGCAAAAGTGAGGATAATCGATTCCATAAGAAACTGAAATATAATTACCTTCTTCTTTGCTCCCAAGGCTTTTCTCAGTCCAATCTCCCGAGTCCGTTCGGTAACCGACATCAACATAATATTCATTATTCCTATTCCCCCAACCAGAAGAGAAATTGCCGCTACTCCGGTAAGCATTGAGGTAAATGTCCCCGTCACTGCTGAAGCCGTTTCCAATATATCGGATTGAGACATAATCCGGAAATCAGCTTCACTTACTTCAGAAATTTTATGGCGTTCTAGAAGTAAATATCCTACTTGATTTTGCGCTTTAGTCATCACTGATTCGCTTTTTGCCTCTAAAGCAATCGAACTTAGATGTTTAACACCAAAAACTTGTTTTTGTGCCGTTGTCAAAGGAATATAAATTCGGTCGTCCTGATTATCCATTCCGCTTCCCCCTTTTGATTTTGTTACCCCAATCACCTGAAAGGTTTTCCCGTTAATTCTTATTGATTGGCCTATTGGATTCGCATTCTCTCCAAACAAATCTTCCGCAGTGCTCGGTCCTAAAACTGCTACTTTCGATATTGCACTTACCTGTTGTCCGCTAATAAAAGAACCGGAAGTCAGCGTAATCTTTCTCACTTCTGAATAAACCGGAGTCACACCGACAATTGTCGTATTAGTGTTGTTTCTCCCCGCTGTTACTTGCGAACGGCCGGAATATTCCGGTGAAACATTTTTAATCGTTGTAATTTTTGTTGAAGTTTCAATCGCCGAAGCGTCATCGTTAGTTAACGTAGTTACTCCCGACGAACTGCGAATTCCTCCGGAACTCTGAGACCCGGGCGAAATTGTCAATAAATTTGATCCGATTGATTGAATTTGGGACTGAACCGCTTGTTTACTGGCTTCCCCCATGGAAATCAGAGCGATCACACTGCCAATTCCGATCACGATTCCTAACATCGCCAAACCGGTTCGCATTTTATTAGCGGCTAGATTTCGGATTCCGGTTTTCACTAATTTTTTTAGTTTCATTTTTATTTTTGTTTCTTTATTAAACGCCGTTGGTGTCCGTTACCATCTTCGACAATTTTGCCATCGAACAAATGGATGATACGTTTGGCGTGTTCAGCAATATCCGGTTCGTGAGTAATCATAATAATCGTCCGGCCGTTGTTATTTAACTTTTGGAAAATAGCCATTACTTCCTCCGCTTGCGCCGAAGCAATATTCCCCGTCGGCTCATCGGCCAACATAATCGCTGGATCCATTGATAAACTTCTGGCAATAGCTACTCTTTGCTGTTGTCCACCGGACAATTTATTCGGCGGATAACTAAATCTATCTGCCAACCCCACCAATTCTAACAACTCTTTTGCTTTTTTAACCTGCTCGGCATCCGAAATCCCTGCGTATTCCATCGGTACTATCACATTATCAATTGCCGACGTTCTGGGAAGAAGGTTGTATGCTTGAAAAACAAACCCAATTTTCCGGTTTCTTATTTCCGCCAACTGGTCATCAGTTAACTTACCCACATCTTGTCCGTCAAGTATATAGGTTCCGCTAGTCGGTAAATCTAAAGCTCCTAATATGTGCATCAACGTTGATTTCCCCGATCCAGATGGGCCCATTATTGCTACAAATTCCCCCTCGTTAATGGTTAAAGAAATATCAGATAAGACTACTGTTTCCATTTCGTCTACCTTATATACCTTAGAAAGATGGGAAATTTGGATAATCGGCTTAGCCATATTCTTTACATCCCCGGGGGCATCCCCATTCCGCCACCACCTTGAGAACTGCTCCCAGAACTTTTGCTGCTATTCGATCTGGTACTAAGCCCGCTAAATAAAGACGTTTCGTTGGTACTGGAGCTGTCCTCTTCCGCTGTTATGATAGATGTCACGACTTCATCACCTTCAGTTAGGCCTGAAGTAATCACCGTCTCCGAATCATTCGCTACTCCTATCTCAACCTGAACAATGGTGTTTTCTCCGTCTTTTCTGACTTGGACAGTCGATACACCATTAGTAGTGGTTATCGCTGTCGTGGGCACTGTAATCGCATCGGTAACCACATTAGTAATAATATCTACATTAACTGCCATATTGGGGTAAATATCTACCGAAACCGAATCCAAAAGAATGGTTACCGGATATGAAGTTACCCCGGAACTGACGCTACCGCTAGTGTTAACTGCTAAAACTTTTCCGGTAAAAGTTTTGTCGGAATAAGCATCCAAAGTCAAAACCACTTTTTGGTTGGCTTTAACATTTAAGACATCTACCTCGGACAGACTTACCGTCGCCACTAGTTGACCGCCAACATCGCTTATCTTTCCCACTGTTTGAGACGAAATAATTGTTGCTCCGCTTGTCGAACTAGTCGTCGAATTGGCATTAACAACTAAACCTTCAGCCAATGCTAAATCACTGATTACTCCAGCTGATGGGGCTACTATGGTGGCCGAATTTTCCTGATAATCTCGCAAGGCCGCCGCTACTTTTGCGTTAGCATTAGTGATATCAGCATCCGCATTTAAGTATTTACTTTCCGTCACCGTAAAAATTTTTCGTTTTTCGTCTAATGTTTTAATAATGATCATTCTCTCACCGGCGGTATAAGCTTCGTGTGTGGCTGGATTAGTATCATCGTCAATCATATCGTCATAAGCCTCTTGAGCATCAAGCACTGCTTCTCGCGCCTCCCACATATCTATATCAGTAGTCGATTTATTCGCAATTGCTTGTTTAGTCGCCTCCGTTGCCTCTAAATATGCCACCCAGGCCGCCGCTTGTCTTTCTTTTGCGTAATCGTCCAAGGTTACATCAGCAATCTTTTGTCCCTTAGTTACTGTATCTCCATTAGTTACATAAACTTTTTTAACTACTCCCGATGTCTTAGTTGTTAAGCTCGTATTGTTCCCCGAGGTAATAGTCCCGGATCCGGAAATCGACACCGTCAAACTCCCTTTCTTAGCCGTTGTCGTTTCGTAAGTTATCTTGCTTGCCTTTGAACTAGTTATTATTTGTCTGGTCAAAATTCCCAAACCAACCACTATCAGCAACAAGATAATTTTCTTTGGTAACGACATATTTTTGACCAGCAAAATTTTCCCTAAAATGGTCCTAATTAGCTTCATGATGAAAAGTTTATAAAACAAAACTGAAAAGCAGCTGAAA
>Ga0172375_10006275_pt1 | contig 16768 bp, 20 predicted proteins | sample LakKiv1m_FD_114537 | JGI IMG/M metagenome (GOLD analysis project Ga0172375, IMG submission 114537) | Freshwater microbial communities from Kabuno Bay, South-Kivu, Congo - kab_092012_11.1m | ecosystem: Environmental > Aquatic > Freshwater > Lake | place: Democratic Republic of the Congo...
TCAAAAAACTTTTGTATCACATACTACACTTATACTACGATCGTAACAAGTTGTAGTATTGATAGATGTTAAGTAGCAAAAATTGTGAAATGGTTAATGGTAAATGTTTGGTAAATGGCTAATAGCTAATAGAAAATTAGGGGTAGGCGACTAATTATGGGTGATAACGGTGGTGCCAATCGGCGCCCAATTATAAACCCACTCGCCGTCATTCGTACTTATTCCAACGCAACCGTGAGAACTGTTGATATTGCCAAACCGGCTAAGCGGCGCCCAATAATTTACGTGGATGGCGTAACCGCCGTGAAAATAATTTACCCATGGGACACGAGGAATAAAGTAAGTTGAGCCGTCAACATTATTGCCGGTCATGTCTTGCTGGGCATATTTGGCATAAATCTTGTATTGGCCGACAACTGTTGGCGTAGCCGGTGCGCCTGCCGAGACTAAAAAGGTTCGCACCAAAGTATTTTTCTCATAAGCGTACATTTTTTTGTTGGTCAAATCTACCTCTAACCATCTGTCATATTCGCCGGCGGTTACTATTTTAAACGGCGAGCTTTGGACAGGCAAATCAATCTTCATGCCCTTCGCCTCCATTAAATTATTGGAAACATTGGTGGCAATAGCTGATTTGCCTGTTACGTCAATTCCATTTACGCCCTGTACCATAACGGCTGAAGTGCCATCGCTATGGGTTATCACCAGCTGATCGCGTGCCGGATGAATATATCTCGCAGCCACTTTATTGATGTATTCCAGAACTTTTCCGCTATTAACTGCGATAACAACAGCTTTGGTTTTTTTATCTGATGCTAAATCTAGCCAGCTGCCGATGTCGGCCGGTGACGGGGACACAACGGTGCCGGCAATCGTAAAGTCTATTTTTTGAGCCAATACTGCAGTGAGCTTGGCTTTTGAGCTTGTTAGCTGGGCGGTATTAATGGCCGGATTTATCGCCAAAAGTTCAAGATTGAGCGGGGCAGTTCCTACTGACCTAGCGGTTGTTTCTATAGTTGACTGCGGGTTTGGCAGGCCGTAGCGCTTGCCGGTGGTGCTATTGGTAACTACGATGTTGCCGTTGTCTATGCTTATACGGGCATCCTCGGCTGGTTGGATTGTAATAGTTAGCTTGGCTAGAAAATCGTTGAAGGCCTTTTGGTCAACCTTATAAAATACCGTAACGGGCTTCGGTTGCCACCATCTTATGAAGCTAGAAATATGAAATTGGCGCATAGAGTTCACCGTCGTTTCAACGTCAGTTTGCATCCCCATATCCGATAGAGAATAGGTTTTAATGGTTTTGTCTGGATAATTTACAGCTACCTTATAATCTTTGGTTTGAGCGGTAACAAGTTGCCTCAACGTACCTCGGTTGCTAAGCATTGAAACCTTGGTATTTCCTAGCTGAAAGCGGCTTAAAAATGCCCCGCAAAGTGCCCAAATAATTAAAATAGCCAGTACGGCGATCGGCTCAATCAGCATAATTAAGGGGTGCTTTGGCTTTTTATGAGGAATTGCATCGGCTGAATTATGAGATTTTAAGGGGATGGCGTGATCCACCGCCCCCATGATATTACTTAAATAATTATGAGACGCGGGCACTTCCTCAACCGCAAATTGGCTTCGTGCTACAACCCCAAAACCTTGATGTACCATATTCTTTGTTTGCTCTTTTTACTCAGACTACAGCAGAATTATATCACGCTTAAGCCAAAAATTACCTTTTAGAACTCCAAGGATCTAATCTCGGCTAGTCCAAGGTAATTTAGCTTTGTATGGCGCGAGGGATGGACTTTTGCAAAAGCAGTTTGCAAAATCTGGAGCGTGTCGCCATGAGAGACGAGCAAAATTTTTCTACCCTTGTATTTGTGCTCAAGACTTAAAATGAAAAATGTGACTCTGCTCAATATTTCGTCAACAGATTCAACCCCGGCAACCTTGTGTTTATAATTTTTTGTATCGTTTGCCCAAACTTTATTATAATTCTTGTTTTCTGTACGCTCCCATTTTCCAAAAAATCTTTCCCTAAGCTTATTGGTAATGTGCACTGGTTGAGCCCCAAGAGTTTCTCTAGTAATGGTGGCAGTTTGGCGAGCTCTAGAGAAATTTGAGGAGTAAATGATGGTTTGGCTATCAAGCCATTTGTTTTCCATGGCTTTTTGGGCGCCTTGCTTTGTTTGATTTTTGCCTAGTTCTGTTAAGGCAAATTCCATACTTTGGCCGTCAATCGGATGGCTTAAAATCATTTTCTTTTTACTGGCGCGGCTTTCTCCGTGCCGCTGAATATAATATTGGTTTTTTAATTTAGAAACTTTTAATAAATAGTTCATATAGCTTTTATAAAAGTTAATACGGCGGGCTTTAAGGTGTTTTTGCAAATATCGCCGTTATCAATTCGCTTAATAACTTCATGCGGTGATAACCACTCAAACCCAGTGAAGTCCGTACGGTTATATTCTTTTACCGCGTTTGCATTGTAAAGAAATACCCCGGTAAAAAAGTAGGGAGCTTGCGGCAACGGCTCTAATTTACCTAGGTATTTTAGATCGCTATTCTTAATATCAAGGAATAGTTCTTCTTTGAACCCGCGCACTACAGCTTGCTCATAAGTTTCACCGCGCTGGACGTGTTCAGCCACGCTAAAATCAAGGCCATTTGGCGTAATTCGTTTATGGGCTGTTCTACGCGGAACCCAGATTTTACCCTTGTCATTTTGAATAAAAGCAGTCGCCCCGCGGATAAAGCCAGCTTTTGTTTCAAGTAAGTTTGGTGCCTCTGCCTGATTGATTGTGCCGATAACTTTATCGTTTTTATCCACCAAATCCATCAAATCGTTATCGTTCGCCTTAATGTGTTTCACGCTTTTTAGTATAGCTGTTCGGAAAGATAATTATAGTATTTTTAATAGAGTCTTTTCGTGTAATATTGAAGTATGAAGTTGGTTGGGCCCCCCAAACTAAATATTGGCGATACCATTGGCGTGGTTTCGCCGTGCTTACCTCTGCTTTCTCAATTCAAAGAACAATACGACGCCGGCATTGGCGAGCTAAAAAAATTCGGTTTTTTGGTCAAGGAAGGAAAAACCCCAGGTCTTAAACATTGGTGGTCTGGCGGTACGCCCCAGCAACAAGCAGAAGATATTATCGCTATGTTCAAAGATAATGATGTAAAAGCCATTATTGCCACTTCTGGCGGATACTCGGCTATTAGCGTTCTAGAACTATTGGATTATGAAGCAATAGCTGCTAACCCTAAACCGTTTATGGGTATGAGCGACATGACCGGTTATCATCTTGCGCTGTATACCAAAGCTAATTTGGTTGGCTTCCATATGGACGAGGTCTGCTTTGGCATGGGTATGAATTGGCAAAAGGCCGAGCCGGCTGCCAAGAAGCAAACCGAAGAAATGTTTTTGCGTTTTCTAACCAAACCAACCCCAGCGGGTGTTATCCCGCCGCTTCGCGAGCGTAAAACATGGAGAAAAGGCAGGGCGGTAGGGCATCTTATTGGCGGCAATTTAAGTTCGTTGACTAGGCAGGTTGGAACGCCCTATTTCCCACCGCTAGATTGGTTTGACGGCGCAATTTTTTACTGGGAAGCTGTTGGATTTCACAAATATGACTTAGCTCAAATGCTATATCAGCTTAAATACCATGGTGTGTTTGATAGGATAGCCGGTATGCTAGTAGGGACTATCACTGCTGTGCAGCCTCCGCGAGACGAAGGCATAGACGAGCCAACGATCAGTGAGCTTACACTGAGTATTTTGAAACAATATAATTTTCCAATACTGGCGGGAATGGACTTTGGTCATTATACCGTCAATATGCCTATGCCCGTCGGGGTAAAGGTGGCTATGGATGCAGACAGCCAAACCCTAGAATTTCTAGAACCAGCAGTTAGAGATTAAGCACCCGAACTTTGTTTTTAACTATTTGCTTGCCATTAGTAGATTTACATAGTTGTTTTTATATCTGTTTTCCCAATAATTTACAGTTCCCGGAAAATCATTCATGTAATTTTATTATAAACGAACCGAATTCCGCAAGACAACCACGCAAAAACCCCATTTTGCAATGGGGCGTTTGTTTTGGAGGTACGTATGTAACGTTATTGCAACCAGAATTAAATATAGTCAAACTAGGTTACATATAGCTAGTCTAGCTGTTTAGTGAGTAGGAAACTCGTGAGTTCTAGTTCTTTTTGATTTTAAGTTTGTGAGAAACCCAAGGTCCTTCTGAATCTCTACCGCTCGTTTCTCAAAGTCATCGTTCCAAACATCATCAGGAAACTCCGCCATCATAAAATCATACGAAGTTTTTTGTTTTAGATATTGCTGTGCTCCTATGCCGATTATAGTTTTGTATTCTGGAAACTCTTTCCTGGCTACAATAGCCAGCAATTGTAGGACCTTGAGCCTTATATCATTATCATTGTTCTCGCCTTGCCACAGGAATATATACATAACATTCTCTGAATTGACGGTGGTCGGCGAAATCCTTCTTAGCGTCATACCTTTAGGTTTTTCTTGGAGGCTAACCCAACCCTCATAATATGCATCACCTAATGCTCTACGCTCCATACGGCTGTGAGAACTCATTATTTCAATAGCACGTCGTTGCATTTCTCTGTCTTTACTGTCAGGTATCTCTGCCACTGCACGAATCAACGAATCCCATCCAGCAGCTCCCCTCTTATCAGCAAGTAATTTGCTCTTAAACTGGTCACTCTTAATAAAGTCATCCCACATTCCTTCAAGGTCAAGCATAGCCATAGTTGAACCCTTGATTTGCTTTTCAAGACTATTGAAACTCCTGGCACTTTTAAGGTATTGCACCAGCAGATTTTCTTCGCCACCAATAATCGTAAACCTAGTTTTATTACCGTGAAATAATTTTTCTTTCGCTTCTAAGTAGTCAGATAAGTCATTCAGCGTATCTAGGTAAGAAATAATTTTGAAAGTGAAGTCGTCTGTAAAAAGATGCACACCTACATCATTTAGGTCATCGTAAAAGCTGAAAAAGTCAGGGTCAACTCCGATAAATGCAGCCACTTGATGCCACCGTGTTATTTTTTGAATCTCTATTTTGACTTTTTCTCCGTCAATACTCGTTAATTCAAGCTCATTAAAAGAAATTAAGGTTTTTCTAGCTCCTCGTGCTTGACGGATTGCCTTATCAACTTCCGCCTTCTTAAAAGTACCAGAATCTTTTTTCTTGAGACTTTTTACCTGCCAAATAAGTGCAGTATTGCCACAGACAATTAATAAGTCGCAAATCTCCTTATTATCTTTAGGGTTTTCAGGATTGGCGAAACAAAAAATAGGAGAGTAGGAAAGACTAGCTACTTTGTTAAGTACAGCTTCTGCATCTTTACCCTTTTTAGCATTATCTTTAGACATTGTTTTTCTTACTTTTTTTATCCTGGTAAATATCGTAGGTAAGTTGTGCTAGTCGGTATGCATCACGTTTTCTGTGGACTTCTTCTGTGCTTAATTTCAGTGCGTCTTTTGCCATAAGATGCAATGTTTCAATAACAAACCTAATTTCCTCATCAGACATACCTTCGGCTTTTCCCCCTAGTATGTGTCTAGCTTCCTTTACCGAAATCATAAACTTTTCTCTGCTTCATAAACCTGTAAATAGGCTGATACAACTGGTGATACTGTGTTCGGGTTTATGTCTTTAATCTTGCAGTAAGATGTTTCAAACCATTTTGTAAGCGGTAAGTCACTTCTGCTTGAGTTGCAAGCTCCACAGCAGATTGCGATGATTGAATATACACTCTTACCTTTGCTCGTAAAATCCCTAACACTATCCCAGTCATAACGGTGATTCAAATGTTCTATGGTTGCAGAATCACCGCCATTTTTAACATCGTATGGGAAAAGCATTGATTTACGACAATAAACGCACAACGTATCCCTTGCAAAAATCTCATCTAACTGTTCTTCTGGTATTCCGTATTTATTCTTCAATATAACCAACCTATAGTCCGAGTAAATCCCAGCGTTTGAGGTACTTTTCGTCGGCATCTAAGAACTTCCTCATTGTATTATCAACGTGAGGTCTGCCTTCACGTCCTGGTGTGTCTAGCCAAGTTTGATGCGATTCTTTAATGTGGGTTGCTACTATTTTACTAGGAACTACAAAATAATCTGGTGCTTGTTCGCTATTATTTAGGTTCACAAATACATAGAAAAGATTATCGGCAAAGTAATCTTCTCCTTTTTGATTTAACACCCAACTACGGCTTGAACCACGATTAGTTTTAACCTGAATTGCTACTGACTTGGATGCATCAGAATTAGAGCAAACAATATCAACACCTTTAGTATTTCTCAGTGTTATTGATGCTATATACCCACGAGCAGTAAGTTCTGCAGCTACAAAGTATTCACCAGCAACCCCTGATAATACTGAACTAAGTTTGGTATTTAGTGAGCCAATAACTATTGTTTTCATTTCTTAACAACCGCCGTTACTTCAATCTCAATTTTTGCACCATCTCTAGTCATTCGGTTTGCTTCAATAAGTGTGCTTACTGGCTTTGCGTTTTTGAAGTATTCATCTCTAATTGCAGAGATTTTATCGAAGTCGTTCATATCCGTGATGTATATGACCGCCTTTACAACATCATCTATGGTAGCGTCTGCTAGATTCAAAATCTTAATAATGTCCTCAAACACTAGCTTCGTTTGATTTTCTACGTCATCAGTTATTACTCTATGATTGTCGTCTTTGGGTGCTTGCACGCCAGACACAAAAATAAGATAATAACTGCCTAAATCTATCTTTTTCGCAGGCGTATAGCTACCACGTGTTTTGTAGTCTTCTGGAAGAATATCTTTAATAAAATCCTTGCTCATTGTTATTTTCCTTTAATTGAATAACCACCATCGGCCAGAATATCAATGCCAGTTATGTAACTTGCATCATCTGACGCCAAAAAAAGTACGGCTTTAGCTATTTCTTCTGGCTGCGAGATTCTTCCAACTAAAGTGCCATTGTTAATGCGTTCAAAAGTATCAGCTGGCCAGCCCTTGGCCATATCGGTATTTACATAGCCGGGTGAAACGCTATTAAAGCGTACTCTTGGATATGCCTTGGCAAGCGCTTGTGTTAATGCAATCACACCAGCCTTACTAATACCATAAGTCAAACTACTAAGTGTGGTTAAGTTATAATGTCCTTTAAGTGAGCTAATATTTACCACACTGCCAGAACCCTTTTTTATCATGCTCGGTAAAACAGCTTGAATACAATGCAAAGTACCCAAAACATTTGTTTTGTACTCAATTAGTGCTTGCTCGTCTTTAACATCGGCTACATCCTTAATACCAGCATTGCCCATGCCTGCGTTGTTAACAAGAATATCAATGTGGCCAAGTTGGTTTATTTTGTCTTGGACTTCTTGTTTATTACTAATGTCAAAGAATGTTTTAACTGAATCTTGTAATTCCTTGTGCGTATTTTCTAGCTCATCAGAATTAGAATGGCCGTGGACAATTACTTTATATCCTTTTTCAGAAGCTAATTTTGCTATCGCTTTGCCTATACCCCTGCTAGATCCTGTTATAAGTATTGTCTTCATTTTTTAATTATATCAAAAAACAGAGGCAATCGGAGAACGTAGGAGCATAGTGGAAACTATTGCAACTAAAATTCAGGCGACTCACCCGACAATAATGCAAATCCCTTTTGCATAGCTACAAACTCTACGTCATCTAAACCCTTGCCAGGAGTCGTTGCTTTGTCTAATTCGGTTGCAGCAAACCAACCAAATTCTGAATGGTCTTCTGGATTTAATGCAATATTACCTAATTCGCTAATGAACCTTGCAAAATATATTACTTCAATTGAGTGTGAGCCTTTTACTTCATTGGTGTAGGTAAACACATAAAACGGGTCACCTACTTCAATCTCCATTCCAAACTCTTCGTCAATTTCTCGCTTCAACCCGGCTACGGGATCTTCGCCAAAATCAATGTGACCTCCAGGAAGTTCATAGACACCATGCAAAAACTTCTTTGTTTCTGCTCTTTTTGGTAAAAACACCTTTTCAACTCCATCAAAATTATTATGGATAAAAGCACAGGCAGTAATTACTTGCTGGCCTTGAGCGGGCGTTTCGCTATCATGCGATACATTTGTCATAGCAAAATTATATCAAAAAATGGGGGCAATTTATTACTGCAAAAACATTGGCGGTAACTAACGGTCTATCATAATGACTGTCGTAAATAATCTAAGAGTGCTTATATGTGTAGAAATCTGAGAACGAGGTATCTTTTGTTTTTCTGGTGTCCCAAGGATACTTATTTTTAACAGTATTAATTAAATTCCAATTATTAACATTTTTTTCTATCCAATCAGTAAACCGTCTATGCAATACGTGATTAGCTTTATCGATAAGTCGAGGATTATTACTGGAGTAAATAATCACATACCGATGCGAGCTATTAAACAAATTAGACATATATTGATAAAATGTATCCTCTTCAATCAAATGAAAAATAACATCCAAAGATAATGCTAAATCAAATGTTCTATCTCTAATAAGTTGCTCCGCTTGACGTGTGGTGATAAAACGCTTTGATTTATCTGGTTTAAACTTACTGCGACATAATTGTAAAGCTTTTGGGGACACGTCAGTGCCAATATATGAATTAAAATTGAGCAAACTTAATTGATTACCGTCTCCACAACCCCAATCTATAACGGATTTTAAACCGTTGGCTTTTACAAAACGATTAATTACATAGGCTTTTTCTTCTGCAAGCTTGCCATACGAGCCAGCGCCTGAATCACCCTTGTTTTTATATCTGTTTTCCCAATAATTTACAGTTCCCGGAAAATCATTCATGTAATTTTATTATAAACGAACTGGATGAGTAGCGTAGATCCTATTGCGACTATTTTTCAGAATGCACGAGTTGTTCTAAGGCTCGGTTAATGTCCTCAGGTGAGTTACTAGATGCCACTAATTTCTCATCTAATACTTTGGCCGCTTGGCCAGTAGCTATATCTTTAGTAGGTTTTTGTACACTACCCTCATCATTTGGTTTTGGGACGTCAAGTATTAATAGTTCTTTCATTGTAGTAATAATATTATACCAAGTGGCTTAAATAAACATAAACGTATGGAGGGACGTATGTATCGTTGTTGCTACCAAGCTAAGGGGGTCTAGTGATTTATACTTATGTAATCTTCGTCCGCAACTTCCCTCACTTTGTTAATAGTAGTTTTCCGATAATTTTCTAGTACAGTTTCATGCGATTTTTTCTCATAATGCGGAAATATTTCAAAATTGACAATGCCTAATCCAGAAAGGTCATCGAGGCCGACCAGATTCTCGTCAAAGTTTGGCAAGTTGCAAACTGCAATAGTCGGCGTTAATACTATTGCCCCGGCACTAAAGCCAGCTAGTACAAAATCTGGTTTTGTCACAAACTCTTTAATCGATTTGTCTAAACTAGATTTTCTCAAATTCCGCAGAAGTTTGAATGTATTTCCTCCGCTGATAACAACAATATTTGAAGACAGCAGTTTAGCTTGTTGTTGGATGTCATATATAGCATTATCAATCACATTAAATTGTGCATTGCGTTTTTGGGCGATTGCTCTCCACTGTTCGATGTAAGGCTCAACACCCTTTATGCCACTACTTGGGATATACGAAAATACTTTGTCCTGAATTTCTCTAGGAAATATTTGGTCCAGAATAGTTTTACTATTACTTTCTGTCAGAGTTGAGAATAACACTACTCTATTCATAAACTAACTATAACAAACAAAAAGACTCCTGTCGTTGTCTTTTTAAGCATACCCCCTCGCTAAAGCATCGGTGTACAAGTAAGCGTATTGGAGGGCCCCCTTCTTCATCCTTCGGATTTCGAAGGGCACAGCAGTGGGGCTTTCGCCTTCGCATAAAGCTTCGACGGATAAACTTCTCGTCCTACTGGGTATGACCAAAACAAAAACCCCATTTTGCAATGGGGCGTTTGTTTTGGAGGGCCCAGTGGGACTCGAACCCACGACACCCTGCTTAAAAGGCAGGTGCTCTAACCGGCTGAGCTATGGGCCCACAATAATCATTCGCTTATGTAAGGTTCTTCGTGCACTACCACTAGTCTTAACCTGTTTCTCGCGCATTCTTGCCTGTTTGAGCGACTGATATGCTTCATAATATACCAGATTTAAAGGAAGTCTATTTTTTGTTGAATAAACTTTACTTGTCTGATGTTTACGAATTCTTTTTTTAAGGTTCTTGGTTGATCCGTAATAATACTTAGTATCTTTTAATTGAAGTACGTAAAAGTAGTTCATTATTATTTACTTTTGTAATTAAGATTAACCGGCTGACCTGCCCGCTGTGCCAGCATGGCAGGCGGGGCTATGGGCCCTCGTCAGAACCGACGGTCAACTTCCGCGAAAGAAAATGCATTTTCTTTCGCTTCACTTTCTAGTCGCTTCTTCCTCTCAGTTTTCCAAACAGTCGCGTTGGCACTGCTCCTGAGTTCGAAAAACTGGTTTATTCCTCTGGTTTTATGCCAGAGCCAAGATGGGCTGGATACGAAGAGGATTCTCCGGTTACAAAGTCCATCGAAGCTCAAGCGTAAGCTTGGGCGCAGCTTGGGGTCAAAAATTTCTGGGCTAACACCTTACAATTATCCATTTTATAGATAAAAAGTCAAATCGCTTAATGAGTGCCTGACCACTATCATAAGGTATTATATGATTTAGAGTTATTTATGAGAAAGACTAGACTTAGGCGAACAACGCTGTTAATTATCGGGATGACAGCATTTTTAGCTGGACTTGGGCTTGCTAGAACTCGGTTGCAACTTGATGCAAGCTGGGTTTGGCTAAGTGCCATTTTATTGATTGTCGCTGTATGGCGGAAACATTTTAGCGTGATACTACTTACGGCAGTTTTTGGCTTGACGCTAGGATGGTGGCGGGGAAGCGGCTATATGCAGCGATTAGCCGGCTACGGTCCGCTTAATAAGCGCGCCGTCATAATTACCGGCCGAGCCGATACCGACGGGATTTACGACGGTTCGCAACTATCTTTTGACCTGACAAACATAACCGTGCACGACCCAGAAGAAATAAATCTGGTTGGCAAAATCGGCGTGAAAGGCTTCGGCGAAGCGGCGATTTACCGCGGCGACATAGTCCAGGCCGAGGGCAAACTGTACCCAACCCGCGGATCCAAGCAGGCCACCATCGGCTTCGCCCAGATTAAAGTCTTACAACGATCTACCTCAAAGCTAGAAAAAGTACGGCGCGATTTTCTGGCCGGAATGTACTCGGCTTTGCCCGAGCCGTTGGCGTCTTTTGGGTTGGGGCTGTTGATTGGCCAGCGTTCCACCATACCCGAGGCGGTCAACAAACAACTGTCAACGGTCGGTTTAACGCATGTTGTGGCAGTGTCTGGCTATAACTTAACGATTATTATGGGTGGTGTTTATATTTTTCTCAAAAAGCGATCCAAATATCAAACTACGATTTTATCTGCACTTTTAGTTGGGCTGTTTTTGCTGTTCACCGGCTTTAGCCCGTCCATTGTGAGGGCGGCAATCGTTAGCTTGCTGGGGTTGGCGGCCGCCTACTACGGCCATCATTTTAGACCGATGGTAGTTTTGCTTCTAGCCGCAGTTTTAACGGCTGGCTGGTATCCGATTTATCTTTGGTCTGACATCGGCTGGTATCTTTCATTCTTGGCGTTCTTTGGCGTGCTGATCGTGGCACCGCTAGTCATAAAAAGGATATATAAAAAAGGCAAACAGCCGCGCGGTTTAACCAATATATTTATAGAAACATTATGCGCCCAGCTGATGACTTTGCCGCTAATTATGTACATCTTTGGGCAAATATCTATCGTCTCGTTACCGGCCAATTTGTTAGTTGTACCGCTGGTACCACTGGCAATGGCAACGTCTTTTGCAGCGGCGCTGGGCGGGATGATCGCGCCGTTTGTGGCAGGCTGGTTTGCCTGGCCGGCCAAGATATTGATGACTTATATGCTGGACGTCGTCAGTTTGCTGGCGCGCGTTCCGCACGCCCTAGCCCAGCGAACCATAAATGTCCAGCAGATATTAATGATATATTCACTAATTCTAGTAATGGCGCTTGTGTTATGGCGTAAAACTATTAGCAAAAATGGTATAGTAACTGGTGTAATAAACAGACATTTCAAAGGAGTCAAATAGTGTCCGGACATAGCAAATGGTCAACTATCAAAAGGCAAAAAGGCGTGAAGGATGCTGCCCGTGGCGCGGTATTTACTAAACTAGGTAATGTTATTGCCGTAGCGGCCCGCGGTGGAGCTGATCCGGAAATGAATTTTTCTTTGCGCCTAGCAATCGACAAAGCCAAAGCCGCCAATATGCCAATGGCCAACATCCAGCGCTCAATTGACCGCGGCAGCGGCAAACTCGGTGGCGAGCAGATTCAGGAAGTGATGTATGAGGGCTACGGCCCGGGTGGCGTGGCAATTATTGTAGAATGTGCCACCGATAACATCAACCGTACTTTGCCAGAAGTACGAGCGGCATTTACCAAACACGGTGGCAACATGGCAGAGAGAGGCGCGGTGGCTTTTCAATTTGCTCATAAAGGAATGATACGGGTTAAGGGTGCGGGCGATGACATTTTACTAGCATCTCTTGACGCCGGCGCCAGTGATGTACAAGAAGATGAGGGCGACTCAATAGTTTATACTGATCCAAAAGAGCTAGCCAAAGTCCGTGAAAACTTAACTCAAGCTGGTCTGGAGATCTTAGAAGCCGAACTAACATATGTGCCAAATAACACCGTAAGAATAACCGATGAGGCCACCGCTGGCAAAATCATCCGCCTAATGGAGGCGCTTGAGCTAGTTGACGATGTGTCCGCCACCCACACCAACTTTGACATCTCGGAGCAAAATTAATAATTTGATATGAGAATCATAGGCATTGACCCGGGCACCGGAATATTGGGTTTTGGTGTGATTGAGATTGATGCCAAAAACCAACCGCACTTAATTGACGCCGGGGTAATTCGCACGCCAGTCAAAGAAAATGACGCTGTGCGCTTACAGACAATCTATAATGAATTATCCGAAATTATTGCTAGCACTAAGCCAAAGGAAATGGCTGTTGAAAAACTGTTTTTTGCCCAAAATGTTACTACCGCTATGACGGTAGCTCAAGCCCGCGGCGTGGTTCTGCTGTGCGGTATGCAAAAAAACTTGGAAATTGCCGAATATACACCGTTACAAATTAAACAAGCTCTGACTGGTTACGGTCGGGCAGACAAAAAGCAAATCCAGGAAATGGTGCGAATTCAGCTGGGGCTTAGCGAAGTGCCCAAACCAGATGACTGCGCCGATGCTCTGGCTGCCGCCCTCACCCACGCCGCCACCCGCCACTAACTTGACAACAAAATGCTCGTTTATTGAATCTTTCATATTCATCAAAATCATGTATCTCTATTGAACCCTTGCGCAACAACTAAAAAACCAACCTATATACAAATCTAGCACAAACCCACGATCGTGAGAAAGTGCTAGAATTTTAGTTTTGGATAATGTTTTTTGAATTGTTGTAGTAATGTGTTGAAGTCTTGAGAATGTTTAGTCTCAATCAGTAATAAATGTTTTTGTACGCCATAAGCTTTTCGAATATCCCGAAACTGTTTCAAGCAAGGCAAGGGGTGAACCCAGACGCTTATTTGCAGTTGTTTGAATCCCAAATCCTTAAGCAAAAAACGAACTTTATCACGAGCTACACGCTTTTTTTCGGGTATATCATAAATAACTACTCGCCACTTTTTATCCCATGGTGCTCGTTGTTCTATATAAGTAAACTCTAATGTCGAAAGAGTCTTTATTCCTTTGTTAGTAATCTCTAAACCTGCGCGCGTATCTCCTTTAATGGAATTACGGTTTTTTAGACTATAAATTGTGTTTTGTACGGATTTTGATGAATAATGTTTTTCGAGCGTTGTAACTATTTCTTTAAGCGTTATCCCGGCAGTTTGTTTTATTAAAAATAAAATTGCTCGAGAAAGATCTCCCACTAACTTGTTGCCAAAGCGTTTTGTGCTCATAATCTAACAATAACACACGATCGTGGAAGATTGTTAGATTGAGGATGTCTTTTGGGTTATGTTAGGAGATGTACAAGATAGATACACCAGGTTAATTTGGTAGCAAACGAAGTTATTTTTAAAGGGCCATACTAGGGAGTTAGGATTTTTACTAAATTTTATTTTAAAGTAAAAGTGTCGCGAGGCTACTGGTGGTATACTTTAGGGGTGATAACGACACTTACTGGCAAGGTGGCCGAAAAACTTTCTGAAATAGTTGTAGTGGATATTCAGGGCGTTGGCTATGGTTTATATTTGACAGCCGAAGACTATGGCCACATAAAAATTGGCGACGATGTAAAGATGTACATTTATGAACATATTCGCGAAAATGCACACGATTTATTTGGTTTTATTAGTCCAGATACAAAAGGCCTTTTTGAGCAACTTTTGGGAGTTAACGGGGTTGGTCCCAAAATGGCACTTAACATGTTAAGTATTTCTTCAACTAAAGACTTAAAGAACGCCATTGCCACTGGCGAAGTAAAGTATATCCAAGCAGCTAGTGGCGTGGGCAAGCGTGTTGCCGAACGAGTGGTGGTAGACTTAAAAGACAAAGTTGGCCTTATCAGCACATCAAATGACGCATTATTTATGAGCGCTGAATCAGCCCAAAAAGATGAAGCCGTCCAGGCGCTAGTCGGCCTTGGCTACAGCGTGTCGGATGCCGTCAATGCTTTGAGCCAAGTGGATGATAAATTATCTATTGAGAATAGAGTAAAACAAGCCCTCAAGGACAAAAGATAATGGCAATTGAAAGAATTGCGAGCAAACAGCCAAATGACCCCGACGAAATAGAGCTGGAAGTTACTCTGCGCCCCAAAGATTTTACAAACTACATTGGCCAGGAACGGATTAAGAAAAATCTGCAACTAGCTATAACAGCGGCAAAAAAACGGTCTGAAGCCTTGGACCACGTATTGTTGCATGGCCCGCCGGGACTAGGTAAAACCACCATGGCTAGCGTAATTGCCCACGAAATGGGCGCTAATATCCGCATCACTAGCGGACCAGCCATTGAGCGGGCTGGCGACTTAGCTAGTTTGCTAACTAATTTGCGTGACGGCGACATATTATTTATTGACGAGATTCATCGCTTGCACCGTACGGTTGAAGAAGTTTTGTACAGCGCAATGGAGGACTTCAAACTGGATATTATGCTTGGTAAGGGCCCTAGCGCGCGCAGTTTGCGTTTGGATTTGCCCAAGTTTACTATAATCGGCGCTACCACCAGAACTGGTTCACTGGCAGCACCACTACGCGACCGGTTTGGTATGATTCATCGCTTGGAATTTTATAACCCAGACGAAATAAAGAGTATTATTCTCAGGTCAGCCAAAATTCTGGGTATCAAAATTAATAATGATGCTGCTAGCGAGCTAGCTCAGCGGGCGCGTTTAACTCCGCGAATTGCCAACCGTTTGCTAAAAAGAGTGCGTGACTTTGCCGACGTCAACGGCGACGGCATAATTGATACCAGCATAAATCGCCAAGCATTATTATTACTAGAAATCGATGATCTTGGATTGGAACCAACCGATAGAATGTTATTAGAAGCAATCATTGACAACTATAACGGCGGCCCGGTAGGGGTGGAAACTCTGGCGGCTTTGACGGCTGAAGAGCGTCCAACGATAGAGGATTTTTATGAGCCATATCTGATGCAAATTGGCCTGTTGGAGCGTACGCCGCGCGGACGCAAAGCTACGCCTAAGGCCTACAAACATCTAAAAAAAACCAAAAACGGCAACAATCAGCAGACAAAATTGGTATAATTGATAATAATGGATCCAAATACAACAAACCCAACCAACCCAGAATCAAATGATGCTAATGTTACAAACACAGCGGACTCTTCAAGATCAGAGCATCGTGAACAGGAAAGCCGAAAATTAAGCAAAGTCGGACGATCTCTATTCAAATATGTAGAATTTGACGACAATGAAACGATTTTGACCGAGATTCGCAAACACTCCTTTGGACTATTTATTATTATCTTTACCGGGTTAGGTATTGCGTTGATACTTATGGTTGTTTTGACAACGCTAGCACTAAATATAAATAGTTTTGGTATTGGTGCGGAAGGCGATTCAAACAGCTTTGGCGGTATTTTGATAGGTATTGGGCTGTTACTTAGTTTGCTGGCACTTATAATTACGGGTGTTACAGCAATTCTTTATAGACTTAATGTGGTTTATATAACGAGTGAAAAAATTGCCCAGGTAGATTACGCCAGCATTTTTAATCGCAGAATTAACCAACTAAATATTGGCAAAGTTGAAGACGTAACCATCACGCAACATGGTATGTTTGCCTACATATTTAATTATGGCGGATTACTGGTAGAAACAGCTGGCGAATTACCCAACAAGGTATTTAGCTATGTACCACGGCCGAATGAAAAATCACAAATCATTATTGATGCCCACGAGAAATACGTTGAAAAATACGGCAACTAAATGCATTCAATTCACTATTAGCCATTTACCACTCGCCATTCAACATTAGCCATTTACCAAACATTTACCATTAACCATTTCACAATTTTTGCTACTTAACATCTATCAATACTACAACTTGTTACGATCGTAGTATAAGTGTAGTATGTGATACAAAAGTTTTTTGA
>Ga0172375_10006276_pt1 | contig 16767 bp, 7 predicted proteins | sample LakKiv1m_FD_114537 | JGI IMG/M metagenome (GOLD analysis project Ga0172375, IMG submission 114537) | Freshwater microbial communities from Kabuno Bay, South-Kivu, Congo - kab_092012_11.1m | ecosystem: Environmental > Aquatic > Freshwater > Lake | place: Democratic Republic of the Congo...
CTTTTCCTTAAGAGGTTAATAGAAAGTGGCAGGTAAGAGCTACGCAGACGAATGGAGAGAATTTTACAACGAAAGGAAGCCCGATTTCTACGGCAGTCTTGCGGGTGGCTATCGTTCTTTCCAAGATGCCAACTCTTCTAGAACTACGTTTGCTGGATGCGATATAAGTGTAACAGTAGAAGTTGGAGATGTAAATGATTGGAATAAGTTACAGGCAGGAACTGCCGCAGGTAAGACTATAATCCTAGCAGAACTACATACAATATCTCTTTCCAGTTTTCGTCCTACAACTCCAGTTAACTCTTTTAGCGAAGTAAATGCCAAAGGTTTTGTACAAGGACATAGAACGCTTTCGGGGTCTATGATATTTGCCGTTTTTAATAGACATGCACTCCACCAGTTAGTTCCCACTATCGACCAAACAGGTGCCACGGTGGGTAATGTTGTTTATACTCATCCTAGTTATAGTACTGAGTCCTACCATGATATTCTTATTGACCAACTTCCTCCTTTTGATGTTACAATACTCTTTGTAAACGAAGCGGGGAACATAGCTAGAGAAGCTATTTATGGAGTTAAAATAGAATCTAGTGGTACTGTAATGTCTATTTCTGATTTACTACTTGAAAATAGTGTTACCTATAGAGCTAAGTATCATGATCCTATGAAACCAATAGTAGAATATGCAAAGGTACTTGGGGCGGGTTTATACGATTTACTAGACCAGGCGACATATGCAATAAACTTTGAGCAGCAACAAATGTATTTGGACCAGATTAATGAAATGTATAGCAAAGAATTTAAAGCAATGTCAGAGTATAGTGCTACAACACTACGGAATGTAATGTCCAATCCATTAACAAATTCTATTGCTTTAGAGGTCTTAAAACAATCTCGGAATCCCTTTAGGTAGGAGTTTTTATGCCCACTGGTCTTCTTCAGCCCTACTTTGCTGCATATGACTGTGACTACTACTCTGCTTCGCAGTGTGGTGTCTATATAGGTGATATACTTATAGATGAAGTGGTAAGAATCGGTTGGTCTCACGTACACACAAAGACACCAGTATTTTCTTATGCTTCTCGTTACTTTGAAACAGTGGCTTGGGGACAAGAAATAGTACAAGGTAGCTTAGCTATTAACTTTAAAGAAGCAGCATACTTACAGTTAGTTCTAATGCAGTATGAACATGGTCATTCTGGTTGTTCTCCAGTCAAACTAAAAGATGGAACCGGCAGTCATGGGGAAACTAAAACTGACAGAATTAATAATTTTGCTCTAACTGCTAGAAATAACATAGAAATGATTCTGAGAGACCAACAGCTAGTTGACCGTCTGGGGGCTGATAACGTAAACAATGAAGACGAAACTGTAGATAGTGAATTTTCTATTTTAGAACAAATATATGGGTTTGCAGACCTTCTAAACCAAGATGATGTTTTAAAGATTGATGACAGTCTTCGTTATACAACTCGTGACTTTGAACAGTTAGCAGAGAAATGTGAGAACACTATCTGGGGTAATAGTAGTTTAGGCAGTGAAGGAACGATGGTAAATGAAGAGAATCTCGTTGTTCCTACCCATTCCAATCCTTTTAATATCTATCTTACCTATGGCGACTATAGTAATGACTATGCCAACCATACTGGAAAGAAAATAACAGAAGTACATCTAACAAGTCAGGGACAGACTATTTCATTAGATGGACAACCTATTTTTGAGATATATGATTTCATCGCACGGGGTGTTGACCTCGCGGGCGGGTTAGTATGAAGTATTAGTATAACCAAACACAAGGAGACCATTATGCAAGACGTTACTTACAATCCGGGAATTGATCCAAGACAGACAAAAGAAGTTTTAGACCAAGCGAAAGAAGAGTTTGTAGAAGAAAAACAGACTGTTACAAAAGACTCTGAAGAAAAACGCTGGAAGTTTATTTTAGATAATCATCCAGGTGTTACTGTTAATGAAATCAATAGATGGAAAGCACAGTTCAAAAAGATCTATTTTATTAACCTTGGTACTAACTCTTGGATTTTCCGTGCACTGTCTAGACTAGAACACAAAGCAATGCAAATGGATATTATAAAGAGTGCTCAGGCTTCACAAGGGGATAGACTAGCACAAGTTGAAGAGCATATGGCCTATCAAGAAGCTTTAGTAAGACGTTGCGTTCTTTCGCCTCGTCTACAACCTGAGGACTATTCTGCTTTAGAAGCTGGTACCCTAGATGCTTTGCAAGAAACTATTCTTTTCCACTCAAACTTCCTTCCTCCAGATATGGTTATCAGCCTAACTGAAGAAATAGTTTAAAGACGAGGGACCTCAGATGTCGGGGTCTCTCACCGATCTTCGCAAAGAACATGGACAACTTTATTTAATACGTATAGATAACGTATTAGATATTGGAAGTGTATCTTTTATCTTCCGTTTACTGACTCTCTCAGAATACCGAAGCTATAAAAGAATATTTACTACTCGTCCTCATACTCTTTCTTCTATTGAAGAAGAGATATTTGAGAGATGTGTTCTCAAGAGCTTTGTGCCAGAAGAACTACCTCAAGATTGGATAGATGCGATAACAGAAGGTATAGTAGGGACAGAAGACAACCTGTCCCTACCTTTTACTGATTTTCTTCCCGCCGGTATTGTTTATTCTGTAGCGAATGCAATACTATACCTATCTTACCCTAAAACAGTAGAACAGTTTAATAGAGCACTAGACATAGAAAGATATAGACAGCTACAAGATGTAGAAATGAAAACTAAATCTTTTCTCTGTGCTGTCTTAGGATATAAGCCTAGTGAAATAGATAGGATGACATTTAAAGAACTAACCGAAAGTATTGTTTTGGCCGAAAGTATTGTTTTGTTTAGACCAGAAGTTCCTCTTGTCTTTACAACACAAGAGGAACAAGCAGTCTCCAAAAAGAGAGATGGGAAGGTAAACCTAGAAGAACTAGAACAAGATGCTATTGCTACAAGAAGGGCTATTGGCGGTTCTTCGAACGAAGAGGAACTAAGAATCGAGGAGAAATATTTTACTCGGGGTCATTCGAACAGCGATACTCCAAAAATAGATCCTAAGAAAGCTTTTGAAGAGTTACAAGCTAAGCCTAAAAAACGGAGAGTAGGAAAAGGTTAACAATGGAGAAGAGAGATCCAAAAGAAATCTTAAAGAAAAGGGCTTATCTTCAGTCGGCTCTTCCTAGTACTACTCCATACTTTACCGATCAACCACGCCAAAACACACGTTTGCTTGAGTCTACAGTTAATGTTGGTATTGCAACAAGTTTAGCTTATGGCGCATATCGTATCTTAGATATTCCTTTACAGGCTCGTCAGATAGAATTTTTAAATAAGTATCTAAGTCCTAAACTGGCTCAAAAGTTTGGTTCGCCCGATACTTATTTTCGTCTTCTTCGAGAAACAATACCAGGTGCAGAAAAGACTGTAGATAAAGCTTTAGGTAAAACTACTATTACTGCATCCGTAGATGCAAAGAATGCTTGGAAGAAGTTTCTTAACGTAGAAGAGATAGTTAAGGGAAGCGGGCAATATTCCTTCTCCGGCAAACACTATCTATATAATTTAGTTCGTACAGTAGAAGATAGTATATATAAATTCCCGCGCACATTTCAAATCTCCCCTCTCATGTCTTCTTGGGTCTTTAAAGATAGTTCCTACCATATAGCAGAAAAAGAAGCACAAAGACTACTACCTTATCTAAAAGAATATTTCCCAAAAGCTGCTACTATAACTTCAGAAGAGGTATTAAAACATGGTATCTCTTATGAAAAAGGTGCGCTTAAAGTTGGCGAAACTAGCCTAGGAAAAGCTAATCTAGTTCTGTATGAAGCAGTTCAAGAAGGTGAAGTAGAAGCTGGTAAATATTATAGAACACAATTAGGTAACTCTCTTTTCGAAAAGAAAGGGATGAAACCTATCCTCGGGAAAAAACCCTATCTCGCTCTACCCGTCCCAGCTGAAAGTTGGAAAGACTTTACTAAACTATTAGGTGAAGGTAAGTTAAAAGAAGCTCGTAAGCTACTACCTCAGCTTAAAGGTGTCCCTCAGGTAGAAGCACTAGTTAATAATGCCGTTCGTAGATATATCAATGTAGTATCTAATCCACTCTCTATATATGAAGAGTTGGGCGGCAAGTTAGATCCACGGGTAAAAACTGTTTGGAACAAGTACGGCCTAGGGAAACTACTTGGTACTGGTTTAGACCACTCTAGGATGCCTACTAGTGCTCTTCTTAAAAGGCACCTCTTCCACGCAGGAGTTTTTGGATTAGGCGCTTATGCTGGCTATTCTATCTTAGATGCTACCCTAGAGAAATTGCCAGACTTTACACTGTTTGGTAAAGGTATAGCTCCCGGATTGGCAGAGATAGGGAAACGACTAGATGTAGGTTATTCAAAGCTTTCAGAAAAAACTGGCTTAACAAGATTTGCAGAGTTTACTGAAAATACTCTCGGGGAAAAACTTACCCCCGCAAAATTACTTGCCTTACCAGCTGCAGCTGCTCTAACAGGAGCTATAGGTACCAGAGTAATAGGTAAGCAATTGGCTAGAAAGGCCGCTGGGGGCGGTCCGGCGGGACTTATGGCAGCAGAGAAGTGGATAAGCGAAGATCTAGTTCCTTCTGTTTCTCGCTATCGTGGGCCCATAGGACGAGCTGCAAGAGGTTTAGGTAAGCGAGGTATATCCCTGACCCCAGGTAAGTTTGGAGGGCTCATAGGGGCTGCTATAGGCGCTCTAGCGATGCTTCCTTTGCTACCATTCGCTCCTGCCGCTCTTGCTTCTAGAGACCGTCCCGATGAGTTGGCTAAAGAGTATGAAGGGTTTAAAGATGTAGTAGTGAGGAAGGGTAAGTGGTGGTTGTTTGGCAAGACTAGTTTTGAGGGGAGTCGCGGACAAACTACTGTACCCAACTGGTATCAACGCCTAAAAATAGATGCACATGAAAAGTCTTTATATCCAGAAGAATATCAGCATAGACCTATAAAAAGGTTTCTGAAAGGGCTGGTTGACCCAGAGTGGCTTGAGAAAAAACATTATTATGATCGCCCTTATCCTACTTCTGGCCCTTCTGACGATGTTTCGCAGTTATATGCAATGACAGTTGGTCGTATTCTAAAGACACCAAAGAGAATGCATGTAGATGAGATGACAGGTGGGCAAGGAGAGAGAACACAATTAATAACTCCAGGGGCTAGAACAGAAGAACTGTATGTTGGAGAAAGAGGTGGATTACCACAAGAGACAGCGTTAGACCAATCCAGTCTAAGATATCAGGGTTATCAATTTGGAGAAAGATGGCTAAAGACAAAGCCTGGTTTACTTACCTATGCTCTATCTTCTGTTAAAGAAGCTATTACTGGATCTTCTTCTTATTTTGATGAATATTCTTATCTAGAAAGTGCAAATAGGATAAACTCTCTAAGTGAGAGATTCTGGGAAGGAGAACAAGGGGACCCTCTTGCCCTAAACGAAGGCTTGCGTCGTATCCTACTACCCAGAAGGTTCAATATAGAGTATAGAAATCCCTTAAAGAATAAGATGCCATCATGGGTACCTGGAGCAGGTGATAAAGCCTTAGATTTTAAAACTGGTGACCCTTATAATAAGGTTCCTTATGGTGAACTTCAGCTTCCCGGTGCTGGTTTCGTTGCACGCTTTCCAGAACTAGAAGGAGTTCCTGCAGAGGAATACCCAGATATCTATAAGTATAAAATACTTTCCAGTATTGCTCCATATTCTGACCAGTTTAAATACTACAAAGATAGAGTACAGACGATTAGGTCAACGACAGATAGTTGGAATCCATACTGGGAAGAAATGTACCAACAAACAGAAGAAATGTTGCCAGAAAGAAAAGCACGTACAGAATTTATGGATACTAAGGATAATATTTTCAGTAAGTATTGGTTATCTGTCAAACAGTTAGGTAGGCGTCTTCCCTCTGAGCATTTAACTCCACTGGCTCCTATGCATAAATTTGCTGGTCCTATCGATGCGCTTTCTCAATACAAAGAAGATATGCTAGCTCCAACTTTCGCGCCCTGGGGAAGTCCTATTTCAAGCTTTGTTAAACCTACACTTAGAATGACAGCCGATACACTTCTCTTAGGTAATTATCCCATACCAGATGAAGTACAATCTCAGCGTGAAGCTACTGAATACTTTGATAAACTAACCTATATGAAGAATATGAAACTAGCAAAAGAGGCTTCGGATATTGGTTCTGCTGATTTAGCAACCCAGTTTAGAAAAGCAGCAGAAAAAACGAATATTGGTTCTAATCCATATGGATATTATGGTAATGTTTTTACTGCTGTTCCATCGGTAGAACGAAACTTCTTTGGTCCTTTTGCACAGGAGACAGATAAAGGAAAAAGAGAAGATATCTTGAACGCTTCTCCTGAATATATGCACCGTATCTACAATGCTATGTGGACTAGACAAGATTTAGAAAAAGAAGCAGGAGAGGGAGAGGCAGGGCTGCAAGAACTACGAGCTAAACTAGCTGAAGTGAGATCTTCTGAAGGGTTTGATCCTAACCTATATGAAAAAACTATGTATGGTAATGGTGGTGTAGGTAAGGGGATTAGAATGAAGGTGTTGTCTAATTATTTCTCAGAGCATGATCTTCCCGCTCCAAACCACATTGCTTGGCACCCTGCTGTGGATTTAGAAGATATAAAGCTCAAGGTTGTAGAAAATCAATCAGAGGATATACATATGCACAATCTCTGGGAAACCAGACAAAGAGAACTCTGGCGGAAACCATACTTAGATGAAGGGATAGATGAGATAAGTTGGGAAGATAGCTATAATAATTCTCTTCTAGTTCGACAGCAGATTAAAAGTATGTTATCATCAAATGATGGGAGAAGTCCCTTTGTGGCGGTAGACACGATACCTGGATTCTCTAATAATATTCTAGAGTTAGATCTGTTTCATGACCGTTCTGCTGAAGCAACAGCAGAGTTAAAGAGACAAGGGCGGATAAGATAAATGGAACTAGATAATGCTATCTTTTTAGGCACCCTAGCTGCTGGTGGTGTAGCTATTGCAAAAAACTCCATTCCTTCCAATCTGTCTCCATTTAGTGCAGAAGGACTAAGAGCTTTAGGTGGTAGAATTACACAAGGTGTAATCCGACGGAAGAATCTTATTGCAGCTAAAACTACAGGACAAGAACTATCTTTTTCTAAAAAAGAAGTACAAGCAGAAATAAGAAGAATGGGCAGTTCTCTCAGAAGTGGTATCAATAAACAAATTAGTTCTCAAATTGGTGGAGCTGAACAGCTAGTAAAACTAGGAGCGATATCAAGAGAGCAAGCAGATGAAATGATAGCTGGAATACGGTCAAGAGGACGCTCTCATTACCGCCAACAGTTTGGCCAAGTTCTTGACTGGTTACATGAATCTGGTATACAAAACACTGCACGAAATATAGGAACTACAACGGTAGGTAGTTTTTCTTCTGGCGTTTCTATGACAGGGAAAGTTAAAGAGCTAATAGAGAGTTCTGTCTCAGACCCTTACTATGGTAGGCGTGCTATGGAGTATATGCGAAGCGTATCTCCAGACTTTATTCCTTCGCTAAATGATTCTTTTCTAGCAGAAGCTATAGGTGGCCGTGAAATAGGTTATCTAGACTACCAACAGTTTCGTAAGGAATACGTAAAAACAAAATTAGCAGGATCTTTACGTAATACTCCAAGATTTTTTCATGAGCAAAACCAGCTTTCAGGACGCTCCCGCACTGTCTACAACATTCTTGATGAACTTTACGGTGGTAATCTAAACAATATAGCTGATACTATGATGCATGGTTCGACAGATGCAAACAACAAAATTGCCATACAAGCAAAAAAGTTTGTAGAGCGTGCTGGAGGCGATCTAAAGGTCTTATTTAATGCTGCACACGCAGGACCAAGTGGTATCAAAATGCGGTTAAATATGGCAGAAGCTGGCTCTTTAGATATCGTGGTACCTTTCTTCAATCCTAAAACTGGTTCTATGATGATTGGTGGTCAAGAATTTGTTACTCCATTGGTTTCCAACGATAGTTTTGCACACTCTGCACAAGTAAGGTTTAACTCTCTACAACAAGCTATGCTCGATCTTCTCGACAAGAAGATTCTTGAACCAGGTAAGGGTGGGTACCAATTTAGAAGTGGATTAGGCTCTAAACAAATAGAACAGATTAAAGAAATCTATGGCGACTTGCCAAGATATATAGAGCAAAAGATAGTTAAGGAAATGTTTGGGAATGACTTCTGGGCGGCAAGACAAGCAGGGTTTAAGGGTTTTGCTGGACAACCACTAGGTAGAGGTCCTGGAGCTGCACTTTCCCGGAGAAGGGGAGTTTACCTGGGAGATATTCTTCCCCGTGAGTTAGCCCAGTCTTTAGGTCTTGTTGGGGAAACTGCTGCTCAAGATATTGACTTTATAACCGAGGCAATTAACCAAGTAAATCCTTCGTATAATATGCTAGCTGTTGAATCTGGGATTGCGAAAAAAGGATTGTTTTATTTACCTGAAAGTCTAATTGATGCTGAAAGTGGTGTACGAGCAGCACTTGGTCCTGCTCCGGTTTTAGAAGAAATGTTTCCCGGCGGGGTTGCATCTTGGCGTTCGCAGTATTATAGAGAGTCAGAAAGAGTAATACCTAAAGGTAAAGTTAAGTTAGAAAACCTTACCGGTACGGGTTCAACCTCTTTGCTAAATAAAATTGCCGGTGAGGGTGGAATGTTAGTTTCTCCTCGAACCCTAACTGTACCAGAAGAAGTAGCTCAACTTGCTGCTAGAAACATAGGTCTTACTGGTTTAGATCTCTTTGGAGAAGAGGCTTTTGCAAGTCCTAGATTCCTTGAACAGTTTAAAGGACAAGCTCAACGCAACCTTGGACTTTCTGTGGGTTCTAATACTAGTGCTTCTCCACTCGGGGAAGCTCTAATGCAAGACTTTAAAGACTATGTACTCCAAGGAAAACTATCAGAAGAATCTAAGAAACTCTATGATGTTACTAAGGTAAAAGATTTAGATACTGCCTCCTTTTACAGATTTATTGAAACTGAGCCAGGTAGAGAAGTGCTTAATGAAATGCTGCAGGCTCCCACAGAAAAGTTTCAGATGTTAAGAGTGCAAGAGGTGTTGGACCGTGGGGGCGTTTTAGGACAAGATGCAAAGAATGCCACTATGGTTATGGGTCATGATCTTGCAAATAAAGTATCAGGGGAAAGACTAACACTTACGGGAGCTGGGGTGTACGCAGAAGGAAAAACACCATACCTGGGTATATCTCTGACCCACGAATACAATATATCAAAAGCCTTTACACGTACTGGTGAAAAAGGTATTCTTAACCCACTGGAGCATAAATGGCTACAGAGTCTTGCACAAGAATCTAATCTATACCTACAATTCTTAAACGAAAAAGGTGTAAATTTAGAAGCAATTGATTCCACCACGGGAAAACTGCAACCTCTGGTTACAGAAGCTTTAGAAGGGGAATATCAGGCCTGGAAGAAAGCAAATGCAGGAAAAGTGCGTGGTATTTTTAATGCCTTTGAACCAATAGATGTAATTAATTTTGAAGCTGGCAAACACCCTTCTTCTCGAGCTTTATCTGGTAGTGTTGCAACTATGGCTGAAAATCTTGCTTCCATCGGAGCTAGTTTACCAGAAGGCGAAATGAGAACTAGAATTTATGACACTCTAACTAAACATGGTTTTGGCGCAAGAGCAATAAACCAGTCCGATGAGTTATACGGCAAACTACTATTAGACGAAGATGCAATTACACTAAGCGATCAAATGGCTACCTTCTTCGGGAAACCCAAAAGTGGTGGTATAGGTACAATTTATCTTCCTGGTGCACAGTATACTCGTAGTACACCAATAGAAGATTTTACTCAAGTACAAGATGATTTCAGAAGGATGGGAAACGAAGTAGCACATGCTGCAGGTCATACAAGATTGTTCTCAGGAGAAAAAAGAGGTTTTATCGGTGTCCATTACTCACCTATTACTTCTGGTGCATCTCTACAGCAACATGGTTTTGGAAAACGAGCCAATCTCTCTCAGGACCTTCTAGGCGGTATAAGAAACTTGTATGGCGATGAAGTTGCAAGTATGGTACTTAATAGGGCGACAACAATTGAAGGGGTTGAACAATCACAACTGTTCAAGATGTCTAAGGGTATGGACGTCGGCGCGGGAGGAATGGGAAAAGTAGTAAGATTTGATTTGCGAGAAGCCAATATATTAGGTATAGACAATATAAAGAAGGCATTAGAAAGTAGGGATACCTATGGCGAGATGATGAATCTTATAAGAGCGCGGTCGGCAGAGGGACTAATTACTCCTTCGGCGGTCCCTGATACTTTTGCTATAAACCTTGGTAAGGGAATGGACCTTGTCTTACCCCAGTCTATACATGGCGATACTTCTTATCTTGGTCATTTTGGAACTGGTGACAAGTTTTTACCAAAGAGAGCTACAAGAGTGCTAAAAGATACACTTACGATGTTGTCTGGTAAAACCTCTCTTAGCGAAGTTGAACAAAGGGCAGCAAAAGAATCCTTTAAAAGTATTGGAAATTATTTAGCAGATAGTGTAGCTAGGTTCAAACCTTCGTTATCTCATTCTGTGAACAGTAGACTTATAACTATGGATGCAGCTATTAAGGAACTTTTTGGAAAGCAAGGAATTCTACGAGAAGAGTTTGTGGAAACTGTTGGGAAAGGTATTACTGATCCTGAAGAATTAGTTGGTCTAATGCGAGCAGATGACTTTAAAGATCTTTCGCCTAGTCTTCTTAAAACTTCAGGAAGAGCAAGTGGGCTACACATGACTCAAGCGGGTCTAATTAGACACCCTTCTCCAGATATTTCAAAGGCAGCCGGTATATATTTAGTTGATGTAGAAGCAGCTTTAGACTTAGCTATGGATAAAGCAATAAATACTGGCGACCAAAAAACTTTTGGTCGAATAGGAGTTTTAAGAGATGCTGCATTTTCTACACATTTAAGTGGAAGAGGTACTATAGGCATCTCAAAGCTCTTAGCTAAGTTTCAGGGTGGTGATAAAGATGCAGACTTGTTACAAATAGCTGCTTTAACTAAAAAAGAACAAGATGCAGCAAAAGATGTAGTATTGAGAAATGGTGATGCCTTTGTTGACAATATGAAAAAATATGTATCTTTGTCAGAATGGAAGTCTTCTCAAGCAATGCGCCCATTTACTGAAATGTATAAATCTTCTGTAGGAAGAAAAGAACTGGCAGGACAGATTAGGGGTTTGACAGCAAGACAACAGGGTGTCATCGGTAAAACATTCAATACAATGAAACCTATGTTTGAATATTTGAATACGTTACCTGGTAACACAACAAACTTACAGTCTAGAGCTCTACTTGGAAACCTATATGAGTATTTTACTATTACTGCACTAAAACGTGAAAATACTGGCGAGTTGTTTGAGGCGGCTGAAGAGTTTGTTGAAGTTTTTCAGGGTAAAAAAGGAGGAAAGCGTCTAACAGAATCTTTTGAGAAAATGCTTTCTGCTTCTGAATTTGGTCCAAGTTATAGTGATTATAAAGCTGGAAAAAGAGGAGTTCGAGAAAGGGCAGTTGGAGAAGCAGCGGAGAACCTAATAAGCAATATCTTCGGACAAGAAGTCTTGCCAGATAGTCTTATGCGGCAGTTGGAGGTTAAAGAAGCTCTAACTTCTAGAGCTGCAGGTTCTGCCTATCGTTCTAATGCTCTTATTACAGAAGCTATGTTAGGGCTAGCAGAAGATACAACCGCCGGGTTTATTACGGCTAGAACAATGAATGTTCCCGAGAGAGCTCTACTCAAACAAGTAGAGTCTACTACTCAAGGAATTAATAGAATAATTAATAATCTTGGAGAAATGGTTTCTTCCTCAAAAGGTGGTAAGAAGATACTTCTTTACGGAGGCGCTACGGCCCTAGCTACCACTTTACTTTTTGGCGGTGATGACAGACTAGACCTAAAAGAAGAAGAAATACAAGCTGCAAGAGACGAACTTAGAAGGCAAGGTTTAAACGATATGCCTGCACCTTCTGTTGACTTCAGAGAGACAAATAGTGGTAGAATATCTATTGGAGGAATGAGAGTAAGGGCTAGTGGTGGTATTGCTGGAATTGGCGGTGCAAGAGATAGTCTGACAGCTTTTAAAGCTAATCTAAATGGAACGAACAGTAGTATTCGTGTTCACGATGATAGAATGGATATGACGGCAAGGAGAGTACAAAGAATGGCAGATAGCGGCAGGAGTTATTACTAATGGGAAGTCATATCTTTGCGGAAGCGAATCAATATAGATTTACTATTAATGGTTGGGATATGCCTATCAACCCCCAATCAATGGTGTTGGAGGGTGATTCTGTTTCTGTTTCTTATCCTACACTAAAAAATGCTAATGCTTCTTTGCTGAAACTGGGACATGGCGACATAGGTCTAATGGTTTCTTTTCTAGTTGGTAACCCCAGGATAGCTACACCTAAGGGACTTGGAGAGGCTCTAAACAATAGTGTAAAAAAGATTTGGTACTGGGCGAAATACAATCCTTTCTTTGTACTGAGCAATGAACTTTTGAACAGATCCATGGAAGCTAATGGCCAAACGCTTTGGTCTCTTACTGATATGTCTATTCGTTTTGGCGACGATATCCCTGCTTCTCTTTGCGGTCTAGACTTACAGTTTTCCTTCTTTGAGTATAGACCATATATACCCGATCTACAGTTCAGAAAAGAATATGCTCTGGCTGAAAATGAGCCAGTTAGAACAAAATATCAGCTGTCTAATCCTGTTTTCAGTCAGGCGGCTGTAATACCTTCTGGTACCTCTGTACAAAAGCTTAGTGGTGATGAAACCACAGTAACCCTAAGAGATATCTCTTTTGGGGAATTGTATGCCAACAAAGTTAATTATAGTACAACGCCGAGTTTAGGTGATTCAAAATGTTTTGACCAATGGTTACACGAACTTATCCGCGATACAAATAGTTTTCCAGAAGGTAAAGAGATAACCTCTACAGTATCTTTAACCAAGATGATTAGAGATATTTACACTTTCAAACCTGATGCTCAACCTCCAGCAGAACTAGCAATAAGAAGTAATGTAGGTTTTGCTTCTGGGACGAGCGTTATGCCAAGTGTTTTGGGAGATTTAAAAAACAGCGAGCTGTCGCCTAATATGCAGACCACTTTAAATAGTTTTCTTAGAGAGATCCCTCCAGAGAATGCTAGCCCGGGAAGCAAGCAGAACGCTAGCAAGAGTTATCCGATATTCTTATCTTTTGTTATTTATGCACAAAAAATGATAGAGGTAGTTTTAGGTATCAAGACAACTTTGTCTGGTTGCGGAGAAGGATGTGGGTGGGGATACCGATCAAGTGCAATCAGTCAACACCCCCAGGGACGAGCTTTAGATATAACCGGAATAGATGCTTTGGGTTTTAGTAGTAGTAGCACTTTTAGAGGTAGAGCATTTGATGGCCATCAGAATAAAAATAAACTTATTAAAATTTATGCTTTCTTAGGTGCTCTCTGGTTCTACTTTGGAGAGATAGGACTCCCGATATTGAAAATAGTTAAAGGAGAAGTGAAGTCAACAGGTGAAATCAAACGCTTTCCAGCAAGATGGGGTGGTTTTTTTACGGATCACACACTTAAAAATGATTTTGGTATGTACAGAGGCGGTAACGGGTATATTGGCGATTTTATGCATTTTGATATGTGCCCCGGCATAAACAATAATATATCTACTGACTCAACACCCACCAGAGCTCTAGCAGCAAAAGTTTATCCTTATCTTAAGGGTCTCAGAGCTAAAAATTATAATATGGCTAAATTGCTGGACGACGATACAGGAGTGGACACAGAAGTGGACAGGCTTTTGGCTGAAGCTGGTTTTTCAAATATAGATTCTTCTCCTGCCCCAGAGTCAGAATCTTCTTCCGATATAGATTATTCTCCTGCCCCAGAGTCAGAATCTTCTTCCGATATAGAAGCTACAGTAGTTACTGGTGAACAAGTTATAAATGAACAGAACGCCAATTGGCAGTTACAGCAATTTTTCGCTATGCAAAGCCTTCAAGAAGAAGGTTGGACTATTGTAGACCAAACAAAAGACGGCAGATCCCTCTATATAGAAAGACTTGATAAAACAATAACTTTCGGCGGCCGAGATAGTATGTATACCCCTATTGTTAGGGGAATTAATATAAGTTATACACCACGGGTTGCTTCTTTCCAACTCGCTAAACATAAACACCCAACGAAACAATTCCTTGGTGGCGGCGTAACAAATGTTTCTATTTCTTTATTCTTTCCAAAAACTCACTTTGCTACACCAGCTATTTCTGAGAACAATCATGGAATAAGAGAAGTATTGTCAATCTTCGAAGAAGATACTAATTACGCTCTAAAGGATAGGTTTTGGAGAAGAGGTGCGGGTGTAGAAATAACTAATGATGTCTTAAGAGTGTTAGGAATATCCCGCGTTGTATATAAATCTCATAACCAGTTAGCTAATACTCCAGAAGGTACAACATTACTTCTTAATTTACAACCCGGCCCAACTGGTAAAAAGAAAGTACAACTTGCAGCAAGTTTAGATTCTACTGCATCTTTCTATACCGGAATAATTAAAAAGTTATGTCAGAGAGCTAAGGATTCGATAGCAGACGAACCACACGAAGAAGATGCTCCAAGAGAAGAGTTACCAAACTACGGAGAAGGAGAAGAACAAAAACAAAAGCTAGAGTCATCTTTAGTGGTCGAACTATTACGCTATTGGAGAACGCTAAAAAAGTATCCAGAGAATAAAGTTTTATCTAGAGTTTATACCCAAGCTTTTTTTGAAGGTTTCGATCTTGACCGAACTAGATTAGCTAACACAGATGCACTGCCTGCTCGAGTTGAAGCTACAAATAAAGCAGAAAAGACTCTAAAATCTTTAACGATAGCAAGAAATCAAACAGTACAGGCTAAGACTATAGCTGAAGGTATACTTGCAATGTCACCAAAGGATACAAAAGCCCAGAAAATTATTGCCGATGCAGACCGAGATTTAGCTAGGATAGATCAAAGAATAGAAGAAACAAAACTAGAAGCTCAGAGACAAAGAGGTTTAGGTGACCAACTTGGGCTGACAGGTACTGCAGGCGAGCGGACACTACCACGGGTAGAAACAGTACAAGAACGTATTGATATCGACAGAATTATTCTCAACACCGCACCACGATCAGTTGTCGAAGGGTCTGTTCCTCACTTGCCGCTTCCTCCAGATAAGGCCCTAGACTTGGAAAGCAATCTCCGTACCCTGCTTTCTTCTCCTCAAATGACAGTTTTTCTTAAGTCAAATCCAACTCCGTACAAGCCAGAAATAGATAAATTTAATGGGCAGCTTTCTGTAGTACTTGCTAAGCGGTCTAATTATGAACATCTTTTATTGCCGCCCAATCCTATAGATGGTAGTGCAACGTTAAATCCAGGTTTCTATTTCAAGAGACAGTTTAAAACTGGAGCTATAACAGTAGAAGAAGATGAGAAGAAGACAGAAGAGTTGTTAGCCAAACATAAAAAAGGTGTAAGAGACATTTTTAACAGGCTAACTACGGTTGTCATGGATCCATCAACTACAGAATATATTTTACAAGAAACTCAGCAAACGATATCAGAGTTAGAAGAGATAGTTCATGTGGTCCAAGATAAAAGTAATGTGAGATCACAGAAATAGCGAGGGGTAGAAGAGTGGCTACAGAAAAGACAATACCTGGCGTTCTTTATGATGGTTCTCCTCCTGCGGGTGTTCGGTTTGCCATGGCCGATGTTCCGAATCTAACAGACTGGACCCTAGAGCGTAGTGTAGAAGCACAGTTTTCTATGACTACTGATAAATTAACAATGGACAGGGCCTTTCCTACCTGTGCTCTTTATATTGTTGATGATAATAAAGATATCTATCACCATAGACAAGTTAGACAAACACTACAAACACACTATTACGATATTACAGACTGGTTAGTGAATGCTCGATATGTCTCACAAAAAGAAAATCCGGCTGATTTATTAATTCTTACGCTTGAGAATAGTGATGGTTATCTTACTGGAGACGGTGGATATTTTGGGCAGCAAGCAGACCAGTCTACTTATAACCCTTTAGAAGAACGAGATTATAACGCAGTAGAAGACTTTTCCAATGGAGGATTTGTCCGTAGTGGTTTGACAGTAGAGTTCCGTTTAGGGTACGATGCAAATCCTAATGCATTAGATATAGTTTTTAGTGGTGTTATTACCTCTGTCTTTGGTGAAGATTTTTGTACTGTAGAATGCCAGGGCCATGGTGTTGAGTTAGTCAGTGGAGTTTGTTCTAGCCCAAGTGCTGAAGGAAAGATATATGATGAAGAGTGGTGGAGCGAAGCGAGCACAGAAAACATTCTTTTTACTTTCCTTGTTGGCGGTGACGCGGAGTCGAAAACAAGATGGGGAAAAAAAATGCTTTTTTGGTTTCAGGAACCCTTTCCCGATGAGCCAGAAAACTTTTTATCTCACTTCGGTAAATATTACGTTGCCAACAGTGCAAAGAATATTGCTAAAAACACAAACATGGAAGAACTCTACCGGTATAGTTTAGGTTACGGGGATAGAACATTACAGAATATCTATTTACCTAGAGAGGATGAAGACCGATGGACTCGTGCAATGAAGGA